>Ga0181578_10000975_pt1 | contig 27673 bp, 22 predicted proteins | sample 071ome_21_FD_148659 | JGI IMG/M metagenome (GOLD analysis project Ga0181578, IMG submission 148659) | Coastal salt marsh microbial communities from the Groves Creek Marsh, Skidaway Island, Georgia - 071401CT metaG (spades assembly) | ecosystem: Environmental > Aquatic > Marine > Intertidal zone... | reverse complement strand
TTCGCAGTGAAGACAAGCCCAAGCCCGTTCTCATGAAGCGCTTCAATATCAGCGACCGCCAGGCTGAAGCCATTCTGGAACTGAAACTGCGTCAGCTAGCCAAATTGGAAGAAATTAAAATTAGAGCTGAGCAGGATGAGCTTAGTGCCGAGCGTAAGGCTATCGAACAGACACTGGGATCTGACGCGCGCCTTAAAACCGTGGTAAAAAACGAGATCAAGGAAGACGCTGAAAAATTCGGTGACGAACGGAGATCTCCTCTGGTGGAACGGGCCGTGGCTCAGGCTTTCAGCGAGATCGAACTGATATCCACCGAGCCGGTAACGGTCATTCTTTCCGAGCGCGGCTGGATCCGGGCTGCCAAGGGCCATGACGTGGAGGCCGACAAGCTGCAGTACAAGTCTGGCGACAGTTTCAAGCTGGCTGTCAGAGGCAAGAGTAACCAGCTGGCAGTTTTTCTAGACTCCACCGGTCGGGCTTACTCGTTGCCGGCGCACACCTTGCCGTCTGCCCGCGGTCAGGGTGAGCCGCTGACTGGCAAAGTTACGCCGCCGTCCGGTGCCACTTTTGAGGGGTTGGCTATCGGTGAGGAAAAACGTGAAGTGCTGTTGGCCTCGGATGCCGGCTACGGCTTTGTAACAACCCTGGCTGATCTGTACAGTAAAAACAAGTCCGGCAAGAATGTCCTTAATCTTCCTAAGGGTGGCAAGGTTCTGCCTGCCTGTTTGATAAATGACTATCAGACGGATCTGATTGTGGCGGTCACCAATGAAGGCCGCATGCTCATGTTTCCTCTAAAAGACTTGCCCAGACTCGCCCGGGGCAAAGGCAACAAAATAATCGGTATCCCCAGCGCCCGGGTTGCTGAGCGGTTGGAATTCGTCGTTGCACTGGCGGTCATCACAGCCGAGCAGTCGCTGACGGTGCACGCCGGGCGCCGACATCATAATCTGAAACTTTCGGATCTGGAGCATTATCGCGGTGATCGGGGTCGGCGCGGGAACAAGTTGCCGCGGGGGTTTCAGAACGTCGATCGGATCGAAGTGGTCTAACGCTAATCCCTTGCGCCGGTCGTCAGCAGGGAAGCGAGTCTTTCTGCCTGTTGATCCAGCAATTGCCGGTAACTGCCCAGGGCATTACTGCACAGCAGAGTGCGTTGTGGCTGAGGTTCCGCAAGCTCACCGAACTCCTCCGCCAGCAGGCGTGATTCACCACCCGCCATCTGATAGCTATTTTCACTTACCAACAGGGCATTATCCGGACAATCGTCGCAGAGCTGTCGCACCTGATCCAGCGTCGCACCGTGCAGATTGTCGAACTCTCCCGTAGTTGGCGAATAGAGGCCGGCTTCGAATTCGCCGCAATGGGCAGCAAGTCGTATCTTGGCATCCACCGGATGACCGGTGTCTGCCGCAATGATCTGTGGCAACAGCCTCAGATAAAGCTGGCCGGCACATATTGCATAGAAGCACTGTTCTTCTTCTAACTGGCTGCGATGAAAATCGACTATCACCTCACCATCTGTACAGTAGCTGACCGTGCCGCTGTAGAGCCTGCCGACGTTTTCCGCTATGAAGTATATTCGGTTCAAAAGATTGACCATGACATTCTTGTCGCAGGTGGAAGCGAGGTAGTGAAAATTGGCCAACCGGATACACAGTACAGCCCCGTTGATCATCTCGCTCTTTTGCTCCTGCTCTCTTTCTGGCAGGGGTTTCTCAGATAGCCGGCCTTCGGCATGCAGAAAGGTATAATCGGCGAGAAATTCCGCAGTGGCATTGTATTGCCGCACCAATCGAGCGATCTCGTTGTTCGTTTGCGGTTCGGGGCAGGTTTTTATTTCCCCATGGCGAATTTCCTGAATGGCATAGTTCAGCAGTCTTAGCGGAAAACTCAACAGGTATTGGAAATAACTCGAGCTCAACAGTATCGCCACCATGACAATGACGAGCGTTGCGATCAGAATAAAAATCAGAGTGTTTCCTGTGCCGGCTTCAATATAAGACAAATCCAGCTCTATATGCACAGTGCCGGCAATGGTGTTTTCCAGCTCGACAGGCGCCTCGTACTCTCCAAAAGCTGTGGGGATAGGTAAAAGGCTGAATGGTGGCGCCATTTCATTGGTAGAGATGGCTACGGTCTCGCCGTTGACATTGATTACCGCCGCTTCGGCGACCGCCAAGTCACGGGTCAACTGTTCGAGCACGACCCGCGTGCTTATCAGGTCGTTGGCCAATACCAGGTCGGTTACCTGCATGGCGGTCTGACGCGCAAGCGATGTGCCTAGAGAGTCTGCTTGCTGGCGCAAGAGATTCTGGTAGGTGTAGCTGCTAATCAGCCAGAATACGCACATGCAGAGCAGCAACAGACTGACTACGGCGATGGTAAATCGCGTCGCAATGCTGCCGCCCGGGGAACGCTGGCCGCGGTCGCTATCTGGGGGTGGCGCCGAAGAGGCACGCTGTTGTTTTACTGTCAATTTGCCGCTCACTTGAGGCCTTATGGAACCAGCAAAACCCGGCTGGAAGTGTTCCGCAACGGGAGCCAGCATTCTCGATCGCACGTGACAGTTCTGCTTTGTCTTTGGTCCGATCAAACGCCCTACCCTGCATTGAATTGAATCGGCAGATGCAGAAGAATCTCGAAGGTTGAATGTGTCCGATTATCAGGCCGGACAGGCATTCAGAAACGGTTGCGACCCCGGCATTTGCTGGACCCAGGGGCATGCACGGCGGGTCTAGGCAAGCGTGATTTTTGAGCCCGCACCAGGGTGTTCACGAACCAGTCGCGGCACCAGATAACCCGGCAACCGGTCCCGCATTTGCGCGATCAGCTCAATTCCCCGGGCATCAGGGACATCGAAATGCAATACTCCGGAGACAGGATCCAGCAGGTGCAGGTAATAGGGGAGCACATTCATCTCAAAAAGGGTCTCGCTGAGCCTGGTTAATGCAGTCAGATTGTCGTTAACTCCGGCTAAAAGGACGCTTTGATTCAATAATTTGACGCCATTTGTCGCTAACTTGCCCAAACTAGACGCGACAAAGGGGTCCAGTTCGTTGGCGTGGTTGACGTGCAGCACTACAACCGGCTTGAGCCGCGATGAGGTCAGCCAGGCGATCAGTTCGTCGGTGACCCGCTGCGGAATCACTATCGGCATGCGAGTATGGATTCGCAAGGTACGCAGGTGGGGGATCGACGCTAGTTGGCTGGTAAGCCAGGCGAGTTGTTTGTCATTGGCCGCCAACGGATCTCCGCCGCTGTAAATAACTTCGGTTATCTCGGCGTTTTCACGTATGTAAGTGATCACTTTTTCCCATGATCTTCTTCCAGGAGTGTTGGATTGATAGTCGAAATGGCGGCGAAAACAGTAACGACAGTGAATAGCGCAATGGGGTGCCACTGTCAGTAACACCCTGCCGTGGTATTTGTGGAGCAATCCCGGCAGGCAATTGCTGCTGTTTTCTTCAAGCGGATCCCATTTACTGCCGTCGTTGGGTATTGGTAGCTCCCTGTCGAGGGGCAGGACCTGACGCAGCAAGGGATCATTCCAGTTGCGCTTTTCCATACGGTTCAGGTACGGGCGTGGAACCTTCAGGGGAAAGCTGTCAATGACCCGCGGGTCGAAGTTGAGTTCAGCCGAATCAAGTTGGAGAAAATTGAGCAATTCCTTTGGATCTGTAAGTAGATCGGCTAATATCTGTTGCCATTTTTCGGGGGTCTGCTCAGCTAAAACTTGTAAGTGGTCACTGGCGGCGGATGGCCCATCGGAGTCTGGCGACTCACAGGGGCTATTAGAGCCCTCAGGGTGGCAAAGCTCACGAAGTGGAATAATAGATTGTGGCATAGATCTCGTCCTGAATGACGGACGGATCATAGCAAGACAGAAAGCTTTGGGTAATTGCTAGCGAGGGAAATAATGGCGACATACTCCACTAACGAATTCAAAGGCGGACTGAAAGTCCTGGTAGATGGTGAACCCTGCTCCATTATGGAGAACGAAGTGGTAAAGCCGGGCAAAGGTCAGGCCTTTAACCGGGTCAAATTTCGCAATCTTAAGACCGGCCGGGTCTGGGAACGGACTTTCAAGTCGGGCGACTCTATCGAAGCTGCCGATGTTATGGAATCAAACATGGAGTACCTGTACAACGATGGTGAGTTCTGGCACTTCATGAAAACTGACGGCAGCTTTGAACAGGTGCCCGTGGGGCAGGACGCTATTACCGAGGCATTGAACTGGCTGAAGGAGCAGGACGTCTACCAGGTCACCACGTGGAATGAAGAAGCTATTTCAGTGACCCCGCCAAACTTTGTCGAGCTGGAAGTGACACAGACCGATCCCGGTCTCAAGGGCGATACTGCCCAGGGGGGTACGAAGCCAGCCACACTCAGTTCAGGTGCTGTGGTCAAGGTACCACTGTTCGTCAACGTGGGAGACGTGCTGCGGGTGGATACCCGTACCGGCGAATATCAGAACCGCGTTAACAAGTAGCGCGTCTGACTGGCGATGGTGAACTGGAAACCGTCAGCACCAATCGAGATTCTGCGGCAGCGTGCCGAGATTCTGGCGGCAATCAGGGAGTTTTTTCGGGAAAAGGGCGTACTGGAAGTGGAGACACCCCTGCTTGCCCTTGCCACCGCCACCGATCCGCATCTGGAATCCATCAGCGTAACCGGTGTTTGCGGCGCTGAGAGTCAGGAATATTTCCTGCAAACCTCGCCGGAATTCGCAATGAAAAAACTGCTGGCTGCAGGCACCGGCTCGGTCTATCAACTCTGCAAGGCGTTTCGCCGCGATGAGCTCAGTCGGCGCCACAACCCCGAATTTACCATGCTGGAATGGTACCGGGTGGATTTCGATGAACAGCAATTGATGGGCGAAGTAGCCGAGCTGGTGTGGCGCATCAGTGGTCGACCGGAGCCCGCACGCATCACCTACGGCGATCTTTTCCAACAGCATCTTGGCATTGATCCGCACCGCTGTGAAACCGCTGAACTTCTCGCTGTCGCCAAAGCGCATGTGGATTTCGAAGAAACCGGATACCGCCGCGACGAGCTGCTGCATCTGTTGCTGGCCCAGGTCATTGAACCAAAGTTATCCGACGATTGTTTTGTCTATGACTTCCCAGTTTCCATGGCTGCACTCGCGGCGATTGGCCCCAACATAGATGGACTGCTGGTCGCGAGGCGATTCGAACTCTTTATGGACGGCATGGAAATCGCCAATGGCTACTTTGAACTGGTGAACCCAGACGAGCAAAGACAGCGTTTTGAAGAAGATAACCAGCTACGGTCTCTGCTCCAACGCAGAAATTTGCCGGTCGATGACGAGTTACTGGCGGCGCTGCGACATGGCCTGCCGACCTGTGCCGGTGTAGCTCTGGGAGTAGACAGACTGGTGATGATCGCTACCGGAGCCGATGACATAAACCAGGTGATCAGCTGGGGCATTGCAGGGCAGAGACAACGTTCCTGAGCCGTCATTTTCCATGGTTGTTACCGGGATTGTCGAATGGGCTATAATACGCGCCCCCGGGCTGGCCGCTAATGGTCGGGAGGCTGCAATGACCCGGAAAACAGGCAATAAAATTCCCGCAGCAGAAATACAGGTTACAGGGGCATAGCGAGCGCAGCTTCCAACCGGCAACTCACAGAAATTACTCACAGGAAACACCATGTCAGACCAGAATCCAACGATTATCTACACTGAAACCGACGAAGCGCCGGCGCTGGCTACCTACTCGCTGCTGCCGATCATCCAGGCTTTCGCCGGCGTGTCTGATATCAAGGTTGAGACCCGCGACATTTCATTGTCCGGGCGCATAATTGCCAACTTTTCAGATTTTCTTAGTGAAGATCAGCGTATCGGTGACGCGCTGGCGGAACTCGGTGAACTGACCCAGGATAGGCTCGCTAATATTATCAAGTTGCCAAATATCAGTGCCTCCATTCCCCAGTTGAAGGCGGCGATCAAGGAGCTGCAGGACCAGGGATATGACCTTCCGGACTACCCGGAAGAGCCCTCTACGGATCAGGAAAAAGATGTGAAAGCCCGCTACGACCGGGTCAAAGGCAGTGCAGTGAATCCGGTGCTGCGGGAAGGAAATTCTGATCGCCGGGCACCGGCATCGGTCAAGGCATATGCGCGCAACAACCCTCACTCGATGGGGGCCTGGTCGCGCGACTCGAAAAGCCACGTTTCTCACATGGCTGCAGGGGACTTTTACGACAGCGAGCAGTCGGTAACTCTTCAGGCCGCGACCGACGCGCGAATTATCTTCACTGGAGAAGACGGCTCCGAAACCGAGCTTAAAACCGCGATTGCACTGCTTCCGGGTGAAGTAATCGATTCCTCAGTCATGAGTCAACAGGCGCTGGCGGAATTTCTCGCGCAAGAAATCGACGACGCCAGAGATCAAAACGTGCTGTTTTCTCTACATATGAAAGCCACCATGATGAAAGTTTCAGACCCGATTATTTTTGGGGAGGCGGTCAAAGTTTATTATCGGGATGTATTTGACAAGCATCAGGCACTGTTTGAAGAACTGGGAGTCGATGCGAATAATGGTATCGGCGATGTATACGCCAGGATAGCGTCATTGCCAGAGGACCAGCAGTCTGCGATCAAAGCCGATCTGGATGCGGTTTATCAATCCCGTCCGCCTATGGCCATGGTGGATTCTGACCGCGGCATCACTAACTTGCATGTGCCGAGCGACATCATAATCGATGCGTCCATGCCTGCAATGATTCGCGGATCTGGCCAGATGTGGGGTCCTGATGGGCAACAGCATGATACCAAGGCGGTGATTCCCGATCGCAGCTACGCGCGTATCTACCAGCAGGTAATAGAATTCTGTAAACAACATGGTGCCTTCGATCCCGTTACTATGGGCAGCGTGCCCAACGTCGGTCTGATGGCGCAGAAAGCCGAAGAGTATGGCTCCCATGACAAAACTTTCCAGGCTTCAGCCGCGGGCACGATAAGCGTGATCGACTCTGCTGGCAACATATTAATGGAACATAAAGTACAGAACGGCGACATATTCCGCATGTGTCAGACCAAGGACGCGCCTGTTCGCGACTGGGTCAAGCTGGCGGTTAATCGGGCCCGTGCGACCGGAGTCCCGGCCGTTTTCTGGTTGGATCAGAATCGAGCCCACGATGCGCAGCTAATAGAGAAGGTGAACAGGTATCTGCAGGATCATGATACCGATGGTCTCGAGATTTTGATCAAGGCTCCCGAGGATGCCATGCAGTTGTCTCTGGAGCGCATCAAGAATAGCGAGGACACAATTTCCGTCACAGGTAACGTTTTACGCGATTACCTGACCGACTTGTTCCCGATCCTGGAGCTGGGCACCAGTGCCAAGATGCTGTCTATCGTGCCGCTGATGAACGGTGGCGGACTGTTTGAAACCGGCGCCGGTGGTTCAGCGCCAAAGCATGTGCAGCAGTTTGTCAGGGAAGGTCATTTGCGCTGGGATTCGCTGGGCGAATTCCTGGCTCTGGCCGCGTCGCTGGAGCATCTTGCAGCCCTGACCAGTAACGATCGAGCTAAAACACTGGCGACCACTCTCGATACGGCAACCGGTCAATTTCTTAACAATAACAAGTCGCCATCTCGTCGCGTAAACGAACTGGACAATCGCGGTAGCCACTTCTACCTGGCCATGTATTGGGCTCAGGCGCTCGCTGAACAGTCTGAGGACGCGGAGCTGCAAGCTCGCTTCGCACCCCTGGCGCAGGCTCTGGTTGACAATGAACAACGGATAGTCGACGAGTTGAACGGCGCCCAGGGAGATGAGGTCGATATAGGCGGTTATTACCGGCCTGATGCGGACAAGTGCTCTGAAGCAATGCGCCCCAGTGCGACGCTGAACGCCGCTCTTGCGGCACTCTAGCTGACCTGTTGGCGCCTGATTGCCGGGCTTTGCCGGTAATGCGCATCAGTGCTCTTTCATCCTGGACCCGGTTCATTGCCCACCTGCCGGCCATCTCTTATTATGGATGACCGTCAAAGAACCAGTCTTAAGAGAAGCAAGATGGAAGCAGATGCCTGGCAACGATATCAGCAAGCCCATGCCCTTTCCCTGGCCAGGCCAGACGAATTTTGGGGCGCGGCTGCACGGGAGCTAACCTGGCACAAATCCTGGGACAAAGTACTCGATCTGGAAACAAGCCCCCACGGGCACTGGTTTGTCGGAGGCGAGATCAACACCTGCTTCAATGCAGTCGATCGGCATGTTGAGGCCGGTCGCGGTGCGCAAACAGCCCTGATCTACGACAGCCCGGTGACCGGCAATCAGGTGGTGAAATTCAGCTATCAGGAACTTAAGGAGCTGGTAGCCAGATTCGCCGGGGTGCTCTTGGAAAAAGGAGTTAGAAAGGGCGACCGGGTCATCATCTATATGCCAATGATCCCGGAGACGGCAATCGCCATGCTCGGTTGCGCCAGGATCGGTGCCATCCATTCGGTGGTATTTGGTGGTTTTGCTGCCAATGAACTGGCGGTGCGAATCGACGACGCCAAACCCGATGTAATCGTTACGGCAAGCTGCGGAATCGAAGTCAATCGCGTTATTCCCTACATGCCATTGCTGAATGAGGCGATCGAACTGGCCGGCCACAAGCCTACGCAAGTGCTGGTGGTGCAGCGGGAGCAATGCCCGGTAGAACTGGATCCCCACCGCGACGCTGACTGGTTGGATGCAATGGCCGGCGCGCATCCGGCGGACTGCGTTTCCCTGTCGGCGACCGATCCCCTGTATATTCTCTATACGTCGGGTACCACCGGCGTTCCCAAGGGCGTAGTCAGGGACAATGGTGGTCACGCGGTGGCGTTGAACTGGAGTATGGGCGCTATCTATGGCATGAATCCCGGCGATGTGTTCTGGGCTGCCTCCGATGTTGGTTGGGTGGTGGGTCATTCCTATATCGTTTACGGACCCTTGCTGCGCGGCTGCACGACCATTCTCTACGAGGGCAAGCCGGTCGGCACACCTGACGCCGGAGCATTCTGGCGGGTGATTGCCGACCACGGTGTAAAAGCATTATTTACTGCCCCGACAGCATTCAGGGCGATCAAGAAAGAGGACCCCGAAGCCGAGTTATTGCGAGCCTATGACATGAGCCGATTCGACGCGTTATTTCTGGCCGGAGAACGCACCGATCCCGATACGCTCGGCTGGGCAGAAAACAAGCTCGGCGTACCGGTTATCGACCACTGGTGGCAGACAGAGACGGGTTGGTCTCTGGCGGCTAATCATCGTGGCATGGGCCTGTTACCGGTCAAGCCCGGCTCCCCGACGGTGCCCTCGCCGGGCTGGCAGCTTGAGGTCCTCGATGAACATTGCCAGCAAGTTCCCGCCGGTCAGGTGGGTGCACTGTGTGCCAGACTGCCGATGGCGCCCGGTGCACTGTTGACATTGTGGAACGCCGAGGAGCGTTTCCAGCAAAGTTACCTGGCCGAGTTTCCTGGTTATTACAAGACAGCGGATGCAGGTTTTATTGATGAAGATGGCTATGTGTTCGTCATGAGCCGCACCGACGATATCATTAATGTTGCCGGTCACCGGCTTTCCACCGGTGGCATGGAAGAAGTGCTGGCCAGTCATCCGGACGTCGCTGAATGCGCGGTCATTGGCGTTGCCGATCAGTTAAAAGGGCAGCTGCCAGTCGGATTCCTGGTATTGAAAGCGGGCGTAGTCAGAGAAGCAGAGGATATCGTGACCGAGGTGGTGCAGCTGGTGCGGAAGCAGATTGGTCCGGTGGCTGCCTTCAAGCAGGCAACGGTGGTGCAGCGTTTACCCAAAACCCGGTCCGGAAAGATCCTGCGTGGCACCATGCAGAAAATAGCGGACAATGAGCAATACCGCATGCCGGCAACAATAGATGATCCGGCAATCCTGGACGAAATACGGAAGGCGCTTTGCGATCTTGGCCTGGCCGACGCGAGGCGCAGCACTCCCTAGACACCGATGAACAGGGAATCCGGAAATTTATTTGTGAATCTTCCCGCTGATCTGCAAGCAGAGGCGTTCGAAAGCTTGATGGAAAGCGGGCAGGTGAAAGTAGAGCGAATTGTTTCAAAAGGGCATGTTTCTCCCGACCGCTTCTGGTACGACCAAGCACACAGTGAATGGGTGCTTGTGCTTCAAGGGGCGGCGATCGTTCAAGTGGAGAAAGACGAAGGTAACAAAGACTATCATCTGGAACCCGGTGATTTTCTGAATCTCCCGGCCCATATCCGACACCGTGTGGCGTGGACAACGCCAGATACCGAGACCATCTGGCTTGCAATCCACTACTCGACAGGAGATTGAGATGAAGCGATTTGAAAAGCTGCTTACTTCAATGGGTTCGACGGCGCGAACGCTGGTCATGGCAGGGCTGCTAATCCTGCCGCTTGCCTGTCAGCCAGATAGCACGGAGCCAACTGCGCAATCGGCAGATGTATTGCGAGTGATTACTTCAGGAGGCTTCACCGCGGCCTATAATGAACTGGCGCCTCGATTCGAAGAGCTGTCCGGTATTATTCTGGAAACCGAATTCGGCGCATCATCCGGCGGCGCGGCTGATTCCATCCCCGAACGATTAGCGCGGGGAGAACTATTCGACATGATCATTCTGTCCAGGGCATCACTGGACAATCTTACCGAGCAGGGTTTCACGGTACCCGAGTCGCGTACCGACCTCGTGCGCTCTCAGATTGGTATGGCCGTGAGGGAAGGAAGGCCAGTGCCGGATATCAGTACTGCCGACAATTTCAGGCAGGTTCTGCTGAATGCGGCGTCGATCGGATATTCGGCCAGCGCTAGTGGCACGTACCTGTCGAGAGAGTTGTGGCCCGCCATGGGCGTCTGGGCCGACATCGAGGGGAAAAGCCGTCGTATCGTCAGCGAACGCGTAGGCGCAGTAGTGGCTCGGGGCGAAGTCGAAATCGGCTTTCAGCAGGTCAGCGAACTGCTGCCAATTGCAGGCATCGAGTTTGTCGGCCCGCTACCCGACGAGGTGCAGCGGGTGACGACGTTCTCGGCGGCCATTACCAGGAATGCCAATAATGTCGATCAGGCCCGTCAGTTGATTGATTACCTAGCCTCCGCGGCCGTGGCGCCGGTTATCCAGGCACAGGGCCTGGAACCTGTTGTCATGGAAAGGAATCGTTGAGTGGCACGGGTCGCGGCAGCGCCCAGGTTGGCGCAAGCAGTCAGCTATACGGAGACAAGATTCTGTGGCTGAAGTTGGCGACTATTCTCTGAGCCTTCTCTTGATAATTGGTCTGAGTGCTTTTTTTACCGGTGTCTTGCACGGCGCTACCGGTATGGCAGGCGGCGTAGTGATGACGGCCATCCTCTCTCACCTGTTGGGCATTAAAACAGCGATTCCAGTGATGACCTGCGCGCTGGTAGTCAGCCACTTCTCGCGGGTAATTATTTATCGACAGAACACACAGTGGGCCACGGCCCGAACAGTTCTGCTTTTCGGATTGCCGACAACTATTGTGGGCGCATTGGTTTTTACCCGGCTTGATCCAACCACCGTGGCCATCGTGTTCGCTCTGTTTCTATCGGCATCATTTCCCATCAAGTACTGGGCCAGGCGGCATGAATTCCGAACCGGGCCGGCGCTGCTGGCGGTTGCCAGCGCAGTTTGGGGGATGCTGGCAGGCAACGTAGTTGGTCCGGGGTTTTTCCTCGCACCGTTTCTGCTGGGAACCGGCATGGACCGTCTCAGCTTTGCCGGCACTCTGGCTACCGTGACGCTGGCTATGAACCTGGTAAAAACTCTGGTTTTTGGTTCCACTGCACTGCTTAATCAGGAGCTGGTTGTCATGGGATTGGCGCTTGGGATTATCACCATTCCCGGAAACTGGGCGGGCAGTAGATTGCTCAGGAACATGACTGACAGCAGTCACGGAAAAATAGTCGACCTTCTTACCCTTTGCCTGATAGTTAACTTTTTCTATTTGGCCGTTGTCTGAGGCATACTAGCTTCTGACTTTGCTCCCACAACAAACAACAATAACAGTCTGATGAAACTGACTAAAAATCAACTTGCCGATCTCGGAATCCTGCTGGTCCTTTTCCTGTCCACCGGCTGGTATTTATGGGATACCTGGCAAGCTTCCACGGAAATTTATAATCTGATTTTTGTGTTACCTCTGGCGATTATCATTCTGCTGCTGTGCCTGACGACTTTTTTAGGGGAATTGATCTTCGCATCGCCGGGTCCTGATCTGCCGACGGAAAGGCAGAGCGGGGACGCTGAACCTTCAATAATGCCGACGGTGCTCCTGTTTGCAGGCTATGTGTTGTCACTGCCGTGGCTGGGATTTGATGTTGGTACTTTCGCATTTGTTGGGCTGTTTCTGCAGCTGGCCGGAGAGAAGAGATGGTGGTGGGTGTTGGGATATAGCCTTGCCTTCGCCTTCTGCAGTGCGCTTTTCTTTTCTTTTATGTTGCCTTACCCCATGCCCTTGTTACTGCTGCCGGGTGGCAACTGATCATGTTTGATCCGAATGCCATTCTCGCCGGATTTGCGCTGTTGTTCTCCAGTTTTAGCCCGTGGGTCGTTGTGGTGCCGGGCATTCTGATTGGTCTGACGTTTGGAGCTATCCCCGGGCTGCAGATTTCCATTGCCATGGCAATTTTTCTGCCTGTGACACTGTATATGGATTTCATGCAGGCCATGTTATTTCTGACAGCGATTTTTACGGGAGGCGCCTTTGGCGGCAGCATCCCTGCAATCTTAATGAATATACCTGGCACCTCTTCATCGATTTCGACCACTTTTGACGGCTATCCTATGGCCCGCCAGGGCCGGCATAACCAGGCCCTTGGCGTGGCGCTGGGGGCATCTTGCCTGGGGGTAATCATCGGTTACGCTATCTTGCTGCTGCTTATCGGAGTGCTGTCGGAAGCGGTACTCAAGATCGGCCCGGCCGAGATGTCCGCCTTGATACTCTGGGGTATCACTTTAATCGCCAGCCTGGGAGGTAATAGCCCATCCAGGGGCGTAATTGCCGGACTGTTCGGGCTGTTGCTTGGTACCATTGGCTTCAGCGAGGCAGGGGTGACCCGCGGTACTCTCGGGCTTGATTCGCTACTGGACGGCATTCCGGTGATCCCGGCCATGATGGGTATGTTCGCCGCTTCAGAATTGTTCCGGTTGGTCAATGCGCGTTACCTGGTGGAGGACGATGAGGCGCGCAAAGTCAGTCTGCCGGAAATTTTGTCTGGCTTTCGAAGTACATTCCGCTTCGCTGGCGTAATGGGACGTGGAAGCCTTATTGGTGTGATCGTTGGCGCTATTCCGGGCGTCGGCTCATCGATTGCCAATCTGCTTTCCTACGTCGAGACCAAACGCCGTTCTCGCGATCCGGAAAGTTTCGGCACCGGCAATCCTGCCGGCATTGTCGCCTCGGAGTCCGCCAATAGCACCTCGGAAGCCGGCTCGCTGGCTACCCTACTAGCCCTGGGCATTCCGGGCGGAGGGGCGACTGCGGTTATGCTGGCAGCGTTCACCATGCACAATATTACCGGCGGACCGGTTTTTATTCGTGAACAGTCCGATATAGTTTACGCGATAATTCTAGCTAATTTCGGCCAGGCCTTTCTTCTCATCGGCCTCGGTTTGCTTTTTATTCCGTTACTGGCCAATGTAGTGCGGGTGCCAATGCGCTACCTGATACCCTCGGTGCTGGCGCTGTCGGTTTTTGGTTCCTACGGACTGGCTGGAAGCCTGTCGGGTCCCATAACGCTGATGTCGTTCGCTCTTCTGGGGCTGGTATTCAAGCGCTTTGACTATTCGATTCCAGCCTGTGTAATTGGTTTGCTGCTGGGTGGTATGGCGGATGAAATGATGATTTATACCCACCAGATCAGTGGCGGGCAGTTCGGTTATTTGCTGCAACGTCCGGTGGCAATGACTTTTCTGCTGTTGCTGTTCCTGTCGCTGTTTGGCGGCCGTCTTATTGCTTACCTGCGTCGCCTGGCAGGCAGCAGCTAGTCTGGATGTTCGAGCAATAGAGCGAACAGATACCGACAACTCGCTATAATCAGCCGTGACTTATTTATTGAACCCTGGTTAATGGAACCTGCAGCTTGATCAGTAAGGAAACCGATGTACTGGTAATCGGTGGCGGTAATGCCGGCCTCTGCGCCGCTATCACTGCGCGCGAAGCAGGCGCGCGTGTCATGCTGGTTGAACACGCGGATCGGAACATGCGGGGCGGCAATTCTCGTCACACCCGCAATCTTCGCGCCATGCATCAAGGGCCCCTTGCGACATTATCGGATTCTTATTCAGAGGAAGAATATTGGCAGGACATTGTGCGTGTCACCAGAGGAAAAACCGACGAAGCACTGGCGCGACTTACCATCAGAAACAGCGGTTCGCTGGTTACATGGCTCGAGAACCACGGTGTCCACTTTCAACCGGCGTTAAGCGGAACCCTGAATCTATCCCGAACCAATGCATTTTTCCTTGGCGGCGGCAAGGCGCTGGTTAATGCGCTCTACCTGGCTGCTGAACGACTTGGCGTCGTAATTGAATACAGTGCCGAGGCCCAATCCCTGGTCATAGAGAATGGTCGGTTTCAATCCGCATTGATTCATGGAAGTGATGATGAACTCGAGGTGAAAGCGCAGGCCCTGGTGACCGCCAGTGGCGGGTTTCAGGCCAATACCGCCTGGCTCAGGGAAGTATGGGGAGAAAGGGCGGACAACTTTATTATCCGGGGTACTCCTTACGCTCAGGGTCGCATGCTGAAAGAGCTATTGCGCCATGGCATGAAGTCAGTGGGCAGCGCCGACCAGTGCCATGCGGTGGCCATCGATGCCCGGGCACCGAAATTCGATGGCGGGATTGTCAGCCGGCTGGATAGTGTCCCGTTTGGTATTGTGGTCAACAAAAACGCAGAGCGTTTTTACGACGAGGGGGAAGATTTCTGGCCCAGGCGCTACGCAATATGGGGCCGGCTGGTGGCGGAACAGCCCGATCAGATTGCTTACTCAATTATTGATTCCAGGAGCATCGACAAATTTATGCCCTCAGTTTTCCCAGCCATCGGGGCAGATTCCATAGCCGAGCTGGCACTCCGACTCGAGCTGGACGGAGAGAAACTTTCGGCTACAATCCGCCGCTTCAATGAATCTATAGTTGGTGGGCAATTTGATCAGAACAATTTGGATGACTGTCATACTGAGGAACTGCAGCCGCCTAAATCTCATTGGGCGCGAGTTATTGATTCACCGCCGTTCTATGCCTATCCGCTGCGTCCCGGAATCACTTTTACCTATCTCGGGGTGGCAGTGGATGCTCAGGCAAGGGTCATTAGGGCCGACGGGGTGGCTTGCGAGAACGTCTTTGCGGCCGGAGAAATTATGGCGGGAAATATCCTCGGGCAGGGGTATTGTGCGGGGATGGGGATGAGTATCGGCGGAGTCTTCGGCAGGACCGCCGGCATGGCGGCGGTGCAGCAACTATGAACATGATTGCTACAGACGCCCGCAATGAGAATGCTGCAGAACTCAAGCGGGTGCTGGAAATCTGTAATGCCTGTCGCTATTGCGAGGGATTTTGCGCGACATTTCAGACACTCTCTCTCCGCCGCGAGATAGAGTGGTCAGAGCTCGACTACCTGGCCAATCTCTGTCATAACTGTACGGCCTGTTATCACGCCTGCCAGTACGTTCCGCCGCACCAGTTTAGTATTAACGCCCCTCTTGCTTTCAGCCGTCAGCGGCAGGACAGCTATCAGCGTTATGCCTGGCCCAGTTTCATGGGCTCTTTGTTTCAGAGAAATGGGCTCGTGGTGTCGCTGGCAATCGCCCTGTCTTTAACTCTGACCATGTTACTTGGCTCCACAGTGATCAATCGCGAAGTGCTGCTGTCGCGACAACTCTCCCCCGGTGCATTTTATGAGATTGTCAGCCACGAATTAATTGTAATTACTGCGGGCTCAATTTTTCTTTTTGCCATGCTGTCGATGGTTATGGGTCTGAGGGAGTTCTGGCGGGCTTCAATTGGTGCCCGGAGACCATCCCTGGCCTCCCTTTGGCAGGCCATCAAGAGTGCGTCTACTTTGCGGTATCTGGGCGGCGGCCACGGTGCGGGCTGCAACACGGCCGATGAATCGTTCAGCAATCACCGGCGGATATTTCACCAGCTGACCATGTGGGGATTTTTACTCTGTTTTGCCGCAACCTGCAGCGCAACGTTCTATGAATACGCGTTGGGACTGCTCTCGCCGTTTCCCTATTTTAGTGTGCCAGTCGTGCTCGGCACTGTCGGTGGGCTGGAACTGCTGGTGGGTCCTGCCGGGCTTGTCTGGATCAAACGGCGCAGCGACCCGCGGCCGCTTAATCTTCAGCAACACGGAATGGACTACGCCTTTCTGGCACTGTTGTTTCTTATCAGTCTGACCGGTTTGCTATTGCTTCTAGTGCGGGAGACTGCCGCCATGGGCGTACTCCTGCTTCTCCATCTTGGCCTAGTATTTTCCTTCTTCGTCACCTTGCCCTATGGTAAGTTTGTTCACGGAATTTACCGGTTTGCCGCGTTGATGATGTTCCACGGGGAGAATCAATAGAGTGATCGGTTACCTCGGATATAAGGATCAGCGAAAAGTGTTGTCTGACAGGCCAGGTGCATTCTGCTTCCGATTGAACAATCTTCTCAGCCTCCGAACTGGCGGGCTGCTGTTATGTCTTTGCATCGGGCTCAATCAGGCCGTCGCGCAGGATCAGCCCTTTCCTGATCGCCCGGTTACTATCGTTGTACCTTTTGGGGTTGGAGGAAGTGCCGACCGAATGACGCGGACCATGTCCAATTTTCTCGCTGACGAACTGGGTCAACCTGTTAATGTAATCAACCGGCCGGGCGCCGGGACTCTGATTGGTGCGAACTACTTTCTGTCCAGACCCGATGATGGGTATACCCTGTTCGCCTCCGGGTTCTCTCCGTACCTGATCAATACCGTACTCAATGGCAGTGCCGAATACGGCATCGACGATTTCGCTTACCTGAATTTTCAATGGTTTGACGAAGATCTCATCGCGCTCTACCACAAAGCGCCCTACAGAGATCTGGAGGAGTTACTGGAAGCTATTCGAACCAGGCCCAAGGCTGTGCGTGGCGCCGTAGTAAAAGGATCAGCCGGCCATCTCACTGCTAACCTGTTACTCGAGGCCAACGGTATTCCTCTCGAAAACCTGAACCTGGTGGCTTACAACAGCGGCGGATTGGCCCGCGCGGCTGTCGCTGGCGGCGTGGTGGACTTCATTATAATCAGCGCCCGAGGATGCGAAGGCATAGCCGAATATCTCAAGCCACTGGCGGTAAATAACGATGTCGCAAATGAAATCTGGCAAGTGCCTCCGTTGAACCATCTGCTGGAGCCACTCGGCACCAGGGTGCCGGTCTTGCCGGGATCGATTCGTGGCTACGCTACTTCTGAAGCGTTCAGGCAGCAGTATCCGGAGCGATTTGAAGTACTGCAGCGTGCTCTTTCACAGGCAATGGCCAATGTTCGCCTGCAGGACATGCTGGACCGCGCATCCATAGGTCGACGCTGGATTGGACCAAAGGCCTCCATGGAGCTGATGCGGGAAAATTTTGAACTGTATACCGAGTACTCCCACCTGTTGCAGTGATAACCAGGCTCAGTTTGAGCTGGAAACTCGGATCCCGAACGGGTCTATTTGAATAAGTACCCTTTCCATGGCCGTCATATCGTGAACGGCGGCGCCCTGTGCCTCGTGGTATCCCACAGCAAAAACTTTTACCGCCGTTCTTGAGTTTTCCGGCAGGCTGAGACTGGCGGAGTCAAACCCCTGGGGAATAGATGTGGTGATGACATCCAGCTCGGCAGGATCATCCTTCAGCAGGTCGTACTTCTGGGCATACCACTCGCCCTTGGTGGCAGGAATCTGAATTGCGGTAGTTTCATCGTAGACGAAAACAACATCAACTTCCGTTATCAGGATGGCATTAAAATCCAGTAGTGACTGAACCAATACGTTGCGAAGACCATTCTCGGCGGAGGCAGAGACAGGCGTTGCCAGCCATATCACTGCTGACAGCAGGCTAGCTGATAGCACTATTATCCGGTTTCCAGTTCCAGCGCGCATGGTTTCCCCTGTCATTGAAATAGGTCGTAGTTGAGCCAATACGCCCGGGTTGAGTCCGACGAAAGCGGGTCGTGTATGGCTACTGCCAATTATCCTGAGGGAAGTATGGAGAGTCTACTTCCCGAGACAAAAGGCAGATTATTTCTTGTGGTTCACTGTATTTCGCTGACGCCTTATGGAGTCAAAAGTGTTCCGGACCGGTACGTGCAGAGCCAGTAGAAGCTGAGCTGGGGGTCAGGTTATTGTGAAAAAGCTCGATAGTTGAGCTTGTGAGGCAAGGCTTTCCGGGCTAACAGAGTAGGATTCACTCTGCTAACCCGGTTCAACCAATGTTTGAGTTACTGCACATTCACGCTTATGAACTCATAAGTCGACTTGCCGCCGTCAAACGCTCGGACTTGCAGTTGGTATTCGCCGGGCTCGGTGAAGGTAATTTCGCTCGTAGCACTGCCATTGTTTACTTCGGAAAAAAGCGGCTCAGAGGTGATGGTGGCCGGTCCGCGCCAGACCGTGTATGACACCGTCAGCTTGTCCCGAGGAGGTGAAGGCTTTTCCTTCGTGCCCCGCACATTGGTCTGCAGGTGCGGGACATTGGTCGGGATTGCCAGCGCCCCGTCCGGACGCGTCAAAAGCGGTGTTCGGTTCCACTCATTGACCGCGCGAGGTTCGTTCCGCGCTGGCTCGGGTTCCGGCAGACCGTCATCCGTGACCGAGGCAGTAATTGTCAGTGTGGCTGGTAGTCGGACAGATGTTGCAGAGAGTACGCTGAGTTCGGGTGGCTGATTGGCCAGCACTTCGGGATCCGGTGTGTATCCACCGTACTCGTCGATTTCCCACTCCGCCTGCAGCCAGCCAATAGCCTCGAGGGTTTGGCCCTGAGAGGTAAGCCGCCAGACGATTTCACGCGCTCCGAAATCAGCCGGAACGTTTACGGTGAATATGTCTCGATTTTCCCTGGTTTGAAAATAGGTAGGCTGGTTCTGGATATTGTCCAGTCCGGCCATGTCGATGAAATTATCGGTTCCAACGGGGATATGGACTTCTTCACTGTAATTTCGGTTCAGGTATCCAAAATGCATGTCGAAGCTGCCGTCTTCGTTTCTCGACCAGCCCTGGAAGATGGGTTGGATGGTCTGACCAGAATCGTATTTAAGTTGGTAGGGCAGATGATCCCGTTGAGCCAGAACTAGCTGGAAAGGATTGATCAGCGCCAGGAGGGCAAGTAAACCCAGGGCGCCATTGAACTTGCGTATTGACATGTCGTTCTCTCCGGCAAAAATGCAGGACTCCATACCACCGCTTATCGATTGCCTGTTGGAGTCCAAAGGCCAAAATTTAGTTGAGTTCTTATTGCTGTTAAAGTCGGTATTCAACTACCGAGCACACTTGAGGGCTGTGGTTTCTATTCCAAGAACGTCGTCTTCCAATCCTGCCCTCGTGAAAAGGGGCACATGGTGAGCGTATCCGACCATGTGCCCTTTTCCTTCACTATAAGCTTTCCTTAATCGTCATCACCCGAGGATGAAGCGATACCGCTCATCAAGGTCTGACGTCGATCCAGCTCGGCGATGTACTCGTCATCGGTCATGGAATACCAGCCCAACCAGGAGAAACTCATTTCATCAATCGTGCGTCCGCCGTCCCCGGTCCAGTTTCTGGCGTCGTGGTTACCGGGATTGCTTTCGGTATTGTCGAAATAGCTGATTATATGGGCCACTGTGCCGGCCGGAACCAGCGGTGCAACATCATCGTCATAGTTGTAGATGGTGTGCCAGTTATAATCCCAGTGGGCGCAGCTGATCAGTTCAGTTTTGGCGGTCGCACCTTCAGACGGGTAGATTAATTCCAGGCATTGATAGGCTCCCAGGCCATGCATGTGCGGCTGGAAGGCCGTGATCGTAGCATTGGTATGGAAGTACACGTAGCCATCGGTTCGCACTACCTCACCACCAGGAATATCAATCAGGCTCTGGCGCTGACCCAGTTGCTTCGACCAGCGACGATACTGCGGCTCATAGCCTTCAGGGTAGAAAACGATTCCCAGTTCGACTTTCGCATTAGTTTCCACGCCGACCGGGTGCATGTGATAGGACAGGCGTACTTCGCTGTCGGGTGGCAGCAGAACGCCAGAATTCTCCGGGTAAATTTCTGCGCTCTTGCCAGAGGCGTACTCAACCAGGAACTGGTCCTCATTCGGATTGGTTCGGTCACCGTTGCTGGAGGCGTAGGAAAGTGCGTGGTGCACTACTCGCCGCGAGGCGTCGTCGACGGTGCGAGTCTGAATCGCCTTGATATAGCGGCCTTCCGTCATTTTTCCGATCAGGTCTGTCGAATAAATATCCCCAAAAAGATCAGGCCCAACAGCAGGCACAGTGTATTCCCAGGTCACTACCATGTCGGGCTCGCCGATGCTCCAGTCAGAGGAGGTAGCGAACGTCTTGGCTGCGGGAAGATCTGACCGATTGCCCTCCGGTGCTCCTGCGTTAACCCAATTGGAGATCATGGCGACTTCCGCGTCGCTCAGTGATCGATCATTCTTGAATTGCTGAATGCCGATGGTACGGTCGATATGCCACGGTGGCATCTCCCGGGCGTTAACCTTCAATTGAATAAGGGGCGCCCAGGGCCTGACCTCTTCGTAGGTCAACAGCGACATGGGTGCTATACCCTCTGGTCTGTGGCATTCCTGGCAGTTTTCTTGCAGGATCGGCATGATATCGCGCGAAAAGGTGATTTCCTGGCTACTGTTTTGCGCGGAGACAGACATCGAGGCAAGCAAAGTCAGCGCACCAATTACTGTGGCCGAAAGGGCTCCCCATGCCTGAGATTTGCGGTAGTTGTTAGCATTCATAGCTACACTCCTGAAGGTTAGGGCGATGGATCTTAAAGTTATTCTTGAGCCTGCTGCGCTGGGCAAGGCGGATACTGCAAATTCCGATCAGGCTGGCTGATTTACTACAATAAGAGTTTCTAGCAGGTGTTATAAGAGATTAACCTTTTAGAAGTTTAAAAATGTGCCACTAAGGGCTTGTTCTGTCAAGCAAATTGAGGCTGGAATCAGCCAGAATTGACGGATCGCACACGATTGTGCCGCGAGGGTCGCCTGGTCGGCAGATTTTGATGTATACCCTTACTTGCGGCAGGTGCCTGGGAACTCTATGAGAGACCGAGCCGCAGCAGTCAACGGCTGGAATTAGCGCTGCGGTGCAGGTGAAATCCGCGCTGTGGCCAGCTCCGAAGAAATTCGGAGCGAGTGTTCCAGGCAGCAATAGCCCTCTCCCGGTCTTTATCGAGGACAGCCTCTGCCACCCGTAACCTGGTCGTATGGTTGGTTTCCATAATATCTCGGGTTTCCTCGTAGGTTGCGTTCGTGGAGCTCACACTTACCTCGTTCCACAGGATGCGGATGAAAAGCTCCATCAGCGTGTTACCCGACATTCGACCCAGCAGAGTCATCAGTGTCGCGGAAACCTTGAAAGATTCCTCAGTTGCATAATGCGCCTGGGGAAGCTGCCTTTGCTCCTGAACAAAATCGGATAATTCTGTACAGAGCTGATCATCATTGCATTCTACAGCTTGCCCGATGATCGCTGTCACCAGAGGATCGGCACAATCCATGAACCGAAAGTTTTTGATGTTTTTGTCCCTGAGGTCAAGAGACGACAGGAATTGACTGGCTGCTCTGATGGCGGTATCGATACTTGGCCTGCGGGTAAAATAACCGCCACCTTTGCCGGGTTTGATTGTCAACAGCTGCTCGTGCTCAAGCATGCGTGCGGACTGACGCAGAGTAGGCAGGCTGACTCCGATTTCCTTTGCCAATTCGCCCTCCGAGCCAAGGTATTCACCGGCCGGCACGGCTACTATGTGTTCCCGAAGGAGATTGGCGACTCGATCCGCAGTGGAGGTTGACTGAGCTACAGGAATGATTTTAGCCATAAAATTGATTGCGGCACTTGTTGGGATAACCGCAGAGTTCTCTTATTTACGAGTTCTATTTTTCGTTAAAGTTCCCGATTATCTATTGCGTGCCACGTAATAGCTGATGCAAGAAATTAGAGTGTGCATCGGCTCTAACCGTGCTGCATAAATCTCTAGCGCGAGAGCTAGATATAACTGTCGGTCCTTCAAAAGCGCGCGATTTTAACCCATAAAAGCCGTGCAATACACCACTCTGTGTATTCAGCGGATCCCCGAGACATTGTCATCACTTCCTGCGCCATTCGGGTATTCGCTCAGGCATGGTTGGCCGCCCCAGCATAGTATCGGGTTTGCCAGAGGCCCGGCACATAAGTCGATGTCAGCTTGCCAAGGATCCAATAGAGATGTTAATTTCGATCGCCGGTAACCAGTAAAAGTTTTAACTGTAATAATAATCGGATCGTTGATACTTGCAACGCTATCCTCTTGACAGGAGATGCCAATGTACAAAGCAACAAAAAGATTGATGACGTATTGTGTTGCCCTGTTGTCCAGCTCTATAGGCTTGCTGCCAGCTATCGCTCAAGCGCAATCTACCGCGGAAATCCCCAGACTCGATAATGGGCTGCCCAACCTGCAGGGTACCTGGGATTTTCGTACCATTACCCCCCTTCAGCGTCCCGCCGAATACGGGGACCTCGCAGTGCTGAGTGCTGATCAGGCAGCGGAATTCGAGATTGCGCGCCGGGTCGAACTTGACCGGGATAATTTCACAGATGAAACGACAACCGGCGACTATAATGAGTTCTGGTACGATCGCGGAAGCGAAATTCTTGAGAGCTTCAGAACCTCACTGATAACCTCGCCAGTCAATGGTCGGTTGCCGGAAATGACCGAATTCGCGCAAAACCTGGCCGCAGAATCGCGCAGTGCCGCGGCGCTAAATGAGGGCATCGAAGTCAGACCCCTGTCGGAGCGCTGCATTATGGGGTTCAATTCCGGTCCGCCCATGCTGCCCAGTGCTTACAACAATAATGTGCAGCTCGTGCAGACGGGTGATCATGTGTTAATTCACAACGAAATGGTCCACAACGCCAGGATCGTCAAGATGGACACCGATCAGCATCTGGATTCTCCGCGCAAGTGGGAGGGCGACTCGATCGGATACTGGGACGGCGATACACTGGTGGTTGAAACCAGAAATTTCGCTGGTGCTACCTCTTTTATGAATTCCAGTGAAAATATGGAACTGGTCGAGAAGTTCTGGCTGATCGATGCGGAGACGCTGGGATACGAATTTACAATCACCGATCCAACTCGCTGGACAGAGTCCTGGACTGCCATGTTCCCAATGGTGCGTTCACAAGAGCCTATTTACGAATACGCGTGCCATGAAGGCAACTACAGCATGGCCGGCATCATGGCCGGTTGGCGTACCCTTGAAGTGCAAGAAGAAATGGGTGTCAGCGAGTCCGATTAGGCCAACGACAATTATAAATATTAAGGATAGATGACCCACCAGGGATGTTGATCCTTGTTCTGTCCATCATCAGAACCAGACGCGGGCTTTGTACCATTAGCGAAGTCCGCGTTTTTTTATGGTTGATGTTAGTAGTTCCGATCCCGCTGCACCTCGCTGTTTGCTGTTTACAACGAAAGCTAATCTAGCTCTCGCTGTGCGCCTCTTGCTGATCAGCCTGATGCTGAAGTCGCAGTAATTGACTGAACTGGTGCACTGAAGTGAGATGAGAGTAGATCAACGGCATCAGGCCACGGCCGCGCAGTTCCAGGTAGTCTTCGTCACTGAGCTTCTCAATGGCTTCCTCGTCTATGGTAAAAACCCCTTCCACTTCATAGCGGCGAGAAGACTTGTCAAATTGAAAGGCCATGGCCCGCGACCGGAAAAGGTTTTTCTCCGCAAGGTATCGGCAAAGTGCCATAGCCTGGAGCGACTGCTTGGTGACAGTAACCACGTGGTCAATACGTTTCTGCAGGTACTCGGTGTAGTCGCCGTTTTCCTGGAACATGGGCTCACCTTCTGTCTCGCTTAGCAGATCGCTGTCCTCGTCGATGGCGATAACAGCCTCGTCACTGTCCGGTTCCAGCCGATGCACGGTCAGCGGCGCGAGAGTAAAGCTGGTTGGAAGAAAGGCAGATTGCCACGCCGCTTGCTGACAGAACAGGTTTTTGCCCTTGCTCAGCCCCATCAATGCCGCGGGGACAAAATCGCCGCTGCTACTGTTTCTTACGAATACAAGGGGGAATTGGGTGGCCAGCGAGTAGAATTCCTGCAGCACCACGGGTACCAGGTGCTGGGATTGGAACCGGGTGAAATCTTTGCATTCCGAGAGGCGAAGTTTGCCATGTTTTTCAAAGTCGAGGAGGACTGGGTCAGACATCAGGTAAGAAATCTCTCTTGTAAGTATTAATCCAGAACACGCCGCCGTCAGGGCAACACGATACCTATTGTTGCTGGTTTGCTTCCCAGTCTCAAGCTGGAATGCCAAGTTGAAAAAAAGAAGCAACAGTTAACCGGCCTGTCCCGACATTGTCGCTGAGACTCGCCTCAGTGTTAAGTACTGCGCAGTGAAGCAAATTCGAGGGGTAAAACACCATGCGATTGAACCTCGCTTCGATTAGCACTTCCTGTCGGTAAAGGCCAGTGTCGCCTGCGATATAACCCCGATGCTCATCAGGATGCTCGCTGACTTGCTGCAGCATCTCCCTGACCACTTCGCGATCGTCGCTGCTCAACCTGACGAGATCACGGGGCAGATAGCGATAGATGGCTGTACCACCATGAGGCGGTCCACACAGGTAATGAACGCTGGCAAATTGATCATCACCGAAAGCGTCGGTATGGGGAATTCTTTGCGCCGGGCTTAGCTGCTGGGGCTCCAGCGTGGTCAAGGACAGCATGCATCGATGGATGGTCGTCATGCATTGCCCATAAACCAGCTCAATTCCTGCTGTCAGCACATTTTCATAGGACCCAGGCAACCGATCGCGGATTCCCGGGTAGACCGTGCGGTCGTCTCCGACTTTTCCGAAATAGGCCTTGCTTTCGGCATAATCAACCAGTAATTCCGGATTTGCCAGGAAGTTGTCCACCACATAGACCCTGATATTGGGGTCGGGGTGTACAACCTGCTCCACGGTGGCTGCCGGATTCAGTATATACTCTGGCATGCGGGGGCTTATGCTCTTCTGATTCGCAATCTCTGAGTGTGAATAGGACTGCGTGGTTACTGAATCAGGTGATTGAATAGTGTACCCTCGACCTTGTCAACAGGACCGGATTAGTCGATTTAAGAGATGCGGTGAATCGATAATTAGACCCACAGATTTTTGCAACTCTATGCCGCTCAGTAAGCGAAAGGGAAGTGCGACGCAATGGCCACTCTAGCGTGATGGAAGGCTCCAAATTGGACAACGACAACAACAATATCAACCATATCGTTATTGTTGGTGGCGGTACCGCGGGCTGGATGTCAGCAGCGGCGCTGGCAGTCGTCGTGGGTCCGCAAAACTGCCGTATCACTCTCGTAGAATCGGAACAGATTGGTATTGTCGGGGTCGGAGAAGCGACCATTCCACCTATCGTTGAGTTCAACAAGCTGCTCGGAATCAACGCGGACGAAATGCTCAGGGCGACCCAGGGCACTTTCAAGCTTGGCATAGAATTCATTAACTGGGGCAGGATCGGTGACGCGTACATGCACCCCTTTGGTGTATTCGGTAGGACCATCAGAAATGTGAACTTTTGGCATTACTGGAAAAAGGCCAGTGACCTGGGGATATCGCCGGGTCTGGAAGCCTACTCCCTTAACTGGACAGCTGCAAAACAAGATCGGTTTTTACGTTCCGGCAACGTGCCCAATTCGCCGCTTTCGAGTGTCCCGCATGCCTATCATTTCGATGCCAGCCTTTACGCGAAATTTCTGCAGGAATTCAGCACGACAAAGGGTGTCTCGCGCGTTGAAGGCATCGTCGCCGAGGTGAATCAGGACACGCATAGCGGCAATATCACCGGGATTATCCTCCAGGACGGTACGTCGCTCGAAGGTGATTTTTTCATTGACTGCACAGGCTTCAGGGGCCTGCTGATAGAACAATGTCTGCAGGTCGGTTATGAGGAATGGACTCATTATTTGCCCTGCAATAGCGCACTTGCCGTGCCTAGCGAAGAGATCAGCCCAAAGCATCCGTATACCAAGTCCATAGCACATTCTGTTGGCTGGCAGTGGCGGATTCCCTTGCAGCACCGAACAGGCAACGGAATTGTTTACAGCAGCGACCTGGGTAGCGACGAACAGGCTCGAGAGACATTGCTCGCAAATCTGCCGTCCCCGTCTCTGGCGGAGCCGCGTCAACTGCGCTTTGTCACCGGCAAACGAAAGAAAACCTGGTACAAGAACTGTCTTTCGATAGGCCTCTCCAGTGGTTTTATGGAACCGCTGGAGTCGACCAGCATCCACCTTATTCAGTCGACAATCATGAGATTCTTCGCGCTGTTTCCACGTCGCACCGGTTTCGAGCCTGAAATGGAGCGCTTCAACAACTTGATGGACAGCGAATTTCGCTCCATAAGGGATTTTCTAATCCTGCATTACAAGGCAACGGAGCGAAATGACTCGGAGCTCTGGAACTATTGTCGCACCATGGAGATCCCTGATTCGCTAGAGGAAAAGTTGGAGCTTTATCGTTCAGGCTCTTGGCTGAACCGAGACAGCAGTGAGCTGTTTGGTCAGGATAGCTGGCTGGCAGTTCTGGATGGCCAGCACATAAAAGCCAGCAACTACAGTCCCCTGGTCGACACCGTGCCGGTTAACAGCCTCGAGTCCATGCTGCGTGAAACTCGTGGAGTTATCGCCCAATGCGCTGAAGCGATGCCTGCTCATGAAGATTTCATCGCCCGCAACTGTGCTGCATTGTCAATATCGGGATAGCCGATAGCAATGTAACGAATTCCCGCGCAGTAATGCTCGTGAGTGCCCGCACCGAGACCAGAATAATTGCGCGTAGCGGGCACTCTCTATAATTTATTGATCATTCAAAAAGCACAATAAAAAGCAGTAATATATTTTGTATACGAAAATATATAATTTCTAATCCTTGGTTTTTCTTTGGTAATAATTTGTACACAAATAATAGCTCAGTGAGTATTCTCAGATCGACCTTTTCTATTTGTACACAAAATATATATCTTCGACATAGGCCTTATAAATACTGACCTCAAGGTATTTATTGATTAAAACCAGCATGTTGTAGCGCCAGGTAGCATATTATTAACCTTTGTGCACAAATTAGATGTAAACCGAAAGAACAAAAAACTATAAAAATAAAATAAAAATGGGCTGAAAACGCATTTTCAGGGCGACTTTTGTGTGGTAGTTTCGCCGAGGGTTAATAGAAATCTTTTAAATGTTATGCAGGATTAGATTTCAGTGATGACTGACGCGGGAGACTATTCTTCAAGGTCGCATTAGCCCAGTGTTATCCAAGACAAAAACAAGTAAATAGAGCCTCACCTGTCAGTTAGTAAAAGCAGCACAGCGTGAAGGCGAGGAGATGTTGACATGCCCCACGATTTTCGTCGCAAGAAACTCGCAGGCCTG
>Ga0181578_10000974_pt1 | contig 27682 bp, 28 predicted proteins | sample 071ome_21_FD_148659 | JGI IMG/M metagenome (GOLD analysis project Ga0181578, IMG submission 148659) | Coastal salt marsh microbial communities from the Groves Creek Marsh, Skidaway Island, Georgia - 071401CT metaG (spades assembly) | ecosystem: Environmental > Aquatic > Marine > Intertidal zone... | reverse complement strand
CCTTTCAATAGCAATGCGGAATTGAATGAAATCCGCTCACTGCTGCAACGCAACGACATCGACAGTATATTCGTTGATCGTCGCTGAACGCTTGAAAAAGCGCTCCTCCTCCCTTACTTAAGAGAGTTCTGACTGGAGAAAAACGTGGAACAATACCGAGGCACGACAATCGTATCCGTGCGCCGCGACGACAAGGTGGTCGTGGGCGGCGACGGCCAGGTGTCGCAAGGCAGCACCGTTCTCAAGGGCAACGCCCGAAAAGTTCGTCGACTTTATCACGACAAAGTCCTGGCAGGCTTTGCAGGAGGCACGGCCGATGCGTTTACCCTTTTCGAACGTTTTGAGGAACAGTTGGAACAGCATCGCGGCAAACTTACCCGTGCCGCGGTCGAGCTGGCTAAACTATGGCGTACCGAAAGGTCATTGCGAAGACTGGAAGCTCTGCTGGTTGTAGCTGATAGTGAGGCCTCACTTATCATCTCCGGCAATGGTGACGTCATCGAGCCTGAAGACTCGATCATGGCGATTGGCTCAGGCGGCCCCTATGCCCTGTCTGCTGCCCGAGCGCTTTGTCGCCACACCGAACTGGACGCGCGAACGATCGTCGAACAAAGTCTGCAGATTGCTGGCGAAATCTGTGTTTATACGAACCATACTCACACCATCGAAGAACTTTCCCTGTCCTGAATCGTCCAGAGCCAGTAATCAAGGTAGTAAAACCATGTCCACCATGACACCGAGAGAAATAACCTCTGAACTCGACAAGCACATTGTTGGCCAGAATGCTGCCAAGCGGGCTGTCGCCATCGCCTTGCGTAACCGCTGGCGCCGGATGAACCTGGAAGATGCGGTGAAAAACGAAATCACACCAAAGAATATACTCATGATAGGTCCCACCGGAGTCGGCAAAACGGAAATAGCCCGGCGCCTGGCGCGACTTGCCCATGCTCCATTTATCAAAGTCGAGGCCACCAAGTTCACCGAGGTGGGCTATGTTGGACGCGACGTCGAGTCAATTGTTCGCGACCTGGTTGATGTGGCGGTCAAGATGCTGCGCGAGGAAGAAATCCAGAAAATCCAGCACGTCGCAGAGGACCTGGCAGAAGAGCGGGTGCTGGACGTTTTGCTGCCTCAGGCCCGCGGCGATGATGAGGCTGACCAGGGCGAGTCGGCTGCTCGCCAGATGTTTCGCAAAAAAATTCGGGAAGGAGACCTCGATGACAAGGAAATCGAAATCAAGGTTACCGAATCGGTCGCCGGATTCGAGATCATGGCGCCACCGGGCATGGAGGACATGACAAGTCAGTTGCGAAACATGTTTTCCAATCTCAACAGCGGCAAGAAGAGTTCCCGGCGCATGACTGTGAAGCAGGCGCTGAAGGTCATCAAGGATGAGGAAGCCGCCAAAATGGTCAATGAAGACGACATCACGAATCGTGCGGTCGAGGCCGCCGAACAGACGGGGATTGTCTTCATAGACGAAATCGACAAGGTAACGACACGACACGAACAGGGATCAGCCAGTGTTTCCCGCGAGGGAGTTCAACGCGACTTGCTGCCTTTGATTGAGGGCTCAACGGTATCCACCAAGTATGGCAGTGTTAAAACTGATCACATTCTTTTCATCGCTTCAGGTGCATTTCATCTCTCCAAACCTTCGGACCTAATCCCCGAACTACAGGGTCGCTTGCCAATCCGCGTGGAGCTTGATCCCTTAACCACGGAAGACTTCCAGCGTATCCTGGTCGAACCTGATTTCTCACTGACCGAACAGTATCGAGCGTTACTTGGCACCGAAGGCATGGGCCTGCGATTTACCGACGACGGCATTGCCCGGATCGCCGAAACAGCGTGGCAGGTCAATGAGCGCACGGAAAATATTGGTGCCCGACGGCTGCACACGGTTATGGAGCGTTTGCTGGAAGAAATATCCTACAACGCATCGGATACCGCTATTGGCGAAAACAACGAGCTGGTGGTGGACGCAAATTACGTCGACCAGCAACTCGGCGACCTGGCGAAGGATGAAGACCTGAGCCGATTTATCCTCTAGGGTCAGTATCTATGTCCACAGACAACGTCCCCACCGATATCCGCCTGCACAAAAAATCCGGCATTCTGGAGCTGGCCTACCCGAGCGGCTCGACCGTAAAACTGAATGCGGAGTTTTTGCGGGTTTATTCGCCTTCTGCGGAAGTACGCGGTCACGGGAAAGGTCAGGAGATTCTGCAAACCGGCAAAAAACACGTCAGGATCGTAGCAATTGAGCCGACCGGCAATTATGCCGTTCGACTGGTGTTTGACGACCGTCATGACTCGGGGATTTATAGCTGGGACTATCTGAAGGAACTGGGGGAAAACCAGGAACAATACTGGTCTGCTTACCTGGATCGACTTCGTTCGGCGGGCGCGTCCAGAGAGCCATTGCCACCCGGAACCCGGGTGGTTAGTATTGTACCTCCGCAATCAAAGTAGCCTGAATCGGCATCCAAAGCCCAATGTCCGAGCCCTCAAAAACTACCGAAACCACCCATTTCGGCTACCAGACTGTCCCGGTGCAAGAAAAATCAGGACTGGTAGCCAGAGTCTTCGATTCGGTCGCCAGCAAGTACGATGTCATGAACGACATAATGTCACTTGGCACCCACCGACTGATCAAACGCTTCGCCATTGAGCTCAGCGCGGTCCGGGCCGGGCAAACGGTCCTGGATCTGGCCGGCGGCACCGGCGATCTGAGTATCAAGTTATCAAGGCTGGTTGGCGATTCAGGACGGGTTGTCTTGGCCGACATTAACGCCGCCATGCTCAAGGTGGGACGGGACCGCGTAATCGATAAAGGTGCCGGTAACAATATTATATTCAGTCAGGTGGACGCCGAAGCCCTGCCCTTTGCAGACGAGAGTTTCGATTGCATCTGCATCGCCTATGGTCTGCGCAATGTCACCGACAAGGACGCTGCGCTGCATTCCATGTTCAGAACCCTTAAGCCCGGGGGCCGTGCGCTTATCCTGGAATTTTCCAAGCCGGTAAATCCCCTCGTGGGGAAAACCTACGACGCCTACTCCAGCCTGTGGCCTTTGGCGGGTAAACTGGTGACCGGCGACAGCGAAAGTTACCGTTACCTGGTGGAGTCAATTCGCATGCATCCTGACCAGCAGACCCTGCAGCAGATGATGAACGACGCAGGTTACACCGACACACGTTTTCATAACCTGATGGGCGGTGTCTGCGCTTTGCACATCGGTTTCAAACCCATCGAACCTGCCCAGTAATTGTCGGCAAACGGTCCTGTCTGGGAGTTTTCGCGAGTGAGAAAACCGTTGTCGCCAAACCTGCTGGTTCCCTTCGAGACCCTCATAAATCGCTGCATCAAACAGGATATCAAGCTGGCCAATGGTATCGCGCGGCACAGCGGAAAAACGCTGCAATTGGATATTAACTCGCCCGCGCTCGGCGTCCTGGTGCACTTTTACCCAACCAGTGTTTCGCTGACGTTCACCACAGATGTCTGGCATCAGACAGCGGATCCGTCTGGCGGATCAGCGAGTAATGATCCTGATGGCAGGATAAGCGCTTCGTCGCTTAGCATGCTGCGGTTGTTGTTGGACCGCAATGAAGCCCGTTCGCTGGTCAATCCTGCGATTCAGATTCACGGTGACAGTGAGTTCGTCCAATCTGTTTACCTGTTGTTTCTGGATATGGAAATCAACTGGCAGGAACCCCTGTCTCAGCTGATTGGCGACGTCCCGACCCACGGGTTGGAACAGTTATTCAAAAACCTGGATGCATTCAGACGTACCGCGGCAAATAGTCTCAAGCGCAATGTCGATGAATATTTGCACGAGGAAAGCCGCCTGGTTCCGCCGCACAATCAGCTGACAGCGTTCGATCGTAAACTTGACTCCTTGCGATTGCGACTGGACCGGCTGCAGGCTCGGATTCAGAGACTGGACCAGCAAATGCTTCAGCACCCCGAAACACCGCCACAGTGAATTTACCTGATAGTTGGTTGCACTTTCCCGAATTTATCCATCTTGTGGTGCCCGTTCCGCAGTGGTATCTTCTCTTGCCCCGTAACCCGATGAATTTACTCGGAAAACCCTGTGCGCCGCTTGATTCGATTGCTTAATATTATAAACGTGGCCGCGAAGTATAGGCTGGGTGAGTATCTGCACGGCCGCAGCGGTACATCGCTGATCAAGTTGTTCCTGTTTATTGACGGGCTGCCCTGGATATTCAGCGAGACCCGCAAGCTGGATCGACACCAGCGCCTGCGCTTGGCGCTCGAGGAGCTTGGCCCTATCTATATCAAGTTTGGGCAACTCCTATCCACTCGCCGGGATTTTCTGGAACCAGCGCTCGCAGACGCGCTGCAGGGACTGCAGGACAACGTCCCGCCGTTTACAAGCCCCGGAATCAGGCAGCTAATCGACGAATCGCTGGAACTGGATTCCAATGAGATTTTCAGTAATCTGGAATCGGAACCATTGGCCTCAGCCTCGGTCGCCCAGGTTCATGCAGCCAGGCTGTTAACGGGAGAAGAGGTGGTGGTCAAGGTGATCCGGCCGGGTATCGAGAAGACTATTCGCGCCGACATCGCTTTGCTCAAATGGCTGGCTCTTTACATTGAGCACCATGTTCCTGTTGGCAAGCGGCTGCGTCCTGTGGAAGTGATCAACGATTACGAAAAAACCATTATGGACGAATTGAATCTGTTGGCAGAAGGAGCCAACACGACCCAACTAAGGCGTAACTTCGACAAGTCTCAACTGCTTTATGTGCCCCGGATCTACTGGGAGTATTCGCGTCGAAATGTGCTGGTAATGGAACGAATTCACGGCATACCAGTGGCGGATGTAAAAACGCTCAACGCCCACGGTATAAATATGAAGCGACTGGCAGAAACCGGGGTTGAGATCTTTTTTACCCAGGTGTTCGACCACAGTTTTTTCCATGCCGACATGCATCCCGGTAATATATTCGTTAACCCGGACCGACCAGATTCTCCGCAATATATAGCCATCGACTGCGCCATTATTGGATCATTGAGTGCGGCCGATCAGCAATACCTGGCCAGAAACCTGCTGGCAATATTCAAACGCGACTATCGCAAAGTCGCTGAGCTACACGTCGAGTGCGGGTGGGTCCCCAGAGAAACCCGGGTAACCGAGTTCGAATCCGCCATGCGCTCGGTATGTGAACCTATTTTTGAAAAACCATTGAAGGACATCTCGTTCGGGCAGCTGCTGGTGCAGCTATTCAGTACCGCAGGACGGTTCAACATGGAAGTGCAACCCTCGCTAGTGCTGCTGCAAAAAACACTGCTTAATGTCGAGGGTCTTGGCCGGCAACTTTATCCGGAACTTGATCTATGGAAAACTGCCTTGCCTTATCTCGAGAGCTGGAATGCCCGAAGGCTGAGCCCCCTATCCCTGCTCAACAGGCTGCGGGAAAATATACCTGACTGGATCGATCAGCTTCCCGATCTGCCACAACTTTCCATCGACGCCATCCGCGAGACTCAGCAGCTCAGGGAGATCAACGTCAATCTGCGTAATCAGCAGGCATTGCAGCAGGCAAAACAGGTCAGGCGCCGCAGTCGCTCACTGGTCGTCGGAACCAGCTTGCTCGCGGCAGCTGTCTTGAGTGTGCAGCCGGCAGTTTCAGCGATTAGCTACGGGCTGCCATTAAGCTCGATGTTATTGGGCCTGATGGGTCTTTGGATTTTGATAAACCGGGACTGACAGCGCGCCTTACCCTGCGCTTTTTCGCACGAAGACGATCCGGTTCCTTTATAATCCGTTCTGTACCAACAGCCCCAAACGGGCATGAAAGAGCAAAATCATGGCAGAAGACTTCCTGAATCAGGTCAATTGGAACTCAGAGGGACTGATACCGGTAATTGCCCAGGATAACGACAGTAAGCGTATCCTTACCCAGGCCTGGGCAAACCGCGAAGCCCTGGAAAAAGCAGTAGAGGAAAAACGGGCGATTTACTGGTCGCGCTCGCGCAATTCCCTGTGGCGAAAAGGCGAGCAGTCAGGAAACGTGCAGGAACTTGTGGATATCTACCTCGACTGCGACAATGACTCGGTCTGCTACGTGGTTAACCAGATTGGCGGGATCGCATGCCACACCGGCAGGGAGAGCTGTTTCTATCAAAAGCTTGTCGATGGCGAATGGCGGGTAGTCGAACCGGTATTGCGTGATCCGGAGCAGATGTACAGCGGCGAATAATCGCCTCACCTTCAGCGGATACTGATTATGAGTGATATTCTTAAGGAGCTGACTGCGGTCCTGGCGCAACGCAGGCAGGCTGACCGCAGTGAATCTTACGTCGCCAGCCTCCACGCCGGAGGGTTAAACAAGATCCTGGAAAAAGTAGGCGAGGAAGCAGTCGAAACCGTGCTGGCAGCGAAGGATTGCGGCACTAACCCGTCAACACAAGCCAAGACAGCGGTGCTCAAGGAAACAGCTGATCTCTGGTTTCACAGTATGGTAATGCTAAGCCATCTGGGGCTGAGCGCCGAGCAGGTGTTGGAGGAACTGGAAAAACGCTTTAATATATCCGGCCTCGTCGAGAAGGCGTCGCGGACTGATCAATAAAGGTTCAGGAGCGGCGCCTAGTGGCGAATTCTCGAAGACTCTATATCGGAGGTAACACATGGGCATAGGTGGAATTGGAATCTGGCAGCTGTTAATCATACTGCTGATTGTGGTGATGCTGTTTGGCACGAAAAAATTGCGAAACCTCGGTTCCGACCTGGGCGGTGCTCTTAAAGGATTCAAGACGGCAATGAAAGAGGACGAGAACGAAGGCGGCGCGGAAGACAACACCGAAAAGTCCGAGCAGGCTGATCCCGAATCCGGCGATTCCACAGCCAACGGCTAATCTGATTTTCATTACCTTCCCCGCTTCGGTTTAGAAATGCTAATCGTCGCTAACGACGATTGGCTCCTGCCCTACCGGAAAAATCGGCAAATGTTCTATGTTTGATATTGGCCCCTCGGAACTCCTACTTATATTCGTTGTGGCGTTGCTGGTCATCGGCCCCGAGCGGCTGCCAGGCACGGTAAGGACCGCCAGCCTCTGGATAGGCAGGTTCCGTCGCAGCTTCCACAAGATTAAAGCAGAAGTGGAAAGGGAGCTTAATGCTGATGAAATCCGGCGTCAGTTGCACAATGAATCTATCCTCGCAGAAGTAGAAGAAGCCAAAAATCAGGCGAAAGAACTTACCAGTAATCTGGAAAGCGCAGCAGTCAGGGAATTGGGAATTGAATCAGACGCCCGCACTGACAAGCGGGAAAACGTCGCCGAGGAGGCAGCCGGGGGAAATCAAGAAAAAGTCACCATCACTAGTGAAGATTCTGGCAAAGATACCGCTCGAGAGATTGAATCAAAACCAGACCAGCGGAAAGCCGAGTCAGCTGAGCCCACCATAGGGAATGAAATCAAACAGGCGGTCAGCTACGTCAACGACATCTCCCGCTCGGTGGAAGCCTCTGCGCAGGAAATAGAGGAAAAAATCCGGAATCCCGGTTACGCCGCCAAAAGAAAGTCAGGTGATAAACCGTGAGCTCTGCCGAAGACGACAAGGAGCTCACGCTCGTCGATCATCTGGTGGAGCTACGTGACCGCATACTCAAGGCGCTGGTTGCCGTCGTGGTGATCTTTCTGTGCCTCTTCCCATTTGCCAATGAAATATACGTCTTTATCGCCGACCCGCTGATAGCCGCATTGCCGGAAAATTCCACCATGATAGCGATCGATCCAACGTCGCCGTTCTTTGCACCCTTCAAACTCACATTCTATGCGGCAGTGGTTGTTGCAGCTCCTTATATTCTTTATCAACTCTGGTCATTTATCGCGCCGGGGCTTTATAAAAACGAAAAGGCTGTTGCGATGCCGCTGTTTATCTCGAGCGTGGCCCTGTTCTACGCAGGAATAGCATTCGCCCGTTACATACTTTTCGGTATTGTCTTCAGGTTTTTCATATCAGTCGCTCCTGAAGGTATTGCGGTCGCCCCGGATATAAGCAGTTTCCTTAGCTTCGCGCTGACAATTTTCTTTGCCTTTGGGATTGCCTTCGAAGTGCCCATCGCAGTTTTTCTTTTTATCTGGGCGGGACTGGCTGAGCCGGAGTCGCTATCGGCCAAACGACCCTACGTGGTGGTGGGATGTTTTGTGGTCGCCATGTTGCTCACGCCACCCGATCCTTTTACCCAGTCAATGTTGGCACTGCCTATGTGGGCGCTGTTCGAACTGGGAATCGTAGCGGGAAAACTGGCCCGAAAGAAACAAGGCGACGCTGAAGAGGCAGAGCAGGCAACTGATTCGGGTTAAAGAATGAAGGTAACCGGTCCATCGTTGACCAGTTCTACCTGCATATCCGCCGCAAAACGACCGCTCGCCACGTCATCATGCTTCGCGCGGGCAAGTTCTACCATGTGATCGTAAAGTCGTTCCGCTTCCCGCGGATCCATTGCCGATGAGAAACTGGGTCGCAGACCACGGCGGGTGTCAGCAGCAAGGGTAAATTGGGAAACCAACAGCAAACCCCCTTTAATGTCCCGAACGCTCAGATTCATCTTGTCATCGGAATCCGCAAAGACCCGGTAGGAGAGCATACGTTCCAGGGCATTTTCAACCGACTTTGGGGTATCTTCTTTCTGCAAACCAAGGAAAGCCAGTAATCCCTGTCCGATTTCGCCAACGGTTTCACCGTCGACCACCACCCGGGCCTGCCTGACGCGTTGAATAAGAACAATCACTAAAGCGGTTCGTCCCTGAGTTCCTTTGCCAAATCTGTAGTCGAGCGAATGAGAGCATCGATAATTCCCGGTTCTGACGCCGAGTGGCCGGCATCGCGGATGATATACAACTCTGACGCCGGCCAATGATCATGCAAAGTCACCGCATTATCGAGCGGGCAGACCATATCGTAGCGTCCGTGAATAATCCTGGCCGGGATATTTTTAATTTTGGAAAGATTATTCAATATCTGATTTTCTTCAATAAAACCATTATTGATAAAAAAGTGGCTCTCGATACGACTCATGGCAAGGGCGTTGTGTTTTTTGTCAATACTATTCTTGGCGTCACCGCTAGGGCGTAATGTGGAACAGTTGGTTTCCCACCCAACCCAGGATCTGGCCGCCGCCATGCGCGCGAGCTCATCGTTTGCAGTCAATCTCTTGTGATACGCGCTAACCAGATTGTGGCGTTCATTTTCCGGTATAAACTCGGCAAACTCTTTCCAGTGATCGGGGAATACCCGGCTGGCGCCCTCGACATATAGCCAATCCAGATCGCTCCTGCGACACAGAAAAATACCGCGTAACACCATGGCTAGAACTCGATCGGGGTATTCCTGCGCGTAGATCAGCGCAAGAGTGGAGCCCCAGGACCCACCAAACAATACCCATTTTTCAATACCGAGAAACTTCCTGATGGACTCCACATCTTCAACTAGACTCTTTGTGTCGTTTTCACGCAACTCTGCATGGGGAGTTGAACGGCCGCAACCACGCTGATCAAAGGTAATGATCCGGTACTGTTCGGGGTCGTAGAAGCGTCGCGATGTATAGTTGCAGGCGCTGCCCGGGCCGCCGTGAATAAACAGGATGGGGATGCCGTCCGGGTTGCCCGCCTCATCCAGATAGAGTTCGTGGATTTCAGACACTCTTAGCTGGTGACGATTGTAGGGTTTTAACTCAGGATACAAGGCCAGCAAGACAGTCCCCTCAGAGCAACAGCCAGTTATCAGTTTAAGAGTTAATGTTAGGCTAATTCGGCCAATTTGGCGACCAGTCCTCTGACTGCCAGCGACGCCTTGTTTGCTCCAGTCTTAACACCGACATCGGCCGCCAGGCACTGACATAAGGGACTGCCTGCTCCAGGCGCTTTGCGCCATCAGCCCCTGGCCTGGCTGCCGCGGCTGTGGCGTTTGCGTTCGTTTTCTGTCAGGTGCCTTTTACGCAGGCGGATATGGGCGGGTGTCACCTCCACCAATTCATCGTCTTCGATAAATTCCATCGCCTGTTCAAGGCTATGGATTACCGGCGGAGTAAGAATGATATTTTCGTCGCTGCCAGAAGCGCGAATATTAGTTAACTGCTTGGCCTTGGTTGGGTTGACCACCAGGTCGTTCTCCCGATTGTGCAGGCCGACAATCATTCCTTCATAGACCTCCACATTGGGACCAATAAACAGGCGTCCCCTCTCCTGCAGGTTGAACAGTGCATAGCCCAGCGTCTTACCGCTCACCATTGAAACCAGAACACCGTTGTTGCGGCGGGCTATTTCTCCCGCCTTGACCGTCCCGTAGTGATCAAACACGTGGGTCATAATGCCACTGCCTGAAGTCATGCTGAGAAACTGAGATCGAAAACCGATCAGCCCGCGGGTGGGAATAATAAATCCCATGCGGACCCGGCCTTTACCGTCGGGCAACAATTCCTGCATATCTGCCCTGCGTTTGCCGAGCTCCTCGATAACACTGCCCTGATGCTGCTCGTCACAATCTATTACGAGTTCCTCGAAGGGTTCCTGTTTAACCCCGTCGATTTCCTGCACAATGACCTCCGGCCGCGACACTGCCAATTCATAGCCTTCGCGACGCATGGTTTCAATCAATACTGACAGGTGTAGTTCGCCCCTCCCGGAGACACGATATCTGTCCGGCGAATCGCCCGGCTCTACCCGGAGCGCCACGTTGTAAAGCAACTCCCTTTCCAGGCGCTCCTTGATATTGCGGGTGGTAATGAATTTGCCGTCCTGTCCCGCGAAAGGCGAATCATTGACCTGGAATGTCATGTTGATCGTCGGCTCATCCACGGTCAGCGGAGTCAGCGCCTCAATTTTGACGAGATCGCACAGCGTGTCTGAGATACGCAGATTATCAATCCCGCTGATGCAAATAATGTCCCCAGCCTCAGCCAGTTCCGAATCAATGCGCTCCAGGCCGAGATAATTTTTAACCTGCAAAACCTTGCCCCTGCGAATCTCTCCACTGCTATCCACAATTGCCACCGGCATATTCGGCTGGACCTGGCCGCGAGTGATCCGACCGACTCCGATCACCCCCACGTAACTGCTGTAATCCAGCGCGCTAATCTGCATCTGGAACGGGCCATCCCGATCTACCTCCGGCGGCGGAACATGTTTGATGATGGTTTCAAACAGAGGCTGCATGTCTTCGGCCAGCTGGTCTTCCTCATATCCTGCAATCCCCTGCACAGCGGAACAGTAGATTACCGGGAAGTCGAGTTGCTTATCCGTGGCGCCCAAACGATCAAACAGGTCGAATACTTCATTGAGGACCCAGTCGGGGCGCGCACCATCACGATCGACCTTGTTGATCACAACAATCGGATTTAGTCCGGCAGCGAATGCCTTCTGTGTGACGAAGCGGGTCTGGGGCATTGGGCCTTCCACCGCATCCACCAATAACAGCACGCTGTCGACCATCGACATAACGCGTTCCACCTCACCACCAAAATCAGCGTGGCCTGGTGTATCGACAATGTTGATTCGGTAGTCTTGCCAGGCAATGGCGCAGTTTTTCGCGAGGATCGTAATGCCGCGTTCCCGCTCCTGGTCATTGGAATCCATCACCCGGTCAATGGACTTACCCCGTGTGTCGAGAGTACCCGACTGCTGCAGCAGCCGATCTACAAGCGTCGTCTTGCCATGGTCCACATGGGCAATAATGGCTATGTTTCGTATTTTCTCAATCATTGGTGGGATGAATGCCGCTTGCAGGGGCTCGGGTCAACCACGTTGGCGTGCCCGCGAAAGGCGGCGAGTATACAGTAGCTTGGTGGTACCCGGAAGGGGCGCCAGTCTCTGGCGAGCACCGCGATCTTTATCGACGGCAGTAATCTTTTGTTCAGCGGGCAACCAGGAGTGCCAGATGGTCGACAAGTGTCACAACTGTGAGGAAGGACAATCCCAGCAACACCAGGAGCAAGCACGAAGTGAACACCTTCAGCACGCGATTATTAAACGGCGCGGCATCAGCGAACGGGACAAACTGCATGATGACCCGAACCACGACGTAGCCAGCGATAAACCATGCGGCCAGCTCCAGCGGCGGCGCGTCATCTATCCAGGCAGAACCGATTAATAGCGCCGCAAGCATTATCCGGATCAACCATCGAAAAAAGATATCTTCCAGAGGTATTAGTTGATTACCCAGTGCAACTGCTTTTTCCAGCATATCCTAGACCTCAATGATGATTGCGTGTTGCTGTTCGCCGTCTGCGTCGCCGGACAATGCGAATCTGCCGACCGATCTTTGATAAGCCGGTTGTTGCGCGGCTAGCCATGCGCTCTGGCAGGCTGGTAGACGGCAACATTTTCGAAACCCAGGTCCACCAGGTGGGCTGCGTGCAACCGGCTCATCATACCTTTATCACAATAGAGCACATAGTTATCGGCCCGGTCCTTGTCTGCCATATAAGACTGCAACTGGTAAAAGGGAATCTCGAGAACCTCGAGCTTGTCCGCCCGATTAAACGTAAGCAGAGAATTTTCCATGTCGTCGGGATGACGGATATCAATTAATGTGACGCCTGGCTCCAGGTGTTCAACCATTGAAATCTCCGGCTGGGACCCGTCAATTTCCTCCGCTAACTGGCTTACCAGCTGTACGCGGGCACCGGTCACCGCTTCATCGAGCAATTGCATATCGAAATGTTCTTCCTGACGGGCAATGCGGAGCGGTCGGGCGCGGGTAGTAGGTTTGTTGGAGATGACACCACAATACTCTGGTATGTGCCTGGAGAACTCCTCAGTTCCTATCTGTCTGGCAATATCTATAATGTCCTGCTTGCCCGACGAAATGAGGGGCCTTAGGACCAGCATGTCACTTACACTGTCAATGACAGCCAGGTTAGCCAACGTTTGACTGGAAACCTGAGCCACACTCTCTCCGGTCACCAGTGCCTCGATTCCAACAGACGCCGCGACCTGTGATGCCGCCCGCAACATCATGCGCTTGAGCACCACTCCCATCTGGGAGTTCTCGACTTTGCTCAGGATTTCCTCCACTACCCGCTCGAACGGCACAGTGACGAAGCGTACCTGATGGGAAGCGCTGTACTTCATCCACAGATAAAGAGCGACTTCTTTGACGGCAAGCTCGTGGGTCCTGCCTCCAAGATTGAAAAAACAATAATGCATCAATAGACCGCGCCTGATGCACAGATAACTAGATACCGCCGAATCGAATCCGCCCGAGATTAACGACAGCACGGAATCCTGCGAACCCAGAGGAAATCCGCCAATGCCGTTTTGCTGCTGCAGTATCAGATGAACAATGTCTTGCCTGATCTCAAGCTGAACCGTTACATCGGGGTTTTTCAATCGCACCCCTGCAGCGTCAGTCTGCTGCACGAGTGCGCCACCAACACGACGCTCTACATCTACTGAACTGAACGGATGTTTACCCTGTCTTTTGCAGCGCACGGCAAAGGATTTACCCGCCAGTCTTTTAGCAAAGGCCGGCACACATGCCTCGACGATGTTATCGAGATCAACAAGCGGATAGCGCCTGACCAGTTGAAACTGACCAACACCAGGAATACAACCGAGGCGCTGGCTTATCCTGGTGATCAGAAGCGGATCATCAGACGAGGTTTCAATATTCACCGCATCCCAGTCGCCTGTGACCTGCACCCCGTCGTCCAACTCTCGCAGCAATTTCCTGAGATTCTTGCGCAGCTGCCGTACCAGGCGGCGACGCACCGGTCGGCTCTTGATAGTGATTTCGGGGTAAAGTTTAACGACAAAGAGCATCTAAGCGCACCCTATTAGTGCATTCAAAGCTTAGTTGCACTATTTTTGTGCATAATTGCGATTACGTGTTCTCTAAGACCCTGATTTACAGGCCTTTTAAGTTAGCGAGTTATGGCATATATTTTGCTCCACCACTTGCACTCAAGGCAAGCCGATCGTGTAGCATGGCGATTGGCGCTCTTGACCGGTTGTGCAAGAAGTGGACGGAAGCACCGTCGGGCGATCCGATGGTACCGAGACAGCTCGTAGCTGGCTAACCGAGGTAAATGAACCAATCAGATTGATCACACGGAGGATCAACAATGTCTGAAAAGACGCTTAATTTAATCAAAGAAAACGATGTAAAGTGGGTTGACCTCCGTTTTACAGACACCAAGGGCAAGGAGCAACACGTCACTTTTCCCGCTGCGCGCATCGATGCAGACTTTTTCGAAGGCATGATGTTCGATGGCTCTTCTGTCGCAGGCTGGAAGGGCATCAACGAGTCCGACATGATTCTGCGCCCGGACGACAGTACCGCAGTACTGGATCCGTTTGCAGACGAACCGCAGGTCAACGTGCGCTGTGACGTAATCGAGCCCAAAACCATGCAGGGCTACAACCGCGACCCCCGATCGGTTGCTCGCCGCGCCGAAGAGTACCTGAAATCAACCGGCATCGGCGATACCGCCTATTTTGGTCCTGAACCGGAATTTTTTGTCTTTGATGACGTACGCTGGAATGTCGATATGGAGGGCGCCAGCTACAAGCTGAATGCCGAGGAAGCAGCCTGGTCTTCCGGTTTGGAATTCGAAGGCGGCAATATGGGTCACCGACCGCGCGTCAAAGGCGGCTATTTCCCTGTGCCCCCGGTGGACTCTGCCCATGACCTGCGCTGTGCCATGAGCGAGACCATGCAGGCCATGGGTCTTGAGATCGACTTGCATCACCACGAAGTGGGTAACGCCTGTCAAAACGAAATCGGCACCAAATTCAACAGCCTGGTAGCCAAGGCAGACGAAGTGCAGATCCTCAAGTACTGTATCCACAATGTGGCACACGCTTTCGGAAAGACTGCTACCTTCATGCCCAAGCCACTGGTAGGTGATAACGGAAGCGGCATGCACTGCCACCAGTCTATCTTCAAGGATGGTCAGAATGTGTTCGCCGGCGACGGTTACGCGGGCCTTTCTCAGGAAGCAATTTACTACATTGGCGGCATCATCAAGCATGCCAAGGCATTGAACGCTTTCGGTAATGCCTCCACCAACTCCTACAAGCGTCTGGTGAAGGGCTTCGAGGCACCGACCCTTTTGGCTTACTCGTCCCGAAACCGCTCCGCGGCAATTCGAATTCCTTACATCCTCGGTGGCAACCCGAAGGCTATCCGCATAGAAGTGCGATTCGGGGACTGTACTGCAAATCCGTACCTGTTCTTCGCCGCCATGCTGATGGCTGGTCTCGACGGTATCCAGAACAAGATCGATCCGGGCGAAGCGGCCAGTAAGGACCTCTACGATCTGCCCCCGGAAGAAGAGGCACAGATTCCTCAGGTCTGCGGAACACTTGAGGAAGCGCTAGCGTCCCTGGATGCCGACCGAGATTTTCTCAAGGCCGGTGGCGTTTTTGATGACGACCTGATCGATGGCTACATCGCGCTGAAGAGCGAGGAAGTGGTACGTCTGAATATGACCACTCACCCGGTCGAATTCGATATGTACTATTCCGTCTAAGCAAGTTACAGCGAGCATAAACATAAAGAGCCCGGGCATTTACCCGGGCTTTTTTTGCACCCGTAAAGTGCGCTGTTGGTGGCAACAGTATATTCTGGGCCTCGCTCAACTTATCTTTAGCACCAACAGCTACTCAAAATGACCTCAAAGGTCTCGCAAAACGCACCATATTGGTGCATAGTATCGCAGTGGATAACCAGGCATTCTCCATTGCCTGTAGCCCGAAGTGCTGGAAAGTCCCACCAAATGGTCACATTCCACCCGCTCAGCATGACCTGATTGGTTTGGCCGTTGTTGGTTTGGTTATTGCATGGGTGCAGGCATGAAATCGAACCTGGTAATGGCTGTCAGCCCGGAATCCCCTGCGAGCCTGCTCAGCATGAAACAGAACAGTCATCACAAACGACTATTGGACCAGCTAAAAACCGGAACTCTGCTACTGGACCCGCGTTTGCGGATTCTGTATCTGAACCTGGAAGGAGAATCGCTGCTTGAAGTCAGTGACCGAAAAGCACCAAGGATGACGCTGAATGAAATTCTGATAGGCGCTGACGAGGACATCAGGGAAATCAGGCGAGCACTGGAGAACAATTCGAGCTATACCAAGCACCAGGCAAGTTTCAGACTTCATAGCGGTAAAGACATTACTGTGGATTACACCATCAGTCCGTTTGATATGGATGGCAAGACCAGAATTCTGATGGAGCTTCATTCTCTGCACTACACCCAGCGCATAAGCCGTGACGAACTGCTGCTATCGACCCAGGCCACAACCCGCGAGCTGGTCCGAGGCTTGGCCCATGAAATCAAGAATCCATTGGGAGGCATTCGAGGAGCTGCACAGCTGCTTGCCCAAGAGCTGCCGAATGAAGAATTGAGAGACTACACCAATGTGATAATTGAAGAAGCCGACCGCCTGCGAAACCTTGTGGACCGACTAACCGGATCTCGCAAGCCGCCGGAGATGGTGGCGCTTAACATCCATGAAGTAGTAGAACGAGTCGCCAGCCTGGTGGAAGCTGAAACCGTCCACAAGGCGATCGAGCTGGAAAAAGACTACGATCCCAGTATCCCTTCAATCATGGGGGATCAGGAGCAGTTGATCCAGGCGCTTCTAAATGTTGTCGGTAACGCCGTGCAGGCGCTAGAAAGCCCGGCAGTCGACCACGATCTTGGCATCATCCGCTTGCGAACCCGGGTACTGCGTAATATCACCCTCGGCAATACTCTTCACCGACTGGTAGCGCGGATCGATGTCTGTGACAACGGTCCCGGCATACCCGAGCGAATCATCGACACGCTATTTTATCCCATGATCTCCGGGCGGGCAGAGGGTACAGGGCTGGGACTCTCTATCGCCCAGAGCATTATCAACCAGCATGGCGGCATAATCGAGTGTGAGAGCCGTCCGGGGTCGACGGTATTTTCCATCACCTTACCGCTACCTGAAGAAATCAGCTAAAGAGGTTTTGATCAAGCATGAGCGCGCACAATTCTGTCTGGATCCTTGATGACGATCGATCAATTCGATGGGTATTGGAAAAATCTCTCGAGAAAAAAGGCCTTGAAACGGTTTCCTTCGAGACCGGTGATGATCTGCTCCATCGCCTGGAGCACGATCAACCCGACGCGATCATCAGCGACATCCGCATGCCCGGCATCAATGGACTGGAGCTGTTGTCCAACATTCAGCAGCAATACCCGCAGCTGCCGGTAATAATAATGACCGCCCACTCGGATCTGGAGAGTGCAGTCTCTTCATATAGCCGCGGCGCATTCGAATATCTACCCAAGCCTTTCGATATTGAAGAGGCGGTAGCAATGACCCAGCGAGCTCTGGATCACACCCGCAAAAAAAATGTAGGCGTGCAGTCGGAACCGATGGAAAAAGCTCAGGAGATCATCGGCGAAGCACCGGCAATGCAGGAAGTCTTTCGCGCTATCGGGCGACTGTCCCAATCAAATATTTCTGTTCTGATTAACGGCGAATCCGGCACTGGCAAAGAGCTGGTGGCGCAGGCCCTGCATCGGCACAGCCCAAGAAAGGACAGGCCCTTTATTCCGCTCAACGTGGCGGCAATTCCCAAGGAACTGATCGAGTCTGAACTGTTCGGTCACGAGAAAGGCGCTTTTACCGGCGCCACCCAGCAGCGAGTGGGACGTTTCGAGCAGGCGGACGGCGGCACGCTATTCCTGGACGAGATTGGCGACATGCCGGCCGAGACTCAAACCCGCTTGCTGCGCGTGCTGTCCGACGGAGAATTTTACCGGGTCGGCGGTCATACGCCTCGCAAGGTGGATGTGAGGATTATCGCCGCGACCCATCAGGACCTGGAGACACTGGTCGCCAAACACCTGTTCCGGGAAGACCTGTTTCACCGCCTGAATGTTATCCGCATCCACATTCCCAGGCTACGCGATCGGCGCGAGGATATCCCGCAGCTTGCGCGGCACTTCCTGCGTCAGGCGGCGACGGAGCTGAATGTCGAGCCCAAGATACTGCGTCCGGAAACCGAACAGTACCTGACCAGACTGAATTGGCCGGGCAACGTGCGCCAACTGGAAAACTTCTGCCGCTGGATTACCGTAATGGCAGCCAGCCGTGAAGTTCAACTCAATGACTTGCCTCCGGAGTTCTCCGACCAGGAGGTTCAGCGCGGCAATTCCGGCAGCTGGACCCAGGCGCTGGAGGCGTGGGCGGACCAGGAGCTGGCGCTGGGTAATACTGCAATCCTGGGTCAGGCAGTGCCCATGTTCGAGCGCTCGATGATCGAGGTGGCACTGAAACACACAGCTGGTCGCCGGCGTGACGCGGCCGACCTGTTGGGCTGGGGACGCAACACCCTGACCCGCAAGATCAAGGAACTGGGCGATACTGAAATTCACCCGCAGGAACAGGAAGGCTGACGTATCATAGGCTGAACTCACTCAGCTGAATATGGCCCACACGTGATCAATATTGTTCTATACGAACCTGAGATTCCGCCCAACACCGGCAACATCATCCGACTGGCTGCCAATACCGGAGCAACGCTGCACCTTATCAGGCCTCTGGGCTTTGAGCTCGACGACCGACGACTGCGCCGCGCGGGTCTCGACTACCATGAGTTCAGTCAGCTACAGCTGCATAACAGTTGGCCGGCTTTCCTGGATGCAACCGGAGACAGCAGGGTATTTGGCATCAGTACTCGAGGGAAGATTGGTTATCATCAGGTGAACTATCTGGCAGATGATTATCTGGTTTTTGGACCGGAGACCCGTGGGCTGCCCCAAACCGTACGCGCGCAGCTTGGAGAGCAACGAATACTGCGTATCCCTATGCTACCGGACAGCCGCAGTTTAAACCTTTCCAATGCTGCCGCGCTCGCCGTCTACGAAGCCTGGCGACAGCTTGGATTTAGTGGTGGCGCGTAAGCCGCGCTCAATCTTCTTCCTTTCCTTCTTCGTCCCCTGCGGCCTTGGTCTCTTCAGTCGCAGCGGCTCCATTGCCATTTGCACCACCGTTAGCGCTCGCGGCAGCCTGCTGTGCTTCCAGCTTGCTCTGGGCGTACAGCGCCTCGAAATTTACCGGCGCCAGCATAAGCGGAGGGAAGCTGCCTTTGATCACCATGGAGTCAACTGTCTCGCGGGCATAGGGGAACATGATGTTGGGACAAACTGTTGCCAGAACCTGCTCCAGCTGCGCGTCATCCAGACCATTGCAGACAAATACACCTCCCTGTTGGACCTCGACCAGAAAAGCAACCTTGTCATCCTGGGAAGCCTGAATGGTCAATACCAGAACCACCTCATAAAGATCGTTCTCCAACTTGTTGTTTCGGCTCTTTATGTCGAAAGTAATCTGCGGTCGCCAGGCCCCGCCCCGGAAAGAATCAGGGCTGTTGGGTGACTCGAAAGAGGCATCCTTCAGGTAAAGACGCTGAAGGGAAAAATTGGGGCCCTGCTGCTCTGTGTTGGCAGCTGCTGGCTGTTGCTCATTGCTTTGATCGTTTTCTGACATGGTCATTCCTGTGATTAATTGACTGACTGTTAATAATTGTGCGGCTGCTATTCCGACCGGATTATTTCTGCACCAGCGGGAGGGACTGTGCTCGCCACTCGGCAATTCCACCCCCCAATCTGACTACCTGCTCAAAACCCGCTTCCTGCAGAGTCTTGCAGGCATCGCCGGAATGCTGTCCCATCTTGCACACCACCACCACCGGTTTCTGCTTGTGTCTGTCCAGTTCAGTTACACGCTGCCCCAACTTGCTTACCGGAATATTGATGGCATCAACGATGTGGCCGGCATCAAACTCTTTCTTGTCACGAATATCGAGCACAACCGCATCATTGCGATTAATCATCATGACTGCCTGCTGCGGACCGACCGATTTGCTGGACCGAGCTCTTTGCTGAGCAAAGATGATCACTACCAGTGCCAGCCACAAGCCTGATAAAACCAGGTGGTTGCCAATGAACTCGACGAACTGCTCCATATACTCAGTTATTCCAACATGACGGGCCTGTCGTGAGCAGCCCGAGCGTAAAAAGGGGAGCAGTATACACGCCAGAACAGCCCGAAAGAAGTTTCAAGTGGTCTGACTCCGCGTATAATTGCCGTCGAAACTCCGTCATAGCACCTGAGAAACTTGTCAATGAACGACACGCAGAAAAGGACTGCCCTGTTGCTGATTCTGGACGGCTGGGGATACCGCGAAGAAACAGACCATAACGCCATTCACAGCGCCGATACACCAGTCTGGGACCGGCTGTGGTCCGACGCACAGCATACCCTGATCAGAACTTCAGGCCTGGCCGTTGGACTGCCTGAAGGTCAGATGGGAAACTCAGAAGTAGGTCATATGAACCTTGGTGCCGGCCGGGTCGTGTACCAGTCTTTAACGCGCATCGACAAGGCCATCGAAGACGGAGAGTTTTTCCACAATACCGCTATTTGTCAGGCGATAGATCAGGCGATCAGCGGGCAGCGTGCGATACACATTTTCGGTCTGCTATCCCCCGGCGGGATTCACAGTCACGAGGAACAGATTTTTGCTGCCATCGAACTAGCGCACCAGCGTGGCGCCACTCGGATTTACCTGCATGCCTTTCTTGACGGCCGCGATACACCTCCGCGCAGTGCTCTCGACTCTTTGTTAAAGGCTGAAAAAATCCTTCAGGACAAAGGCGACAGCCGCATCGCCTCGATAGCCGGCAGATTTTACGCCATGGACCGCGACCAGCGCTGGGAGCGAGTACAGCCGGCTTATGACATGCTGACTCTGGGCCAGGCAAGCTTTCAATGCGCCAGTGCTACGGCTGCGCTGGAGGCCGCTTACCAGCGGGACGAAGATGATGAATTCGTGCAGCCGACCGTCATCAGCGACGCCTCGCATCCAGCTGTTACAGTTGCTGACGGTGACTGCGTGATTTACATGAATTTCCGTGCCGATCGAGCCCGCCAGCTGACTCGCGCGTTTGTCGATGCCGAATTTAACGGATTCGAGCGTCAGGCCCGTCCCGAACTGGCTGCCTTTGTCACCCTCACCGAATACGCCGCTGACATCGGAACACCCTGCGCTTTTCCGCCGGAGCGACTGAAAAACGTGCTTGGTGAATATCTGGCTTCACAGGGGAAGAGCCAGTTGCGCATCGCGGAAACAGAGAAATACGCCCATGTGACTTTCTTTTTCAATGGCGGCAGGGAACAACCTTTTGACGGTGAAAAGCGCATATTGGTGCCCTCCCCCAAAGTAAAAACCTATGATCTAAAGCCGGAAATGAGTGCCGTTGAAGTCACCAACAGACTGGTCGAAGCAATTCTCTCCCGTCAATTCGATGCCGTTATCTGCAACTACGCTAACGGCGACATGGTGGGGCACACTGGCGACTTTGATGCTGCCGTCAAGGCAGTCGAAACCATTGATCAGTGCCTGGGCAGAATCGAAGCAGCTATCAGAGAAGTCAATGGGGACCTGCTGGTCACCGCCGATCATGGCAACGTGGAGCAAATGATGGACGGTGAAACCGGTCAGCCTCTGACCTCCCACACCAATGGCCCCGTGCCACTGGTTTACGTCGGCAGCAGCGGTCTGGAATTCAACGGCGAAGGCTCACTGTGCGACCTTGCGCCCACCCTTTTAGCCCTCATGAAACTGCCAGTTCCGACAGAAATGAGTGGCCGTGTGCTGCTGGTTGCAGCCGAGAAGTCAAACCGACAAGCCATTGCCTGATTGCCGGTGATGGCGATTCACCACACTAGCGGCTGGCTGCAATTCCAGCACCCGACCTACCGACCCGGATTGCACGCCCATTGGCTACAAAGAATTTGCGACTATCGGCATTGCTTCCGGACGTATAAACTGAAACTATAGGTCCTCGTTGAACGTAGTACCGTCAGTGGCACACATTTTGATTAAAATCAGGCACGTAAAATGAACACTATGCAGTCTGTCCAGCGACTTTTCGGTCTTTACCCAGCAGACCACCTTTCCTTTTCACGGACCCCGATAGCCCTGCCGGTCGCTATCCTGGCGCTGTTTTTCTCTGTCCTGGCCAGTGCCCAACAGACTGGCCAATCCGAAAAACTGCCGCTGCCGCTGGAGGAAGTTCGCATGTTCACCCAGGCACTGGATCGCATCCGGGCAGCCTACGTAGAGCCGGTCGATGATGAAGTGCTATTGGAAAATGCCATTCGCGGCATGCTGGCCGGCCTGGATCCCCACTCTTCCTACCTGGCTGCGACGGAATATGACAACCTACAGGAGACCACGACCGGGGAGTTTGGCGGTCTGGGCATCGAAGTGGGTCAGGAAAACAGTTACATCAGGGTAATCAGCCCGATTGATGATACGCCCGCCGATCGGGCCGGCATTCAGGCAGGCGATCTCATCATCCGCATTGATGGACAGCCGCTGCAGGATGTATTGCCGGAAGAGGCTGCGGGAATGATGCGCGGTGAGCCTGGCACAGATGTCACCATTACCATCGTGCGTGACGGCGAGCCTGCGCCCTTCGACCTGACAATCACGCGCGAGGTGATCGCAGTTGCCAGCGTCCGCTCCCGCACACTCGAATTCGGCTACGGCTATATCCGCATCGCTCAGTTCAGGGCCAACACCGGGAACGAGGTGGTTAATGCCATCAAGGGCCTGCAAGAAGAGAATACCCAGCTGAAGGGGCTGGTGCTGGATCTGCGCAACAACCCTGGCGGCGTGCTGCCCGCCTCCGTCGCCACAGTAGATGCCTTCATCTCCGAAGGCACTATTGTATCTACCAAGGGTCGAATGGATGAGAGTGAAATGTCGTTCGATGCCACCCGCAGCAATCCCGGCGGTGACACGCCTCTGGTGGTCCTGATCAATGAAGGCTCAGCTTCCGCGTCAGAAATCGTTGCTGGTGCGCTCCAGGATCACGGACGCGCCATCATTATGGGTAATCGAAGTTTTGGCAAGGGTTCGGTACAAACGGTCTTGCCTCTCAGCGAAGATAGGGCGATCAAATTAACCACCTCCCTGTACTACACGCCTAGCGGGCGATCGATTCAGGCATTCGGTATAGAGCCCGATATCGTGGTGGACGAAGCCCTCATCACCAGATTGGATCGCAGTCGGGCTGCATACACTGAAGCAGACCTGCAGGGCCATCTTGAAAGCACGACCGAGGAACCCGGTCAGCGACCGCAAGTCAGCGCCCAGCAGATCCTGGTCAATGATTACCCCTTGAACGAGGCGCTTAATCTGCTGAAAGGAATCAACGCCTTTGGCTTGCAAAGGGGCCCGACACCGTTACTCCAGACTGCAGAAGTTATCGACTGACCGCCGGCTCGAGCCGCAGAAGAGAGCCGTTTTCCTCGTCGGTTAGCACGTACAGGAGGCCGTCCGGACCCTGCTGAACTTCGCGAATACGGGATCGCAATTCGGTAAGCAGGTCTTCACGCCGAATTTCCTCGCCACGACTGTTAAATACGATCCGCACCAGATGCCCTGTGCCGGGAATCCGACCGGTCATCATAGAGCCTACAAAAAGATTGTTCTGCCACTCGGGAAATTGGTCACCGTCGTAAAAAGTGATCGCGCCAGGGGCGACCGAAGGCCAGAACAGGATTTCAGGTGCCCGGTAATCTGCGTGCCCTGGTTCACCGGCAATCCAGTCACCCCGATATTGCCGGCTGAACGATACATTAGGCCAACCGTAATTCTCGCCCGCGCGCACGATGTTGACTTCATCGCCTCCCTGGGGACCATTTTCCGCAGCCCAGAGTTCACCGGTTTGCGGATGAAAGGCCAGTCCAAGCTGATTACGGTGGCCCACCGAATAGACTTCCGGCAGATATTCGCCGCTGGCCACAAACGGATTGTCAGCCGGCACGCTGCCGTCGTCGTTGAGTCGCATTAATTTGCCAAAGTGAACTGCAGGATCCTGCGCTAATTCACCAATCGCCTGGTAGGCATATGCACCACCCAGAGACATGAAAAGTTTATTGTCCTCGGTAAACTGTAGCACCGAACCCGCAATGCCTTCATCTATCTCTCTGGCGACAAAGATATCGCTAACATCGGTCAGCTGGTTTTCCACCAGCCTGCCACGAGCAAGTGCCACCGTATGAGTCGGATTTTCGCCAGACGTCAGCGGCTTGGTGTAAGTCAGGTAAACCAGGCTGTCGTCGTCCGGGTGCAGGGCAATGTCCATCAGTCCCGCCCTGAAGACTTCGGAATAAACCTCGGGTACACCGGCAATATCCTCAGCCTGCAACCTGCCGTCCCTGATGACCCGCAGGCGCCCGGTGTATCGCTCGGTAACCAGGATATCCCCGTTATCGCGAAAGGCCAACGCATAGGGATTGGCCAGCCCGGTTGCCAGCGGCACCACACGGATCTGCGGTACGTCGAAGGTGGGCAGTATCATGGGTTCAGTAATCGCCAGCGGATCTGGGCTGGTTCGCTGTGCGGAGGCTGCTGCCGAAACAAACATCAGCAGCAACACCAAGTGGGCGACGGGGTTATGTTTCATGGTGTGGCCCTCTATCTACTTATTGGTTCTGAGGTGATCAAGGTCGATCGTACTGCAATTCCTGGCCCTCTGCCATCGGGATGCGCAGGTCGAATTGATAACGGAGTCATCGAGAGAGACTTCAATTTTAAGATTCGGTTTAAATCAGCCTGATCACCAAGTTCACTGCTGGTGCTCGGGTTCGGCGTCGCTCAGGATAAATACGATATTCTTGGGCGGCGACCCGGACTGGGCAAGCTCACGATCTACGGTCTCGATATTCGCACTTCAGTAAAGGATCACGGTGACTAGCACAAGTCCCGAAAACCTCAGCGTGCGGAATATTTTCATTGCGACCCCCCGGCCATTCCGTTTCTGCGTCTTTGCCTACCCGGGCAGGTTGAGCTGCCAGCTGACTCCGAATCGATCAGTGAGCCACCCGAATAGCGGGCTGAAGCCGTAATCATCAAGCGGCATCAATTCCGCGCCACCGACAAGCAGCTGCTCATAGCAACTTCTGAGTTCAACTTCCGACTCGAAATCGACAAAGATCGACATGGAGGGCGTGAAATCAAAGTCGTGCTTGATCGGAGTATCAATGCAGATGAATTCCCGGCCCGCCAGTTCGAATCTTGCCTGCTGAACCTTTCCTGCTGATTCCCCTTCCGAATAGAAATCCGCCGAGATGATTTTCGAACCGGGAATCAGCGACACGTATAAATTCATGGCCTCTTTCGCGTCGCCATCGAACATCAGGTGCGTCAGTACTTTCATCGAGGGTGCCCTGTATCAGCCCCTCACATACCGATTGAACCAATCAATCGTTCGCGTCCAGGCCTCCGTTGCAGCTGCTTCGTTATAGCGTTCCGGGGTCGCATCATTGAAAAAGCCGTGCATCGCGTCCGGGTAGATATGCCCTTCGTAGGTTACATTAGAGGCCCTCAGCGCTGCCTCGTATTCCGGCCAGGCATCAACCAGACGCGTGTCCAGAGACCCATGCTGCACGAGAACTGCAGCCCGGATATTGGGCACATCGGCGGCGGGGGCGCCTCCACCATAAAAAGGGACTGCGGCTGCAAGATCGTCGCCCAATCTTACTGCCAATTGATTGGACACGCTGCCACCGTAGCAAAAACCGGTGACCCCGATCTTACCGGTGCAGTCTGAACGATTCTTTAACCACATTGCGCTGGCCACAATGTCTTCGAACTTACTGTCGTTGTCGATCTCACGAAACAGCAAACCGCCCTGGTAATCGTCCCCGGGATACCCGCCAACCGAAGTCAGTACATCGGGAGCAAATGCCATGAAGTTGGCCAGGGCGAAGCGTCGCGCGACGTCTTCGGTGTGGGGATTCAGGCCGCGATTTTCGTGCACGACGACAATACCCGGCAGCTGGGAAGGATTTTCGCTGCGTGAATCGGCGCTGTACGGGCGCACCAGATAGCCCCTGATGTATCCGTTTCCATCGGGGGAGGGAATGGTTTCGTAGCTGGCGGTGATCCGTTCATCGTCGCGCGCAACCTGCTGACCCATCGCATAATTGGGCATCAGTGCCTCCACGATGGCACTGGCGCTGAGACCTGCCACAGCGAACTTCTGGGCTCCTCTTAAAAACTCCCGGCGACTGATTTCGCCGTGAATAAACTGGTTATAGATTTCGATTGCCTCGATAGGTAACGTGCGTCTCTCTTTTGCTGACATGACGGACTCCTGTTGTTGTTTTTAACTGTGTAAATTAACTGCTGTTGATGTGCTACTCGCTTTCGACTTCCAGCCTCCGTTCGCCTGCCAATATCCCGGGCAGGGCATAATTACCCTCATGACAGGCAAACTCGTAAGGAACCTCGCCCTCAGCCATGGCATTGAAGCTCATTTCTCCCCGCCAGGACTGCGCGTAATAGACTGGATCGATAACTTCAAACTCATACAGAATCTGGCTGTCGGAATAGCGGGTAAACTTTTCGATAACCTTACCTTCTGTCGACAGAGGCGCCGAGTTACGAGGCCCCAGTTGCGGATGCATATTGACGGTTTCCACCACCAGAGAATCGCCTTCCCACCAGCCAACGGAATCTCCAAACCATTGTTGCAGCCCCTCTGGGCGGTGGTTACGGTCAATCGGAATAATGCGCACATCATGCACCATCTCGACCATGATAAGCAGGTAATCATCAGTCTGGACGAACTGATAGTGATTATTATAGAGGGTGTTGTTCATGGGCGGACCGGCAGAATTACCGGTAGCAATTAGACAACGTTCACCCAGGGCGCGGGCTTCCGGACCGGCAGTGCCGCTGAAACGCACCGCAAGTTGATCGCGCTGCACACGGCCGGCCTCCGACCAGGGAATCTGGCCGTCATCTGGCTCGACGATCCAGGAGGTGCGGCTGCTCCCCCTGACTACGCCGTAACTGGTGCCAGGATCAACCCAAAATGCGTTATAACCCCGTCCCTGTGCCAGATCGCTACCATCCAGCAATTGCCCCGGCACCAGTCCATCGTCGGTAGCCTGACGGACATTCTGCGGATGTTCGGCCGTCAACCCCGGGACCTGATCGGCAGGTATAACCAGCTCAGCGAAATCACGGGGCCTGGTCATTCGCGTCAGGGAAGCGTTCGACCAGTATCCCTGCAGATCCGGCTTGCCGGTAGCGGTTCGGGGAGGCTGGTAGTTCTCCGCTCCCAGCGTCAATGCCGGCAATAGTGCCATTGATACCGTTATGCACATGCGAGAGATAGTCATAGCGATGATCCTCAACAAGATTTTTATCTTTGTTACTTTGACTGGGCAAACAGCCAGGAAATGATTTCAGCATCCGAATAAGCCGCGTCCCAGGAATTGTGGTTGACACCCGGCAGTTCTGTGTAATGCACATCGGCTCCCAGAGTCCGCAGCTCCGATGCCATTCTCCGCGATTCCTCCACTGGCACCACGGCATCGGCGTCGCCGTGCACTATCCAAACCGGGGTGCTGGCCAGGTCCCGTGCAAGAGCCGCATAGGGATCGTCCACATCCGGCAGAAAAGACCGATCCGCTCGCAGCGCTACGAAGCCGCAAATAGCGAGTAATGCTGCGAACCGTTCGGTATGCTGGTATCCAAGATTCCAGGTACCGTTACCGCCCAGAGAAAGTCCGGTGAGGTACTGTCGGGACGGGTCCACCGAGAACTCACCGATGGTTGCGTCAAGGGCA
>Ga0181578_10000965_pt1 | contig 27819 bp, 15 predicted proteins | sample 071ome_21_FD_148659 | JGI IMG/M metagenome (GOLD analysis project Ga0181578, IMG submission 148659) | Coastal salt marsh microbial communities from the Groves Creek Marsh, Skidaway Island, Georgia - 071401CT metaG (spades assembly) | ecosystem: Environmental > Aquatic > Marine > Intertidal zone... | reverse complement strand
GCGGCACTGGCCTTCGCGCGCCAACAAGACGCCCTCCTTCGGCAGGCCTCCGAAGCACTCAGCGTGACGCCGGAGGACCTCCCACGGGCTGCTGAACGGTTTTTCACCGAATGGAAAGAACAGCAGAAGCGCATCAAGCAGCAGGACCTCGAAATTGCACGCCTGCGCACCTCCGGCGGCGGCGGCACGACAGAGGTTGATGGCGTTCGCATGATTGTTCAGGAGGTGGACTCGGACATCAAGCAGATGACCACCATGGTCGGTGCCATGACGCGGGACCCGGAGACGCCGACGGTGGCCGTGCTTGGCTCGAAGGATTCGGGCGGGAAATTGTTGGTCGCCGTCACCGAAGCGTCGGTGGCCGCAGAACGATACAACGCCGTCGAGATCCTCCGCGCGATTGCACCTCACATCCGTGGGGGAGGCGGTGGCCGGCCCACCCTCGCACAAGGTGGCGGTAGCCATCCGGACGGACTGGAGGACGCATTGAACGAGGCACGAACGCTGCTTGGCCTCTCATGAGCGATCGAGGTGTGCGCGTAGGGCCGTCGCATCAAAATGGGACACGGCTCGGCTCATGGCCTCTGAGGGCGTGAACCAGCCCGCCTCCGCAATTTCGCTCGTTTCGACCGTGACATCAGGCCTCGTCGTGGACCGTGCGGTGTAGGTGAAGGACAGGAAGGAGAGGCCTCGTTCGTCAAAGACGCGTTGCGTGACCACTGGAGCCGTGTCGCTGAGGTGGATGGAGAGGCCAAATTCCTCCATCGCCTCGCGAACACACCCCGCCGCCGGGTGTTCGTCGTGGTCGAGGTAGCCTCCGGGTAACGTCCACATGCCAACGAAGTGGCCACGTGCAACCCGCCCCATCAGCACCATTCCATCGGCATCGGTGACGATCACCTTGGAAACAACGCGATGGATGGTCCGGTAGACGCTCTCTCGAGCAACGGGATGGACGGCGTTGTCGGAGATCAGATCGTCCTTCCACGGCCATTGCGATGGCCATGCGATGGACGGGTATCCAAAGTCGACGTGGACGTCGGGGAGGACGTCTTCGAGGGACACGGTTCGCTTCACGGTCCATTCAATGCCCATGGCCGAGACTTCATCCGGGGTTGGGAACCTCAGGGTTGGTGATTCAATGACCCTTCCTTTCACCGCTTGACGTGGTCCGTTCCCCCCCTCATCGACGAGGAGCACTTTCCCGTCGTGCTCCAAGTGGAGCACACGCAAAGGGTGGTCCATGTCCATGACGTCGCCGGCTTCCGCATGAAGCCTGTGGTCCGAGCAGCGTCACCTTGATGAATCGGTCCCACGGAGCAAGTTCATGGTTGTCGAACTGCTTCACGGGGACGGTTGGGCCAAGACGTACCTCCTTCACGACGGTGTCGGCACATCAGCAGCGTTGGTGGATCCGGTGTACGACTTTTTGGAGCAGGATTTGGCCATGCTGGAGGACCGAGGTCTGACGTTGACCCATGCGATTGCGACGCACACCCACGCCGACCACATCACGGCCTGTTTCGAGATGAGGGAGCGAACAGGCTGCTCCTACGTGATGTGGAAGGACACGGCATCGTTGGGCGTCAGCGAACTCGTGGACGAATCGACCCCTTGCTTTGTCGGCGACCTTGAACTTCGGTTTCATTTCGCACCCGGGCACACGTCCGACTCCATGCTCGTGGAAGCCGATGGCCACATTATGACCGGAGATTTCCTCTTCACGGGGGCAGGCGGTGTGGGTCGGGACGACCTCCCCAGCGGACGTGTTGACGTGCACTGGGAGGCCTTGAACGTCCTCGAGCGCTTTCCTGGCTCGGTTCTTGTCTGCACCGGTCACGACCCTCCCGGGACCGAGATGCAAACCTTGGAATGGAACAGGCAGCACAATCCCGTCCTCGGTTTGTCCGACCTTGAGGCGTACCGGACGTGGCAGGCCGAAACCAGTGCCCGACTTGGCGGTGTTTCAAAAATCAAGGTCGCGCTCCCTGCCAACCTCTTTGGCGAGTTGCCACATGCCATCCCTTGGCTTGACTGAGGTCGAGCGAAGGCCTTTGAGGGGCCGATTCAAGGGCATGGCATGACCGCCGGTCGGCAGCGAGGCGCTGCCATCCTCATGCTTGTTGTTCTGCTCGCGATGTCAGCGGCTCCGTTCGCTGCAGGCGGCCAAACCTACGGCGACGTCACGGTGATGGACGCCGCACTTCGGGATGCACTTGCTGAGGGAGAGGCAGGTGATGTGCATCGCGTGATCGTCCAATTCACGTCACCCCTCGGCGAGGACGTGGACAACGTGCTCGCAGACCACGATGCGACCGTGCTTGGGACGGCTGCGCTGGTGGACGGACACCTCGTCGAGGCCACCGACATGAACCTCCGTCGTTTGAGCACGCAACACATCGTCCGCTACATGGAACTCGATCGGCCACTGGAATTTTTCTACCTCCCAACAGAATGGGGCGGCCTTCCCGAGGGCGATGTCGGGACCATGATGCACGACACCGTTCACGTGATCGACGCTGTTGACGCATGGCACCGCGTGGTTGTGCAGCCGGATGGCCGCGTGGCCTACGACCTTGACCTCGGTTTCAGCGAATGGGACGGTGACGGCACGGCCATCGTCGACCTGGACACGGGTGTTGATGCAGGACACCCGGACTACGACTACCTCGAGCCATGGGCCGGGGACAAGACCCTCTATTCTGCAAAGTTCAACGGCCAAACATGGGTGGAAACGAGAAACTCGGACACGTCGTCGGGCCACGGCACGCACGTTGGGGGGACGATTGCGGGGAACGGTGATGCGTCTGCAGGTCGTCGCGCCGGTGTGGCGAAGGGTGCCCAACTCATCGCCCTCGGGACGGGTGATGGTGCCTCCATTTTTGCAGCAGAACAAGGCTTGGAATGGACGTACGAACACTCCCGACCCGGTGCGAACGAGTACCACATTCGGGTGGTATCAAACTCCTGGGGGACGGACGGTGACTACGACCCTCAAGGCGTCATCGCTCGGCTGACGGACATGCTCACGTACGACCACGGTGTTGCAGTGATTTTCGCAGCCTCAAATTCCGGAGGGTCCGGTGGTGAATGCTCCGGAGATTTGAGGACGAACGTGTACGCCAACACCCCTTCGGCCATCTCCATCGCGGCCCTCACCCACGATGGAACGGCCGTGACGTCGTTTTCCTCGCGGGGATGCATGGCGCAACAGCACACATGGCCAGATTTGGGTGCCCCGGGGCGTGACATCTGGGCCACGGCGCCCCGCGGGACGGCGATCGACGCATCGACCAGGACGCAAGGCGACCTGTACTACATGGCCATCTCCGGCACCTCGATGGCCACACCGCACATTGGCGGCGTCGCTGGTTTGCTGCTTGATGTGGCTCCATCCCTTCGTGCAGCGTCGTACCACAGCGACGACCACGACCAAGGGGACAGCCTCGTAATGGGCGCTGGGGCAGCGGCCTACGGTCAGTTTGACGCGTGGGAGGATGCCAACTGGTCGAAGGTGCATGAGGTTGAACTCATCCTTGAACTCACGGCCCGGTACGAGGGCATGGCCAACAGTTGCGAAGACGGGAACGACGAAGACTCGTGCAACGACATCCCAGCAACGTGCTATCGGTCGGCCACGGGAGGTTGCCACGACTGGCGCGTTGGGCACGGGCTTGTGGACGTTGACGAGGCCATGGCGCTTGCGCGCACCCTCCACCTTCTTCGCGACCCTGACTTGGACGGCTTCATCGACCACCCTGAGTTCACGGTATGGGATGCATGGGACATCTATGGTGCCATGCTCGACGAGCGGAGCATCCCTGTGGACACCGACCGTGTTCGACATCAGTGGAAAGGCGATTGGAACCACTTCAACAACGGACAGAACGGGGCCGTCTACACCACCAACGACGCGCACCACATGTTCATCCCGAATGGAACCACCACCCTCGTGGCCAGTTTTGTTCCCACCGAATGGGACCTCGATACGGGGCAGGTGGGTGGCCTTCAACTCAGCATCGACATGGGCGAAGACGGCAACAACGATGCACAGGGTCTGGGCCAGCGGTCCGGTGACACATGGACCTACACGTTGGACGTCGACCCAGAGCATTGGGGCACGTGGACGGAATTCGATGTGGAAGGTCAAGCCGTCGTGTTGTGGGGTTTCCTCGACGACCCCGAATTCTTCGAGGCCAGCATCCCATACACGGTCGATGTTGTGCTGACGCTCGACCTGAGCGAGCCTCGTGACATCGCATTTAAGCAGCGGTCTGGAACGTACACAGACCTCGATCCAACGACGCCCTCGGAAGGGTACAGCAGCGAGCTGGACGGCCGCCTGACCTTTACCCGACCCGTCTTTGATCAAGAGGCCGTCGCAGCCCTCGCGGCTGGCCTGATCGCAGACGCCGAAGAGGGCGACGACGACGGGTTCTTTTCGGCCCTGTTCGCGGTGTTCACAGAGCATGCCGGGGCCTCGCTGATGCTCCTCGTGCTGATGCTTGTTGGAGCCGTTGGAGCAGGGTATGCGTTGAGCGCGGCGAGGATCGACGCTCCACGCGTGCTTCCGCCAACGAAAAAGGACGTCGTGGACGCCGAACTTGAAGGGTGAGCGTCACACACTCGGCCGGCGAGGGATCTGCCCCGCCTCTTCGGAACGGGGCAGGGCCTCGAGGTCCGCGAACGTCATGCCACCCGTCACCAGTTCGCTGGCCACTTCTTTTCGTTCAGCCATCGACATACGTGCACCAAACACAAGACGGCCCTCCGACCTCGTCAGGTCGTACGAAATGAGTGGAGCGTAGCGAATCATCGCTTGTTCCTCAAATTCGGTCCTGACCTTTCGTCCTTTGGCCAAGGCGTACCCCCACTGGTAGGCGAATCCAACCAGGGCTGCTGCGTAGATGACGGCGATCACGGACGCAGAAAAGAGCACGGCGTTGCCGTTGCGCACTTCTTCTGCAATCGAACGGGCGAGCAAGAGGACGAGCCCGAATCCAACCACAGGCTTCAGCATCGAATCCAACCAAATGGCGATTGGCGTGATGTTGGCTGTTGCAGGGTCGGCCCAAACCAAGTCCGTTTCCAAGGCTGCTGTGACGACACCAACAACAGCGAGGAGCACCACGTAGAGGACGGTGGTGATGAGGAGTTCAAGCCCGAAGTGGTTCAACCGCAAGGCCCAGTGGATGATCAACCATGCAAACAAGCCCAAGAAGGCAAGACGGGGTGCACCGTGAAAGAAACGAAGGTGATGGGAGAGTTCCATGACACGCTCTCTTGAGGCTTCGGTCGTTTCATGCGAGCGTGGGATGTGGACAATTTGCCAGTTCGTGGTTCGACGAATGAGGTCCAGGATCAGCGTCAGGACCTGACGGCGAATCAGGATGAATTCAGCCAGCCAAAACACGGGAAAGGCGAGAAGGATGACCGGGGCAGCCAGCATGAGCGCGACTGGAAAAATGAAGAGCGCCGGAAGGAGGATGAAGTGCGCAAAGCCGAGGGGGTACAGCGTATCTGCTTCCAACAGGCGTTGCCGCTGAGGCGTGATGCCCGATTCACGTGCGCGGTCATCCAGAGCGACGCGAAAGGCTTCCAAGGGCATGCCTGCGTGCAGAATGCGTCGCACGTCCGCCCGGTAGGACATGGTGTCGAGGCTTGAACCAACCAGCACTTGCCAGCCAATCCGCAGCGGCAAAGCCAACAGCACGGGAACCAGAAGCAGGCCCACGGCGGAAGCAAGAGCCTCCATGCCGGTCGCCATGCCTCAAGGTGGACCTCCCCACCGTCAAAGCATCGGATGCAACCTTGATGGCCCGCCCACTTGAGCCGGGTTCATGCGCATCGCCATCACGGACGGACTGCACCACGACGCCTTGGCCGCCCTTGAATCGGCGGGGGCCACGCTCCTGGTTGAACATCACGCTGCGGGGGACCTTGCGAACGGTTCCCTGAACGGCGTAGACGCCATCATTGTGCGCAGCGCGACGAAACTGACCTCTGAGGTCATTGCCGCGACCCCCTCCCTTCGCGTGATTGGTCGAGCCGGCGTTGGCGTCGACAACATCGACCTCACCGCCGCGACCAACGCCAACGTGCGCGTCGTCAACGCACCCGGGGCTTCAACCCGGTCTGTGGTGGAATTGACGGTCGGGCACCTCCTCGCCTCTGCACGGCTCGTTGGCCCTTCGGACCGTGCGCTCCGTGACGGTCGATGGATCAAGAAGCAGGCAACGGGGACGGAGATTGCGGGAAAACGCCTCGGTCTCGTCGGCTACGGTCGCATCGCCCGTGGCGTGGCACAGGCGGCGAGCGGGCTCGGCATGGAGGTCCATGCCTACGACCCCTACCTTCCTGATGGCGTTGACATCGCTCCGGCCATCCACCGTCACATGGACCTCGACAGCCTCTTCGCAGCCTGCACCCACATCAGCCTGCACTGCAACCTGACCGACGAGACGCGGCATCTGGCCAACGCGGCTCGCTTTGCCATGATGCCGGGTGTTGGCGCTGACGGTGTGGCGTGCGGCAACCACGTGGTCAACTGCGCTCGTGGAGGCCTCGTACACGAAGGCGATGCTGCTGCTGCGCTGGATGCAGGTGTCCTTTCCAGCCTCGCTCTCGACGTGTTTGAGCATGAACCGCTCGCTCCCGACCATCCTTTGCTGAAGCACGAACGCTTCCTCGGGACCCCGCACATCGGAGCCTCCACCCTCGAAGCACAGCGGCGTGTCGGCATGGACATCGTCGACGCCGTGCTCCAAACTCTAGCATCGGGGACCTGCTCCACTGTGGTGAACCGCGACGTCCTCTGAGGTTCACTTCTCATTCAGCGCCCCCTCCCTCCGTGAGGATGGGGAGCCCTCCTCAGCCACCCTTTGGCATGGGCCGGAGCGTGCCAACGTGGCGAACGAGGGTGGACGAGGAGCTTGACGCGTTGACGCCGTACCGTCGTTTGCTCCCCCACGATGAGGGGCAGGTGCTCGATCGAATGGTCGCCCACCTCAAGGGCCGTCGCGGTGTGGCGGGCATGCTCCCTGCGCATGACCCGTGGACGGCTCTGTTGCTCACGGCGCTCCTCGAGGCTTGGGTTCGCCTTGAAGCCCTTGAACGGCGGGTGGAAGGCGATGCCGTCTAACGACTGGCTTCTCGACGTACACGACGACGGGACGGGATCCTTTGTCGTCTGGGTCCGAACGGTTGGAGGCGAGGCGAGACCGCATCGGGTGCGTGCTCCGTGCGTCCTCCATGTGGAAGCATCCGCGGAGCGCCTTCGGGCCCTGTCGGTCTGGCTCGACCAACCTGAGGTTCGCCTTCATCATGGCATCCTCCACTCCCGCGAGGTGAACCTGCGCACCTCCTTGGAGGCCACAGTTCCTTCGCCTGTGTTGGAAATCCTCCTGGAACGCCCACGGGACCGCCTTCGGCTCGCGCGTACCATCGACGACCGTGGCCTGCATCGGCATCACGTGCTCCATTCGGTCGATGTCGAACCGGTGCAAGCATGGCTGGGTGAGCACAACCTCCGTCTCTTTGGGGGCGTTCGACCATGTGGCGATGCGTGGGTGGAGGGGGAAACTCCCGAGGTGCTTTCGGACATGCGTGTCCTTCGGATGGAGGGGCAGTGGCGTGGCCCCATGCTTGACGGTCACCTCGAAGGTGCCGTGGTTCGCGTTGTGGATGCGGTGGATTTCGCGCCCCTCGGGCCCGGCATGTCGATGCTCCTGAACGGCCCCGATGATCTCCAGCGCTTGCTGAACCACGTGCGGGCAGAGGACCCGGACATCGTGTTGACCGATGGAGGGGACGCCCACCTCTTTCCTGCCCTGCAAGGCCTTGCCGATGGATGGTCTGTGCCGTTGGTGTTGGGGCGTACCGAGGCTCCTCTTCCCGCACCAACACGCCGCACGACCGTTCACTCCTATGGGCGGCTTCTTCGTCGGGGCGGGCACCATCGGCTTGAGGGCCGTGTGCACATCGATCTCAGCACGAGCTTTCTCGGGCGCGAAGCGGGTCTACCGGGGTTGGTGGAACTCTGTGCATCTTCGGGGCGCACCCTTGATGCTGTGGCCCGTCGCTCTCCAGGAGCGGTCATCAGCGCCATCCAGATCCAAACCGTGCTTCAAGACGGTGTGCTCGTGCCGTGGAGGAAGAACCGGCCAGAAGACACGAGCACGGGGTGGGACCTGCTGCACGCTGACCGCGGCGGCCTGCACCTTGACCCGCATCCCGGGGTGCATGCCGAGGTGGTCGAACTTGACTTTGCAAGCCTCTACCCAAGCATCATCGCCACACGAAACATCTCACCTGAGACCCTCGGCTGCGCGTGCTGCCGGCCAAGCGATGATGCGCCGCTCGTTCCGCTTGATCCCGACGAGGCGCGCACATGGTTTCGGAGCAGGGCCTCCCGAAGGCACCTTGAGGGCGCGTCATGGCCACCGCCCGTTGGCCTCCGCGTCCCAGGGCTCCCCCTCCACACCTGTTCCCAGCGCCATGGCATGCTTGGGCGGGTGGTCGCCCCCTTGATTCGGCGTCGCCATCAACTGAAGCGGCAGTGCACGGCTCCGGGCGACGAGGCAGACAGGCGTCAGAAGGCCCTGAAGTGGCTCCTCGTCACGTGCTTCGGATACACAGGCTACAGGAACGCACGTTTTGGCAGGATTGAAGCCCACGAAGCGATCTGCGCATGGGCCCGTGAGGTGATGATTCAAGGCGTCGAAGCCGCGCGGAGCCATGGCTGGGAAGTTGTTCATGGCATCGTGGACAGCCTCTGGGTGGTGGACCGCAGCACCCGTACACCATCGAACATTGAGTCGGAAGCCGCCGCGTTGGCGGCGCACATCGGAGCGTTGACGGGCGTCCCCCTCGAGGTCGAAGGGCGCTTCCCGGTTCTGGCCATCCTTCCCCGTCGGCGCGACGGGGCGGGTGCCTTGACGCGGTACTGGGGCTGCGGTGTGAGCGGTGTCAAGGTGCGCGGCATCGAAGCACGGCAGCATTCGACCAGCCCCTTTGTTCGTCGCTTTCAACTCGAGGCCCTTGAGGAACTTCGGGCTCGGGTTCTTGACCACGGCCTGAACGACACGGCGTCGCTTGAGGGCGTGCTCCTCGAGGCCCATGAGCGCGCCCGGTCGCGGCTTGTCCGAGGCGATGTGTGTTTGGACGACCTGCTTGTTGCACGCAGGGTCGAGCGTGGTCTTGCTGGACGGCGGGCGGTCACCTCACTTCAGCGGGCCCTCCGAAGGTCGGAACGGCTGGGATGGCAGGTGGCGCTCGGCTCACGTCTTCGCTTCGTGGAGGTGAACGCGGACGACGAGGGCGTGCTTCTCGACGGTGAATTGGTTGGCGCTGGCCCCTTCCCTGCCCTGGACCTCGAGGTCCACCTCCGACGCTTGGACCGCGCAGCTTGGTCCCTTCTGGGCCCTTTTGGCTGGACGTTCGAGGCCCTCCGGCGTCCAGCAGGACAGCGTCGGCTGCCGTTGCAGCGGCAGGCGTGATCGCCCACCGATTTGCACCGTGGTCCACCCGGTCCCGTTCCGGCTGACGTCCAGCACGCCATCGCGACCGTCCCCCCGCAGCGTGAGGACGTCCGTGGCCACGCTGGCCAGTCGTGCAGTGCGCCATTGCTGGCGAGCCGTGCCGTGGCGCGCTCCAACGACGAGCACGACAACACCGCTGCGTGCCACGACGTCCAGAAGGTCGCTGCACAGGTGCCGCACGAGGTCCCTTCCCTCGCGACCCCCAACCTCGGGGTCATCCAGCATCGCCGTAGGCGCATCGAGCACCACGAGGGCAGCACCGCTGGCTTCGACCTCTCCTGCAAGACGTGCAACGAGCGATGCATATTGGTGTGCAGTGAACCCGCGGGCCACGTGCAGATGCTGCAAGTCGCGTGGCCCACGTCCAAGGTGGCGAAGGTAGGGAATCATCCTCCCCGGATCAAGGCGAGACGCGCCGTCCACCCAATGGACCACACGCCCCGAGGCAAGGGCCATGCTGACCCACGCTTCGACCAACGGTCGTCCCGCCCTGCCGTGCCGTCCTTCAGCAAGAACGAGGTGAATCCCTGGCCGACGCGGGCGCACGTGACCTGCGGCGCGAGCGACCACCGTCATCTCAGGCATGGGTTCACCAGACCTCAGTCGTCCGTTCGGGCATCCTACCTGCTTTTGGTGGACCCCTGTTGAGAAGTGAACCCGCAGCCCTCAAGCACCATCGACACAAAGGGGGTGCCGTGGGAGCCCCAAGATTGCTCGTCCACTGCGACCTTGACGCCTTTTTTGCTGCTGTCGAGGTGCTGCACAGGAACCTTGATCCCGAGCAACCGCTGATCATTGGAGCCGACCCACGCCAAGGCCGTGGACGTGGAATTGTCAGCACGTGCAATTACGCTGCAAGGGTCTACGGCATTCGCTCGGCCATGCCAATCAGCGAAGCGTGGCGACGTTGCCCAGGCCCTCCTCACGGGCCGGGGACCTTCGTGCGTGGCTCACATAGGTTGTACGGCCGCGCCTCTCGGCAGGTGATGACGGTGCTCCGCAAGGTCGGGGGGCCGTTTGAGCAGGCGAGCATCGACGAGGCCTACCTTGACATCACGGACGCGGTTGGAGGGGATTGGGACGCAGGGTTGGCGCTCTGCGAACGACTGCAACTGGACATCGAGGCAGCGACAGGGCTGACCGCCTCCTTCGGGCTTGCATCGACCCGAATCCTCGCGAAGATGTCGAGTGAAGAACGGAAACCGCGTGGGTTGTTCCGGTTGATGCCCGGCGATGCTCACGCCTTCCTCCACGGGCGCCCGATGCGTGACTTGCCGGGCGTCGGTCCAGCCACGGCCACAGCATTGGGCGAATGGGGCGTGCAAACAATTGACGAGGCATACGCCTTGGGGTCCCTTGCCTTGGGTCGCATGGTTGGCGAGCGGTTTGCTCGGTGGCTGTTGGCGGTCGTCGAGGGAACCACGAGCGACGAAGTCAGTCCCTTGCGGTCACGACGCTCCATCGGCAAGGAGCGTACCTTCGAGGTGGATGAACGCGACCATGAGGTGGTCATGGCTCGGTTGTTGGACCTGGTTGGACGTGTGATGAGGTCTGCACGTGAGATGGGGGTGGTCGGCAGGTTGGCCGAAGTGAAACTCCGATACACGGGCTTCGAGACCCACACCCATCGGCGTTCAATCCCCGTGGCGATGGACGATGTGGACGTGTTCGCGCAGATCGCTGAACGTCTGTTTGCGACTTCGGTGGAAGACGGGCGGCCGGTGAGGTTGATTGGCTTCCGGTTGGGAGATTTGGAGGACCCACCCACGCGTCAGACCACGCTGATGCGCTACGACGAAGTGCCGTCACTCGAGCCTGTGCATCGACGTGAGGATCGCTGAAAACCGTGCAAGTTCCTCCGGAATTGCGATGCCTTGGATCGGTTGGTTCAGAGCAATTCCACCTTCGCGTTTGGCCGACCACACGGTGCTGTTGAAGGCCGTGATGCTGGACGTGAAGGCCCGCCAACCGTTTCCTCCTTCTGCGCCGGAGGCGCCAACGGCAGCGGGGAAGGCACGTACGTCCACGGCCGAGGTCCCGTACACGCTGGTCGTGATGTGGTGGGTGAAAAAGGGACAGACCGGGCTGAACGCCGTCAAGGCATCCCGCACCATCCGGTGCAGCACCCACGCCGCGGTACCGTCGCCGTCGTACAATCGGGTTTTGACCATCTCAAGCCAATGGCTTGGCAGGACGCCGGTGAGGAAGTTCTTCAGGGCCTGCGTGGCTGAATAAATGTCCAGTGCTGCCCACGCTTCGTGTGCGGTGTGCAAGACATGGTCATGCTCTGCAAGGATCCACCGGTCTTCTGCGGAGAGGTTCTCCGGCACCGTCTCAAGGTCTGTTGGCACATCAAATTGGGAGGCAAAACGCGCGACGTTGTACACCTTGGTCAACACGCCGTAGTACTTCTGTTCAATCTCCTCTGGATTGATGTGAAAGTCGTCACCAACTTGAGCCTCGCATGCCTTCCAGAGCCGAAAGCACTCGCTGCCAATCTTGTTGGCCTTGAGGGACACGCTACCGTCCGGGCCCTTGATGTTCCATGAACCAGTGCGCCCTCCAGCACCACACTCAAGGACGCTGTCGGCGTCAATGCCGTTCCCCAAGGACTTGGACATTTTTCGCCCCCACGGGTCCATGCCAAGCCCGTCGATCCAGACGTGCTTGAACGCGGGTGCATCGAGCAGAAGTGCACTCTTGAGCATCGTGTAGTAGAGCCAGGTGCGGACGATTTCCTTGCCTTGCGGACGAAGGGCGGTGGGGAAGCACCGTTCAAAACGCCCGTCGTCCTCAAGCAGGCCACTGACAAAGAGGTTTGAATTGGACGAATCCATCCAGGTGTCGAAGACCTTCGCTTCTCCCTCGAGGTCCGTCCATGTGCCAGAAAGGTCCTCCCACAGTCCGACATCTTCACGCGTGCCTCGGTCCAGAACACGGCTTCCGGCTGGAGGCGATTCACGCCAAGGTTGCACATAGGTTCCTTTTGGTGGGACGACGACCTTGCTTCCACCATCCACGTACCAAATTGGAATCTCGGTATGGTACCACCGACGGCGGGATATGGGCCAGTCGATGCTGATGTTGTCCATCCAATCAAGCAAGAATTGTCGGTTGCGTGGAGGATGGAACTCCACCTCATCGACCAGTTCCCGCAACCTGCCTTGCACGTGGGTTTGTTGGACGTACCATTCCTTTAGAAGGATGATTTCCACAGGATTCTTTCCACGTTCGGATACGGGCACCTCTTGGTCTTTTTCGACAACGCCCGCGAGTCGTTCCGCATTGTCCAGCGTTTGAATGGCGTGCGCACGGGCCTCCAGCACCGTCATGCCGGCGAGCGGACCAGCAAGGGCCGTCATCCGACCGTCGAGGTCGATGGCTTGGAAGGGTTCGAGGCCAAGTTCGCGGAACACGGCGACGTCGTTCTGGTCACCAAAGGAGCAGACCATCAAGACTCCAGAACCAAACTCCATCTTCACCGAGGGGTGGGTGCGGACCTCGACGGATGCAGGACGTCCTTCGACGTCGATCGGGAGGTTCAGGCGAAGACCGACGAGGTCACGGTACCGATCATCGTCTGGATGGACCACGACGACGCCGCACGCGCAGATCATCTCCGGTCGTGTGGTCGAGATTATGACGTCACGCCCATCTTCCGCACTCCAGCGCACGTCAACCAGTTTCGTTGCCCGGGTGATGCGTTCCACTTCGGCATCGGCAATCGTTGTCCCTTCGACGGGGTCGTAGATGTTTGGCCGCAGGTCTTCGACGATGGCCCCTTGTTCAAACAAGTCGATGAAAATCGCTTGGGTGACGCTTCGGTAATCGGGAGCGTCGGTGAGGTATTCCTTCTCGAAATCACAGGAAAGTCCAACCCGTTTGGCCGTCGTCCGCATCGCTTGCGTGAAGGTCTCGATGGTGTCCCGACAGAGGTCAAGGAATTCTCCCCGTTCGTAGGTGCGCATCTTGCGCTTGGTGTTTTTTTCCACGGTAAACTCGATGTTGATCCCGTTGCGATCCACACCCCAGGGGAAGTACACTTCCTTTCCGAGCAAGCGTTGGCTACGGGCGATGACGTCGATCATTGAGTACTGAGCGACGGCTCCAATATGCCACGTTCCCGATGGATACGGAGGGGGGGTGTCGATGACGAAAGGTTCCCGCGTGCTGTGAGGATCAAACCCGTAGCGAGCAGCGTAGGTTGCTTCGTCCGCGTAGTGTTCCTCTTGGATCCGCTTTTCGAGGTCGATGGTCCAACGCTTGTCGGGCAGTTTCGGGTCCCCCATCGTTCTCCCTCCTCTCCTTCACCCGGGCCTCGGGTCCCCGCTCTTCAAGCCATCCCATCGAGCGTCGTCGGCAGCGTCCTTCGTGGCAACACCCTTTCAAACGGGCGTGCGGCAGTGGCGTTGAGGGCGTTTCGATGGTCGATGAGCAACAGCCCGACAGTGGGGCGCGAGAGGGCCGGATGGCGGCCCTCCGGGAGGCCGGACGTGCTTCCGTTTCTCGTCGAGCATCGGACTTGCGAGGCCGCGTTCGAAGTTTCGACGCCAAGACCGCCGTGGATGCGGTGCTCGACGCCCCGTCCAACATCCGCCGTGAATGGCAACAAAGCGGCGCCATCGGCGCCATCACGCGGTTTCCTTTGTTCACCGTGGTTGTCTTCTTGGCGATGACCGTCTTCTTCGTCACGCAGTCGGGTTTCCTCGACGGCACGAGGTTTGACGACGATTTGACCACGCCTGCACTCAACGTCAACGGTGACATGGAAGTGTACCTGCCCGATGGTTCCGAGGTCAGTTCACTCATTGGGTTGGTGGAAGAGGATTGGACCACGGACGTGATGGTCATTTACATCGAATCCGAGGACAACAACATCACAGACCAACGTATTCTTCAAGAAATCAGTTTCGTGGAGGAGCGGCTCAACCCGTACATCTCGGACAGTGAAAACGACGACGTGATCTACATTTTGTCGCTGTCCACCGTCATCAAGGAAGTCAATTCGAGTGCTCCGCGCGTTCGCTCGGCCCTTGTGACCGAACTGGGGGAAGTCGGATGCCCACCCAACAGCGACGAATGCGCGAGTCGCGACATGGCCGCCGTGTTGAACGACGTCCTGGAAGGCACCGATTCAACATTCGGCGGTGCTCGGTCCATCCCTTCGCAACAAACCATCGACCTCATCGTTCGTGAAATGTACGAAGACGATGGAAGCCCGACACCTGGCCTTGACAAACTCGCCCGCAACACGAACCCGTGCAGCCTGGCGGGGAGGCTGTGCGCGGACGATGAGGACGCGTTGCTGGACCGTGCTGTGATGGCCATCGCCGTGACCGAGGCGAAAACGCCCAAGGAAGTCATCTTGGAAACCCAAGGTGAATTGGACAGGATTGCCTCATTGGAGCGACCGTGCCAGTTCGATCAAAACGGGAACCCCGACCCTGCAACTGGCCTGTGCACGTGGCAAGACCTCGGTTTGACGATGACCCTCACCGGGCCTGTGCCCATCACGAACGCGGTCACCGAGTTCTCGTTCGCTTTGTTTTGGGAAATTTTTCCGATGGCCGTGGTGCTGGTGGCCATTGGCCTCTTTGTGTTTCACTCGGACGTGCTTCAGTCCGGCTTGACCGGCATTCGTCCTCTTCAGGGCTTGAAGGTCGTCATCATTTCAGGCCTTCCAACGTTGTGCGCCGTGTTCTGGACGATGGGCATCCTCGGTTGGACCGATTATGAAGTGACCATGACGGTGATCATCGTTGGCCCAATTTTGCTGGCCTTGGGTGTTTCGTACGGCCTTCACATCACCAACAGATACGCCGAGGAAGGTGGCTCAAAGGACGAAAAGATGCGCTCAGCGCTGACCTCCACCGGCCGGGCCGTCTTCCTCTCTGCCGTCACGACGGTCATCGGGTTCATTTCCCTCGTCTTCACCCCCATGGCGCCGATCAAAACGGTCGGTATCGCCTTGTCAGGGGGGATTGTCATCGTGTACATCCTCACGATGTTCATGGTCCCCAACCTGACCCTGCTGCTGGACTTGAGGAAGCCAAAACACGCCCCTCTGAAGCCGTTTCACACGATGGTCGAAGTTCCTGTGAAGCGGTCAAAAGCCGTGTTGGCGGTGTTCTTGTTGTTGATCCTCGTATCGTCAACCATTGGTCAGGCGAACGTTGAGGAAAACATCGACCTGCTCGGGATGGCGCCCGAAGGTGAGCCTGCGGTCATCAAGATGAAGCAGTACAGCGAGGAATTCAATGCTGGTCAAGTCGGGATGGTGCTGATCCACGCGAACGTGACGGGCGACATCAACGATCAAAACCCTGAGAACGACGACCCCGCCTCGATCTTGGAGCAAATCAACGTCCTTGAAGGAAAAATCAACGCCATCGAAAACGCATCGGCGGTGTCGATCGTCTTCCTAATGAAGGCCACAGGTGTGGCCGTCTCCATCTCGGGTGCCCCGCTCGCAGAATTCATCGACACCGTCCCTGGTGTTCCTGAGAACATCAAAGACGCAGCATCGGCGCTGCTGAATCAAGAGGTCATCGCGGACGCGTCGTTCTGGGACGTGCTCACCAATCCTTCTGCCTACAACATGCCTGCAGACACGCAAACGCAAATTTTCTTGCTCAACGTGTTCTATGCCTCCATCACGGAGGAGACGCTGCAGGTTTTCATCAACGAGGACTACGACAGGACGCTCATTTTGGTCGACATGCCCTTCATTCCCGTGGCCGACACGGCAAGAAGCGTCGTACGGATCAACGAAGAGGCCGCAGCCTTCCGAGGCGAGAACAGCGAACGTGCTGAGAAAATCACAGGGGTTGCGGCAACGGCCATCGAAGTGAACGAACTGATCGTCGGCTCCCAATGGAACTCGCTCGGCTTTGCCGTGGCCCTCACCATCATCACGCTGGCCGTGGTGTTTCGCGACCTGAGGTATTCGCTCCTCACCACGTCCCCTGTCATCGCAACGGTGGCCATGCAATGGCTCGTCATGTGGCAGTTGGATGTTCCCTTGTCCTTGGTGACCGTGATGATCGGGTCGATTTTGGTGGGCGTCGGTGTTGACTTCTCCATCCACATCGCCAACCGCATCAAGGAACTTGGCGGGGGGGTCGATGCGATTCGAACCGCGGCCGTCGGGACCGGCATGTCGCTGGCAGAAGCAGCGACCGTGACGTCGTTGGGGCTGATCACCGCCTACCGCATTCCCATCCCTGAGATCAAACCCTTCCTCACGGTCATCTTGATCCTCCTTTGGGTGGCAGCGGCGGGTGCGCTGGTGCTGCTTCCTGCCATCTTCGTAGCGATGGAGCAGGCCGGCTATCCTCCCGTCGCTTCTTCGAACGCGCTGGCCCGTCGCGTTGGACTCGGTCGGAAGCAAGGAAGCAACGAGGACGTCGTCTACGACGCGGTCCTCATCAGCGAAGCAACGGACGCTTGGTGAAGCGAGCCTTCAATGACCCCCCTACGGACGCACCCCTATGCCAGCGCGATGGCTCATGAAATCGGAACCCGATGTCTACGCCTTCGCAGACCTCGTTCGGGACGGACGAACGCACTGGGACGGAGTGAGGAACTACCAGGCGCGGAACATGATGCGGGATGCGATGGCCATCGGAGACCTCGTGCTGTACTACCACTCGAACACCAATCCACCGCACGTTGCTGGTGTCGCGCGGGTCTGCAAGGAGGGGTACCCGGACCACACGGCCTTGGATCCTTCGTCGCATTACCACGATCCGAAGGCCACACCGGAGAATCCGAGGTGGATCATGGTGGACATTGAGCCGGTGGTTGAACTCGTTCAACCCGTCGCCCTGAACGACATCAAGAACGACCCGTACTTCGAAGGCATGCCCCTGGTTCAGCGTGGCCAACGGCTCTCCATCCAGACCGTCGACGAGCATCATTTCCGTCGGATTTTGGAACTTGGTGGCCTCGATGTTCACGACCTCTTGGGTGAGGATGCATGACGGCGGAACAGATACCTGCTGCGGCACGGGCGTTGTCCATCGAGTACGCCATTCGGGACGTCGTCGTTCCCGCGATGGCCCTTGAGGCACAGGGGCATGACATCCTCAAGCTCAACATCGGTGACCCGATTGCCTACCCCGGCCTTCCGACCCCACAGCACATGGTGGACGCATACGCAGCAGCAGTCCACGAGGGAATGAACGGCTATTCGCCATCCTATGGGCTCCCCGAACTTCGGTCGGCCATCGCCAAGGACGAACGAGGGAAGGGATGGCCGGCCACGCCAGATGACATTTACGTCTGCCACGGCGTGACGGAGGCGCTTCAGATCATCTTTGCCTCGCTGCTGGAGGAAGGCGACGTCGTGCTCGCTCCCGGGCCTCACTATCCCCCCTACATGGCCTATCCACAGATGTTTGGGGCCCGCACCGAGGAATACCGCCTCGATCCCGACAACGGATGGGACCTCGATCTCGAGGACATTGCCTCGAAGATGTCGGATCGCGTTCGCTTGCTCGTGCTCATCAACCCAAACAACCCGACGGGAAACGTTGCCGATGCAGCACGGATCGATGCCCTTCTTGAGATTGCACAACGATGGCCCAACTGCATCGTTTTGGCGGACGAAATCTACGACGGACTGGACCTGAGTGGACAGCAGGTTGCGGTCGCGAGCCGAAGCAACGAAGTGCCCGTCATCACAATGAACGGGGTATCGAAGGTGTACTTTGCACCCGGGTGGCGCATTGGTTGGTTTGGCCTTCACGACCCAACCCAGCGCCTCACGGTCGTGCGCGATGCCATGGAGCGTCTCCTCCGATCACGCCTTTGTGCTTCCACCCCTGCGCAGCGCGGTTTCCTTGCTGGCTTGGAGGGCGACAGGTCGTGGATGCGGGGGTACATCGATCGCGTTCGGCGCCAACGGGACCGTTGTTTGGAGCGCATCAACGCCATCGAAGGGCTCGAGGTGCAAGCGCCAGGAGGCGCGTTCTACATGTTCGTACGGTTGACGGACCCTCGATGGGCTGAGAACGACAAGGAGTTCGTGCTGCGGTTGCTCGAAGAAGAGCACGTCCTGCTCGTCCATGGGAGTGGATTCAGTGTTGAGCAGGGAGCCGGTCATGTCCGGATTGTGTACCTTGCAGACGTCACCGTCCTCGACGAGGCCTTCGACCGCATCGAGCGGTTTCTCCAACGTCATCGTGTTCCTTGACGGATGTCGGAGGTGGGTTCTTGATGTGCCGGCCGTCGCCACGAACCATGCGGTCAGGGCACCTTCGGGTGGTGGTGCTGGCCATGCTGGGTGCACTGAGCGCGCCTTTGGCACGCGCTGAGTTGACCGTCGTCCACCCCAGTGAACCCTCCGTCGACCTCGCCATGCCACTCTCCGTGGCGCTTCTCGCAGCGCTCGTGCTGTGGCGATGGTTTGTCCCTCGTCAGTTGGCGTCCCTCCAGGTCGCGTTTGAGATCGACGATGACCTCTACGAAGTCCACCGCGTCTCAAAGACGCCGAGCGACGCCAGGGACTTGTTGCGTGAGCGAACCGTCAGCATCGGAACCGGATTGTACATGATGGGCATGACGGGGATTCTCCTCCTCATCGCCGAATTGGCGTTTGACCCATCGACGTTTTACGAACCGAACCTCTTCATCATGGCCTTGCTGGTCATCGTGCCCATCATTTTCTCACCGTGGGAGACCTTGAACGCTCAAGTGGCCGGGATGAAAACTTCCTCGACCGCGAAAGGCCTCCTCTCAAGGCTCGGGAGGTTCACAACATTGCCGCTCCTCATCGCTGCATCCACGTTTACAGTGCTTGCAGGTATTCGTTCAGAAGGGGCGATCACACCTGTTTGGCTTGCTCTGGCGATGCTTGTGTTCATGGCACCCACCATCGTCGCCTACGGACGCATCATGGGCGCGTCTTGGAACGTGCTTCTTCTGAACAAATGGCGCTCTTTTCGTGGTCGAACCACCCCTATTGATCCTTCACGGCCAGGATTGCTCGGGCGCATCGCTGCAGTTGTGCTTGTCCTGTTTCTGTTCACCATGCCCGTCACGGCCCTGAACGGCATCGTGACCGTCGTTCACGTTCTTGTGAACGAGCCGGCAGATGCCGAGGCAGTTCTGAATTATGGAGGCATCATTGGCTACTCGATCTATTCCAACATCGACCTCATCATGGAAATCGTCGGTGAATGGGAGGCCCTCAAGAGCCTTCCACAGATGCTTTCGGTGTACCTTTCGCTGAACGTGGCCATCGTTGGGTTAGCGTTTATTTTCGAACTCACGCGTAACCTGCTGCTTGGCGGGCAATCCTTTGGTGGTGTGTTCGGGGTGCAACTCGCTTCCCCTCGTGATATCCGAAGCGAAGTTGAGGTGCGGGGTCGTCTGGTCGCGTTTTGCTTTTCGGGATTCTCTGGATATACGGTCTTGCTCCTCATTTTGGTGTGCTACAAGGAATTTGGGTCCTTGATGCCGTACACGGATACCCTCGATGGCTTGGGCTTCGATGAGGAAATGCGTTTGCTGACCACGTGGATGTTCATCGCTGTCGGCCAAGCCATCTTCCTTCTCACATGGTTGCTGTCCATCGGGCGGTTTGGGGCCCTGCGTCGCCTCCGATTTGACCTCGATCCCGACCAGCGACGTGATGGTGCTGTGATGCTGAGCACGGGGAGCAGGCTCCGCACCCTGATCGAAAAGGCAGCACAGAACGATGACCTTGACATGCTTCGACGGCTACAAAACGCAGATTTCACCGACGATGAAGCCCTCATTCGGCACGAAAAGGCTCGGGCTCGGATGTGGGAATTGGCGCTTCGGGGATTGTGGCCAGCGGCTGCTGAAGAAGCGAAGAAGGTCCTCGCGCAAGCGGGCGGTGACGACGACGAGGTGCGGTTGTTGATCGCCGTCTCGTACATCGCGTCTCGGCGTCTGGATGCTGCTCGAGAAGCCCTGCATGGCCTGGAGCAGCCTGAAGGCTACGACGAGCCGGAACTGATTGGATTCCTCTGCGAATGGCTCGATCCTTGGCATGGTCGAGTGGACGAAGACGACATCTGGGATTGGGAGAACAACTCGACCATCGACCATCTACAGGACATGATGCGAATGCTGAAGGATTGGGATCCCAATCCAGAGCGAATGAACCGTCATACGGACCGCTTGAGCATCGTCGGTCTCATCTCCCGTGTGGCCTTGCTCCGTGCCCAGCGTCGGCACGATGAGGCGTTGGACTTGGCGCTCGAAACCGTACGTCATGACCCTCTTGGTGCACGACCCCGCATCGCTGTGGCCCTCTGCCTCATCGACGTGGGTCAATGGCATGAAGCACGTTCGATTCTTGAAGAACTGAGGGAAAGCGACGGTGAAGACCCACGCGTCAAAGGCCTTGAGGCCTTGATGGGTCAGCAACCGGACATGAACGAATTTGAGGTGGCCATCGCATTGCAGCCTGCTGCTGAAGGGAAAAATTACCTCGATGAGGCCCCGATCAATCCAATGGCAGGAGCGCTCGTCAAGGGTGGCCTCGACGAGGCCCTGACGGCGAACGCCCTGATCGTGGCCCATGAAGGGGTGCGCCGTGGGGTCGCCCCCAGCCTTCGCCGGGGATGGGCGACGCGCCTTGTGCACCTCGGCCTGATTTTCCCCCTCTACAGCCTCGCAGCGATGTACGTCACCACCGTCCGACCCACCATCGTTGGGGTTGGTGTTGGTGCTGCGTGCGCAGCGCTCCATTTGGCTGTGCTTCGTATGCAGCAACAGCAACGGCACCTTGTCAAGCAGCGTGACCAGCGCGCGATGATCGAATTCGGTCGCCGTCTACGTCGCCGTCGCGCCGTCCCAAGCATCGACAACACGCCGATTGGAACCCATTTGCTCTTGACCGGCCTGTTGTTGACCGTGAACGGCATTGTGCTTGACATAGGCCTCCCTGCATGGCTCGTGGAACGTTCGGAACAGGCCCCAGAACGCCGCACGCTGGCTCGCTTGCAGCGCAGAGCGGCACGCATGGACAGGGCCAAGGCGCCACGAACCAAACCCTTGGGGAAGGGGTGGTGGCTCAAACGAGAGGACAACTCTGGGCCAGAACCGGTGCTTGAACGGTTGATTGGCCCGTCTGCTTACCGAGGTCGCACCGCAGCTGTTCAGGTCAAAGGACGGCTTGGAGGGTCCATGGCCACGGGGGTCACGAAAAAAATCTCTGTCGCAGACCTCGATCTCAGCGGGCGTGGCATCCCCTCAAACACCCGACGTTCTGAACGATTCTGAGGCTTGCCATCCCCCTCCCAACCTGCCCGCCGTGCAGCGGTTTCCTTCAAACATCGTGCATGAAGTTCTATAACCGGAGCGGAGCACCGGAAGGTGCGGAGTCGTTGCCATGGGGCTGAACCACAATCAAATGGCGTATGTTGCCATCGTCTCGACGCTCATCTTCGGTTCGCTGTTCGTTGGCATCAGCGGCTATTGGCAGACGAACGAACGCGTGGGTGACTTCGTGAGTGCCGCAGACGACGACCTCGTGGGTGACGGGTCGGCAGCAGAAGAGACCCTCGACTCCGACGGCGATGGCCTCCCAGATACGTTGGAAATGTCGCAGTACGGCACCGACATCAACGACCCGGACACCGACGGAGACGGGATGTCGGACGGGTGGGAAGTGGACCATGGCCTCAACCCCTTGGACAACGGTGAGTCCGATGACATCGTCACGGACCCGGGCTCCTCTGATGACGTTGAAGATGCAAGCGAACAGAACGAGACCGATGCTTGGCCAGACCCGAACGATGGTCCGAACGGAGACCCAGACCGTGACGGCCTCACCAACACCATGGAGCAGGAACTCGGAACCGACCCTCAGCGTGCGGATACGGACAACGACGGCTTGAACGACCGCTGGGAGGCCACGTATACCTACGAAGCAACCTCCCCTGAGGGCATCATCGTGATGTTCAATCCGCTTTCAGGCAACTGGGATTGCCCCCTCCTCGACCCCGGCACGGAAGAAGCGCTCCAAGACCGCTACGATGACGATGAAGAAACCCCATCGTGGTCCGAACTCGGAAACGCCCTCGGGGAACATTCCTGCGACAGCGTCCTTGACAGCGACGACGACGGCCTGCCGAATTGGGTCGAGGAAGGCTACGGGACCAATCCGACCTCCCGTGATTCGGACATGGATTTGATCGAGGACATCGTCGAGGTGTCGGGTGAGTTGGTCGAACTCTTCGTCGGCACCGGTGAGGATTGCAACGTGCCCCTCATCACCTCGATCAGCCGCGTCGCCCCCTTCCAAAACATGGAACCCACCTGGTTCCATCAGGACATGGACGGCGACGGGTTGTTGAACGGTCCATCGGATTGGGACACCGACGGCGACGGCATGCCGGACGGTTTCGAGTTCTGCTATTCCCACGCCAACGTCCATCCAACTGGGGCGACCGACGAATTGCTGAACCCTGCCAACGCGTCGGACGCGTACGGCGATTGGGACGAGGACGGGTTGAACAACCTCGAAGAATACCGGGTCGCAGATGACTTCGGACCGACCAACTTCACCTCGCCATGGCGTGTCGACACCGACCTCGATGGCATGCCCGATGGTTGGGAGTCGAGCAACGGCCTCCACCCACGCGACGGCAGCAACGGGGACGAAGACCCCGACCGTGATGGATGGGACGCCGACGGTGACGGTGCAGTGACCTATCCCGAACTCGTCAATTCCGTGACCGTCATTGGTGTTGATGTCGACCTCGACGAATGGGTCACGGCCAACCAAACCGTCGCCCGGGGCCAAGTGACCTTGGCTGGTGGGAACAAGCAAACCGTGGTGCTTGCCGCTCCGGTTGACGGCTACGTGTACGCTATTCACGTGGGACTTGGCGACGTGATCGAATCCCGGCTTGATGTCTGGATGGAAATTGTGGAACCGGAGGAGCAGTTCACGAACGTGATGGAATACAATGCACGTGACCGTGACGGCGATGGCATTGTTGACGGTCGCTCCACGGACCCTCTGGTGGCCGACACAGACGGTGACGGACTGATTGACGGCATCGAGGTCATGGGTTGGGAAATCCTCGTTGTCAATGTCGGTGTTCAGCGAGTTCACGTCACCAGCGACCCTGGCCTCTACGACACCGACGCCGATGGCCTTTCGGATTTCACCGAATTTGACAGCCTTTGCGACATGGGCTCGAACGCGTCCAATCCGGACACGGACGGCGATGGCTTGGGCGACCAAGCCGAAGCGCTTTCAGGATTCATGTGGGAAGGCGAATCGTACTTCACGGATGCCTGCATGTTCGACACCGACAACGACGGACTGGAGGACGGTGAAGAGGTGATTGCAGGTCAGGACAACTTCTTGACGCACGCGAACAATTCAGACACCGATGCCGACGGGCTGAAGGACGGGGCAGAAGTGCTCTTCGTGCCACGGCCGTTCCAAAAGCCGACCAACCCTCTGATCAACGATACCGATGCCGACGGCATGCTCGATGGCTGGGAAATGCAGGTCAAGTCCGCCGAGGACAACACCAATTCCCACAGCCTTTGGGTCGCAGCGAGCACGTGGAGTCGACCCGGCTGCGAATCGTCGCAGAACAACAACTGCCTCATGGAACCTGGCGGGTACATGTGGCAAAACTACCTCGGCGGATTCGTTCTCGAGGCCAAATTCGAAATCTGGGAGATGAACCTCAGCGGATTCTCCATCCCCTCGAACCCGCTGTGCGATGGTTGCAACGCGCGTTGGGCGCTCGACCCATCGCTTGATTCCTTGGCGGACGCAGAGTATGACGTTGACAACGACTCCTTGATGAACTCGGCCGAAGCACCGGATCGATGGAACACCAACCCCGTGGACGACGATACCGATCAGGACCGACTCCCCGACGGTTGGGAAGTCAAGTACAGTCAACTGGCCCTCATCCGGGGTTTGGCTGACAACATCTCGCTGGCGTCGTCTGGTGCGCGTGGTGTGATGGACCCATCAATGCCGGACAGCGATCTTGACGGGATTCAGGACGGTGAGGAAGACCCAGACCACGACGGCCTCAACCGCTCTGGCCTGATCAAGAAGTATTGCCCCGGTTACAACGATCCAACGAACAGCGCCTGCCACATTGACCCGTCGTCACCAGATGGCGTGCGCTTCTACGACAACCTAGAGAACTACACGAACTTCGAAGAATTCCAAAACGGGACGGACCCGGTCACCAACGACAGCGACGGTGACCAGTGGAACGATGGCCCAGAAGTGTACTATCAGGACCACGACGAGGACGGCATGGCCACTGGCTGGGAATACCATTTCGAATTCGACCCAGACGATGCTGCGGACCGTATGGTGGACACCGACGGCGATGGGCACGTCAACTACTGTGAATACAAGTGGGACACGAACCCCCGAAATCCGGTGTCCTTCCCCGGTCAAGGGCAACTCTGCGACCCGTTTAGCGAGTGAGGCGACCCAAAGATGACCCGACGGTCAGCCACCCTGACCGTCGTCCTGTTGGCCCTCTCCATGTGGTCTGCAGTACCATCGGCCACCGCGGGTACCGTGAATCGTGGTGTTCATTTTGACCAGATGCAAGGATTCTCCGTGAGCGGAGACGTCTTGGGCGTCAGTGGTTGGAGCACCATGTCCCTCGATGAGGTCTCTTGGTTCCTTTTGGACCTCGACACACACGAACGAATTGCAGAGGGCACGTTCCTCGATCACGTGCTCCCAGACGGGGAAGACCGATGGACATGGGACCTCGGTGTGAACGTTTCTGACGTCGATTGCACATGCGGCCTTCAGGTTGTTGCGGGGGAATCGGTGTCGCTCATTGTCGTCTACATCGGTTCGGCGACGTCCTGGCGGCCCGTATGGAACAAGGCCCCACCAGGCTTCATTTCCATGGTCGACGGGGCGAATGCGACCCTGCTGCTGGACATTATATTCCCCCCCGGGCGGGGCGCGGAGTTGAACGCACACGGTCTTCGATGCCCATCCACTGCGAGCGGCGTTTGTCAAGGCGAGGCTGAACCGTTCTCCGTTCCTGTTGTTCCGGACGGCGCCGGCTACCACCTTGACCTTCGGTGGTTGGCGTGGTCGGCGCATAGCCTGTGGAACATCTCTTCCTTCGCCGTATCCGACACCCTGCTGGCGTCGACCGAGTCGGTCACCATGGTGTTGCTGCTCGACGACGACATTCCATCGGTGACCATCGATGCACCTCAAGTCGGAATGAAGGACAACATGGTGCGGGTGGCCTTGGATGCTCAGGATGTTGACAGTGGTCTTGTTGACGTGCTGTCCACTTCGGTCCGGTCACCGTTGGGAACGTACCTCGACGCATCCGACATCTCCTTCGATGGGGCGACGGTCCGGTTTACGCCGACAACCTCGGGCGTGTGGACGGTGCATGCAGAGGTGGTTGATGCGGTCGGTCACAGAAACGAAAGCCAAGCAGAGGTCCTTGTCCGTAACCTTCCGCCCGAGCTCGACCTTCGACTCGACGGTGGACGGATTCTCTCTGGTGAGCACCTGACTCTCCCTGCAGCATCGTCCTTTGAACTCAACGCGTCCCAATCCACCGATACGCAGTCCGATGTTCACGCCCTGACCTTCGTCTGGTGGGTCAACGATGACACCAGAATCGTGGATCGATTCTACCTCACCCAGGACGACATTGGCGACGCAGGGGTGCATGCAGTACGCGTCGAAGTGGTGGACAGCGAAGGGGCGAGCACGGAAGTTGCGTTCACGTTGACAATCGAAGAGCCAGAAACACGATCGTTGGGTGAACAGCGATGGTTTGGTTCCTTCTCGTTGGTGGTTTCCGTGGCCGTGCTCGGATTGCTTGTCGTCGCGAAACGTGCGTTGGAACAGGAGGAGATTCCGACGTGGCCCGGAGCAGGCGTGGACCACGATGATTCGGGAGCAACGGTTGATAGGGCTGAGGCCTGACAGGAAATCATGTTCACCGAGGTGTTCGCCGACCTTCCGCCGGCTCCGGCTCCCCTCTCGGCTGAGGAGTTCAGATCTCGACAAGACCGCCTCACCTCTGGGCTCTCCACCGACATGCTCCTCATCGTTCCGTCCCCTCCTGAGCGGGTCCATTCGAACGACGTGCACTATCGGTACCGCACCTCCTCGGATTTGCTGTACTTGACGGGGTGGGAGGATCCGGAAGCAACAGCCTTCGCGGTCCACAAGGAAGGTTCGTGGACATGGGGTTTGTTCGTTCAGCCCAAGGACACCTTGATGGAAATCTGGGAAGGCCGTCGACCCGGAATTGAGGGTGCCATGGCTCAAGGCATCGTGGATGAAGCACACAGCGTTCTGGACGTCTCCACGGTGCTGGCTCCGCTGCTTGATGCGTGCAAGGTCGTCATGCTCAGGCGAGGCGTGAACAACGAGATTGATGCCTTGGTGGATGCCCACGTCCTTGGGCGCTCGCGCGCTCGACAACGTCATGGCACTGGTCCGATCACCATCGAAGACCCCTCTTCACGGTTGGCGGAACTGCGGCTTCGGAAGACTGAGGCAGAAGTCGCTTGGATGCGCCATGCATCGAACATCTCGGCACGAGCCCACGTTGCGGCCATGCGGATGCCTGCGTCTGGCCTGAACGAACGGCACCTCCAGGCCGTGATCGAGGGCGCCTTTGTGTACGGTGGAGCGAGCGGATGGGCGTATCCATCCATCGTAGGTTGCGGTGAGAATGCGACCATATTGCATTACACCGTCAACGATGCACCATGTGCCGAAGGAGACATTGTGCTGATCGATGCAGGGGCAGAAGTCCACGGCTATGCCTCCGATATCACCCGTTCATGGCCCATTGGTGGTCGATTCAACGACGCCCAACGGGAGATTTACTCCATCGTGCTTGCGGCGCAAGAAGCAGCCATCGCCGAATGCAAAGTTGGACGTCCGTCGGACGCCCCGCACGCTGCCGCTCGCCGCGTCCTCGCCGAGGGTCTCATCGAACTTGGCGTCATCGACCAAGCGTTGGAGGACGCCCTCGATATGGAGCATGGTCAGTTGGCTCAATGGTACATGCACGGGACCGGCCACTGGCTCGGCCTCGACGTCCACGACGTCGGTGTGTATTCCCCTGGAGGGGACGCCCGACCGTTTGAGTCTGGCATGGTCATCACGGTGGAGCCAGGACTCTACTTTGGTGCTTGGCGACCCGATGTGACCTGTCCCGAACGCTATGCGAACATCGGCATCCGGATCGAAGACGACGTGCTGATCACGGACGAAGGCCCCGTTGTCTTGACCGCCGACTGTCCA
>Ga0181578_10000963_pt1 | contig 27829 bp, 9 predicted proteins | sample 071ome_21_FD_148659 | JGI IMG/M metagenome (GOLD analysis project Ga0181578, IMG submission 148659) | Coastal salt marsh microbial communities from the Groves Creek Marsh, Skidaway Island, Georgia - 071401CT metaG (spades assembly) | ecosystem: Environmental > Aquatic > Marine > Intertidal zone... | reverse complement strand
GTACGGGGAACGACCAGTGGCGACCATGCACGCGTCCACTTCCATAACATCGACGACTTCCTTTGTCGTCGCGTCGGTCAACTCAATCGTGACGGGTTTTTCACCCGGAATACCTGGCGTGACTTTCGTGGCGAACTTGTTCGTAACGTAGTCGATGTTTCTCGGGCTAATCAAAACTCTCTCCGCCAACTTGGCAATCTCACGGTCAAAACCAGGCATAATCATAGGCATGGCTTCGATGAACGTGACGTCCGAACCCAATGCGGTGTACACGTCCGAAAACTCTAATCCGATGTAGCCACTTCCGATAATCGCGACCCACGGCGGCAACCAATCCAATTTCAAACCGGCGTCCGAAGTAAACACGGTTTTGTTATCAATCTCAATGCCGGGCGGCACGAACGGCTTGGAACCGGTCGCGATGATGATGTGCTTCGCGGTCTTCTTCCCGCCAGTAATCGTCCCCGGCGCACCGCCGTAGGAAATCGTGTGGTTATCCACAAATCCGGCGTTACCGGTCAAGATATCCACTCCGACGCCTTCCATCGAGCGCGTCAAGTTCCCGCGAATAGTTTGCACTAAATCTTCCGCGTGATCCGCGATGCCTTGACGGTCAAACGAAACGTTATCGACCGTAATACCGAGGTGCTTTAAATGGTCCGCGTTCTTCATATCTCTCACTCTACCCGCCGCGGCTAACAAAGCTTTCGACGGCACGCACCCTCGGTTCACGCAGGTCCCACCCATCACGTCGCCTTCGACGATCGCGGTTTTGAGACCACACTCCGCGGCGTGAATCGCCGCGCCGTGACCGCCGACGCCCGCACCGATAATGATGAGATCGTAATCATAGTTTGCCGCCGCGGAAACTTTCATCAATTTACGGCCAGCCTTTACCGAAGATGATCCTCGAACGGATTTGTTGCCGGTGGTCAACCTCTTTTGTCCATTGGAGAAAAAAGGTGAAGAAGAGCGCTGTACGCAGGATTGAGCAAACATAATATTTCTTTTGTATTGCGTGTGTGTAAGATTTTGTGAGAATACTAACGCGTCGCGATTATATATATGCGTGCGTGTGCGTGTGCGAGTATTCAAATCGAGATTGCGTTTGTGAGAAATATACACAGCTCTCTAAGCTCTCACTCTGAAGGCGCGATGATGGAGAGAGAAAGCGTTAGCGTTATCTAAAACTTTTCTTCCCTCTCTCGTGCGCTCGAAAAAAATTTGAGAAATTTCGAAAAACCCTAAACTAAAAAAATTTCAAAATTCTCTCTGCCAGCTGGCAGCCGGCAAACGCTCTTCCGCAGTCTTTTTTTGTGCACGCACGACAGACACGAAACGAAAAAAAATGCCCTCGTCGTCGAGAAATACGTCGGACAGTTGGGTGAAAAAAGCCACCGGATTATCGCCAGGATCGATGGCACCGTTATCTTCGGCCGTGAATGCAGCCGCGAGCGCGTATGGGGTAGGTGTTTTAGTTTTTTTGTGGACGATCGTTCCCGAGGATGTGAACAACGGACACATTTTATAGCCGTTGCCATTTTTGAATTTTTATGCGGGGGGGTCCGGCGTTGTTGTCATCATATCGCGCGCGTGGGAAAAAGAAGAGAGAGAGATGACGCTCTCTCTATCTCTCCATTTGCGCGTTCATTATCTCGGATCAGAACGGGCGCTTCCTCTCTCTCCTCCAGATGATATATATATTCCTCGCTCTCTCTTTTGTATCTTTTTTCTCTCCATTTTTCTCTTCCTTTTTTGGGAGAGAGTGGTGTGCCTCTGACTGACTTGTTTTTCTTGTTCTACTTTTCAAAAAATAACAACGCGCGCGCGCGAACACAGGCTGACGAGACGGACAACTTCGCTCCGACGGCGTCCATGAATGTCGGTCGCAACTCTTCCGCGGAAGATTTGCGCAAGAGCACGTACTGGAACCCGCAAAAGAACTCGAGCGGCGGCGCGCCCAAGTTTTTCGATCCGTCCAACGAGAAGTTGTACGAGGCGTACTCGCAGTTGCACACGCTGGCGCAGGAATTCGATAAGCCGTTCGATTCTCCGGCGGTGTTAGTCGTTGGGCATCAAACGGACGGTAAGAGCGCGTTGGTGGAAGCGTTGATGGGTTTTCAGTTTAACCACGTCGGAGGTGGGACGAAAACCAGACGACCGATTGCCATCAACATGAAGTATAACCACAATGCCGTGGAGCCTCGATGCTACTTGGTTAAAGACGACACGTTGGGCAAGGAGGAAGAGTTGTCCTTGCCAGAGTTGCAAGCGTTCATCGAGAGCGAAAACTCTCGATTGGAGCAAGAAAACTCGTTTTGGGCGAAAGATATCGTCGTGAAGATTGAATATAAATACTGTCCAAATCTTACGATTATTGATACGCCGGGGTTGATCTCCGCTGCGCCGGGGAGAAAGTTCAACGGCATGCAACAACAGGCGAGAATGGTCGAGAACTTGGTGCAAGCAAAGATGCAAAACCCAGATTACATCATATTGTGCTTGGAAGATAACTCGGATTGGTCGAACGCGACGACGAGAAAGGCTGTCATGGAATGTGACCCAGAGCTGCGCAGAACTGTTGTCGTGTCGACCAAGTTTGACACGAGAATCCCACAGTTTGCGAGAGCTGCGGATGTGGAGATGTTCATGCACCCTCCAAGACACTTACTTGATTCTCCCGCTATGTTAGGGGGTGGGCCGTTCTTTACGTCTGTACCGAGCGGTAGAGTTGGTTTGACCCGAGACTCCATGTTCCGCTCAAACGACCATTTCAGAGAGGCGGTTGTCCAACGCGAGCAAGCAGATATAGTCGAGTTGGAAAGAAGATTAGACAGGCGATTAGAACCGAGTGAACGTGCTCGTTCGGGTTTATCTCAGTTGAGACACTTCCTCGAACGTCTGTTGCAACAAAGATACTTGGACAATGTCCCGACAATTGTCCCGGTTCTTGAAAGAGAACATCGCCACGCATCGAACAAGTTGGAAGAAACCGTCGGTGAGCTCGCAGATATGAACCAAGACAAGTTGAAAGAGAAAGGAAGACAGTTTTACCAACACTTTTTGGAGAAGATTCCAGAATTGTTGAGAGGTACGCTCGCGGCGCCTCCGAGAGTGTTTGGCGAGACGTTGTCGCACGAACACATTCGAGGCGGCGCATTCGTCTCAAATGACGGTCGCCCAGTGAGCAGTGAAAACCCGATACCGAACGCCGAAATGCGATTATTTGGTGGCGCGCAATACCACAGAGCTTTGGAAGAGTTCCGCCAAATCGTTGGCGAAGTGCAGTGTCCGCAGGTTTCGAGAGAAGATATCATCAACGCGTGCGGCGTGGATGAAGTTCACGATGGGGTCAATTACACCCGAACCGCGTGTGTTATTGCCGTGAGTCGAGCCAAAGATACTTTTGAGCCATTTGTGCACCAGTTGGGTTTCCGTTTGGCGCACATCGCTCGACGCATGTTACCGGTTGCCATGTACTTGTTACAAAAAGAAGGGCGAATTTTAAGTGGCCACGAAGTCTTTTTGAAGAAAATCGGTGCCTCGTTTGCCAAGTTTGTGGACCAACGCGTTAAAGAGTGCCAAGAGAAGTGCCGTGAAGATTTGCTCTCCACGACGAACTTTGTCACGTGGTCTTTGCACTCTGGGAACAAGTCTGGCTTGCGATCGGTGTTACACCCGGATGCCAGAGTGGATGAAAAGAACTCGTACGGAGCGACCTCGGGCATGTCCTCGTCATCCTCAAGAGATTTGGCCAAAGTGAACCCGAAAGATCAAAAGTTGATGGACTTGGTCGAAAATACCTTGTGGAACCGCAACATGAAGGAAGTGACATTAGATGTTGTCGACCTGTTGGTTCGTCAAATCTATTCGGGAATTCGCACGTATGTCGTTCAATCCGTGGAGTTGAAATTCAATTGCTTCTTCTTGATGCCGTTGTTGAACGACTTCTCGCACCATTTAAGAAACGAAATGGAAGATGCGTTTGACGTCAACTTGGACTTAGTCTTCAACGTAAAGAACGTTCGTGCTGCTTTGGAAGAAAGACAACAAAAGTTGGAAGCTGAGTTGGAACAAATGGAACACATCCAAGCGAAGTTTGCGAGCATTCATTCGCAACTCGAGGTGCACTCTGGAGCTTCACCGGCAACGGTTGCGGCAGCACAAGCGGCCAGAAATGGAACGTCGTTTAGAACTGCTGCGGATCGTGAGATGCAAATCTCGTCGGACTCGGTGAGAGCCGCGCAAGAGATGGAAGCCGGTATCGCGCACGCTAAGGAACAGTTTGCGCACTATTCTCCAACCAACGCGGGTGTTCGTCAACAAGGTAAGACGATGAATTCGCCGGGCACGGTTCAATCTGGTAGATCCGGTAGCCGAGGTATTTTGTCGCCACGTAACATCTAATACGTGCGGTTTCATCCTCTGAGAAGAGGAGACGTAAAAGAATTGTATAATCCATTGTTCCCTCGAGGCGAATGATAATGCGCTGGCATTCGCTTGACGAAAAGTTTTATGTTTGTGTGTGTTTGTGTGTGTGAAATGTGTGTGAAAAAGGCCTCGAGCAGTAGAAAAGAAAAAAGAACGAAGCTTAGACCCAAAGGTTCTGATGATGTAAAAAGCTCGAGAGCAATAAGATGTTGTTTTTAATATTTATACTCGATTAAAATTTATCTACATCAAATCAATGAAGATGCCCCGTACCCTCGATCATGATTCGGTCTATACCCAGTTTGTCTCGCTTGACCGTAACTACTTCTCGCTGCAGATCTCGAGGGAGGCCCAGGTGAATCTGATGATATCCCCGTTCCTCCGTAAGACGTTTTATAATTGTGCAGATTCGAGTTTTGGTTGACGTCAACGCGAATGCTATTCATCGCTTCCGCTGGAATCAAATTCCCGCGTTTAATATCCCACAATTCTTCTGGTCGCGGAGCATCGAACCCAACTTTTGCATGACACATCCCCAGTGAGTTCACTCGCCAAATCGAACATGGCGCGCCGCCACTTCCTTCGTTACTCCATACCATCTTTGGTGCGACCGATGGACGTTCGCACCAAATTTCTGGAACGCACCGCACGTTTGTTTCGGAAATCGAAGGAGCTTCTGGACTATTTGTAAACACCATACCTAAAGCAACGTGACCAGGCGGGGCTATTGGTAACCAAGCAAACAAACCTGATGCTTTCCATTGCTGCGCAAAAATTTGTCGAAACCGGACCGGTAAGGGAAATAAGCGCTCAATCATTCTCGGCATGTTCTGTGAACCTGTGAGCGCGAAAGCGCTACCGTCGTTCACTTCAAACGCAAATGCCCCATCTGCTGCTGGACCACCTCGACTGGAGGAAGCGAAATACCCAATATTTATGCGCTCCTTCTTAGATAATTTGGACACGTCTGAACTTGACGCAAAAGCGGCAACTACACCGTTGGGGAACCACGTCGTGCCAAATTTTCTACTCCCAGTGCCTTCCGAACTCCAACTGCGAGTGAAATTTTTATGATGAACTAAAGACACTGCAAAGTTCCTAACGACATCGCGCGTAAGCTTTGCATCTGCGGCGGCATCTTTACGCAATTTCTCTCGGTCCGACTCTTTGTGCAAAGATTTCGCCGAAATGTTTGCTCGAGCATCTTCAATAGCAGCCGCTCCAAACGCATGATTATTGCGCATGGCGTTTGAGCCTCCCATCAAATCACCAGTCACAGCTGTGGAGCTGCGCGGTTTTTGCGAATGTGAACTACTCACGTCGCCGGAAAGCCAATCTTCGAAAGCAAGCATTTCCGGTTGTGGAGGCGCAGCAGGAGGAGCACGAGCAGTAGACGCAGTTTTCTTGCTACCTAATCCAAATGGATCATCTCGAGACGGAACATGTCCGGACAATTTCGTCGCCGCAGGCGTCGTTTTTTGAGGCGCAATGTCTGGTAGCGTTGCCGCCATGCCCATGGACGCCCAATCTCCTAAGCCAGTTCCGTCATCAATGGAGACATGCGCAGTTGTTTGCACAGCTTTTTTCTTGTGCTGTTGAGCCGGTTGTTGATCGTATCTCGGAAGGGGAGGACCGGCGCCACCGAGTAAGTCATCGATGCTGTTGTTCACCACCGCTGGTATCACGTCTCGATTCGATGGGAACTGAGACTCCATCATCATGTTGTTCATACTTACGTTATCATTCCTAACTTGATGATGCTTATGGCCACCACCGGCAGCGTTCACGCGATCTTCTTCCTCCCATTCTTTTTGCCAATCGTCGTCCGGTCCAAATGCGATTTCGAATTCCTCTCTCGAGACGACGCCTGTACCTGAAACATTGACTCGCTTCGCCAAATCCAACATTTGAGTCGGCGATAACTCGACGCCTAACCAAGACAAACCGCCATATAAGGATTCGTATGATAACGAACCAGCACGTTCAACGTCAAACGCTCGGAAGCAATCCAACAATCGCATCCGTTTTCTCTTCAATTGTGCACGCACGCGGGCGGTAAGTGCGCGACTGGCGAGTAGATGAAACTCGTCTGCCGTTGTCAACGCTTTCGCTAAAGGTGTTTCCTGCCACGGAATCCTCGGACGACGTCGACAGTTCCGGACGGCTTCAAAGAAGGCCGCGCGTTTTTCGCAAGGTGCTTCTTGTAGCGCGCGGAGGAGCAAGGAAACTTCTCTTTCTTCGAAATCGAGTTGCGAATCGAGAAATCGGAAGCACTGCTCCGCCGTTGCTCCTTGGAACACACCAGCCGGAGTGTATTTTCTCGAGCCTTCCAACAAAGTTCCACCGGCAATTCGCAGCGCAACTTGCACGTTCTTGAACTTGACGATATCACCGTTCGATTGCTCGTCGCAATCGGAAAAGTGCATGGCGACGCGAATCGATTCCGCTTCAGCTAAAGAAACGCCTACATAATATCGACCGTTTTGCAAAGCATAAATATTCTTTTGACGAATGACTCTCTTCAACTCCTCGAATGTAACGCCAGCGCCCGATGAAGGCAAACCAAGCTTTGCGGCGTCTTGAGCAACTTCTTTTGCTAGTTCGGTCAAGCGCACTTCGTCATCGTCCACGACAGCATCGATTGCTCGCAAGACATCCTTAAGCTCTCTTTCATTCAGAGCGCCAGTACCGCCACCATCAAACATCGAGAAGGCGGCTCGTAATGCGTCTTCTTGCGCCAGCGATAAACGATTCTGTTGTCCATTGCTCGAAGAAGCTTTCGTTAAATCACTGGCTAATTCGTCTAGATCTGGAATCAAATCCATCACAATGATTGAATTCTTCAATCGTCGATGGGCGTTCAATGCCCATCCAGGTTTGAAGTAATTCCTACTCAACCAACAGTAATCTGGAAACGGCAGTGGATCGGTGTGTTTCAATTTCATTCCGGGCTGGTATACTTTAAACGTTTGCATTTTATAAAACGGTAAACGTTGAGGCTCGGCGAGATCGTCCAACTTCCACGCAATTTGTGTTTCGTCATCCCGAGAGTATTTCACTACCGCCGCGGATTCTTCGATGATTTCTTCCATCTTTTCTTCTTCCTTCTCTTGTTCTTGTTCCTGTTCAGTTTCCTGCTCTTGCTCGTTTTCTTGAACTTGTTCTGATTGCAAAACTCTGTCGATGTTCGCACCTTCGAAGCCGAGATCGCCGGAGGCTTCTGATCCATCATTATTTGCGGCTGCTATGGCCATGCGTTGTTTGGCTTCCAACGTCGCTGCCTCCATTCGCGTGACATCGGCGACAATGTTCCGTAAATGTTCCTTCGCTTTCTCGTTATGCATGATGATGTGCTCGTATTGCCTACATAGCTGCGAGAGACGTCTTGAAGCTGACATTTTTTCGGGGATTGCGTTTTGAACAATAAACGTTACGCGTTCCCGAAATACATCGAGACATTTTTGCGTTTCATCGGTACATTTGTGGGAACCAACCGTCATGTTTCTTTCCAGTAAGAGACGATAGGCATGCTTTCTCCAGACATTTGCGGCTCTTTGTTCAGCTAACAAACCCGCTTGTACATTTTCTGCGCGCATAGTGTTGATGGTGAGCCACGCCAAGACGTCTCGTAGTCGCATCCGCTCTGCTTCATCATCAGTCATGGATTGCAACTCCGCGATGCGGGTTTGCGGCAAACGGCCTTCGCCAATGGCGACTTCTGTAGCAACGAGCTTGGAAACTTCAGGAGTAATGATCAGCTCTAACGTTTGTCCATTTCCTAAGCCACGCATACGCCATGCCCCCTGCGCATAATCTCGCAAAGTCATATCTTTGCCTAGCGTCAACGCCGCTCTCGACGCTGCAGCTTGTTTGATATCCATCCCAGTCGTGTGCACCTGGTCATAAAATGAAAACCTTTTCGAATACGGCATGGCAGCAACGCGTGCTAAAGGAATCACTTCCCATGGTCCACGACGCATCAAAATCATCTGCGCATCATTCTCATCCAGAAACACGCACCCTTCTGCCCACTCTAGTCCGTTTTCCAATAAAAACTTCGACACCGCACGGTTACTTTTACCTGTAATCAAAGCGCCCGCATCAATCAGTGCATGTAAAGGAGGCTCTGCAGTTGCAATAGTTTTCAAAATATTGTCGACGGTCCAGTCAGATGACATATCTTGACATGAAACCACGGTTCGGTCACTTAAGGTAGCCAACACTTTCGCATCTGTCCCCAGCTCAAATTTCGGCGCGCCCAACTCGGAAGGGAGTAAATCCGCAGGAGTTCCCGAGAAACCTAAACGCACAGGGAATAAAACGTCGCCACCAAGCTCTTGACCAGTCGCGGAAAGTTTCATGCCTTGATGCTTTGCAGTTTCCGGAAACACGAACGTGTCTAAATACGTTTCAATGACTTCTGGAACCATTCTCAAGAGTTGGTACAATTCTTCAACCTGTTCGTGGTCACGCATATCGACGAGATTTAATGGCCACGTTTCGTTTTCGTCGTTTAACCATGAAGGAGACGAATGGAAAGAGGCATCTAAGGACTGATTCAATTCAACGTTTGAAATATCCGCGAGTAGTGCATCAAAGCCGGAAACTTTGCCAACGTTCAGATGCGAATGCATACCTTGATGCGCAGATTTGCGCCTTGCCTCTAATTGCGCTTTAGCTCTCGCTTCACCTCTCACGGATTTGCCGGCTAATCGAACCCAATCCGCCCATTTCTGCGAACTCGGTCGTTTTTGTTGAGCGCCAGCCTCGTTCGAGAACTGCTCGAGCATAGCTTTCAAAACAATCTTAAAATCAGATCTGCGCAAACCTTCAATACGATAAGCTGCAATTGTAAGGCCAATGACCACGTCTGGGTGCGAAAATTCATTCGTTCGCGAAGGTATATCTTTACCAACGAATGGTACCGCTAGCAGTCTTCGCGATAAAGGCACCGATGCTTGCGTCCATTCCTCCAAATTTTTCACGTCGTGCAACGTGAGCAAGCCAAAGGTTACACGATTGATTTTGGACAAGACGTGAGGGAGTAGCGCGTTTAACCAGTCTCGGGCAAGATTTGCCATCTTCACGCCTTCATCTTCAGCTTCGCGTTGTAACTGCGTCGAAGCATCCCTATCGCCTCGTAGTAAGAACGCGAGCGACGTTTCGTCATCCATGTTTCTTAACGCACCGTGTGCTCTTAACCATACGGAAATCCACCTCGCCAGGAGCGGACGCAAAGACTGATGGTACCATTTTCGATCCAACACGCACACGTGAGGCACTGCTTGAACTGCTTTTTCCTTGATCGCATCTGTAATTCGAGTGTGAATTAACTTCAAAATCTCCGTCGCTTCTTGTGAACCTTGAGCTTCCTTTGTTGAAGGCATAAATCCATTTGTCTCGTTGGATAATGAAAACACGGCATCCAGTAAAAAAAACGGCAGTTTCCAGCGCAAACCGTCACCATTTCTCGATTGGCAAAAGTCTAACGGAATTCTTTGCCCTAATGGCCAATGTAACTCGGATTTCAACGGATGTAAAATCAAATCAACTTCGTCTAGAATGAGGAGACCTTGATGGAAAATTTGAAAAATTTCAGCAGCGCAAAACGCCTCCTTTCGCAGCGCCTCGAGCTCCTCTTCCGATAATGCTCCGGCATCGGCGACGCGCTCGGACCTCGATTTGCCCCTTCTGACACCAAACATTTTCGTAACGATATCCTTCGACTGTTTTAAAATATTCGAGTTCATTCTTGATTCTTCAAACGCTACGTGTGATTGATCGAGTAAGTGCAAAGCTTCGAGGAACTTCAATGCAAGTGACTTCAACGCCGTCGGTGAGGTGATGACAATAGCTCGTTCGTCTCTAGCTTTGCGCATTGCATCGAGCAATTTTCCGTCGCTCAAAGTAGTATATCGATCAAACTTTAGAGTGACCACTGACCTTCGGATAACGCCCGAATAGGATTTGCGCAACGTGCCTCGCGAAAATTCAAGCAAAGCGTGCGGCACAACTTGACATACCATTCGCGTATCAGTCGCAAGTAAATAACCGAGTAATGGACAAACAACGGTGGTTTTACCTTCGCCCATAAGCATTTGCGCGCACTCGCCGCCACCTCTCTCCGCGGATTGAACAAACTGTTTCGTCAGTTGAACTTGTCGCTGACGCAAAATAATAGCAAGCGAAAACTCAAACATCAACAATCGGGGATCGTACGTCAAATACGTCAGCGATGGCGTCACCGGGGTTTCCGCAAACGGGTCATGCTCGTTCGCTAGTGTTTGCTGCTGCTCGCGACTCGCCGCCACGCTCTTCTTAAAATACGATCTTTTCTCGCACAACATTTTTGCCAAACCTTTTGCGCGTAAACCTAAATCTAAAGCTAGCGATGCCTTCCCATCGCGTTCAACAGTTTTAGCACACTTCGATAAAGCTAACAACGTGTCTGCCGCTGCAGCGGCACATTTCGCACCTTGTGCGGCTCTAGCGGTTAACAGAAGAGCTTGCGCAGTAAAATGTAACGCCTGTTTCACCTTTTCCGAACTCACCCCTGGGGTTATTTTCAACAAATTCTTCTCCCCGTGTTCACACGCCATCGCTTCGAGTAAATCGTCGTACGTGGCCTCGGCCCATGCGCCCGAGCGTCGTTGCAAACCTAGGCGAAGCATCTCAAATCGAACAGTTGCAGATCTATCCAGGCCATTGGCCGTAGCCGTAGCAACCATGGCAGCTTCTGAAGCAGCTGCACGATCGAGCGCAACTTGTTTCGCTAACTTTTCCAATATCGATCGCAGCACAGCTCGAGCGTTTATCGATGCTTGACCAGCCTTGGACGCTGCCGCTTCGATAGCAATTTGCTCGCAATCGAGGGAGGTAAAACCTTTCAACGTGAGTTCATTCGTGGACACGTTTGCTAGATCTTGTTTTTGTTTTGCAATCCTATCCGCGCTCGATTTCAAATCTTGCCGTAATCTCGTCAAGGTCTGTTTCGCTATTGGTGTAGCCGCAGAAGGGTGTCTCGACACGTCAAATGGCAAACCTCCGGAACCATTTTCTAAGCAGCTTTCAATCGCATCTCGCGCTTGGTCATCCTCGACAGGCACTATTATCGTCGCTAAATCGATAACAGCTAACGGTTGCGAACTTAAATAGTTCAAATCCACGTTTGCGAGATTATTCGCGCCGTATTTCTGCAATACTTGTGGATCATTCTCGAGTGGGTATTTACGTTGTCGTAACGTTGCCGAAGCAAATCTAGGTAACGCCCATCTCGACCCATTGAGTAAAGTTTGATACCACGCATCAATCACCATTTCACATGCCGGAGGTGAAACGAAACGATCGCCGATGAAATTCATTTGTGACGGTAAACGGTTTCGATTTTCTTTTAAATACGGTTTTACACGTTTCAAGAGTTGCCCTACCGCACCGTCTTGCGTAAACATGGCCGAGAGTTTGACGCCCAATGTACGCTCTTCTGCGCGCGGGCATTCCCTCGCGATGTCTGCATTTGCTGCCAATACGCGTAAAATGGACATCAAAGTTCCAATTTTCTCACTCTGTTGTTTTGGCACAAATCGTAACAAAGCCCTACCCCATCGATGAGGGTCGTCACCTGGTAATACACGCAGCTGCACTGTGCTCGTGAGCAATTCAAAGAGTAGAGGGAAACCGTGCTCTTTTTGTAACGCCAACGAACCCCCATCAATCCATTTATTGACGGCATTGAGACCATTACTACCATTGACAGATACATCGTCTGGTCGAGAATAGCTCGACGTCCAGCCGGCGAGTTTTCCAAGCGGACCGTCGCCAGTGATGGCTTCGTCAAAGGCGGAAAAGTCTTCGATAGAATCGAATTCGCTGTGTTCCGGCATTGGCGGGTAAAAGAGAGGAAATCCTTGCGATTGTCCTAAACTATTGTTCATTTGATCATTCATTAACAGTTTGCGCTCATGATGAACGAGCAAACGCAAGTAACTTGCTCGATTCAACAGCAATGGATCGGCGGCAATGATTTCCTCGAGCGTCTTCTCGTCTCGATTTTTCCTTCGCGTTCTGAAACTTGCACGCTGTGCTTCGGTAACTCGCGCGCTTGCAGTAGTTTGGTCAACGACATCCAGTTCTTCTTCTGCAGTTAATCGGACGTTTGCACTTATTGCGCGCCAATTTTGGACGTATTTCAAACACTCGACGGATTCGTTGAAACCTAAGCCAGCTAAACGATCCATCGCAGCAGTACCCTTAGCAGCACGGAGAATCTTAAGCCTAGCCGCGCATGCATCTGGGTTTGGATCTTCAATAGCGGCTAGACCTAATGCGTCCCATAGCTGCGCTTCTTCACTAGTTGGATCGTTTTCGCATAAGAGTAAGTCGACAAGTTTTTTCACATCGTCGTATCTTCTGGCAAGGAATCGCATGGTGCAGAGATACAGGGCTGAGGCTAAGGAATCGCACACCAAATGTGCATGCGAAGCGTGGACAGTGTACACGTAATGTTTCGAATCCCCGACAGCTTCATGCCACGCAACGTCCCAGCGATCGACGATGACGTCCGCGCCCAAACCTTTACTCGCACCGAGTTTCGCGACGGCATCAATCGCCGCACGCCTTGGCGCGGCTCCAGCCGGTAACAAAACTGCGAGCTGCCCGTCGCGAGCTTCCAACAACATAGCGTGTGGTAAACCAGATAGCAAGCGATCCAACATCGGTGTTCTTGCAGACGCTAAAAATAGACCGGCGTGCTCTTCGCATTCTAACCGCGTTTGCGAACTCGAAGTCGTGTCTTTTACCGCGTGGAAGGAAATACCTAATCGAGGCAGTTCAACTCTTTGTACGGGGATGTATTCACTCGCATCGTTCTTCTTCAAGCCACTTGTACTTTTATCGACCCAGACGAGCGCATGTGCTAAACCCTCGACGGCGGCAATAGATCTCGCCAACGCTTTTAACGGATTTTGTCGCGTTTCGTTCGACTCTGCGCGTGGGCTCAATAAGTTCGACACGTCGTCGCTTTCGCCTTCCATCTCTTCAACAGAAGAGGTGTGCCCTGCCGCAGCATATAGCAAATCGACGAGTACGAGCGTTCCTTCGGGCATGTTCTGCGGATCAAAATCAAAATCGCTCGCATCTTTCGTCGGCATTGGGATTCTATGAACGATGCCTCGCGCGTCGTCAACAAACAACCCGGTTTTAGAAGTACTGGCCGTGCCGCTAAAAACTGAATCAAGCGCGCTGACCGTAGGGTCTTCCTCCGCTGGCGGTGGCGTGGTACCTTTAGCGCCTTCTATTTGGACGTAAATCATCGTTCGTGGGTGTTTAGCTGTTGGTCTTGCAGTACCGTACAAATCTCCGGTAACTTCTGATCGCCAGAAAGAGTAATCTTGCAACAACGCTTGCGGGATAATCCCTCGCAAGTGCCTTTCGGGAACAAACGCTTGGCGTCCGAGTTTGTTTGAGATGTGTCTCGTTACCACCAAAGACTGCACTCGAGAGCCTAATCTTACTGCAGAAAGCAAAAATCTTTCGTTCGGGTCTTTCAGACTCGGCTCTCCGTCTGGGTCAACATCCGCAAGACACCACGAGGCGTTTGAGGCAAACACCAAAGCTCTTCGCCAGCGTCGACCAAAAGACTCTACGCGGAAGACTTGTACCAATGGTGGATCTCGCACGACGACAACTTCGGTGAGCAGCTTATTAGCGTTTTCTTCGTCCGCGACGGACGTTTTTGGAACCTTTGTTGCTTTACCCCACCACCACGAAGATTTTTGTACCTCAGGCGCAACAACGTCTGGAGCGCCTACGCCTCGCAAGGTGGCAATTGGTCCTTTGAACGTTTCGGAAGGAAGGAACAACTCAACGCCTTTCAGAAAAGCCGCGGCTGGGCCGTGGATAATCGGTTCTAAGCGATCCATAATCCATCGTTCTTTTTCAGTCAATCCCGATCCAGAACCAAGTCCAACTACGCTCAAAACGTTCATAACTTTTGCACCCGCGTTATTGCCGCCTGTCGCATATGGGCGGGTAAAGTTGTGCGTCGGCACGCGAGGATCTGGATCCCAGATTTCGATATCGTGACGCAGGCCAACCAATCGAAGCCACTTGCGATGTTCCGTGTTGCGCACTTCTGCGCAGTGAACTACTTCATCGGAAGCATCGAATTCGGCAAACGGTGATTTTTCGTCTCCTACTTTCGCGCCAGTCCCGTCCGTGTTATTGGAAACTGTGGCAATGATGGAATTGGACTTCGAAACGGCGAGCAAACGTCTAAACGAATCGTCCTCGTCAACGTCCTCGTCTTCTTTCAATAACCTCTGTCGAAACTCTTCGTTGCGTTCTTTCAATACAGAGTCTAAGGCGGCAACAAAATCGGGCAATTCTCGAATAGCGTTTTCGAGCGGACGTAAACGGTTTCGTCGGACTGTGAACTCACCGAGTTGGCAATTCACCTCCATCTCCGCGTTCTGCGTCGTCGTCGCTAATAACCATTCCCCGTAATGTTCACCGTACTCCTCAAGTAGAATCTTTTTAGTATTTTCCGTTTTCCTTTGCCATTCTTCTGTACTTTCATCTTTTGGATGTGCCACGAACCGGCCTTCGCCAGACAGACGCCACCCTCTTGCATTTGCGGAAGCATCCATTGCTTCTTGCTGCAACGACGAACTGCCTTCGCGCGTCGTCAGCGCTATAACGATCCCATTCATAACATCGTTGCATTCCTTTTCGTTTTCCTTAGCCCACGCGAGCATGTTTTTGCGTTGTCGTTGGAACATATCGAAAATCTCATTCGGTGGGAAGCCTAAATCCATCAAGTTTTCCCCGGTGTCTTTCGCTAGTTTTCTATCCATAGATTCAGAACCGTCTGGTGTATCCAAAAAGACATGGTTAACGAATATGTACGCTTGCGCAGTAAATAAAGTCGTAGCCGCGTCCAGATCGTAATCTTCTGCTTTCGTCCAGTAGTACGTGTACGCCAAGTGTGCGTGCAACGCACACGCAGCTCGGACAGCGCCACATTTTGCCGCTCGGTTCAACCAGCGTCGAATAACTGGTCGAACGCGCGCGGAGATGACTTTATTCACTCTTTCTTTTGCATTTTCTAGTGATTTCTTCGATTTCGGTGGTGGTTGGACGCCTCTTGTTTTCATTTTCGGATCATCAATGTGCTCTTGCTCCATCAGTGTCGTGATAAACGCGAGCATTCGAGTTAAAGCTCGAGTGGCGAATAAAACTCCCGGGACGGCTGGGGCATCGTGCCTTCCTGTGTCAAGTTCTAAACTTAAAGCTAGCAACTCTTCTGCAGCATCAATCAACGGCGCCGGTGCGTGAGAGAGCTCATGGAATAAAACTCCACAAGGTGTCGCCATGTGCTGCCTCGTGCTCGCGGGGATTTCTTGAGGGACAAACACTAACCCGGGCGGCTGCCATGGACCAGGCTCAAACAACACCGCATCCAAAACTTGCTGGATTTCGTGCGAAGACAAAGCGCGACAACGAGTCGCGTCCGCAAAGAGTCTCAGAGATAACGGGACGCGAACCATCGGTGCTGTCAAGTACGTCAACAAGAGTTCCGATTCGCTTGGTTTGAGCAAATCGTCAAACGTTGGCAACGTTTGTAAATGCAAAACGTCCTCCTCGGTATCGATTCGCGTGCCAACCAAGTTAGATGGATTCCCTCCAGAAGGTGGACACCTTGGCCGCTTATCACCGATCGACTTAGCTAAGAACCCACCACCAAAGATGGAGCGAAATCCATATATCCTCTTCTTTTTTCCTGTTTTCGTGTCGATGTCTTTATCGGCAACCATGCGCAACTCTGGCGCCCACGGTGCCACTCGCATTTGGCGATCGAAAGCGGTAACGTTGAGGTTATACGCTCCGGATCTTTCGTCACGCTCAATCTTCCAATGCAATTGGGAATCCCGAAATTTCCATCGACGCAAGTCTGGAAGCGAATCGCTCGTCGGTGCCATCAGCGCTTTGAACATGAAGACAGAGTCTCGCAATGCCACGAGTTCCGGGTAATGATCCGCCATGTCTCTGTTTTCGCACGAAAAGTAATTTGACAAGGCATCTGGCGTCCGTTCGTAACCGATCGCTAACGCAACTTGATCTAATAATCGAGCCTCTCCTGGGCCAAAAGTCATGCCTTGTTGGTCATCTTCCCAACGGAACAAAGTATGTGAAGATTGAACGGACTCGGTGAGCGAATGGAAGTAATCTAAAATTTTTGTCAATTTTGTCATTCTTTCCGGGCAGTGAAATCGTAAATACTCCGCTTCCACGGAAAATGGACCGGTATCAAACCCAAACATTTTCGTCGGGCCTTCGTTTACACCATCGTAGTGTTCGCAGAAAACGCTCGGAAAATCGCACGGTTTCATTCTCAACGTCGCATCGATAATTGCCGCCATGCACGATAATGTCAATAATCGATTGGCATCAAACGATCGCGTGGCGGAAACTGACATCGACGCCGTGGCAAAATGTCTTAAGCATAAATTTAAAGACCGTGCGAGCTCTAATTGCGTCTCATATTTTGGTCTCGCCGACCGCCAAAAGCAGTGCGACTCTCTATCCTCGTGCGTCAACGGCATCGGACAAGGCAAGACGTGCACGAACAAATGTACCAACAGCGCAACTCTGTGCGAATACGAATTCGTTGTCAAATCGGCTTGATTGGCTAATATCGAGCAACAGTGCGCCGCTTTTCTCATTGCTAAAGCGGCTTCTTCTACGCTAGTGACTACATCTGGAACCATGGATAACTCGACCGGACGAATAATCGGCGGCGGTTTGGCGTCACCGGCGAGTAAATTCGTCCCACCTTCGAGCATGATTTTACCGAACAATTGCATGTTGCTCGCATCTCTAGGCGCTATGGGTGAAGCTAACGGTGGAGGCAGTAACGTCGGCCTTCGAGCGTTTGCGGCTCTTAGTCTCGTCGCTTCCACGCACTTCAAAATTCTCGCGAGGATTTCCGGAGGTACAGGTCCAACGTTGTTTACGTCTGCGTTTTGCCCTCCGCTTTCTCTCTCTAGCTTGGCTAATTTTTCTGCGTAAGGCGTCGCAAATCGAGCTAAAGTTTTACACGCGGTTTCTAAAGCTACGCACGCGGAAGTGTTCAAGAGTGAAATTTCAGAAACATTCCGCAACGCCTCTTCCAACATGACGTGTCTCACGCCAACCTCGACGAGCGCGTTGGCTCGCTTCGGCGGGCATCCTAAAGAGCACAGCGCACATCTCGCCGCTTCTAAAGCGCACAAGGAATATGATAGATCACCACCGGCTGGTTTTGGTGCAAACTGCACTGTTCGGAGCGGCGTAGGGCCAACCGAGGCGAATAAGGGACGACCATTCAACATTGGCAACACTTTGGCATAAATTTGGTCCTTAGCAATCTCAGCCGTTTTCTGCGGATGGACAATTGGTCTCAGTAATAAAGCCCACGTGGAAGAGTCTAAGCACATATCCATTGGAACTTCAGTCAATTGCGTGGTTATCCCGTATAAGAATCCATCCGAAGATGGGTCTGCTTTCACGGGATGATACTCTAATCCATCACCCGTGTTGGTCACGGAAAACACGAACGAGCCTTGCAATCGTTGTAAAGTGTAAATCAGCGCTCGACATTTTCCATCGTTTTGAGTGGACCATCCACCCGGGAACATTAATAAAGCACCCGGACGCATCGACCGCACTCTATCGATGAACACAGACAAGAAAGCAGTGAATGCGTTGTTATCTTGCGTCCCTGCGGGTATTTGTCGGCACAAAAGGGTCAAATCATCCAAAGCTCTTCTCACTTCCATAATCGCGTTTGTCTCTGGGACCGACATTGGAAACTGCAAACTTCCTAAAGCTCTCGAGATTGTCGAACACGAATCGCTCATAGTTTCCAAAGTTTCCCGGATTGGCATTTTTTCATCTCGTATGCGCATTAATCGCTCGTCAAACCCGAGCGCATCGTCCGCCATGACATCCACAAACGCGATTTGCTCCCACACCGCTTCCAAGTGTGTGGGCACCCCGACGCCTCCCAACGGACCGGTCAATCCCGCTCTTTCCAACGCACCTTTGAAGAAACTTCTCCTCGCGTGTTTCGTTTGGTGTCTTTGCAACGAATTCTTCTTCTCTCCGCTACTTTTCCTCTTTCTCCCGTTCGCGTCGACTTCCGTATCGCTCTCGTCGTCGCTATTTCCATCCTTCTCCCCGTCCTTTGCTTTCCGGCTCCGCTCTCGCGCAATCGCGTCGCTCAAAGCTGTCACCCACGATTGCAACACTTGCTGATTTTCGCATTCGCATACGACCACATGATTCGATACGCCCGAGTTGATTTCTTTCGCGGAGACGTCCATCTTTGAGTAAAACGCGAACAACTTCTTCCCTAGATATTTACTTCCTAAACCGTGTTCCTCGAGAGTCTTCTCATCCTCTAAAGTCACAACGGTGCTCTTACTCGTCACCTCAAACGACCCTTTCGGTTGCTGCCGAAGGTGCGTCGGTTCGCTCGCGTAATATTTCAGCACGGATTTCTCCAACTTCGCGTTCGAACTCGCTCTTCTTTCTTCCTCCTCGTCTTCGTTATCGTTCGCGGCGGCACTACTAAACCGTTGCTGTTGCGTTTTTTTATCGTTCGCGAGGTGCAGTTGAAAATGCCGCAACCGCCAGGTGTTTTTGCCGTATAAATCTTTCCCGCCGCGCTTGGTGAGCGTTCCGGAGAGCACCGGTGGCGCGTGGTCCGCCATTATTACGGACGACGCTCTTTTTTTTTCTCGCGAGGCGCGTTTAAAAAGAGAGAGAGAGTTGTATCGGACGTGAGTTTCTATCCCACGATGAGATGTGCGTGAAAATGAAGAAAAAAGAGAAGAGATCGACCCGGCGAGAACTTTTTTCGTTTTTTTTTCCTACGAGTACGAGTAGCTCTCTCGCGTCGCTTCAAAGACAAAACAAAACAAAATCTCTCTAATTTTATCTACATCACGTCACTTTTTCTTCGATTCAGTCACAGTCGTCCGCTGCCGCTAAATCGGTCGTTCTTCGGGAAGACAGAGATCGGGGATACGGAGGAGAGAATTTTTTTGAGCTCTTTTTTCCTCTTTCTTTAATCTCTCTCTCTCTCTTTCTTTGTGAACTCGCCTCGAAATTTACTCTATAAAAAATGGGATTTCTAACCGCGCACGAACACGGGAAATCGAAAGTCCGACTCGGCCGCACGTGGAGAGACGCGCACACGAACACGCATCACTTCGTCGAATGGGAGGTGTGCGTGAGATTGATATCGCCGGAGATGGAGAAAGCGTACACGAACGGGGATAACGCGGGGATGACGACGACGGATACGACGAGGAACATGGTGCGTTTTATGTACAGTTATTGTTTCGAAAGGGCGGTGTTGTCTCCCCTAATTTTCATCGCGTTCGTTGCGTGTGTGAGCTCACGCGCTTTTTTTCTCTCTTCCTCTCTCTCTCTCTTGAGCACGCTCTGTTCAACGACTAAAACAGTTCTCTCTCTTTTATCCTTCTCTCGCGTTTTAACAGTGTTACGTGGTCGCGCAAAGGTGTAAAGAGCGCGTGTCCATGGAAGAGTACGCCGTTCGTCTCGCCAGGACGTTTATCGAAACGTATCCGCTCATAGAAGGGGTATCGGTGACGATTGACCAAGCGCCGTGGGAGCGAGCTAAAGTCAGAGGAGGTATTGATCACAGTCACGGGTTTACATTTGGTGGCGGAATACGCACGTGTTTCGTAAACGTGATGAGAGAACGAATGGGACATCCAACGGTTACGAGCGGGGTGAAAGATTATCGGGTGTTGAAAACGACGCAAAGCGGGTACGAGGGATTTCTCAGAGACAAGTATACCGGTTTACCAGACACAAAGGAACGGATCTTAGCGACCGCGATTGATTGCGTGTGGACGTACGACACGGGAGGAGAAAATGATGATACCAGTAAACGGAAAGGATGGTTTAGTAATAGTAAAAGTAATTACAACGGTAACGTCAACTACGATTTCGTCTACCAGCGAGTACTCGAAAACATCAAAGACCACTTCTTTGGCGATGCGCAGAGAGGCGTATATTCGCCGTCGGTTCAAGCTACCTTATACGACATGGGCAATGCGATCGTAAACAACATCAATGAAGTAAAAGACGTGAAATTTACGTTACCAAACATCCATTTCATACCGATGACACCGAACGGAGGAGATCACAAATTCAACGACGACGTGTACATCGCCACGTCGGAGCCTCACGGTACGATTCAGGCCACGATATCGAAGAGAAACGAAAAAGCCGAAATCCGCTCTAGACTATGATTTAGTTGGATGTGTATATACTATATAGATAGGATGTTTGAGTATTTATTTATTCATTGATGTACTTACTGACTAAGAAATAAAACTAGAAATTTACTTATTCAAATATTCGCGCTAATCTAAAGATATCCTCGAGTCAAAAACGACAATGCCCCTCTCTGCGCTAACCCGCTAATCTGTTCCCTCTGATCCTTCGAACACTTCATGTACCCGATTAAATTCGTCAATAACATCCCCAACGCTATCAAGCAAACCAACGCGTAGTTAAAGTTCAACTTCGTCAACGAAGTGGTTAGGAAAAACAGCCAAACCAAAGGCGCACCGTATATCGTCCACCAGAAAATCCTCCTCTCCGTGGCGTCCACCAACCGCATCCCCTCCGCATCTCTCGATTCAAACTGCCACTTGCTTTCGCCGCTCTGCTCTTCGACTTCGTTCCAATACCTCAATCCAACTAATAATCGTCCCGAAACGTTCTTCGTCCACCAAAAATCAATAGTCAACAATAACGTCAACACGACGAATATAATCACGAAATCATCGGAGAACCACGTGCAAAACAAATACACGAGAATGGCGCTGAATTTGAAGATGACGTGAACGAGTAACGCGGTCGGGTGTTTCGCCGATTCGACGACCTGTTCTGCTTCCGCCATTTTTTAATAATCGCGTTGGTGTCGTATGTATAAGAAAGAGAAAAGAAATGTCCCCTGTTGTTTCTAACGGAAAACCAGGAGCTTTTTTTTCTTTCTTTTGTACGAGTTTAGGGTTTCGTACCGCTACCCTAAATAACTGAATACTGTTGGCTGACTAGACGAGAAAAAATTACGCGGTGACACAAAGTACGCGCTCTCCCGCGCTCGATTCACCGAAAAAAAAGCGAAAACAGAAACTCGCGCGCGATACGCCCATCCTTCCCGAACGAGATCTGATCGTTTTCAACGTCTCATTTATTCACGCGCGCCTCTGTTTTTAGAAAAGGAGAGCGAGGATCACGCATCAATTTATTTATTTTTTTTCTCTTCTCGCCGCAAAAGATATCTCCGGGAGATATCTCTGAGAAAATGAGCGCGAAGACGACGAAGAACACCACCACCAACGAGAAGACAAAGAAGGAAGAAGTTCAAAAAAATCCCGCCCCGGCGATGGAAGAACAACAGCAGCTGGTGAAAGCGAGGAAAGAGTACACGATCACTAAAACCAGAGAGAGTTGGACGGAGGAAGAGCACGGGTTGTTCGTGGAAGCCATCGCGCTGTGCGTGTTTTTTGTTTAATTCTCTCCCTCCTCTTTTTTTTGTTCGCTCGTCGCAGACGCGAAAAGGCGTCGCGCGTTTTCTAGTGTTGGACTGAAGAAAATTTACGCCCGCGAGCGAGGCGAGCGGCGAAACCGCATCGTAGCAAACTCCTGACATTTTTTATACCTCTCTCTCTCTCTCTCTTTTACTTGTCAAAAACGCTCCGCGATAAAAACAGGTACCAGCGAAACTGGAAGCAAATAAAAGAGCACGTGAAATCGAAATCAATCATTCAAATCCGTTCGCACGCGCAAAAGTATTTCTTGAAGATTGAAAAGTTGGGCGCCGGGGAGAAAGTGCCGCCGCCGAGGCCGAAGAAGAAGGCGAGTCGACCATATCCGCATAAGGTGGTGAAACCACCGCCGCCACCGAAGCCAGCGTCACCGCCGAAAGTAGGGCCGGTGGAGTCGACAGGCGGCGATGGACTTCGGTCCGCTGCATTGAAGAAACCGTCGCAGAAACAAGAAGTATCGCAGAGTAACAATAACAACAACATTAGCGCGAGCGACGACGGTAATAAGAAAGCGATACCGAAGAAAGAAAAGAAAGAAAGTTCAAAACCAAAGAAGACGACGACGAAAAAGAACGCGGAGAAAACTACGACATTGCAGAAATCTGCCATGCTTGGGCATCTTGGAAGTGAACTTCCGGCGGATGACTTGTTTAGAAGCGACGATCAACTTGCCGGTATGATTGATAACGGAGTAGAAGAAGCAGATAATCACAACGACGACGACGACGATGATAACAATAGAGAAATCATGAATAGCAACGACGCTTCTGGAGGAGGTTCGGCGGAAGACGACACGAACCGCTTAGTAGATAGTAACAACGGCACGGCGACGACTTCATATAAAGAAACCGTCGGTCACGATAAAGAGTTGATGATGACTGCGACCAACTTCATAAACAACGCCATGAATAATAATATTAGCGACGAGGACGATAATAGCGGTGGATCTAAGAGTAACCCGTATAAGTTCATGACGCACGAGTACATCACGCAGCAAATGAGTGAAATGCAAGAGCAAGTTCGAAACTCCTTGATAGGCGCCACGCACGAAGGACAAAAAGGAGGGACGAAAAGGAAGGCACCGAACACCCCAACGTCGAAAGGGACGAATAAGAAAAAGAGTGTTGGTTCCGGGGGTCCCTCGCGTTTAGGAGTCTTTCCACAACACCAACAAAATACGAACCTATCTGCGCACGGCTCAAACTTGGGTGGGGCGGGCCAACAAGCGAACGACCAGTTGCAACATTCAGCGTGGAATCCTACGCGGAACAATTCGTTAACTGACGCGCAAAGAAAGAAAGAGAATCAAAATACACCAAATTTCCAAGTCGTGTATTCTGCATTCGCGAGAATGCTGGAGAACGAAGGCATGTCTTCGCAAGAAGCGGCGGAGAATTTGCAAAATATGCGACCGATTGACCGGGAAACAACTGTTTTACTTGTAGATAACTTGAAGAAGAACTTGTTATCGAAGCGAATGTGGGAAGATCAAATGCAACTAGTTGCGAGTGGGCACCAAACCTTCTTGAACGCCTCTTCTAACGCGAGCATGGAGAAGAAACAAGCCAAGTTGGTGGAGGGCGTGGTGAACTCCATGAAGTTCAACAACGAAAGTGCTCGCGAAGCCACTGCGGCCATGCTTATGAGTGATGCGCTCGTACCTGCATCGCCAGCGACTCAGCAAACGCAGCCACAGCCACTCATGCACATGACGAAGAGGGATTCCGACGGTACTCTCGAGGAAGGGAACATCGAGTACGAGAATAACGTCACGAACACGGATTCCGGGAATAACGATTCCGGGAACGAAAGGAAAGGTTCCGATGGCGGATCAGGCGGGACTGGACAATCTCAACAAACGTTTGTGGATGTAGGTGGTGGTAAAAAACAACAAAATAAACAAGTCAACGATAACGCAGCAGAAGCTGTTGCCGCTGCTACTGCTGCTGCTAAATGAATAATAAATACATAGAACGAAAGCTGCCGCGCCCGCTTCGTTTTGCGTTGTAATACGAAATCAAAGCAAGTGTACCATAACAATTATTTTTAAATAATACATTCCTTATTTGTTTCACCACTACATACATTATAGATATTAGGACTAATACACCAACGTAATGAACGCAACGAAGCAAAGTTTCCTTGCATTAATACGTTATGAACTTATCTGCTTGCTCTTGCAACAACTTCGCGCTCTTCTTTGGATCTAGAAACAATCTTTGACACTCTTCCAAATCAGCAATCGATATTTCCTCTCTTCCGCTTTGTTGTGCAATCACTGCCGATGGAGTCATTAATTGCGCTGCGTGTCGCAAAGTCGTCTCGTCGCCAACCTCGCCTAATCTCGCCAAACTCGCTTCGTCCATCTCAATCTCTTCCACGTCCGCTCGAACCGCTAAAATTCGCACGTTTTCTTCGCTCGTGTACGGAATCGTTCGAACAATCAACAAGCGATCTAACAAATCTACCGGAATACCGTGCGGTGACACCATCCCATCTGAGCCTTTCACTGGGCACACCCCTCTGTTCGTGGCAAAAATAACAATTGGCGCCAACTGCGACTCCAACGCTTTGTTCAAAAACGTAAAACACTCTTGGTCCAACATGTGTACCTCGTCGATAAAAAGAACTCCTGGGACTAACTCTGCGATACCACTGTCGATATATCTGTTCACCACATTATTGATTTCTTTCCTTAACTTTTCCGTGATCTCGGTTTTTTTCGGTTTCATGATTTGACTCATCATTGAGATGATATCGGACCCGCCTTGCGGACGCGCGTTGGCTGCGTCTAAATCGTGCAAAGTTACATCCTGCACAATCTCTTTTCTTTTATGCACGTCGCCTTTTGGCAACGGAACGTACTCTTCTGCTTCTAAATCAAACTCGGAAGCGTACGCATCGCACCTCCCAACTCGTTTTACCGATCCCGAGTTTGCCTCCAAGTAAATCACGTCTCCCAACTTAACCTTTTCTTTCTGCATCGCGTCATAAATCGACGGATCTAATTTCAACTGTTTTGTCCCTTTCACCGTTTTCAACCCGACAACCACGCTCGTGATAACTTTCCCGTAGCCACCGGAAGTGCTCTCCGTCTCCTCGGGTGTCATTTCTACAATCTCGCCTTCGTACACTTCCTTATTCTCTTTAATGCGTAAACCAATCGCTCTTCGAAAGTTTTCCATCAACACCTCCGTCTTCTTCACTTCTTGCGAGTACACCTCCGACCCAACCATCGGGCAAAACGGTACTTTCGTCCCTAACTCTTGCGCAATGCCTAACGCCAACGCCGTCTTTCCAGTGCCCGGCGCGCCGGTGAGCAACAAGGCTCTTCCAGCCATTTTTTTCTCTTTGATCATGTCCACGACGACGCCGGAGGCTTCTCGAGCGGATTCTTGCCCGACCCATCCGGCGGCTTGCGAGACCGCGGCGCCTTTTTCGTTCAATCCAAGACCCTGTAGATGACGAGAGAGAGCGAATGAGTGAGTGCGCGTGGTGTGAAAGACAGAGAGAGAGAGAGATGGAGAGAATTCAAAACGAACAGCCGCACGGCGACGCGGAAAAAATGCATTGAAGAAAATTGACCCGTCAAAAACTTTCGTCGTTCTTTTTAAAGTTCTTCTCTTCGATCATAAAACAAAAAACGTGCGCGCGCACAGAAGCTTTTGTTTTTACCTTGATGTGCGTGTGCGTGGCCACTCGCGCTTTCTTCGTCGTCGATGCGACTTCGTCGATCTTCATCTTCTTTTTTAGCTGTGTTCGTTTGAAGAAATGTCGTGCCCACCTCACGAGAACGAAAATTTATATTTTTAGGGTTTCGGTATTTTTTTTTTTCAAGTTCGCGTCTCCAAAGTTGCTTTCACAGAAGGCGATAAGGAGCCCCAGAAGCGCTTTACTTCTCCTCCGCGCTTACGCGAACAAAAAGAGAGAGAGAGAGAGAGAGAGAAAGCACGGCGACGGTGAAAAGAGATAATGATGTCCTCCGTGGTTTTTCGAGGCCCGGTTTCTGCTTCGGTGAATAATAATAGTTCTAGTTTAGTCGCTTCTTCTTCTTCCAGCAGCAGCAGAATGAATGGAGGCGCTTTATCGTCGCAGCGACACATCGGGAAGAGAAGTCTCAGCGGTAACAACAACAACAACAACAAGAAGACGAACAGAATGAGTTTAAATAGAAGACAACAGAACAGAACGACGATTGCAAACGCGATAACGAAGCCGGAAATTGACTGGTCGAAGCTTGGTTTTGGTTTAACCGAAACTGAGTCCATGTACGTCGCCGAGTGCACCATCGATGGGGAGTGGAAAGTTGGGTCCATTCGCCCGTACGGGAATATCTCGGTGTCGCCGTCCGCGGCCGTGTTGAACTACGGTCAAGGGATCTTTGAAGGCATGAAAGCGTTTCGAACGCCCGAGGATGAGATCGTTACGTTTCGCCCGGATGAGAACGCGAAGAGGTTCGCTGAAGGGGCTGGGAGGATGTCGATGCCCCCGGTACCGAAGGACATCTTCGAAGACGCGGTGAAGAAGGTCATCAGCGCGAACAGAGACTACGTGCCGCCGGTTGGGGTTGGGTCTTTGTACATTCGACCGTTGTTGATTGGTACTGGAGCGATTTTGGGGTTAGGTCCGGCGCCATCGTACACGTTTTTGATTTACGTCAGTCCGGTGGCTTCGTATTTCAAAGGCGGTCAGTTGACGCCGATCGATTTGGTCGTCGAAGAGGATTACCATCGAGCCGCGCCAGGCGGAACTGGGTCGACGAAATGCGTCGGCAACTACTCTCCGGTGTTGAAGGTGCAATTACAAGCGAAAAAAGAGGGCTTTTCGGACGTTATTTATTTAGACGCCAAAGAGAACAAGTACATCGAGGAGGTGTCCTCGTGCAACTTTTTCGTGGTGAAAGGCAAAACGATCGCCACTCCGTCCTTGGAAGGGACTATTTTACCCGGTATCACGAGAAAGAGCATCATCGAACTAGCCAGAGATAAGGGATACACCGTCGAGGAAAGAAAAGTTGGTTTAGATGAAGTCTTGTCCGCGGACGAGTGCTTTTGCACCGGCACGGCTGTCGTCGTCGTCCCGGTTGGCTCCGTCACGCACCGAGGTAAGAAAACCGTCTTTTGCGACGGCAAAATTGGCGCCACCGGACAAATGTTATACGATGAACTCACCGGCATCCAGCAAGGGCGGTTACAAGACACCAAGGGCTGGATCGAGCACGTCCCGAAAGATTACCACTTGTAAACACAGAGAGAGAGAGAGAAGTAAAAGGACGGCTTTGTCTCTGCCGAAACGAGTGCGCGCGCGCACTACATTTTTAAATCGACACACGCACACACACGCACACACGCACACGTGCGTGCTTGAGAGAAAAGGAATAAAACCGAACGAGTTGTAACGACGAGACGTGTGAGAAGAGATGTTTTACTGCCACTACTTTTGTACAAACTCGCTCTTTTATGCGTTTGATTTTTTTTTTGTCGTTGTTCTCGCGTTGTTGTTGCTTAGTATCGTGCCACAGTTCTTGACACTCAGTAGGGCTTGTGCACTCTCGCCAAAAAGAGAGAGAGAGAGACGCAAAACAATCGGTTTTCTGCGCGCATCTCGACATCACAACGAAAGAAGTAATCGCGCGCGTTCGTATTTTATCTACAAACACACGACCGGAGAAAAAAAAGGTTTTAACGCGCGCTCGCGGAGAGAGAAAAGAGAGCGAAGAAAGATGAAGCTGTACGGCCCAACGTCTCGCTCGCACCGGATTCAAGTCA
>Ga0181578_10000961_pt1 | contig 27838 bp, 28 predicted proteins | sample 071ome_21_FD_148659 | JGI IMG/M metagenome (GOLD analysis project Ga0181578, IMG submission 148659) | Coastal salt marsh microbial communities from the Groves Creek Marsh, Skidaway Island, Georgia - 071401CT metaG (spades assembly) | ecosystem: Environmental > Aquatic > Marine > Intertidal zone... | reverse complement strand
AGACACTGCTTGCTCTTGCACTAGGCGCTTTGTTCTGGTTTGCGCTTGATCCAACTATTTTAGCCGGGTTTTCCGCCGGATCATTGGTTGCCTTTATTACTGCGGCGGCTCAGTTGGGAAAGCCTGTCAAGACGTTGAGTGGCATTCAAAGTATTGTGCAGCGTGGCCTTGCCGCGGCGGAGGATGTCTTTGCGCAGCTTGACACTCCAGCTGAGACTGACCGTGGAACGACGCCCATCGAAAGGGCTAAAGGCTCTCTCGAGCTGGATTCCCTTAGCTTCAGTTATCCAGGCTCCGACACCTATGCGCTACGCAATGTATCGTTTACTGTCAGGCCCGGGGAGACGGTCGCTTTGGTTGGTCGATCGGGGAGCGGTAAGTCAACAATCGCGCAGCTCTTACTGCGTTTTTATCAGCCGGATACTGGGGAGATAAGGCTCGATGACCTGATTGTTGACGAGTACCGCTTGGCCGACTACCGACGTCAGTTTTCAGTGGTATCTCAAGCGGTCGAGCTATTCAGCGATACGGTGCGCAATAACATTGCTTTTGGAGGATTGGGCGAATCCTCTTACGACCAGATTCTTGAAGCCGCGAGGCGTGCTCATGCCATCGAATTCATTGAAAGACTTCCTGACGGACTGGATACCCGGCTGGGAGATAATGGGGCTGGCCTGTCAGGGGGGCAGCGACAGCGACTAGCGATCGCCCGAGCCTTATTAAAGCAGGCCCCAGTGTTAATTCTGGACGAAGCCACCTCTGCGTTGGACGGTGAGTCTGAGCGGGCAGTGCAAGAGGCGCTGGAAAGCGGAAAAAATCAGCAAGCGACGCTGGTGATCGCCCATCGTCTGTCGACCATTGAGCGAGCGGACCGCATCATTTTGCTCGACAAAGGAGAGATACTGGCGCAGGGAACTCACGAACAATTACTAGGCAGTAGCGCACTATACGCGACGATGTATCGGCAGGGTTCCATCGAGGGTGACTAGTCGTGGTTGATGCTTTAATGCAACAACTGGAGAGGGCTGTCACATCGGCCTGGTATCGTGGCGCACTCTGGTTGTGGCTGCTATGGCCATTCAGCCTTCTTACATCAGTCGTAGTTGCCCGGCGCAGACGCCGGTTTCTTTTGCACCCACCGACGCCACTATCAGTGCCTGTTGTCGTTGTGGGGGGGGTTACCGTAGGTGGCTCTGGGAAGACGCCAGTCGTACTCGCGCTGGTTAAAGAGTTGGAGGCTCGCGGCAAGCGTGTCGGCGTCGTCAGTCGTGGATATGGAGGGTCCCCAAGCAGAGAACCCAGAGAGGTGCATGAATCCACATCCGCTGCGTTGGTTGGTGATGAGCCGGCCCTTATAAAACGGAAGACGGGGGTTCCCGTCGCTGTTTGTTGTGACCGGGTCAGAGGGGCTGAATACCTGATCAGTCATTATGATATCGATATCATCCTGTCGGATGACGGGATGCAGCACTATCGGCTGCCGCGAAACCTTGAAATAGCGATTGTCGACGGGCGTCGAGGGCTCGGGAACGGCAGGTTGCTCCCTATGGGGCCCTTGCGTGAGCCTCCATCAAGGTTGTCAGAGGTCGACTTTGTACTCACACGTAACTCAGAAGATGCAGAGCCTAGCATCAGCTATCGGCCAACAGGTTTTAGGCACCACACCACGTGCCAATATATGGAGATCGATCAAGCTGTGGACAAGTGGAGCACTCAAAACGTTGCCGCGGTCACTGGGTTAGGTCAGCCGGAGCAGTTCTTCGATTTGCTTCGCTCTCTTGGTTTGAGCATTACCGCCCAGTCTCTTCGAGATCATCGACCCATTTCCTTACGGATGCTTGAGAACACTGAAGCACAAATAGTCGTCATCACGGCTAAGGATGCTGTTAAATTACCTCCGGCGATCGATGAGAGAATCTGGATTCTTGAGATTGAGGCAGTGGTTCCCGATTCATTGATTGAGGGCGTAATGGCCGTCATTGATTCCAAAGGGTAAGGACGCATGTTTCACATTGTCATACCAGCGAGATATGGATCAACCCGCTTGCCCGGTAAAGCGTTAATGGATATAGCTGGCCATCCTATGGTTTGGTGGGTGTGGCAGCGGGCTCTCGCCAGTTCTGCCGCCTCGGTCGTGGTGGCCACCGATCACGAGGATATTGCGTCTGCGATGAGGGAGTTCGGTGCCGATGTGGCTATGACTAAGATGAGTCACCCCTCGGGCACTGATCGACTCGCGGAGGTTGTTAATCAGCGGGGCTGGAGTGACGACGACATTGTGGTCAACCTTCAAGGCGATGAGCCACTTATGCCCGTTGAGAATGTAGAGCAGGTTGCCCGCGAGCTTGCGGAAAACGGTAACGCCAGTATTGCAACGCTCGCAGAACCCATCATGAGTGTCGAAGAGTTTAATGACCCCTCTGTTGTCAAAGTCGTTGCTTCGGCTTTTGGCGATGCACTGTATTTTTCCAGAGCGCCAATTCCGTACCCAAGAGATATCGCCAAAACTGAGCTAGAGGGAAGGGGTCCTGAAAAATTGGGCCTCATGCGCCACGTAGGCCTGTATGCCTATCGTTGCGGATTCTTGCGTGCTTTTGTCACGTGGGAGCAAGCCCCGACGGAGCGCGTCGAAGCGCTGGAGCAATTGAGGGCGCTTCATCACGGTGCCACTATCCGTGTGGCAGAAGCGGCCCAGCCTGTTCCCGCGGGCGTTGATACGCCGAAGGATCTTGAGCATGTCCGAGGCCTTTTGAGTGAGCCACGTGACTGATATCGAGCGCGATGTTCAACTTCGTGATTTCAATTCTCTTCGTCTGCACGCCAACGCCACGGGCTGGGTAAATGCGGCCAGCACAGATGCAATCGTTGCTGGCGTGCATGCCGGGGCAAGCTTAGGGCTTCCCGTTATTCCGTTGGGCGAGGGCAGTAATGTTGTGCTCCCTGAAATATTAAATGCCCTTGTGGTTCGAGTAAGCAGTAAGGGTATTAAGCGATTAAAAGATGACGGTCGTCGCGTTCGGTTAAGGGTCGCGGCGGGTGAGAACTGGCATGCTTTTGTTGTTTGGTGTGTGGAAGAGGGGCTTTTTGGTCTTGAGAATCTGGCGTTGATCCCCGGCACCGTGGGTGCTGCACCGGTTCAGAACATTGGCGCCTATGGAGTCGAAGTCTCCACCAGTTTACGGGGCGTAGAGGTGGTCGACCTTGAGTCGGGTGCGGTTGACTATCTCGGCGCAGAAGAGTGCGATTTTGCTTATCGTTACAGCGTGTTCAAGGATATCAACAGTCGTCGTTGGATTATTGCCTCAGTCGATTTTGAGCTAGATAGGCAGGCGCCGGTTCACCATGAATACCCAGCGCTTGCGGATCGCCTGCCGAGTCCAGAACCAAGCCACCGGGATGTCATGGAGGCGGTGATTGCCATTCGCCGGGATCGTCTGCCGGATCCGCTTACCCACCCAAATGCCGGGAGCTTCTTTAAAAATCCGGAAGTCACATCAGAGCAGGCCACGGCTTTGGCCGCTGAATATCCTGATTTGCCGCGGTTTCAAGCAGGAGAGCGAGTGAAGCTGTCTGCTGCCTGGTTGATTGAACGCGCAGGGTGGCGAGGAACATCGGTCAACGGTATTTGTATGTCGTCGCAACACGCGTTGGTTCTGGTCAACGAGTCTGCTGACACCGCGAGCGAGCTCCTGGCCTTCGCCTCTCAAGTGCAGCAAGGCGTCCAGAAGCAATTTGGGGTGTCACTCACTATCGAGCCCGATGTCTTGTGACCGAATGCTTTATGAAGCAGATGCTCCACAAGCAAGGCGTCTTGCGGACTTTGTTTTGATAGCGGCATGAGTTAGTTGATGACAGATTTTGATGCCAAGCAGTTCCTGAAGACTCTGACTTCCCGTCCCGGCGTATATCAAATGTATGCAGGCGATGGAGAGTTGCTCTACGTAGGTAAGGCGAAAAATTTAAAGAATCGCGTCAGTAGCTACTTCAGGGCCTCGGGCCTAACGGCGAAGACGATGGCGCTTGTAAACCGAATCGCCGATATTCAGGTAACGGTGACCACGACAGAAGTGGATGCGTTGCTTCTGGAGCATAACCTGATTAAAGAGCACCGGCCCCCTTACAACATTACGCTTAAAGACGATAAGTCTTATCCCTATATCTATCTGAGTTCACAGGATCGCTGGCCGCGGCTATCGCTGCACCGTGGGCCCAAGCGCCGAAAGGGCGAGTATTTTGGGCCATATCCCAGCGCTGGAGCGGTCCGTTCTACCCTGCACTTATTGCAGAAAGTGCTCAAGGTGCGTCAGTGCGAGGACAGCTATTTTCGCAATCGCTCACGCCCATGCCTTCAATATCAAATCGGTCGTTGCAGTGGTCCCTGTGTAGGGCTGGTGAGCGATGAGGACTATGCCGAGCAGGTAGAAAAAACTGAGCTTTTTCTGCGCGGGAAGTCGCAAAAATTGATGAATCGGCTCGCGGATGAGATGGAGCAGGCCTCAACTGAGCTGCGTTTCGAGGACGCCGCCGAACGGCGAGATCAGCTCTCGCAACTTCAGAAGGTCCAGTCTGTCCAGGGAATCGAGGGCACTCGGGGAGATCTTGATTTATTTGCAGCTATCTCGGCTCAGGGAAGTAGCTGTGTTCAGGTGCTCTTTATTCGGGAGGCGCGAGTACTAGGCAGCCGCAGCTATTATCCACCGTTTAAGTTGGATGAATCCCCCAGCGCCATTCTTGAGGCATTTCTGCCCCAGTTTTATCTCTCGGGCAAGAATTCGGTGCCCCCGGAGATAGTGCTTAATGAAATGCCAGAGGACGCTGACATCCTTCAAGAAGCACTGTCTCTCCACAGCAAGCGTAAAGTCACGCTCAGACACCGGGTGAGAGACGCCCGTGCTCGATGGCTTCAGATGGCCCAGCAGACTGCGGAGACCAACCTGAATGCCCATCTCAGTGGCAAGCAGACGATGGCGGGGCGCCTGGAGAGCCTGCGCCGGGAGTTAGATTTGGAGACCTTGCCGACGCGGATGGAATGTTTTGATATCAGTCACAGTTCAGGCGAGGCGACCGTGGCTTCTTGCGTAGTGTTCGACGGCACGGGTGCCAGAAAGGCCGATTACCGCCAGTTCAATATCAAGGGAATTAAGCCGGGAGACGACTATGCGGCAATGCAGCAAGCTCTGGAACGTCGTTACAAGCGGCTTGTCAGCGGGGAGGGCACGATGCCAGACATCCTGTTCATTGACGGAGGCAAAGGCCAGGTGGCCCAGGCGATGGACGTCATGTCCATGTTCGATATTTCTTCAGTGCGTGTCATCGGCGTGGCCAAAGGCACCACGCGTAAAGCGGGGTTTGAAACGCTAATCGATGGTGAAACCGGTAAAGAGACAGTCTTACGGGGGGATAACCCCGCTCTACATCTCATCCAGCAAGTTAGAGATGAGGCCCATCGCTTCGCCATTACAGGGCATCGAGCCCGAAGGGGTAAGGCAAGGAGGACCTCTACTCTAGAGGGCATCCCCGGGGTGGGAGCAAAGCGACGTCGAGATCTGTTGCGTCATTTTGGGAGCGCAGGGGCGGTATCTGGCGCCAATGTTGATGAGTTGAGGAAGGTAGAGGGGATTAGCTCTACCCTGGCGCAAACAATTTACGACCACCTTCATACGGTTCAGGATTAGTCCTTCCACCCACCCGCCATTTCGTGGATAGCCTGCTATGGCAGTTGCCCAGGGGTTCCTCGCATCGAGTGCTTATGACACACTCGCAGCAATCGTACTGGAGCAGGCTGTGCCAATTAACTTACCCAACATTTTGACTCTATTGCGAGTGGCGGCCATTCCGTTACTGGTGGTGTTGGCTGGCTTCCCGCACCCCGTAGGTACCTTATTGGCGGCGGCGCTCTTCGGGTTGGCCGCTATCACCGACTGGATTGATGGATGGTTGGCGCGGCGGTCTGGGCAGATGACGGCCTTTGGTGCTTTCCTCGATCCCGTGGCCGATAAACTCATCGTTGCCACAGCTCTCGTCTTGTTGACGGACCGATTTGATCACTGGCTAATCACTGTCTCCGCCTGCGTTATTATTGGACGTGAGATCGTTGTGAGCGCTCTTAGAGAGTGGATGGCGCAGCTGGGTCAGGCAGCGGCGGTCAAGGTATCCACCATCGCGAAGGTAAAAACTGCCATGCAAATGATCGCAATAAGCGCTTTGCTGGCCCTTACGCCCGCCACCGAGCCGCGTTATTTGTATTGGATGGCGGTGGGGGTGTTGCTTGTTGCGGTGGTTCTCACCTTGTGGTCCATGGTGATTTATCTACAGGTGTTCTTGGCAGCAATTGAGGAGCAAGAGAACCCTTGACCTTCGGCTTCGAAGGCTTACACTTGTAGTTATGCGGGTGTAGCTCAGTTGGTAGAGCGCGACCTTGCCAAGGTCGAGGTCACGAGTTCGAACCTCGTTACCCGCTCCAACTTCCCACAGTTGTTGAATCTTATTACCACGCGTATACTCCGCGGCTCCCGCGCCGAAGCTGCTTCTCGATTATTCGCGCGGTCTCCAGAACCCTTGGTTCTCTATGGCTCGGTGGCAGAGTGGTGATGCAGCGGATTGCAAATCCGTCTACGCCGGTTCGATTCCGACCCGAGCCTCCATTCACGTCTGGCTTCTGTTGAAGTTGTAAAGACCATACAGGGCCCACGTAACCACAAGCCCCCACCATAGCGCGAAAAACCAGTCGTTCTTATTGGTTCCATTCCACTCAAGCCACTCAAAAACAAACGCCTCGACAAACAAGTCAAAAGACAGCAGGGCGAAAAAGCCAAAGACCCAGATTAGAAAAAACGTGGATGGTTTGAGCTTCAATTGGCTTGTGATCTTAATTTAAAACGTATCGCCGACGGCTTGCTGTGAGAGCCGAATAAGACGCGACGTAAGTACCGCTGCCTGACGATTAATGACGGCTACCCGATAGTCGGGATCAGTCACCATTTCCAAAAATGCATGGGTTGAGGGGTAGTGGGCGATAAAGATACGATCCCAGCGTTCTGCCTCGGGCCCGGTCACGGTGGCCTGGAACTCGCCGCGCCACACGATGCTACCGCCAACCCGTTGAAAGATGGGTCCGCTCTCAACCCCATATAAATCATAGGCCTCGGCGCCTGTAAGCGATTCGCCGGCTCGGGGGTGGTCCTCGGGATATGTTGCCGAGTCATTAAAGCGCAGCATGTTAAGCATGTAGATCGGTTGATCTCGATCGAGTCCTTTGAAAAAGGCGAATTGCTCACGACCGGGGTCTACATACCCAGGGTCATTATATTCAGCATCGTTACACATGAAATCTCTCGCTGCTGGTATCATCAGGCCATGAATACCATGGCATAAAGCGTGTCTGAGTGCATCTCTGTCCGAAGCCCTTCTTCTCAGGGGTATGCGCATTCACACGGCAGGGTGGCCTAATCGAGGATCCAAGGCGTGGAAAGCTATTTGATTGAGCAACTAGAAGCACATAATGGAGTTGTCGAGGCGTTAAAATCCCAGTCCGCCCAAATTGCTGCAGCAATATCCCTCTGTGTGACTGCGTTAGGGTCAGGAAACAAGATTCTTTTGTGCGGCAACGGCGGTTCCGCTGCAGATGCCCAGCATATTGCGGCGGAGCTTATTGGGCGCTTTGTTGATGACCGAAAGGCGCTGCCCGCAATAGCCCTTACTACAGATTCCTCTGCCATCACCGCGATTGGCAATGATTATGGATTTGATGAAGTCTTTGCCCGCCAGGTGACGGGCCTCGCCGTGAGGGGAGATGTATTGATTGCAATATCTACCTCGGGAACCTCACCCAACATCATAGCGGCGTGTGGTGCTGCTACTGATAGTGGTTGCCATGTCATCGGTTTAAGCGGCAAAACCGGCGGTGATCTTGCTCAAATGGCTGATGTGAGTGTGGTTGTCCCCTCTGATGTGACCGCACGTATTCAGGAATGCCATATTCTGCTTGGTCATTTGCTCTGCGAGGGGATCGAAGCTGGCCTCGGACTTGCCTAGAGGTGCTGGGACGATGTCTCACCAAGCCGTAGGCGCGCCAGCAGCCTTTCTTGATCGAGATGGGGTCATTAATGCCGATCACGGTTACGTGGTTCGTTGGGAGGATTTCGAGCTGCTCCCCGGGGTCGAGGCAGCGCTGCAGGAGCTTCAAGACCTCGGCTACCGATTGGTGATCGTGACCAATCAGTCAGGGATAGGGCGAGGCCTATACACGGAGTTGGATTTTGCGGCTCTCAATGAGGCGCTGAGGACGCATCTTGGTATCAGTGGAGTCGATATCGCGGGCATCTATCATTGTCCCCATCATCCGTCAGAGGCGCGGGGGGAGTACCTCCAAGTGTGCGACTGTCGGAAGCCAGCTCCCGGATTATTATTGGCGGCTATCGCGGATTTGGGTATCGACCCAGAGCAATCAATCATGGTGGGTGACAAGCCGTCGGATATGGAGGCCGCTCTTCGCGCGGGGGTGGCTAGACGCTTTCAGGTGACCACAGGAGCAGTTGAGCCGGGGGTGACGGCTGTGGAATCATTGAGTGACGTCGTTGAACTGCTGAAGGGCAGCGCTTGATGTTCAAGCCCGGTTGTCCCTGACGACTTGATTGAAATTCCGCAGGTTTTGCCCTCCCGGCGCTGTTATTTTGACACTACTGTGTCTGGATCTATCGCTTACAATACAGCGATCGACAATGGCTAGAGATCATTATGTCAGCTCGCCCCAGTTTTGATCAGGTGTCCGTTTTAGTGGTCGGCGATGTGATGCTGGATCGTTTTTGGTCGGGTGGCGCGACGCGCATCAGCCCCGAGGCGCCAGTCCCTGTTATTGCCGTGACCCACAATGAGTGTAGGGCAGGGGGCGCTGGTAACGTCGCAGTAAACCTCGCCGCGCTTGGTGCAAAAACTATTTTGTCGGGTATCAGTGGCACTGATGAATCAGCCGAGCTCCTCAGGGGTGCAGCAGAGGCGGCGGGGGTGCGCTGGTCAGTTTGTCCCTCTGCAGCTGAGACCATCGTGAAACTGCGCGTCTTGAGCCGCAATCAACAGCTGCTTCGAATGGACTTTGAGCAGTCCCTTGCGATTCATGCAGATGATTTATTTATTGGTCAGGTAACTCCCCATATATCCGATGTGGATGTTGTGGTACTTAGCGATTACGCTAAAGGCACTTTAGACCGGGTGCAAGACATCATTGCAGCGTGTCGAGAAGCCGGGAAGCCTGTCTTGGTGGACCCTAAGGGAAAGGATCTGGAGCGCTATCGAGGCGCGACATTGCTCACTCCCAATCTAAGTGAGTTTGAAGCGGTGGTGGGGCGCTGTGGCACAGAGGCTGAGTTATTGGAGCGTGGAGATGCGCTCCGCAAATCTCTGGAGCTGCAGGCCCTGCTTGTGACCCGAAGCGAACACGGGATGACGCTGTTTCAGGAATCAACATCTCCGGTAACCCTCCCAGCCAAGGCGCGTGAGGTGTATGACGTCACCGGTGCGGGTGATACGGTCATCTCTGTGATGGCAGGCGCTTTGGGGGCCGGCGAGTCTTTGGAGTCTGCGATGGCGTTGGCGAATACCGCGGCCGGACTGGTGGTTGCCAAGTTGGGTACCGCGTCCGTAACCCCAGAGGAGCTGGAGAACGCGTCGAGCGAGAGCCTTGGCGCCCGCCCATCCTTAATCGCAGGCAGCCTGGACGAGGATGAGTTGCTAGATCGGATAGCGACTGCGCGAGCGGACGGAGAGCGGATCGTAATGACCAACGGTTGCTTCGATATTTTGCATCCTGGCCACGTGGATTACTTAACCCGCGCGCGGCTCTTGGGTGATCGGCTTGTTGTCGCGATCAACAGCGATGATTCAGTCTCGCGCCTAAAAGGCCCCTCGAGGCCAGTGACTGATCAAGCTTCGCGGGCCGGAATTATCGCTGCGCTTGGCTGCGTTGACTGGGTCACTATTTTTGATAGCGATACCCCCGAGGCGCTGATCAAGCGGGTACTGCCCAATGTGCTAGTGAAAGGGGGTGACTATCACCCTGAGGATATTGCAGGTGCCGACGCCGTGCTTGAGAACGGCGGCGAGGTGCGTGTTCTGGATTTCGTTGAAGGATTCTCCAGCAGCGCGATCATCGACAGACTCAAGAGCGACGCCTGAAGAAGTAGGACGGTTTGGGCGCCCATGAGGGCGCCGCTAGATACGAGTTCGCTATGAGCTGTCTCAGGAGCAGAGTGAGGCTGGCATGTTGGTGAGTCTATGGCTTGATGTAGCTCCGAGGCAGCTCCGTGCTCTCGGGAAGGTAGCGATCACGCAGCTTTGTTTGTCGGGACGTCATCGTGTCAGGGATTCCTCCAATAACGACCGCTTCCGCAATGCTGTTGACATCGAGTGGGTCGCCACTCCATACCACCAGATCGGCGATAGCTCCTTTTGCCGCGAGTCGGGACTCGCCGCCAAAAATGTCAGCTGGTGTCGAGGTCATTGATTGAATGCCTGCGCTGTGGGGGAGGCCGTTCGCAACGGCATTGCCCGCCACCTGCCTTACCTTTCGTGCGTTGTGGGTTTCTCCGCTGCTGAACATAACGGTGACGCCGGCCTCATGAAGGAGCGCCGCGTTATCTAGGCGTGCTCCCAGCGAATCAAAATCCGCTGGCAGATTATCGAGAGCATTGAGAACAACAGGTATCTCGGCTTGGGCGAGTTGCTTTGCGACAATCCAGGCTTCTCTACCCCCATGGACGACTGCACGGATCTCTTGCCTCTCGGCGAAGCGTATAAGGCGTTGGATATCCGCTGCCCTGTTCACGCGAAAGACGAAGACACCTGTCGATTTAGTAGTGGCCAATGCCTTTGCGCCCGCGATAGACAGTAGTGTCATATCGTCCGGATCTTTTATCTGTGACTCATCGAACGCCTGCTCGATCAGTTGCCATTGGGCTGCCCTCGACCCTCCAAAGCTGTCGGCGGCATGCCCGGACAGGTCTATGTAAATTACGTCGCTACCCTCAAAGCCGTTAAAACCGCCATCAAAGCGCACGAGGCCGCCTGTACCAGCCACGCCCCTATCACTTCGACTTGCCGCAAGGAGGGTATATCCAAATCCTTCAACGCGGGTTACTGGGATCACGCTTGTCAGCGGGTTGTAGGCCTTGCGTACATCGATTTCTGGATGCATCAGTCCGGTGAAGAGGTCGCGGTAACCGCTGTCAACGGACTCGGAAACTGCCTCTACGTCGGTCAAGCCGCTAGCGGTGAGGCCGGCAAAAAGGGCAGGGGTGACATGTCGCCCCTCCGCATTGATCACTCGGATCATCTTATTGGTGGGAATGCGGGGCGCGATTTTTGCGATGCGGCCATCGGTGATCAAAATGTCTGTGTTCTCAATAACTGTCGAGCCGTCACCCACATGCAGGGTTGCCTGGCTGATCAGGAGATCCTGAGACAGCACACTTGTCGAGAAGATAAGTAGGATTGCAAGAAGGCACGTTTTCATGGGGTCACCTCCAGCAATTGCCCTAACTCGAAATCCGACAGGGGCTGTAAGGCATCATCAAGCCGATCGTAGACCTGTGCGCCGTCAATAAAGACCTGGTCAGCTTTTGCGTAAACGCTGAAAGGATTTTGATTCCAGATAACGACGTCGGCCATCATGCCGGGAGCCACAGTGCCTGTGTAGGCATCCACGCCCAGCGACTTGGCTGCGTTTGAGGTAATCCAGGCGATAGCTCGCTCTTCCGGGATCGAGAGGCCCGCCGCCCGTCCCCGGGTCATGGCTTTGGTCGCCTCCTGATTCAATCGCTGGATGCCCTCATCAGAATCCGAATGAACAATCGCGCAGCCCCCTTCAGGCCGATCGACGATAGCTATATTCTCCTGAATACCGTCATAGGCCTCCATCTTGAAGCCCCACCAGTCCGCCCAGAGCGCGCCACACACGCCGTTTTCTGCCAGTTTATCGGCGATCTTGTAGGCTTCCACGCCGTGGTGGAAGGTGCCGACCTGATATCCAAACTCATCGGCCATATCCATGATGGTGACCATCTCATCAGCGCGGTAGCAGTGCATATGAACGATGATGTCCCCCTTTAAGACCCCTGCAAGTGTTTCCAGCTCCAGATCGCGCTTTGGTGGTTTGTTGAGGGCTGCCGCAAGGGCTGCATTTCCCTCGGAGTCGCCGGCCTTTGCCTCGTGTTCTGCCACTTTGCGCTCATAGTCGTTCCAGTCCTCGATGTAGCGCTGTGCTTTGATCCATGAAGAGCGGTATGCGGCCACATTTCCCATGCGGGTAGATGGCGCTGAGTTCCGTCTGCCATAGACGCGCTTGGGATTTTCCCCGCAGGCCATTTTTAAGCCGTAAGGAGCATTGGGAAACTTCATGGCTTGATAGGTTCCAGCCGATACGTTTTTGAGGGTCACGCTGCGCCCACCAAACAAATTGGCCGATCCAGGCAATATCTGAAGCGTCGTGATGCCACCGGCTAACGCTCTGCCGAAACCCGGATCCTGCGGCCACACGCTGTGTTCAGACCAAACCTCCGCGGTGACCGGTGCCGTCGCCTCGTTGCCATCGGAGTGGGCATCGACATCAGGGCTTGGGTAAACCCCGAGGTGAGAGTGAACATCGATAATGCCCGGGGTAACCCAGCGACCAGTGGCGTCAATAATCCGGCTGCCGTCAGCATAATCTCCCGAGCCGACCCACGCGACCTTACCGTTCTCAAGGTATAGATCGGCGTTCTCGAGCCGTTCACCGTCCCCCGTCAAAATGGTGGCGTTTCGAATCAGAGTAGGTTCTGAGGGGAGCGGCTTATAGGTGGACGGAAACGGCGGGCTGTCGGCCTGCGCCAGAGCGCTGGCGAGGAGAAGTACCGCAGTGAGGGTTTTCGATGTCATGGGGGACTCCATACTTGACGTCGCGCCGCACGTTATCGCTTTTTCCTTTGGCTGCCAATCTTTTTGAAGAGGGTGAATGGAAACTTTGCTGTCACTTGTTGGTCCCGGCGGCGGTGGCTTTTAAAAGAGGGTCGATGGCTGTCGGTATCGTCATCGCCAAGTCCAAAAAATGCGCGGATCTCAGTGGACTTCGCCATGGCATCCTCATAACCGAGCGCCATCAGGCGCTGGCAGTAGCCCTGTTCGAACAGGATGTAGGACAGGGCGCCGCCGGACCCGCTTTTCTTGATAGAGCCGGTTCGCTCAAGAAACCATCGAGTCGACGCGGGCAGCTCATGAATATACTCGCGTGCAAGAGCCCCCAGAGAACGACTGGGGGAAATTGTCAGGCTGTCAATGACGCGCAGATGAGAGAGACCGGCATCGGCCAGCTGCCGTGCGCTCAATGGTTCCACCAGTGAGTTAATGCGCTTGAGGGAGCCCAGATCGGTCTCTGTGGAATCCAGGAAAACCGCGTTCAGCAATTGTCCCAGTACCTGGGGAATGGTTGGCGCTACCGCCGACTCTTGATCGCCCCCAAAGGCGCCTCCTTGCTCGCTCACTCCGATAATCAGCAGTCGGTCCGCACCAAGGTGGATTGCAGCGCTTAAGGGGCGTGTTTGTCGCAGGGCGCCATCCCCATAGAAATCATCGCCGAGGGGTGTTGCGGGAAACAGGGTGGGTAGCGCTGAAGAGGCGAGGAGGTGATCAATCCCCAACTGACAGGGCAGACTGTGTCGGTGAGTTCGTCGCCATGGAGTCAAGTGTGCCTGACCCTGGTAGAAGGTCGTCGACTGACCGTTCGAATAGTTCATGGCCGTTACTGCTATCGCCTCCAGTTCTCCAGAGGCAATGGCGGTGTCCACAAAATCGAAGCTCACGACCTCATTGAGTAAGCCCCGGAGCGGTGTATTGTCGAGCAACGCCAGCGCCCGACTTCGCTCAGTGCGTGACCAGAGAAGCGACCATCCAATTCGCATGGCATTGCGAGCCACACCGAGTGCGTCGGTCCGGTAGATGTCTTCGCTGGCCAGAGATCCCCAAATCGCTGCGAGAGTGCGGACGCGATTGCGAAATGCCCCGGGCCTGCCCGCCAGCCCCAATGCATTAATGGCGCCCGCAGAGGTTCCCGTGATGATGGGAAAGGGTTGTTCCATCTCTTTGGGCAATATATTCGCAATCGCCCGAAGCACACCCACTTGGTAGGCGGCACGGGCGCCCCCGCCCGCAAGCACCAGCCCAGTTTTAATCGACATAACTCAGTTCGCCGTTCCCCTGAAATCGCGTTAGGCTCTCACTCGACGAATATCATACGAGAGAATGCCATGCCTCGCTTTATCGATTTATCGATTTATTTGGAGAACGACGTCATTAGCGACCCGCCAATGATGCAGCCCAACATCGACTACATCCGCCACGAAGAGGGTGCCGAGCAGGTGAAACTATTTTTTGATGGGCTCGATACCAAGGACTTGCCCGACGCGGAAGGATGGGCGGTGGAGTTCGTGCAGCTCTGCACGCACAACGGCACGCATCTTGATGCCCCCTATCATTTTCACAGCACCATGAATGAGCGTGACGGAGGCCGCGAACGGGCGATTACCATTGACGAGGTGCCCCTCGAATGGTGTTTTCAGCCCGGCGTTAAGCTCGATTTCAGAGACAAGCCAGATGGTTATGTCGTCACTGCAGAAGACGTTGAGACGGAACTCGCGCGCATTGATCACCGCTTAACGCCGCTGGAGATTGTGGTGGTCAATACTGCTGCAGGCACCGCGTATGGACAGCCTGATTACGTTAATAAAGGATGCGGCATGGGGTACGAGGCCACGATGTATTTACTTGAGCGTGGAATCCGCGTGACGGGTACCGACGCATGGAGTTGGGATGCGCCCTTCAGTTACACCGCCGAGCGTTTTGCCAAAGACAAGGACGCGAGTATTATCTGGGAAGGGCACAAGGCAGGGAGAGATATTGGTTACTGTCACCTCGAGAAGCTTCATAATCTTGAGGCTCTGCCTGCTACTGGTTTCACCCTTAGCTGCTTTCCTCACAAGATCAAAGGGGCGTCTGCCGGATGGACGAGGGCGGTAGCCATCCTCGACCAGTAGTCTTGCGTTATGCACTGAATTGAGCCCGTAACTCTGCGTATGCCCCAAGGGCTGTCTCGCGGGCTTCCTTGTGATCGACGATCGGTGAGGGGTAGGTTTCACCCAGCTCGATACCAGCGGTTTCGAGTATCAAGGCCGGCGCCTCCCAAGGCTTATGGAGATATTTATTGGGCAGCTCGGCTATTTCGGGCACCCACCGGCGGGTGTATTCCCCGGTCTTATCGAATTTTTCGCCCTGTGCCACTGGATTGAAGATACGAAAATAGGGTGAGGCATCCGCTCCGGACCCTCCCACCCATTGCCACGAGCAGGCGTTTGAGGCGAGATCGGCATCAAGTAAACAATCCCAAAACCAGAGTTCTCCAAGTCGCCAATGTGTTAGCAGATGCTTGCTCAGAAATGAGGCAACTACCATGCGCACCCGATTGTGCATGAATCCGGTCTGCCACAGTTCGCGCATGCCTGCATCCACGATGGGGTAGCCCGTCATGCCCTTCTGCCAAGCGTTTAGATAGTCCGTATTTTCGCCCCAGGGAAAGTGATCAAACTTGGCATTGAAAGCCCTGTCGGGCATTGCCGGAAACTGTGCTACCAAATGATTGCAAAATTCCCGCCAGCCAATCTCCGCTAAAAATTTATCGATGGATGCGCTGCTTGAGGGTTCGGCGTGCTTCAGGTGTTGAGCAGCCGCCCATATTTGGCGCGGCGAGATTTCACCAAATTTCAGATGGGGGGACAGACGCGATGTGTTGGGTTGAGCGGGAAAGTCCCGTCCTTCTCCGTAGTTATTTACGTGGCCCTCAAGAAATCCTTGTAAAGCACGATCAGCGCCTCCCTCGCCGGGTGACCACAGTGCCTCCCAGCCTGCTGCCCAGTTAGGGTCCCTGGGTAGTAAATTGAGCTCATCCAAAGACAAGCTTTCCGGCGGCGTGTCCACGAACGCCAGCGTGGGCGCCGCCACGGGTTGGCTGGGTTCCCGGGCCTTTAGACAGGCTCGCCAAAATGGGGTAAAAACCTTAAAGGGTGTGCCGCCACCGGTTTTTATTTCTTCCGGTTCGAAGATAAGCGTACCGGGATAGCGTTTGAAGTCACCGCCATAAGACTCGGCGAGTGATTTGACCGCGCTCTCAAGCGATTGTGACCAGGGTTGATACTGTCTGCTGGCATAAATGTGTTGCGCCCCCGTCTCTTCCATGAGCTCTTTTAGGACTGTCGTCGTTTCGCCGCGGCGGAGGACTAGATCCCCTCCACGAGCGCGTAGATCGCTCTTCAGACTTTGCAGACTGTGATGCAGCCACCATCGGGTTGCTCCACCGGGGCGCCAATCTCCACCCAACTGTTCATCGAGAACAAATACAGGAATCACAGGTCCCTGCTTACTGGCGGCAACCAGCGCCGGGAGGTCCGTAAGACGAAGGTCGGCGCGGTACCAGTAGATAGCGGGATTATTCATGCATAGCCTCGGTTGTGGTTGGCGCGATGGATGATCGGAGTGCCCTATGCTGCTCAAGCACTGTGGAAACCTGATCGAGGGCATTCTCAGATAGCTTGAGTGTCGCCATCTCATCGGCTCTGGTGATGCCCTCATTTGCGATGAGCAGGGGCTTGCCCAGAGCTGCCGCCTGTCGGCATAGCCTAAATCCTGAGTAAACTTGGAGAGAGCTGCCGATGACCAGCATCGCATCAGCCGCTTCAAGTGCGCGTTCACCGGCAGTAACCTTTTCTTTAGGAATTGCGCCCCCAAAAAATACGACATCAGGCATAAGCATGCCGCCGCAGGCGTCACAACTTGGAACAGTGATACTCGCGACCAAATCATCAGATAAATCTGCATCGCCGTCGGGGCGGAGGGCGCTAGGCCCCTCAGTGTTGTGGGGGTTTAATTGCAGTAGCGCTCTTTGGATCGCTTCACGTTGATAGCGAGCGCCGCAATCGAGGCAACGAACCCTATCGAGTCGCCCATGTAGATCGATTGTCCTCTTGCTGCCCGCGCGCTGGTGCAGACGGTCAACGTTTTGTGTGATGAGGCTTTCAATCCGCCCTGCGCGTTCGAACTGGACCAATGCATCGTGGTGCCGGTTGGGTGTTGCCCGTTGTACTCCCGGCCATCCAATCATCGACCGACCCCAATACCTCTGACGCTTGGCGTGGGACTGAAGGAACTCCTGATGCAGTATTGGGTTTGCGCCGAGCCAGTTCCCCTCGCTGTCGCGATAGGTCGGAATACCTGAGTTCGCACTAATACCCGCACCGGTTAGCACCAGCCAACGCGGATAGCGGGTAAAAAATTCTGATAGTGTGACAACCGGATCAGCCATGGTGCGTATACGTTCACAGATTCTCATTGGTTGAGAGGGGACAGGCGGACATGCATATTCTTGTGACAGGAGGAACCGGTTTCATCGGGAGTGCCTTGGTACCTGAGCTTGTAGGTCGGGGTCATGAGGTGACCATCATCTCCCGTGCAAGGCGAAGTGCGGGACACAAGGTGGCGTACTGCCAGGCCCTGAGCGAGGTGAGGGCCGATATCCATGCGGTGGTCAATTTGGCTGGAGCGAGCCTCGCGGCTCGCCGCTGGACGGCCCGTTACAAACGGGAGATCGTGGCAAGTCGCGTTGACTTTACTCAGAAGCTTGTAGGTGGGCTGACCCAGTTGCAAAACCCTCCACGCGTATTGATCAGTGGCAGCGCGGTAGGCTTCTATGGGCACGATAGTGGTGCAGTTTTTACCGAAGCGAATGGTCGTGGGCGTGGATTTTCTGCCGATCTTTGCGTCGCCTGGGAGCAGGCCGCAGAGGGGGCTCTTGGAGTCATTCCTCAAGTGTCGTTGCTCCGCTTGGGCGTGGTGTTTGATTGTGGGGGTGGGGCCTTGCAGGAAATGTTGCGATCGTTCCAGTTTGGACTTCAAAGCTGGCTTGGCACCGGCGAACAATGGCTCAGCTGGATACACCGAGCAGATGTAGTGAGCGCCATTTGTCACTTGCTCGACCATCCAACCGCATCCGGCGCGTTCAATGTGACCGCGCCAGAGCCTGTCACCCACAGAGCCTTCAGCGAGGCTGCTGCGCGGCATTTGCGAACGAGGCTGTCGGCGGGAGTGCCAAAGGCAGTGATGCGGCTCCTCGTAGGTGAAATGGCCGATGAGCTATTACTCAACGGGCAAAGGGTCCTCCCAGATCGTCTTATGAAAGGGGGGTTCACGTTTAACCACTCTGATATCGACAGTGCATTGCAGAGTATCTTGTCTGACGATGGATGAAGGCGTTGATGGGTCAGATCAGGGGGTAGGGTGGTCTCAGATACCACCCACCTCGTTGTAGTCCTGATAGGCAGAGCGCACCGACTCCTGTTGCTTGAGCTTACGCAGGGCCGAGCGTTCAAGCTGTCGTACCCACTCTCTACTAACGCCCATGCTTTCAGCAATTTCCGCTCGAGAGAGCGGTGGGCCTTGATGCAAACCCCAGCGAGCAATGACGACACGGCGCTCAGATTGCTCCAACTCATCCACAGCACCCTCCAAAAAGCGATGAAGTGATGCCTGTTCTGCGGAGTCTTCGGTGTCGCCAAACTCCTCAGCACTGAGTGTGTCGAGGAGGGTGCCTTCATCGTCATCGAACCTCGGTGCATCCAGCGAGACACCAAGATTACGCAGCTGCAGGAGTTGCCTTGTTTTGCCCAGATCCATGCCGAGAGTATTGGCGAGAGTTTCGTCATCGGGCTCCTCACCCGTTCGGGCAGTCTCGATGGCCCGCTCCTTATAGAGTCGACCAAGCTGCTCTTGAACGTGGGTGGGTAGCCGTATGAGTGTTCCTACATCGCCCACATATCGCCTGATGGCTTGGGTGATCCAGTTAAAGCAGTAGGTGCTGAATCGAAACCCTTTTTCGTACTCAAACTTCTCGGCTGCCCGTATGAGCCCCAGCGTTCCCTCTTGAACGAGATCCAGGTAGGACACACCTCGCCCTTTATATCTGGCTGCGATCGAGTAAACCAACCGCAAGTTGTGCATGACAAGCCGGTCCCTCGCGTCAGTGTAGAGACGCAACTGCTTGCGAAGCTCTTTTAATGTTTCCGTTTCGAGGGAGAAACCACTCATGGCGGGATCCCACTGTCTCTCCCAAGACGCAATCGCGTCGGCAACGGAGTCGGGGAATTGGCCTCCAGCCCGTCGTAACATAGCCACACTCATGCCTATGGTTAGACTCGCTGGAAGCGCTAACCCCTCGATGCGGGCTAGCCGGGCTTTGACGGTTTTCAGTTGTTTGGCCTTTTGCACAAATGTGGCCGCAGGCTGGGCGAGGTCGCCATCGGTAAAATAAGCGGCCAGTTCCCGTCGCAATACAAAATGCTGGTCCCGGTTGGTGAAGCGCTTAATCTCTGGAGGACTGGTCTTACACTGTTGGATAAACTGCAATGTGTAATTAAGTAACTCTGACTCCGCCACAAATAGCGTTTGCAATGCCTTCACCGCAGACCATTTACGGCCATCGATCTCTCTCTCCTGTTCAGCCGTAAGGAGCTCGTAGCGTCGAGCTTCGGCAAACATCAATTCAAGATCGCGCTCTTCCTGATTGTCTTTGCTGTTCATGCAATTCCCCCAATGTCAGTTGATATACGGGGAAAGTTTGATGATGAGATTGATCTCCCAACCCTATTTGTTCAGGTTGTTTATGGACAAAAACCGAACAAATCTGGGCTTTAAGTCTTTTCCAGAGATCTGTAACTGAAATAGCCCCGTAACTTTGGACAAATCAAGGGCAAAAGGGACGACAAAGATAATGAATGCGCCAGTCAAAGATATTCCAGAGTTAGAACCAAGGCCGCTTTATGGCATCGGGACGGTTGCCCGGCTGACGGGATTGAAGCCCGATACGCTGCGGGTTTGGGAGCGACGTTACGGCCTTGGGGCTAGTTACAAGTCGCCGTCGGGCCGCCGGCAGTACACGCAGGCGGACCTTGAGCATCTGCAGTTGATTGCAGCACTGGTTGGCGACGGGGCGAGAATTGGTGAGATCGCGGCATCCGAGCGGAAAACGCTAGAGCTGCTGGTTAAAGGGCGCGGCAAGCATCTGGAGCGCGCTCTACCTGCACCAAAGCCACGTGTCCTGTTTGTTGGGGCTGAATTGTGTAGCTGGCTCGACGGCCATCAAGGGTGCATCTCAAGCGTAAGTGCACTACTTGTCAGGCAGTCGCTCACTGAAATCGCAGAAACACTCGAGGTTGGTAATGAACCTGTTTCCTTACTAGTAGTCGATTGTCCTGCGGTGTCGATGAGCCAGATTCAGGCAGTGGAAAAGCTGGCAGAGCGTCTTGGATCTCCCGGCGTTATGGTGACCTATCGAATGGCCAACGAGCGCTGGCTCGCCGAATTGGCTCGTCGTGGGGCTAATGCTTTGGAATTCCCCATGGAACCGGCGCGACTCGCTTACGAAATGGGCCGAGTTGCAGTGGAGATGGAGACTAGTCAAGGCGAGTACGACCTTGGTGAGTTGGTAAAGGCCAAGGCGCGGATGTACTCGGACAGCGAGCTTCAAGCGGCGGGGAAACTCAAGCGCATGTTGAATTGTGAGTGTCCCAATCACATCGTTGAACTGATCACTATGCTGAACCACTTCGAGGAGTACAGTACCAACTGTGCGGTAGATAGTTGGGCGGACGCCGCAGTACATTCATGCATTTACGCTTACACCAATCAAGCGCGGTATTTAATGGAAAAGGCGTTGAAGAGTGTTTTGGACGAACGCGGGGTAGAGTATCACTCGCTGCTTCGGGAGCTCTCCAACTGATCGGCGACCTGGCGCCATAGCGGTGTATCTCGAAGCTGGAATAGCCAGACCACTACCGGGGCCAGTGAGGGAATTAGCAGTACGCTGGTTTGATAGGCCAAGCCAATTGCAGGCGTTGGTGGTACTGAGTTCAGCGACAGGAACGGGTCTCCAATCACCAGCATGAGATCTTTTGCCACCATCGCGATTAATCCGAGCGCCATCAGGGACCACAAGACAAAGAGCCCAAGAGAAAACCGTCCGACAAGGCTATCAACTCGGGAGCTCCAAAGGAGCGCCGCGTAGAAAGGTACCCCATACGAGACCAGGCGAGTATTTAATTTAAATGCGATCTCGTGATCGGCCTGTGTTGCTGCAACAATGTTGCCATTTACATCAGCAAAATGCGTCACAACGTATAGTTCTGTTCCTTCAGTAAAAACCTCAGCGACCACTGACGGCAGCCACGCCTCCAACGCGACACCCGCGACCATTGTTGCCGGATAGGTCAAAGCAGGGCCCGCCGCGTACCACAGCAGGAAAGTTAGGGGCATAAGCAGTAGCGTGGTAAGGAATTGTTGCCGAAAGGCGATGTCACGCATGGCCAGAGGCCTGTTCCACCGATGACTCATCCCGAGTCGCTAGCCAACGCAAATAGAGCGCAAATACTATCAGGACATCGAGCATGATCAACACAGGCCACAGGTAGAGGTGGAACCATTCAAAGATGGTGTAGTTCCATTGGCCGAGATAGAACAGGCTAATGATCCTGACTATATTGAGCGCCTGTATTGCCACGAAGCCCAGGCCTATGGCGATTAGTTTTTGTCTGAGTGCAGCCGGAAAGGCAAGTACACCAGCCAGCAATACGATGGTTGCTTCGACTCCGTTACAGCCAGATTCGATTGACACTGCAAAGCCCCCCACGGCGTCTCGGAGAATACGCCCGCTACTAATCACATTCTCATCGAAGGGGGTGATGATGGCAGCAGAGACGGTAGCTAGTCCTGTCGTGAAGGGCTGGATCACGTAGGTCTGAACCGGGATGAGTAGCTCTACCGTAAACAGTACCGAAAGCGCCGCGATGAAGATGAATAGAAATTTATACATGGCTAGCGTGGTTCGCCGGGTGACATTGCTCAGGTTGCCGATGGAAGTGTGGGGTGATTTGTCACAAGCATTATATCGCGTATGGGAGTTGGGCGGATGAAACTCTTGGCACTATTTCTCAGTGCAGGCATGTTTGCTTTTAGTGCCTGGATGTTTTTGGAAACGGGTGACTGGGTTGCCCTTGTCTTTGCGGCGGGCTCACTTGCCTACGGACTGTTTTTTGCCAGCGGCATGATTGGTCGGGGGCTGTAGTCGTTATAACAATGAGCGCCACAGAATAAAGCCTATGGCCACAGGGCAAACGGTCCGCATATACCAAGGCCAGATTTTCCAAAAAATACCTGACGCAACGTCCGGATCGTTCTTTCTTAGCTCAGCAAGAACGCTGTCCCTCCGCCAGATCCAGCCCGTGTAAATGCAAAGCATGAGTCCCAGCATCGGCTGTCCATAACGCGTGCTCGCCGCGATAACAAAACCAAACAGCGAGTCGAAGTTCACGGCGATCGCGGCAGAAAGAACTCCTATACAGACTCCAGCGATGATCGCTGCGCGGCTTCGGGTCCAATGGAACCGCTCGGTCAGGAACGCGACGGGAACTTCAAGCATGGAAATCGAGGAGGTGAGTGCTGCGACACTCATCAGAAAGAAAAAAGCGGTTGCGAGGACTAGGCCCGCAGTGCCCAAGGTGGCGAAGAGCTCTGGCAAGACTGTAAAAATAAGCGTGTCTTCTGATAGCAGTGCGCCATTTGCATCGAAGATTTCCACACCGCGGGCCAAAGCGACATACATGGCCGGAAGAATCAGGAACCCCGCCAGCACAGCGATACCCACGTCGATTAGAGCAACCTGAACGCCGATGGAAGGTAAATGCTCGTTATCAGAAATGTAAGAGCCGTAAATCAGCATGGTCCCCACGCCCAGAGACAGCGAAAAGAAAGCCGAGCCAAGTGCCCGCAGGATCAGATCGGCAGAAAGGATTTTGGAAAAGTCGGGGACCAAATAGACCCTTAAACCCTCGCTGGCACCCTCAAGCGACAACACATAGGCGGCAAGCACGATCAGTGTAATGATCAGTGTCGGCATCAGTCGTCTTGACCAGCGCTCGATACCACCCTGTACCCCGCCCATGACGATGCCGATGGTCATGGCACTGAAGAGAGTCATCAAGATCACGTTACGACTGAGGCTAAAATCCGTCAGCCACGCTGCATGAGCGTCAAATCCCATCGCGGCAAGCGGGTAAGAGGCGGTAAAGCCGAGCATCCAGCCGGATACGATGCTATAAAAGCTTAAAATTGAGCTGGCAACAAGAATGCCGGCCAATCCAGTAAGCGCGCCGATTGCCTTTGTGACAGGTCGCTCGGCAATTCGTGTGAGTGCTACCACTGAGTTACCGTGAGCGTGACGGCCCAAGATTAACTCAGCCATCAAAATAGGATAAGCGAGGGCAAACGCTAAGACGAGATAGACGAGCAAAAATGCCGCGCCCCCGTTGCTAGCCGCCTGAGTGGGAAAGCCCCAGATATTGCCAAGCCCAACAGCAGATCCTGCCGCCGCCAGAATGAAGCCTAGACGAGATCCGAATTCCCCACGATTTACCATTGTTATTAATCTTCCCCACGTGACATCGGTACTTTACCACTGGTGAGCGGGAAGGGTATCACCCCAAAAACAGTTTGAACGTGGTATTCTCTCGGCCGCTGCCCGGGTGGTGAAATTGGTAGACACAGGAGACTTAAAATCTCCCGATCATTGCGATCGTGCCGGTTCAAGTCCGGCTCCGGGCACCACTGCATAATTGCTCCCGCACACGCTCAGCCGGCGCTGGGCAGTCGCAGTTGAGTTCCGAGGACTTTTACGGGTGGGTTTACGCCCTAATTAGCGCCAAGTTGGACGCCCTTTAATCTGCCTAAGTTTCTTACTTGAGCACTGACGCCAAAGTCGCTCGGAGTTTGGGGCTGTTGGGAGTGATGTCGCTATGAAATTTAGCGACTACCTCACCCTCAGCATTGACGATGTACTTACTGAAGTTCCATCGCGGGTAACCCTTGGCATCCCCCAGCGCTTTAAAAACAGGGTTTGCATTTTCTCCCCGCACAGAGCTTGTCGCCATCACTGGGAAGGTGACTTCGTATTTGTCGAAACAGACCTCCGCCGCATCTTCTTCGTTGTCTTCTTCCTGAAAAAAATCATCGCTGGAAAAGCCGATAACGACTAAACCATCTGATTGATATCGCTGATGAACTTGTTCCAGTCCGGCGAGCTGATGCGTGTAGCCACAGTTACTGGCGGTATTGACGATCAGCAACGGTGTGTTGGGGTAGATTTCGCAAAAGTTGATGACCTCTGTTGAGGCCAGCTTCCGCATTTCTGTATTCAGGAAATCGGGGCAGGCCACAGAAGACTGCGAAATCCAGCCCGCAAAACCCAGTACTCCAATAATCGCCTTATGCATTGTGTTCCTCCGACTGCGTTACGTAGGTTCCCCAGTGTAACCAACCTTTTTGGCTATTTCCTCTTTCCAGCGCAGGAAACAGGGGGTGCTTATTCTTTTTGCTCCTAAAAAGCCAGCTACGACCCGGCTCTGTCAGGCAACACCTAATGAAAAGCGGTCAAAAACAAGCTGTCCTCTTGTGATAAATTGAAAACAAAATTAAAACCTAACGAGACTTATGGCTGATTGAATTCACACCTTAGCAACACCGGGGTATCACAAGGAAAAACTATGTTGAACACTTACAACGGATCGGTCACTTTTATCTTGCAAATGAGTATAAGGAAGGACGCTGAGGACATTTGTTCATGGATAACTGACCGGAGTGCGCTTGTGACCAGCGAGTTCAATGAGGAAAAGACCAAGCGCTTTGAGTGGTTCCTGTCTCCGGATCAGTCCAAGGCAACGCTAATTGAGATTTTTGACGACAACGACGGCGCCTTAGTGAGAGTAGAGAATCTCATGTCGAGCCCGATCGCGCCCGAGTGGATGGATCGATTTGAAATAGAAAGTCTGACAGTGCTGGGTGAGCCAAGCGATGCATTGCGTACCGCGCTGGCCGGTATGGCACCAGATTTCAGGTTCTATGCGGGCGGTTTTACCAAGCCCTAAACAAGACTGGGGACGAAAAAAGGCCGAAGGATGCGGGCGCATAAGTGCACTCTAACCAACATAGGGTTTAGCCCCTCCTTTAGGCCATAGTCAGAACTATCTCACTTGTATTACATCTTGATGCCACCCAACGTCGTTTTATTTTCAACTGTAGATAAGGGCCTTAATCGCCGCAGTCATCCTATTGCTTGGCCCTACTATGAGGACAGACTGAAAAGGGGTAGAAGCAAGCTAATGTTGGTGATTAAATATCTAGTCACAAAGTTAGAATTCGTTAGGGGGAAAAATGGAAGCGATCGGTCTTGGCACAATATTAACGCTTGTCTTTTTGGCGTTTGCGCTCCTCGTTGCATACAAGAGTGTTGCAATAGTCCCGCAATCGGAAGAGTTCGTTGTTGAGCGATTCGGTAGGTACCGACAGACTTTAGCGGCGGGTATAAATCTGCTCATTCCATTTTTGGATAGAGTAGAGCACAAGGTGCTCGTGCTGGAGCGGCAACTTGATGCTTTCGACATATCGGTGATCACTCGCGACAACGTTGAAATTGTCCTTGAGACAACCGTTTTTTTTCGGATAACTGATGCGGCGAAGTCTGTATATAGGATAAGAGATGTCCCTCTCGCATTAAGGACTACAGCCGAGTCGATCATACGAAGTGCTGCGGGCAAGCTTGAGCTGGATGATATCCAAAGCAGCCGCCAGCAAATGAATGATGAGATTCTGAAGAACCTTCGAGAGGCAGCCGAGGTCTGGGGTTTGGAGATTACACGCTCTGAGATCACTGATGTCCGAGTGGATGAGGCAACCAAGCAAGCTCAGAGACAGCAGCTCAATGCAGAGCGTGAGAGGCGCGCAACGGTAGCCAAAGCTGAGGGTGAACGACAACGTGTCGAGCTTGAGGCAGACGCGCAGTTGTACGAGGCAACTAAGCAAGCGGAGGCCATTAAACTCACCGCCGATGCTGAGGCATACGCCGTGGTGAAAAAAGCAGAGGCAGATGCGGAGCAGACTAAGGTTATCGCCGAGGCCATTTCCAACAACGGGCAGCCAGCCATCGACTTCGAAATACTGAAAAGGCAGGTGGAGGCAATCGGCAATCTCGCGTCTTCCAATAATGCCAAAACTATTGTCCTCCCTACCGACGTTACAAAGACAGTGGGTGGTCTGGCAACGCTACAGGACGCCTTGAGCCAAAAAAGCGGGGACTGATATGGATTTTTTATTACGTTATGAAGTGTGGTTCATCCTTGCGCTGGCTCTGGTCGCTATCGATGTATTTATAGGACTCGATTTTATTCTCTTCTCATTTGGGATCGGCGCAGGTCTCACAGGGGCTTCAATCTTCTTTGAGGAGACTGTGCCGCTGCCTTATACGACGGACTGGGAGTCGTTGCTAACATTCTTCGCTGTGATGAGTTTGGTCATTCTCGTGCCTCTACGATACGTCGTCAGGAAAACCCGACGTGGTGAGGAAGGTCAGGATATAAATCGATATTAAAGTGTCCTTTGTCCCTGCTCAACGTCATGGTCCCACGCGGCTAGTCGCCGTTTTGCTCGTAAATTCTGTGTTGCTTTCCTTTCATGCCGCCGCCCAGCAAGAGCACCATCTAAATAGCCTATCAGCCTTTGTTGGGGTCACTGGAGAAGTTCGCCGTGATCAGGCTGGCACGGTGGGGGTGGAGTATGAACGTCGGATTGCTGAACGCTGGGTCATCGCGCCCGCAATTGAGCATGCATTTGGCGATCTTGATTTCAGTGTCGCAACTCTAACCTTGGGCTACCGGCTAAATAAGTGGGCGATTTTTGCAGGGCCTGGGGTTGAGTGGTCTCACGATAGCGCCGAGGGTGAGTCAGGCACAGAGAGCGAATTTCTATTTCGTACAGGCGTTCTATATGAGCTAGAAATGGGCAATCTGATCGTCGCGCCACATGGAATGGTCGACTTTATAGCGGGCGAAAAGGTCGTCGTCTTGGGTGTTACCTTTGGTGTAAGCTTTTAAGCCGTGATGTCCGCTGGCTTTTCAATTTTGTAAGGAACATCGGCCCAGCACCTGCTTCACTGGATCAAGCGAGAGAGCGCATAACCTACAACCGCTATTTGTGCGAGACCAATTAACACCGACAGACCGTGTAGCAGGTTGAAGCGACGCTTGTTGCCGCTATCGGAGGCCGCGTTGATGGCTGGCATAAGTTGCTGTCTGGCGGGCACGGTTGTTAGAGCGACGGTGGCCATCAGCATCGCCGACGTATTATCCAGAAATATAAAAATCGCTGCTGCTAGCCCCGACACGACAATACACCAGAGATAAAAAACCGGAAATGCTTTTCGTAAAATTGCTCCGGCATCATCGGCCGGTAAATGACTAAAAAGAAAGGCTGCGAATCCGAAGGAATACAGCAACATGCCTCCGAAGAGAAAAGCACTCAGCAGAAGGGCAGAGAGAGTCAGCATGAATGCGATGACCTTTTTAGGATTGGAGCAAATAACGCGATGAGCAGTATCGTCTGCCACATTCGGTCGTTTGATATAACAGTCTAGTCAATCTGTTGTCTTTCTGCAGGTCGTAGCGAAATTTTGATGCAGACCTCGCAGTTACCCTCAGAATAGAAGCGAGTCGGACCGGGCTCAAAAATATTGGTCAGCAATCCAGGTGGCGCCAACGTAAGAAGTCGCGGGCAACACAACAATGAAAAAAAATAATGCCACCCCATCCCCCATCTCTCGCTTGACAGCGCGCTTGATTAGCAGAGAGGTCGGTGCTACCTGCATGGCGTAAAGGACTATCCAGGTAATGAGGAA
>Ga0181578_10000955_pt1 | contig 27937 bp, 25 predicted proteins | sample 071ome_21_FD_148659 | JGI IMG/M metagenome (GOLD analysis project Ga0181578, IMG submission 148659) | Coastal salt marsh microbial communities from the Groves Creek Marsh, Skidaway Island, Georgia - 071401CT metaG (spades assembly) | ecosystem: Environmental > Aquatic > Marine > Intertidal zone... | reverse complement strand
GGCTGCCGGCGCGGCGGCCTCTTCCTGTGTATCGGTGTCGTCTGATTCAGCGGCCTTTAGTTTCAGGGTGCGGCCGTTCTTCTTGCTCGGCCCAGCACCATCAGCTTCTTGGGCTGGTTCGGGCGTGTCGCCCACATCGGCATCAACGGGGGCGCTGGTATTAGTTGGGGTGTCCAACTCTTCAGTATTGGCGTTGGTTTGATCTTCCACGAATCACTTCCGGGTTCTTGTTAACAGTTGCTATGACAACGGGAACGGCGCTGGACCGACGGCGCGTTTTTGCTTTTGTGCTTGTGCGGGTCGAGCAGCAGTATTTCGCCGCAGCAGTCTCGTTTTCTTACAGATGCCACCGGTCAGTCAGAGGTGCGCTGAGGGGGACTAAAGAGGGGAAAATGCTGGACGCGCGGGCTTTCGTTGAGCTCACGAGACGCAAGTTAGCACCGCTTAATAGATGCGTCCAGCAAAATATTGGTAGGATTTTGGCAGCTCTAATGCGCCTACATTACCGAGTCTATGAACTCACTTAACTGAGTTTTCGACAGCGCCCCAACTTTGGTGTCGACAGCGTTACCGCCCTTGAACATGATTAACGTTGGAATGCCGCGAATGTTGAACTTGCCTGGCATGTCCGGGTTGGCGTCAACGTCGACTTTGCAGACTTTCACTTTTCCTGCGTATTCTGTGGCAATCTCTTCAAGGATGGGCGCGATCATTTTGCAGGGGCCACACCATTCGGCCCAGAAATCAACCAACACGGGCACGTCGCTGGACAGCACCTCCGCGTCAAAATTGTCGTCGGTCACATGCAGAATATCAGTGCTCATAGCGGCTCCGTTGATAGATCGAAAGGTGTCAGCCACGTACCCCTCTGAGCGGTGGCCACTGCAGTGGAAAAATAGCCTACTGCTTAGCGGGCGGCAAGCTCTCAGATGAACACGGATGGCTTCGGCTGGTATGCCTATCTTCTTCGCTGCGCAGACGGAACGATTTATGCGGGTGTCACCACCCATCTCGAACGTCGCGTCGACCAGCATAACGGCCGCATTGCCGGGGGGGCTCGCTATACTCGCGCTCGCAGGCCGGTAGCGCTCGTATGGTGGTCCGGGCACGACTCCCGCGGCGCAGCGCAACAAGAGGAAGCCGCGTTGCGGCAATTGAATCGGCAGCAAAAGCTGGAGCTGATTGAGGCGTTTGCCTCGCGGGAGAGGCCATGACGCTTGATCATTTTTGGAATTGGTCTCTGGCCCAATACCGCAGTGAGGCGACCAAAGCATTACTGCTGTCATTACAGACATCAAGTGGCCTAGTGATTATGGAGGCGCTATTTGCGGGCTGGCTAGGTTCATTGCAGCGGCAGTGGCAGCAGGCGCATGTGGATCGGATGGTAGTCGCCTCGACCCCCTGGGTGCGGGCGGTGGTATTGCCGCTCAGAGAGACCCGCGCGCAGTGGAAAGGGGATGCCTCGCTTTATGCAGCCCGAGCGCATTTGCTGGAGTTAGAAGTTGAGGCGGAGCGGCATCTCGCTAGCTTGATCTGGGATGCGGTCATGAACACGGGTGTGGCGCCGGCGTTGCACCCCCAAAGCATGACTGCGGAGTTGATGGAGGCGAATCTCAGCACTTTATCGGTATTTTCCCGGGGTAAATATGTCTCGGAAAACCGCCAACTGGTGGCGCTACTGGATCAAGCCACGTAAGATCGCGACCTCATTTTGCGCTTACAACAGGGAGAACGTAACGCATGAGTACCCCAAAAATGAAGTTAAGCCGGATTGCTGTGGTGATGGTCGTTGCCACATTGCTGGGTTGTGATAACGCGGCCAAGGATCAAGAGGTCTCGCTCGAATCCACCGACGCCCGCCTGAGTTATGGCATTGGTTTGCGTATGGGCCAACGCATGTCTGCCGATGAGATGATCATCGATGTGGCTGCTTACGCGGCGGGACTTGAAGACGCGATGACCGGCGTGGATCCTAAATTGACCGACGAGGAAATCAACTCGGAGATGACCGCGTTTCAGGAGCGGCGTCAGGCCGAGGCACAGGCCGAACGTGTTGCGACGTCACAAGCGAATCTAGAGGCGGGAAGAGCGTATATGGACGAGATGGGTGCGAGAGAAGAGGTGCAAACCACGGAGTCTGGGCTGCAGTACATCGTGATGGAAGCCGGTGAGGGCGAGAATCCCGTCGCGGCGGACTCTGTAGAAGTTCATTACGAGGGCCGTCTAATTGATGGCACCGTATTTGACAGCAGCTTCGAGCGTGGCCAAACCGTTACGTTTGGATTGACGCAGGTGATCCCGGGCTGGACTGAGGGGCTGCAGTTAATGAAGCCTGGCGGTAAGTTCAAGTTCATCATTCCGCCCGAGCTGGGCTACGGTGAGGGTGGTGCCGGACAGATGATCGGTCCCAATGCGACGCTACTGTTTGACGTCGAGTTAATCGCCGTGATTAAGCCAGAAGCTGCTGAATGATGTGCTGATAGATCAGCGATTCACCGAAAAGCGCCCCTAGGGCGCTTTTTTTATGCGTTGAAAAAGTGGGAGGTCAATTGCTAGCGGATCGTGTCACCCCTAGTGCTGTTGCTCAGACGTTCTGATATTGCTGATAAAACTGCGCCAAGTACTGCTCGAATGGCGGTGATGGCGCGTTTTCAAGCGCCTGCTGGCGGGTAATCGAGTGCGTGGCCTCATCGGTAAGTTGCGCCAGCGTGGATTCCGCCAGCGGGTGTTCCAGGTGCGCTTCATGCCACTGGCGTGAGTAAGACCAGGCCAATTGCTGAAAGCTACAGCCCTTGCTATCCATTTCCGCCAGGACGCGCGCGGACAGGGTCATTGAGGCATCCGAGAGTTGTTGCCGCGCCCGCCGAATAACTCCGGCATAAACATCAGAGGCTTCCAGAGTGTCATACCACTTAGCGATTTCCATCATGCGCGCCAAAATGGGCTCAGCGAGGTCGGATAGCCCTATTTCCTCGCCACTCGCAGACAGCAGGGTCAGATCTGGATCTCGGCCCTGATTGACCATTCGCTTTAAATTGACCTTATTGCGGTGTTGACCGGCTTCGTCGCAGGGCGGGCTGTCATCGATCAGGCAGGCTATCAGGAACAGATCCAGTAGCCGCATGGTGTCAGCGTCGATGCCGAACGGCGTAAACGGATTGATATCAACGCAACGGACTTCCACATATTCCACGCCTTTTCTCGCGAGTGCGACGATCGGTGCCTCACCACTTTGCGTAACCCGTTTGGGTCTGATCGGGCTGTAGTACTCATTCTCTATTTGTAGCAGGGAATCGTTGAGTTGGGCGCGCTCGCCATTCTCCATGGTCTGAAAATCACGGTAGGGCGGATGCGGCGTGAGAATCGCATCGCGCAATGTTGCGATGTATTGATCAATGTCGTTGTAGCACACCTCCATCCCTGCTTGAGCGTTGCTGGTGTAGCCCAGATCACCCATCCGCAAGGAGGTCGCAAAGGGTAAGTAGTAGCTGTGATGGTCATCGCCCATGGCTTGTAAGGGGTGCGATCGATTGCCCTGAAGAAAGCTCGCACACACAGTTGGCGAGGCACCGAGCAAGTAGAGCAATAGCCAAACCCGGGAAAAGAAATTGCGGATCAGGCCAAGGTAGCCTTCAGTTTTGAATTCACTCAGCGCCTGATCAACTCCGGACAGGCTATGCGCGGCCGTCCAGAAAGTGTCGGGCATGGAGAAGTTGTAGTGGATGCCGGCAATCGCTTGCATTCGCCTTCCGTAGCGAACACTCAGGCCGTTGCGATAGATACGCTTCATCTGGCCAACGTTGGATTCTCCAAATTGCGCAATCGGAATGCCGTTATCCCCACTGACGACGCAGGGCATGCTGGCGTTCCACAGCAATTCTCCCTGAAGCTGTTGCGCGGTGAAGCGATGCAGGTTAGCCAGCGCTTGTTCAGTGGCGTCAATGGATACGGAAGCCGGCGTTATGAATTCAAGCAGCGCTTCTGAATAATCGGTGGTGATATAGGGGTGCGTCAGTGCGGATCCCAATGCCGCCGGGTGGCGGGTTTGCGCAAGCGTCGCGTTATCTTGAGCGACTCGGAGGCTTTCTTTTTCGACACCCCGACGGACGCCGAGCAGCAGTGAAGGCTGAACTTCAAGCGCTTGCCGCAGTGCACCCACGTGGTCTGACACAACGACTCCTCTGTGATGAATTGACGGCAATCGCGCTGGGCTTATCCCTGCGTGAGCGTTAAATTGGGGCGGAGTGTAAGGTGCGAATGCCGCACCGTACAGTAGTGAGAGCGATCCTAGCGGGAAAATAAGCCGCTGCAACGAGATCAACCCGAGGAGAAGTGTGAATCATGCGAATACACCCGTGGTTAAAGTTGCTCGCTGACCGCAAGGGCTCTGACCTCTATCTGGCAACCGGAGCGCCGCCTTGCGCCAAATTTGAGGGCGAGCTGAAGTCAATTGGATCCGAAGCGCTGGCGCCCGGCGAGATCGCTGAAATCGCCAATGAGCTAATGGATGAAACTCAACGAGAGGAATTTGCGCGAGATCTTGAGATGAATCTCGCTGTCTCCTTGCCGGGGGTTGGTCGTTTTCGAGTCAATATTTTCAGGCAGCGGAATGAGGTCAGTCTGGTTGCACGCTTCATCGTGATGGATATCCCTAAGTGGCAGGACCTGGGTTTGCCTGAGATCTTGAGCGATCTCATCATGCGCAAGCGTGGTTTGATTTTATTTGTTGGGGCGACGGGGTCGGGAAAGTCCACCTCATTAGCGGCGATGATTGACTATCGCAATAGCAATACCAGCGGGCATATCGTCACCATAGAAGATCCCGTCGAATTCGTGCACCGCCATAAGAAATCAATCGTCAATCAACGCGAAGTGGGCGTCGACACACGCAATTGGCATAACGCCCTAAAGAACACGTTGCGTCAGGCCCCTGATGTGATTTTGATCGGCGAGATCCGAGACCGCGAAACCATGGAGCATGCCATCTCCTTTGCCGAGACGGGTCACCTCTGCATCTCCACCCTGCATGCAAACAATGCCAACCAAGCGCTGGATCGCATTATCAATTTTTTCCCCGAAGAGAAGCGTCAGCAGTTATTGATGGATCTCTCACTCAACCTGCAGGCCTTCGTGTCGCAGCGTCTGATCCCCAATAAGCAGGGAGGGAGAAGCGCGGCGGTTGAGGTGATGTTGGGATCGCCCACGATCAAGGAGCTGATCCTGCGTGGGGACATTGGCGGTCTCAAGGAGATCATGGAGAAATCCAAGGACCGTGGTATGAAAACCTTCGATATGGCGCTGTTCGATTTGTGTAGCGCCGGTGAGATTACCGAAGAGGAGGCGCTGCGAAACGCAGATTCCCAGAATAACCTCCGCCTCAAACTAAAATTGGCGAGTGATCAGGGTGTGCAGGGAGAAAAGACCTCTTTCAGTTTGGAGTAGGCGCGTTTAGAGGGGGTTGGGTGGAAGCTGCTCGATGCGATCCCGCGCCGAGGGGCTCGCGAGCGTATCCCTGAAGCTGGTTTTACGCTCAAGGATGTCCACCATATCGCGCTCAATGAGCGTGACCAGCTGCGGTACGGTCAATTCTCGTAGCTTGATGCCGTCGCGATTAGTAAAAATGTAGCTGTCTTTATCCAGATCGCGGACGGCTGCCTTCGCCATGATGGGTGGCTCGCGATCATGAAACCCTAACCATGTCCCGATGGGGATCTGGAGCTGCAGCACGGTATTGCGGTCGAAGGGTTGCTCCGTACTGGGCACGCCGCCTGATTCTGAGTTATGCATTGTCGCCGGTGCCGCTCGCTGATCGAGAGCGCGCCGCTCGGCCTCCCGTAACCGTTGACTCGCGTCTTGGCGCTCGCTCGCTAATCTATTCGCTTCGTCGTCGTCGCGCTGCGCCTGCTGCTGCGCGCGCTCCGCTTGTCGCGCCTTGTCCCGCGACACTGCCTCCATACGTGCCTCGGCGGCCTCGACCATTGCTCGTGAAAAGGTTTGCCGAGTATCGAGTAACCGGGCTTCATGGGACCGAAGCAAATTAGCGAACTCCTTGGCGTTGAGACGCAGTGCGCGCCCACCGGCAAAATCCATGAACACCAGGTGTTCACTGTCTCCGACAGCCCCGACTAACCTCAGTCTGCGCGCACCATCGGGCTGGTCAATGTGGTACCAAGCCCCGGGTGAGATACCCGCTGCTTCCCAATCGACCACACTGTCTATGAGCCACTCTGATATTGGTTTGGAGTCTAGCGTGACTGCGCCGAGTGATCCCGATTGCTGCTCGGAAGCGCGGCGCAACATGAGGAATTCGATCGTCGCGGCGCTGTTTTGGCTTCTCTCAGCGCTGGAACCAACCTGCTCCAGCACATTGCGAACCCTCGCCGGAAGATGGTCCGCTGATCCGTTTTTTGCACCTGATTGCTGAGCATCGACATTGGCAAAGTGGGCCAGAAGCGCTTCCGTGGTAGCGCGATAAGTTTCCCACATGTCGCTTCTAGCGCCCGTACCCTCAAGTATGCTTATGCCGGCCTTGAACCAGTCGGCACCGAAAAACTCCGCAAGCTTAATGGGTAGGGGCTGGTTGCCAATGGTCGAGGCAAGATATCGCCCCACTGATTCTCGCGCCAGAACATCGGCTATGGCGACGCTTTCGCGTTCAATTACCCCTGCATCGAGGCGCTCGAGTTGCTGGGTGTGCGCGGTTATTTTCTGTTGTAACAGTCCGAGTGTGTGATCTACCGCTGCTTCACTCGGAAAATCTTGATGGCAACGCTGCATGACCTCTTTGACGGCGTCGAGAGTCGCGCGTGCGCTATTTCCGAGGTCCGGTGCCCATCCCGCAAAACCTGTTTGCAGCGTGTCCAGTAGGCTCTGTAGTGCGTGCGCCCCCGGTGTGAGGAAGCGGCTGTCGGTGCAGGCAAAGGCAGCCGCGAGTGGCCTGCCTGCCTGTAGCTCATCCGCCATGTCCGACGCGGTCGGATAATGGTCTTGCCACACACGGAACGTCGCATCGACCCAATCGAGTAAGGCTGCTGAGTCAGCCGCCACGCGACGACCGGTTGCCCGCTCCAGTGCTTCGCCCAGAGATTCATTCGATGAGACGGACAGCTCAGATAGCGCGGTGATCAACGCCTCGCCCGAGAGCCCATCTCTGGGCTCCACGCTCGCAAAAGCCGTTCTGATCTCGGCTTCCAGCGACGTCGTTAATGGCAGGCGGCCATCTCCCATGTGGCATTTCTCCAGCCCATCGGCGGGTCACGTGAGCGCTCCGATGACGGTGCGGCTCGATACATTTAGCGCTTATCTGACAGTAATTTATCGATAATGCGCTCCAACTGGTTGAGATTATTACACTCTTTAGCTACGTGACAGTGTCTTTTCACCAGTAACATTTCCGAATCTCCGGTACCCCACAGGCGTAGCGATTCGGGATTGAGCCAAATAACCTGCTTTGCGCGCGCTTTAATTTCGGCCAACAAGTCGAGTCTCGGGTCTGCCTGATTATTGCGCGCGTCCCCCAAAATGATCACGGTGGTGGCGCGATTCACCTCAGATAATGCGAGCTCTGAAAACTCAGTTAGCGCCCGGCCATAGTCGGTTGCGCCACCGTACTTCAGGTTGACCCGCTCAATCGCCTCTTCAACTGGCAGGCTAGCAAATAAATCGCTGACTTCGCCCAATGCTGCAGAAAAGGCAAAGCTGCGGGTTCTTGGCAGTACGTCCTGCAGTGCATACAAAAACATCAGCAAAAACTTGGCGTAGGCCGCTACTGAACCACTGACATCGCAGACCGCCATAATCTGGGGTCGTTTTCGCTCGATTTTGCGCCACCGGGGATGAAAAGGAATGCCGTCGGTGGGAATGGCTCGCCGCACTGTCTCGCCGACGTGGAGTTTTCCGCGTCGATAACGGCGCCGTCTGCGTCCGTGCCGGGTCGCCAGCTTGCGCGCCATCCTGTCCATGAGTCGCTTGAGCCGCGCCATTTGACTGTGGTCCACATTGCCGAGCTTCAGCTTGGCCAGAGACTCGTCGAGTAAGTCCTCTGTTTGCGCACTGGCATGGATCAGATACGCACGCTCAACGCGGTCGCGCACGCGCTCTCTCAGCTGCTCCCGGAGTGCCTGCACGGCTTCAAACGCGGCGGGTTCGGTTTGTTCAAACTCGATCGCAGCATCCCGCAGCGCCTCATCGCCAAGGGCATCGAGCATTTTGCGAACGTATTGCCCACGTTGCGTGAACAGCGAGATTTCCTCGACTTTGGCCTCGGCCGCCGCTGTCTCTATCGCGACCGACAGGGCGCTCTCATTCTGCGATTCCAGTGCGTCGAACAGGGCATTGCCGCGCAACCCATTGAGTAGATCCGGCTCGGAGGTATCTGGAGTTGCGTTCGCTGGAGCGCCCGTTTCGCCCGCATTATTCTCGGTTTCACGAGGACCTTGCGGTCGCTCTCTGTTCGCCACCCTCTGGAAGAATTGTTCGAAAGCAGTCTCGAAAGCGCCGAGTTCATAATGTGACTTCGCCAGGGCGGCCGCGAGTCCGTTTTTGAGGAGTGTGCGGTCCTCATAGCCCAATAGCTCCGCCACGCCGATGGCGTCGAGTGTATCGGCCGGTGACACCGGGATCTTAAGGCCGCGGAGATAGTGGATAAAGGCCAGTAGCTGATCGCTACTGGCTGCAACCCGGGTGGTGCCGTCTTGCGACTGACTCATGAGTGTTAGCCCGCAGCGGCGGCCATCAACTTCGCAAGCTGCCCTTCGGCAATGAGGATGTCCTCCTCATACTTCAAGAGCACATTGAGGGTATCTTGCACTAATGCGCCGTCGAGATCCTTGGCATGCAGTAGCACTAGGCTCTTCGCCCAATCTACCGTCTCTGAGATAGCGGGGGCTTTCTTGAGATCCAACGAGCGAATTGCGTGCACAAAGCGGACCAGCTGTTCGGTCATCGATTGCGCGAGCTCCGGCACTCGACTCGCGACGATACGCGCCTCGAGTTCTATTGACGGAAACGGAATATGTAAGTGCAAACAGCGCCGCTTGAGCGCATCCGACAGATCGCGGGTGTCGTTACTGGTCAAAAAGACCAGGGGTTTGGAGTGGGCAGTAATGGTGCCGAGCTCTGGGATGGAGACCTGAAAATCTGACAACACTTCGAGCAGTAGCGACTCGAATTCAAAGTCAGCCTTATCAATTTCGTCTATGAGTAGCACCCCTCCGTTATCGGCTTCCATGGCTTTTAACAGCGGGCGGGATTCGAGAAAGGCTTCGGAGTAAAAAACATCGCCGAATTGGTGCAATCGCGCCATGGATTCGGTTAGACCTTGAGCGCCATCCAATACGTCCCCTAACTGCTCCTTAAGTAGTTGGGTGTAGAGCAGCTGCTTTCCATACTTCCACTCATACAATGCCTTACTTTCGTCAAGGCCCTCGTAGCATTGCAGGCGCACCAGCGGCCGATCAACGACCATTGCGCAAGTTTTGGCCAGCTCGGTTTTGCCGACCCCCGGTGGACCCTCGATCAGGACGGGTTTTTCCAGTGCGGCCGCTAGACGAATCACCGTTGCGATGCGAGTCGTACATATATAGCCGGCGGCCTCGAAAGCTTTCTGGATTGCATCGATATCGCTCAGTGCAGGGTAATGAGTGTCAGACACAGGATCCTCTCAGTCGGTATACATCAGCCGCCAGTGGCGTTCATAAAGCGCACGATTTGCGGTTCGTCTGGATGGTCAAAGACGTGGCGTTCGGGTTTGATAGTCAGGCTGCCAATAATAGCCTGTTTGATCTCCTCATCCGGGCGACCTTCGCGCAAGAGTGACCGTAGATCGATGGAATGTTCGTTGCCAAGACACATCAGCAGTCGGCCCTCAGCGCTGACTCGTAGTCGATTGCAGTCTCCACAGAAATTGTGGCTGTGGGGTGATATGAGGCCCACCCGCGTAGCGGTGCCCGCCACCTGATAATCGCGTGCGGGACCTGCTGTGGGGCCTGCGGTAATAGGTTCTAGGTTGAAATGCGCTGCCAGCTCATGCAACAGCGCATCGGAAGACACGTAGGAGAGTGGTTTTCCAGCGACGGTGACCTGCCCCAAGGGCATTTCTTCGATGAAGGCGATATCCACACCTGTTGCAATGGCAAATTCGGTTAGCGGGATGACTTCGTCGCGATTCAAGCCATCGAGAATCACCGCGTTCAAGCGGATTCGGTCGAAACCGACGGCCACCGCAGCCTCGATGCCCTCCAGCACGGCTTCTAGGTCGCCGATACGGGTGATATCGCGAAACCTGGAAGCGTCTAGGCTATCGAGGCTGATATTAATCGAGTGTACGCCGGCCATTTTAAGAGCCGGTGCCTGTTGTGACAGATGACTACCGTTGGTCGTCAGCGCCAGGGTCTCGAGCCCCGGCAATTGGCCAAGGCCGGTAAATAGCTCGTCTGCGCCTTTGCGAATCAGCGGTTCCCCACCGGTAACGCGAATTTTCCTCACCCCCAGTTCGGTGAACAGTCGCGCAGTACGCAGTAGCTCCTCGATCGTCAATACCTCGGACCGTGGCAGGAATGTCATCGTCTCCGCCATGCAATACTGGCAGCGGAAGTCACAGCGGTCGGTGATGGACAGCCGCAGGTACGAGATCCTGCGATCAAAGCGATCGATCAGCTTGTCGGCGGTAGTGAGTTGAGGCATGCGGGGGAGTTTACACAAGGGCGCAGGTTGGGGAGCATACAGCAGATGAACAGTCTCACCTATCTAGACCCTAGGCGAACCATATTGCCCGGTTTACTGACGGCCATTGGCTTGGCGGTGATGCTCGAGTCGATGGGGCAGGCGTCGGCGATCATCATTACCGCGGTCGTGGCCTGGCTGTGCATGGCTTGGTGGATTTTCGAACCGATTCCCATCCCTGTCACGTCGCTACTCCCGATTGCCGTATTTCCGATCACCGGCGTCTTAACCGCTGAGCAGGTGGGCGCTTCTGTTGGGTCACCGCTGATCATTCTGCTCATGGGGGGATTTCTGCTCTCCCGCGGGATGGAGAGTACGGGCGCGCACAAGCGAGTGGCGCTGGCGGTGGTCAATTTGGTCGGCGGCCGGCGGCCACACCGGTTAGTGCTGGGGTTTATGTTGGCAGGGGCACTGCTCAGCATGTGGATATCCAATACCGCTTCGGCGCTCATGCTGATGCCGGTTGCTCTGGCGGTACTCGCTTCCTGCTCTGACCGCAAGCAACTGGCTGTACCACTGCTACTCGGATTGGCCTGGTCTTGCAGCATTGGCGGGCTCGGTACGCCGATTGGCACGCCTCCCAATCTGATCTTTATGCAAGTCTATGAGGAGAGCACAGGCCAAGTGATTAGCTTTGGTCAGTGGATGTCCTGGGGCGTCCCGGTCGTCGCGCTACTGCTACCACTGGCATGGTGGTGGGTGACACGCAACTTAGCGCGTGAGATTGCGATCTCACTCCCTGCCGTCGGACCTTGGCGAAGCGCCGAGCGACGGGTCTTGGTCATATTTGCGCTGACGGCCCTGGCCTGGGTCACAAGGGCTGAACCCTTTGGTGGTTGGCAGCAGTGGTTCGGGCTGCCCAATGCCAATGATGCCTCGGTAGCGCTGCTCGCGGTATTGGCCCTCTTTATCGCTCGCGACAATCAGGGTGAACCACTCATCGAGTGGCAGCAGGCGAGCCAAATTCCCTGGGGTGTTTTGCTTCTGTTTGGCGGCGGCATTTGTCTTGCCAGAGCCTTCGTGGCCTCGGGTTTGAGTGCTCAAGTGGGCGATGCACTGACATTGGTATCGGTATTGCCTGTTTATTTCATGATGTTGCTATTGGCACTCGCCGTCACGTTTTTGACTGAGGCCACTTCTAATACCGCGACCACTGCGCTACTGATGCCGGTATTTGCTGCCGTCGCGCTGGCGGTGGAATTGGATCCGTTATGGTTGATGGTGCCCGCGGCAATGAGTGCCAGCTGTGCTTTTATGCTGCCCGTCGCGACGGCGCCAAACGCCGTGGTGTTTGGCAGCGGTGAGCTGCCGATTCAACGTATGGTCAGAGAGGGGTTTGTGTTGAACTTAATCGGCGCGTTGGTCATCACAACCATTTCTTGGGCACTGCTGACCTAGTAACTCTGCGGAGGGGTTATTCCGCATGGGAGGTTGGACGGTACGCCACGCAAATGCATGGCGTACGAATAAGCGCCAGTCTTATAGCAGCGCCATCATGGTTTCGGCGGAGCTGACATCGATGCCGGGGCCTTCCTCTACATTGAGGTGGGTGACTTTGCCGTCCTCGACGATCATGGCAAACCGCTGGCTCCGTGTACCGAGCCCGAAGCCGGAGCCGTCCAGCTCAAGTCCCAATGCTGCGGTGAACTCACCATTGCCATCAGCGAGCATGATGATTTCATCGGCATTTTGAGCTTTGCCCCAAGCGCCCATAACAAAGGCGTCGTTAACGGACATGCAGATGATGCTGTCGACCCCTTTGCTTTTGATCGTATCGGCGTTGACGACATATCCGGGCAAGTGGGTCATCGAGCAGCCGGGCGTAAAAGCGCCGGGCACTGCAAAAAGCACGACCTTCTTGCCATTAAACAAATCCGCGGTAGATACCGGGCCCGGACCCTCATCTCCCATTACGGCCAATGTGCAGCTTGGAATGCAATCTCCTACAGCAATCGTCATATCTCATACTCCTTCTATTACATGGATAACGGTTTATCGAGCGCTGGACGCGCCCGATCATCGTGTGAGTCGGCCTGAATAGTAACTCATGCCGGTGCCTGATCTAGCAGTCTGGCGTCGATTAATTCGCACTCCCGATAGAAATCTGACTGTTGATCACCCAGATAAGGTGCACAATGCGAGAGTACTTGCAGTACGCCGTGATGAATGAGGCGTTGCGCGGATTGGCTGCTCGTCGCGAACTGCTGAAAATTTAGCCAGTACATCATGGTCATGGCCATGTTATCCGCCACGTGTTCAAGGCGCTGGGGGTGAGCACCAATATTGACTGGCGCCAGTAACACCTTGGCGATATGACGGGTTGTTTGCCGCTTGAGTTGCACGAGCCGTCGCATCCCCCTATCAATGTCGGGATAGCGCTGCATCAGGTCGGTCAGGTTGTGATAAACGAAGCGGTTCGAGTACATGACCTCCATCGCCACCGTGAGAAAAAGCCAACTTCGCTCCAGCGGCTGAGCCTCGTCAAAGAAAGACTCCTCGATCAGCGGCGCCGTCAAGATACCCGCTAAATCCTGATAACAGGCGGCGAACAAGGCAGATAAAATGCCGTCTTTGCCTTTGTAGTGGTAGTAAAGGTTGCCCGGACTGATATCCATCTCTAGGGCGATATCGCTGGCGGTGATATTGCGTTCGCCCTGCTCATTAAATAAGCGCGCCGCGGTAACGAGAATGTGCTGTGCAGTTTTCATCCCTGCAAAGTGTAACGCGATGGGACTGCGAAGAAGGCATAAAAAAGGGGAGCAAATGCTCCCCCTGAAAATACGGACCGGATGGTTACAACAGGTGTTTAAGCCGCTTTGCCAAATTTGGCCTTGAGATCATCAAAGCGCGCTTTAGCTTTTTTCATCTGCGCCTCGAGCTTTGAACGATCAGCCAACGAATCCAACTCAAGGTCAGCCAGCGCCTTGAGCGCGTCTTTCTCAACCGCTGCGCCGCGCTTGACCAGCGACTGGTACAGCGCTTCAGCTTGCTTGCGACGCTCGGTCAACCGGTTCTGGGCAGCGTCGACTTGCTCCTGCAGAGTCGCAAACTGCTCGAGTGCCTGGTCGTAAGCCTTGCCATACACGCCTAGGCCCGCCAGCAACGCATTGCGGCCAGCATCAATGGCCTTGGGCTTGGCACGGGTCTTCGCGCGGGGAGCCGCCTTGGCGGTGGTCTTCGCGGCCGGCTTTTTCTTGGCAGCGGTTTTAGTGGCCGGCTTTTTCTTCGCCGCTACCTTTGCTTTTGCTTTCACTTTGGCTTCTGCCATGACACGTCTCCTTGTGACTGTCTCTGAACACGGAATCAGTTTGCGGCCAGAAATTAGAATCCGCCCTCTAAACACCCGCAAAAAAGCGGCGTGTGACGGTAACAATTCACATTTTCTTCAGCGTTGGATGACGCACGGGCTGAATATTGTCGATACCGGACGGGACAATAACTGGCTACAATCCGACCCCTTTCGCCCAAGCAACTCCGATAGCCCTGTTATAGGGGCACGAAATGCACGCGTTTTCGGTGGCAGCGAGCAGGGTTCGTAGGACCAATCCTCAGTGGTGGGTTGCGCGTAACAGGGTGGGCTTTGAGAGCAATGCAAATGACTGAATCGCATAAAAGCAGGACTTCCCGCCGTCGCCTTCTGGGCTCGATAGCGTTTACTGCCGTCGGGCTGGGGCTCTGCTTCCTCGTTCTGGTTGGAAAGCCTGCGACCCAGCCAACGGTTTTTCCCGAGCCTCGCCGGCCATTGATCGATGTGGTGGTGGCTACCCCGGCTGATCATCGCGTTTCGGTGCGTACGCAGGGCACGGTCGAGCCCGTCAGGCGAGTGGGCCTGGTAGCGCAGGTAGCGGGCAAGGTCGAAACGGTCGCTCACCAGTTTCTGGACGGTCGATTTTTCAAAGCCGGCGATGTTCTGCTGGAACTGGAGAAAGCCGACTATGAGTTCGCCATCGCCCGGGCCAAAGCGCAGGAGGCCGCCGCGGCGCAGCGTGTGGCAGAAGAGCGCGGACGTAATTTACAGGCGCAGCGAGAGTGGCGTGATTTGGGCACCAGTGAAGCGAACGACCTGTTTCTTCGCAAACCCCAGTTGCGGGCAGCTGAAGCGTCATTAGCCGCTGCGCGTGCGGACGTGGCAGCCGCGGAGCTTGCATTGGATCGCACCATGGTGCGCGCCCCTTTCGACGGCCGGCTGGAAAAAAAATCAGTCGACCTAGGGCAATATGTGGCGCCCGGTACCGTGTTGGCGCAAATCTACGCGACTGATCGTGTTGAAGTGCACTTACCCATCAGCGACTCGCAGATGGCGTTACTCGAGCTCCCCTTATTTGAGACAGACGTGACGGCGTTGCCAGAGGTCGTGCTCAGCGCGCGCTTTGGTGGAGAGCGTTGGCAATGGCTGGGGCAAATCGCTCGGGTGGAGGCAAGCATCGATCGCGATAGCCGCGTCACCTTTGCTATTGCAGAGGTCACCAACCCATTCAGTGACGATGCCTCCCGAAGACCCCCCCTCACCCCGGGCTTATTTGTCGAGGCCATGATCAGCGGTAAGCCATTGCAGGAATCCGTCGAGCTCCCCGCCACGGCACTTCGTGGGGACAACACAATTTTGTGGGTCAATGACGATAGCCGGCTTGAACGGCTACCCGTCGAGCTACTGCGTCGTGAGCCAAATCGCGTCTGGGTGCGAGGTATCCCGTCAGGCACTCAGGTAGTTGCCGAGCAAAGCAGCTTGCTCGCTGCGGGAGCGGCGGTGGAAATCGCCGAGGTCCTGCGTGAAAGGGGCTGATGAATCCGGCCTACTAGGCTGGTTTATCTCAAATCCAATCGCCGCCAATTTGTTGATGGTGGTGCTAGTCATTGGAGGTCTGTACAGCATACCGGGCCTCGATAAGCAGTTTTTTCCCACACCGGTCATTGACCGCGTCAGCATCTCCATGCCTTTTCCAGGCGCGAGCCCCAAGGAAGTCGAGGAGCAAATCTGCGTCCGGATTGAAGAGGCGATTCATGATCTGGACGGTATTAAGGAAATCCGCTCGACCGCATCAGAGGGTATGGGGCAGGTTATCGTAGAGGCATTCGCCGGATATCCCACCCAGCGACTCACCAATGAAATTAAAACCCGCGTGGATGCGATTACCACTTTTCCCAGCGATGCCGAACGCCCTGTTGTGACCGAGTTGATCTATCGCCATCTTTTGGGAACCGTACAGCTGGCCGGAGATCTCGATGAGTGGGAGTTAAAGGAACTCGGTGAGGGCCTGCGTGACGATTTGGCTCGCCAGCCCTGGATTTCCGTTGTGGATCTGGTGTCACCCAGGCGTTACGAAGTCTCAGTGAATATCTCGGAAATCGATTTGCGCCGACACAATTTATCTTTTGATGACGTAGTGGCGGCGATTCGTTCCGCGTCGTTGAATTTGCCTGCCGGTGCAATTAAGGGTCAGGACGGCGATATCCGGGTGCAAACCCGCGGTCAGGCCTATTATCGCGAGGACTTCGAGCGGATTGTTTTGTTGACGGCCCGTGATGGCACCCAGGTCTTCCTTGGAGAAGTCGCTACGATCGAAGACGGTTTTGAGGATGTCGATACGCTCAGCCGGTTCAATGGCATGCCGGGGCACGGGCTATACGCTTACGTGACAACGCATCCCGATGTGGTGCAGTCCTCGCGCGTTATCAAGGAGTGGGTTGCAGAGCAAGCGCTCAACTTGCCTGAGGGTGCGACGCTGTCATTTTGGCGCGATGCCGCGGTGCCCTTTAAAGATCGGGTGGAAACGCTGTTGAAGAATGGCATCGGCGGTTTGATGCTCGTGTTCTTAGTGCTGGTGCTGTTTCTCCGACCGCTGGTTGCTGTCTGGGTATCGGTGGGTATTGCGGTCGCGTTTTTGGGCGCGTTTTTTTTGCTCCCCTACACGGGCGTTGGCTTGAACATGATTTCGCTGTTCGCGTTTCTACTGGTTCTGGGCATTGTGGTGGACGACGCCATTATCGTGGGTGAATCCATTCATACGGCGCAGGCCAGAGGGCTGAGCGGTGACCAAGCCGCACTGTGGGGCGTCCGCGAAGTGTTCAAGCCGGTTTTGTTCGCTGTTATCAGCACCATGGTGTTTTTTGCTCCCATGATGTTCATGCCCGGAGAATGGGCCCACGCCTCGAAGGGGATTCCGATCGTTGTTCTGTTGGCATTGACGTTCTCGCTCATTGAGTGTCTGTGGATTTTGCCTTCTCACTTGTCAAAGTTGGGACCGGAAAAGCCGGCTCAACAGCCACTGCTCAAGCGACTGGAAGGGTGGCGCCATATCTGTGCCGACTGGTTGATGTCGGTAGCGAGGAATCGTTATCAGCCGTTACTCAGATGGGCCCTACAGCACCACTTTCTGGTTGCGGGCTTCTTTCTTGTGATGCTCAGTCTCAGCCTCTCGCTATATGGTGGCGGTTGGTTGCGATCGGCGTTTTTTCCGCGCATTAACTCGGACTTTGTCGAAGCCAAAATCACCATGCCTGAGGGAGGTTCCTTCTCGCAGGCCGAAGAGGTGATGCAGCGGGTAGTCGAAGCGGCTGAAGGGCTGAAGAGCGAGTGGAATAGTCGACCAACCTACAGCGAAGAGCCTGCCATCGGCAGCATTTTGGGCCGAGCAAACGACAATAACGTCGAGGTGGTGATCCAGACGGTCGCACAAGGCGTCGATACCGAGGCATTTGCGCTGCAGTTACGTGCCGATTCCGGCGCCCTGAGTGAGGCGAAGGAGGTGCGCATGGACTACACCATTCGCGATCCGGGTAAACCGATCAAATTGGTATTGGCGTCGCGCAATGTTGAGGATCTTGAGGCAATGGCCGGCGACGTGCGCGAGGCGCTGTTGTCCTATACCGGTGTGTTCGATGTTTCGGACAGTTTCGATAGTCCGCGTGACGAGTTGGTTCTGGAGCTAAAGCCGGCAGCAGAAACGTTGGGGATCTCTCTGTCTGACGTCGCGCGACAAGTGCGTCAGGCGTTTTATGGTGCCGAGGCGCAGCGGATCCCGCGCGGTAGAGAGGATGTCAAGGTGATGGTGCGTTACCCCGAATCTGAGCGCCTCGCCATCGCTAATCTCAATGATATGTATATCCGCACACCCGCGGGCAGCGAGGTGCCCTTCGAGGCTGTAGCCGCTTACCGCGTAGAGCCGGGTTACCAGAAGCTTGAGCGACTCGATCGCTTGCGCACGCTCGAGGTGAATGCTGACGTGGAGGCTAATGGGCCGGCGCCGCGAGAGGTAGTGGAGTCTCTATTCCGCGAATATTTGCCCAAGTGGCAGCAGCAGTATCCTGACCTATACGTGAATATGGACGGCGAGTTGCAGGAGGAGATCGAATTTAGGCAGGCGACGGTAAAGCTGATGGCGCTCGCCATGATGATCATCTATGCGTTGATGGCCGTCGCGTTTCGCTCTTACTGGCAGCCGCTGCTGGTGCTGACAGCGGTTCCTTTTGGTCTGATGGGCGCCATTTTTGGCCACATGATTCTGGGCTGGCAGGTGAGCCTGTTCTCAATCATGGGAATTACCGCCTGCGCGGGCGTCGTTGTGAACGATAACCTTGTGCTCATTGATCGCATTAATCGTTTGCGAGAGGAGGGGCAGGCGCTGGTGGATGCGTTGTTGCAGGCTGGCGTGGATCGCTTTCGGCCGATTATTTTGACCTCATTAACGACGTTTGTTGGACTGTTACCGATCATGTCCGAAACCAGCGTACAGGCGCAGTTTTTGATCCCTATGGTGACCTCGCTGGCGTTCGGCGTGCTGTTCGCGACCGGCGTGACCCTCCTGCTGGTTCCTGCGCTCTATTTGATTGCCGAAGACGCGGGTGTCCTCAGATCGCGCCTTATTGGGCGGGTATCGGTAAGCGCTCCCGCGGCGGATCCCTTGTGATAACCGATTAGGGTGATGGTCGACGCCGGGGTCGACCAGCCCGACCCCTTGTCATCCTTGAACCCTGACATCACTGACGCTGCTCGTCCCTGGCGCTCGGCCGGTCCGAACGAGTTCAGATTCTCGTTGTTAGCGTGATTGCTGATCTCAGTGGGGTTTGGGTCCTGCAGCGATGATGGCGTCGCTGACATCGAACTTGGCAATATTTTCGATGAACAGGTCTGCGAGCTGCCCCGCTTGCGCCTCGTAGGCGGCGTCATCACCCCAGCCGGCTTTGGGATCGAGGTAGCGCGCGTCGACGCCCGGGATACTCACCGGGAAATCCAGATTCAATCGATCGATATGGCGGGTTTCGGCGCCGATCAGGACGCCGTCCTGGGCTGCTTTTACCACCGCGCGTGTGACTGGAATAGGGAAGCGTGAACCGGTGCCGCCAGGAGCGCCCGACCCCCCCGTCCAGCCGGTGTTGATCAAGTACACCTGACTGTCAAAGTCCTCGATACGCTTAATCAGTAACTCAGCGTAATCGCCGGCTGGCCTCGGCATAAAGGGTGCGCCAAAGCAGGTCGAAAAAGTGGGATTAATCCCCGCCGCGGCGCCAACTTCGGTCGATCCTACCCGTGCGGTGTATCCCGAGAGAAAGTGAAACGCCGCCGCTTCTTTCGACAAAATCGAGATCGGCGGCAAAACGCCGAATACGTCACAGGTAAGGAAGATCACACACTTGGGTTCGCCACCCGCGTTGGTGTCAGATCGCTTAGCGACGTGCTCCAGGGGGTAGCAGCAACGTCCATTTTCCGTGAGCCGGGTATCTGAGTAGTCAGCGTGACCCTGGTCATCGAGCACGACATTTTCGATGATGGCGCCGGTCCGAATGGCATCCCAGATCACAGGCTCATTTTCACGACTCAGGTCGATCGTTTTCGCGTAGCAACCGCCCTCGATGTTAAAGACGGACCCTTTCGACCAGCCGTGTTCGTCGTCACCGATCAGGTAGCGGTCGGGATCTGCTGATAGCGTTGTCTTGCCCGTGCCCGAGAGGCCAAAAAATAGGGTGGTATCACCTGCTTCACCGATATTGGCCGAGCAGTGCATTGGCATCACGTCCTTTTCTGGTAGCAGGAAGTTCTGCACTGAGAACATTGCCTTCTTCATTTCCCCGGCGTAGCGCATCCCGGCAATCAGCACCTTTCGCTGACCGAAATTGATAATCACCGTCGCATCAGAGTTGGTGCCATCACGCTCAGGATCGCAGACGAAATCAGCGACATTGAGGATTTTCCACTCGGGTTTATTAGCAGGATTGTATGCGTCTGGCCTAATGAACATATTGCGGCCGAATAATGACTGCCAAGCGGTCGCCGTAATCACTTTAACCGGCAGGTAGTGGTCGGTGTGCTCGCCGACGTGAAGGTGCTGTACCCAAGTGTCCGACTGCGCTGCATGCGCCTTTACGCGTTGCCACAGAGCATCAAACCGCTCGGCATCAAACGGGCGATTCACCCCGCCCCAATCAATGGCATCCTCGCTTGATGGTTCTCTCACTACAAAGCGATCCGCCGGGGACCGGCCGGTGCGCGCACCGGTTTCTACCCGTAATGCGCCAGTATCGGACAAGATGCCCTCGCCACGATCCAGCGACATTGTTATCAGATCGGGGGGCAATACATCGCTGTGTATGGCGGAAGGTGAAGGAGCGGATTCGGTCATGATGGTTTCCGTGCTGAGTGCTAAATGCTGTTATCGGTTTTTCTGTGCTTTATTTTATACGTTCTGTGTTTTCACCCGTCTGTCTTTACGGGCACTGCCCACCCTGGGCGGTTGCGTTGCGAACTTGCATCTTCAGTGCAATGTCCTGTTCTCAGGCCCGATCGCGGACGCTAGAGACACCTCATCGAATCGATAAGTGGCACCGCACAGCTCACAGGTCAACGTGATCTCACCAGCTTCTTCGAGAATCTCGGCTTGTTCAGAGACCGGCAACAAGGCAATCGTGTCGGCGCTGCGTTTACGGCTACAGCGACATTTAAACAAAATCGGGGCGGGTGGGTATACCTTTATCCTTTCCTCTGGATAGAGGTTGTACAAGAGGTCCTCAGAGGTTAGGGAGAGTAACTCCTCAGCCCGAATTGTCTCCGCCAAAATGCATAATGTTGACCACTGCTCCTCGCGCTCGCTGCCCGATGTCAGCTGCGCGGGCAGTTGCTGGAGCATCAGGCCCGCGCTCTTGGTTCCGTTTGACGCGAGCCAGAAACGCGCCCCCAGCTGCTCACTCTGCGCAAAATAGTTTTCTAGGGCGGTGGCGAGGGGAAAGCCTTCAATGGCGATGATGCCTTGGTACTGCTGGCCTTTTTCCCGCTCAATAGTCAGCGCGAGCTGTCCGCCGGCTAGGAGCGTCATCGGGTCCTGAGCTTCCGCATCGAGATTGCCCCTGGCAATACCCCGGATCTGTCGCTCGCTGGTACATTCAACCATGGCAAGGGTGAGGGCGCTGTCGCTTCTGGCCTGAAGGGTAATTCTGCCGGTGTACTTAAGGTTATTACTGATCAACACCACGGCCGCCGCAAATTCGCCCAATAGCTGTCGAATACTCTCGCTGTAGGGTTGGTTAGCAAGCATTTCACCCAGCGCAGCATTCAGCCTGACCGCCTCGCCACGGACATCGAGCGCGTCAAATAAGAAGCGCTGGCTGCAATCGTTCCCGGTCGTCATTATCTCGTTAATCTAGGCTTCGTGGGCGTGTAGGATAACGGTATCGCAATCCTGCCCCAATTCGATCTCGCTATGTCCGATATTCGCGTTTCCCGCTCCCATTCCCTTGATGCTATAGCCCGAGAGCAGGCGCTCTGTGACTTGCGGGCGTACCTTGCTGATACGTTAAAGGCCAGAACAGAAGTCGTAGAAGGTGAAATCATGTTTACCGGAACCGGGTACTCCGGTGCCATCCGTATCGACGAAACTAGGGTGAGCGGGTTCGTCCGCTTGGGAATACTGATGAAGCCCATGAAGGGCGTCATCAACAGAGAGATCGGGGCTGCTTTGGACCTGTATCTCGGGACCGCATAGGGTGCGATACAGAAAGCTGACAGTCAGCTCGCGAGGGCCTTAACCTTCGCGTTCAGCCGGCTCTTGTGACGCGCGGCCTTGTTTTTCTTGATAATGCCGCGATTTGCCATACGGTCAATGACCGGAACGGCACTGTCATAGGCGGCGCGGGCCGCATCGGCATTGCCCGTATCGAGTGCTGCGACGACCTGCTTGATTTTGGTTCGTACCAGTGACCGCAGGCTGGCATTGTGCGATCGGCGCTTGTCGTTTTGACGCGCACGTTTTCTTGCTTGGGGTGAGTTCGCCACCGCTTTGCTCCAGAGGGATCTAAAAGAGGGCGCGAATCATCAGAGATACGCGATTCAATGTCAACCGGCGGGGGCACCGTAAGCCCCTGAATTGGGGGTTTTACCGGTTACCAGCCCAACCAGATCAGAATCCAGCCAATCAGGGCCGTGACGAGGGACGAGCCCGCCTTGTCGAGACGGAAAAGCGCATAGCCGTAACCCAGCGGCGGCAGCAAAAGTGCGCACATGCCCCAGGCCATTTCTTCCTTCCAGGCTGCGATTAAGAGCAGTACCCAGCTAACGGCCAGCGACGTCGCGCCGAGGGTCATCAAAAACGAACTGGAAGCTTCCATTTGTGGGCTCTCGCGAGTAGGTTTTGCGCTGCCTGTTTAACGTGGCGCCAAGAGTCGCGCAGGGTACCAGAAACGACTCGGCGACGGCACAATATTGTATTGCCTATTGGCGGGAAAAATATGACCGAAGTATCCGGGCCTGAAAAAGAGGGTGATCCCTATGCGGACATCAGGCCCTATTCAAATCTCGAGGCGCCCATGGTTTTGCGGCGCCTCGCCCGAGATCAGGAGCTTGCGACGACAATCGCGATATGGCGATTGCCTCGCTTGAGACGATTATTGCCGGCTGCGGCCTACTGGTTGTCGAGATTCTGGCTGTTGCTCGTGGGGCGTCGATTGGCATCGGTCGAGGATTTACAAAATCTGATTGCGCCGAATCTCGCGAAAATGATCAAAAAAACATCCCGCTTTTCCGTCGCCGGTATCGACGTGCTGGATGTCACGCGCAGTCGTGTGTATGTGAGTAATCACCGCGACATTGTTATGGATGCCGCTTACGCTAACTATGCATTACACCGCGCGGGCGTAAAAACGCTCGCCATCGCGATCGGCGATAACCTATTGTCAAAACCCTGGGTCGCGGACCTGATGCGGCTGAACAAGAGTTTCGTGGTTAAACGAAATCTTAGTGGTCCGAGGGCGCTGCTTACCGCGGCGAAGCAGTTGTCTGGCTATATCAGAGATTCTGTCTCTCAGGACCTCAACTCCATCTGGATCGCGCATCGTGAGGGCCGGGCCAAGGATGGACGCGATGTTACTGAGCGTGCGGTGATCAAGATGTTAGCGATGTCTAAGGGCCAGGGCGAGACGCCTCAGGCGGTACTGGATGAACTGGATATCTTGCCTCTTATCATTTCCTATGAGCTGGATCCCTGCGACGCGCTCAAAGCGGCGGAGCTGTCTGCGGGGAAAGGCTATGTGAAATCTGAGTTTGAGGATGTCACCTCGATCGCTCGCGGGATTACGGGCGAAAAAGGATGTGTTCACCTCCAGTTTGGGGACGCATTGGCGCCCGGGTTGAGCGTGGAGGAGGTAGCGGCGGAGATCGACGCTCAGATGGTGATCTATTATCGGCTCTATGCGACCAATGTTTGGGCCTGGGAATGGCTCCACGGTGAGTCGGCGCCTGCTGAAATCACCTACCATCGCGGCTCCGTCAGCAAGACGGCGTTCCGATCGCGACTCGACGCCGTGCCTGAAGCCCATCGAGACTGGATGCTCCGAATGTACGCCAATCCCGTTATCCGGGCCATTGAGCAAAGCGCAACGGATCGAGGCGTCCAATGTGATTGATGAGGCGCTCCAGGACGAAATCCGGGTGGCCTATCAGCAACTGACCGAGACACTGGGATTGCGGCCTCGATGGGGGCAGCGCCAAATGATCGCAGAAGTGGCCAATGCGCTGGGTGATCCTGAGCAGGAGACACCGATCGCCGTGGTAGAGGCGGGTACCGGCACCGGTAAGACGCTGGCTTACCTGGTTGCGGCTTTGCCTATCGCCAGAGCTAGAAAGAAGAAATTGGTGGTGGCATCAGCCACGATTGCGCTCCAGGAACAGCTTCTTTTCCGCGATCTCCCTGATGTGATGCGTCACAGTGGCTTGCATTTCCAGTCGGCATTGGCCAAGGGGCGGAGTCGTTATGTCTGTCTGTTAAAGCTGGACCATCAGCTTGCAGAGCATGCGCCCGAGCCAATTATCCCTCTGTATCCCGATGAGTTTCCCACGCTGGATGCGGCGCGCGTGACGCCGGTGCTTCAGCAGATGCTTCAGGCAATGGCTGAGGGTCAGTGGGATGGTGACTTTGATGCGTGGGCCGATCATCTGGAGCCTGAGATCCGGCAGCTCGTGTCCACGGATCAAAGCCAATGCACTGGCCGGCGGTGTCCTCACGTGGGGCAATGCAGTTTTTTTCGTGCGCGAGAGGGGTTGGACGACGCGGACATCATTGTGACCAACCATGATCTCGTGCTGTCTGATTTGCGGCTCGGTGGAGGCGTGATACTCCCCGCACCTGAGGACAGTTTTTACATCTTCGACGAAGGCCATCAGCTGCCCAGCAAGTGCCTTAATCATTTCGCACTGCGATTTCACGCGGCTTCAGTGTTGCAAGGACTGCGGGACAGTGATCGCTGGCTGGGGAGTTCTGGTGCCCGCTGGGGCACTCAGGGCCTGGATGACAGGTTACTACCCGCGATGACCTCCCTGCTGGGAGATCTGGTACAGCGCGTCGAGGACGTCAGTGCGCACCTGTGGAGCTTGTTCCCAGATATCGATGCCGAACAGGCGGAATATCGATTCCCGCATGGTTGTATCGATGCGGAATTGATGACGCAGGCAGACGGATTGATGACCCAATGGGATCAGCTCTATCGCAACGCCACGCGCCTCGAAGCGGCAATCGAAAATATGCAGACGGGAGATGTGACACGAAGTGGGGGCGTCGATCAGGCGGACGGCGACCCGGATCTGGATTTGGTGAATGCACAGGGACTGGTGGCCAGGGCAGAGCAGCAAATCGCGATTTGGCGGGTATTTGCTGAGGCGCCTGGAGAAGGGCATTCGGGAGACGGCTGGGCAAGGTGGATTCAGCACCGCGGCAGCCTGGGCACCGTGGAGTGCCGTGCCAGCCCCATCTTGCCTGGCGATTTGCTCTACGATGCGCTGTGGTGTCGCGCTGCAGGCGCGGTTGTGACCTCCGCGACGCTCGCGGCACTGGGCACTTTTGATCGATTCAGGGACCGGTCGGGGATACCGGCCTCGGCGCGATGGAAACAGGTTGCAAGCCCCTTTGATTCGCGTAAAGCGACCTTTAGTGTCCCGGCGATGGCCGCGGAACCCAGTGATGCTGAGGCACATACCGACGAGTTGATTCGTCTGATCCCTGAGCTGATCGAGCATAACGAGGGAGCCTTGCTTTTGTTCACCTCGCGGCGGCAGATGGAGACGGTACTTGAAGGGGTACGTGGGACTCTCCGGCATCAGATTCTGGTGCAAGATCACATGAGCAAAAGCCAGTTGTTAGAGACGCACCGAAACAATATTGACCAACGTCTGCCATCTGCCATTTTCGGGCTCGCCAGTTTTTTCGAAGGCATCGATTTGCCCGGCAATTACTGTAGCCATGTCGTGATTGCCAAGCTGCCTTTCGCAGTGCCAGACGATCCGATTGCGGCGGCGCACTCGGAATTGCTTCAGGCGCAGGGTCGCGATCCGTTTATGGAGATCAGTGTCCCCGATGCCGCTCAAAAGCTCGTGCAAGCGAGTGGTCGGTTGCAGAGAACCGAAGATGACGAGGGCCGCATAAGCCTGCTGGATAGACGCGTATTAACGCGGCGCTATGGTAAAGCCATACTCAATACGCTACCTGCGTTTACATTTGATCTTAAGGGCTGAGGCGAAGAGATATTGAGGTGCGACAGCGATGATGCTTGATTCAGAACGCAGTGCCATCGCGGAGCAGTTGATCGATCTGGAGGCGGGCCTGCGTCAAGCAAATCTCTGGTCTGCTGAGACCCCCTCTATCGATGCACTGCAATCAGAACAGCCGTTTGCCATGGATAAGCTCGAACTGGAGGAATGGCTGCAATTTATCTTTATACCGACACTTTACGAATTGCTGGATAGCGGTTCGCCACTGCCCGATCGATGCTCAATCGCACCTATGGCAGAGGAAACGCTTGATAAGAAGCCGATACCCACTGCTTCGTTGATTGCGACAATTAGGGAATTGGATCGGCTGATTACAGAAACAGACTGATCTAGCCCCGAGAACCCTGGTATGAGACGGGCGCACCGACAGCGATCGGGCGCCCGGGGATTCCCTAAAACTGCACGCGCTTGGTGAAGCCGCCGTCAACGACGACGTTCGCGCCGGTCGTGAAGGCAGAACGCGGGCTTGCCAGGAAAGCTACCGTGTCTGCGACTTCGTAGTTGCTCCCCATGCGCCCCATCGGAATACTAGCGACGGTGGCGTTATAGAAGTCGGCCATGTGGGTCTTGATCTGCTCCCAGGCGCCGCCCTCAAAGTAAATCGGGCCGGGGCTGACCGCATTCACGCGAATGCCCGATGCCGCCAAAGACTGGGACAAGTTGCTGGAGTAATTCAGCAGGCCGGCCTTGATAGCACCGTAGGGGCTGGGGCCTGCAAATGCCTCGACCGCAGCAGTGGTCGAAATGATGACAATGGCGCCTTGCCCGGATTTCGCCAGGTGGGGTTGCGTGAGCTCTACGCCGCGCCAGGTCGCCAGCATGTCGGCTTCAAAATTGGCGCGCCATCCCGACTCGGAATTGTCGGCACCTCCTGCGGAGACGTTCGGCACGAAAATATCGATGCCACCGAGTGTGTCGGCACACTGGGTAACCCATGCCTCGAGTGACGCCGCATCGGTGACGTCCACCACGCTGCCGCAAGCCTTCACACCTTTGGCACTGAGGGCTGCCACCGTCTCGTCAACTTCAGCCTGATTACGCGCGCAGACACCGATGTTGCAGCCTTCGTCCGCCAGTGTTTCGGCGATCGCTCGGCCAATGCCCTTAGTCGACCCGGTGATCAGTGCGACTTTATCTTTGAGTTGCAGGTCCATTATTTTTCTCCTTGCTCGATCATCAGTAGTGTAAACGGGTCGGCAGAGCTTAACCGCTAAACGCCATAAATTCTCGCAGCGCCTCGCCGCGTGAACATACCCAGCTCTCCAGCGCCGTAATGCGCTTGAAAAAATGCCCGACGATATACTCGTCGGTAGTAGCGATGCCGCCATGAAGCTGTATCGCTTCTTGTGAGACTTTGCGCCCCACCGTGCTGGCTTTAACTTTTGCGGCGCAGGCAAACCGAGATCGATCCGGCGTGTCGCCATCGGCAGCGTCACATGCGGCATAGACTAAGGATCGAGTGAGCTCCACCTGAATGAGCATATTGGCCATCCGGTGCTGTAGCGCTTGAAAAGACGCCAAGGGTTGACCGAACTGAACACGTTGCTTGGTGTATTCCACCGTCGTATTGAGCGCGGCATGAGCGGCACCGAGTATTTCGGCACTGCTGAGTGTCATAGCGAGCTCACGATAGGCCTCGAGCGCGGACAGTGCCGCTGTCCCGGCGAGCAGAATCTGATGCTCTTCAATGGTGGTGTCGAAGCTGCAGTTCGCGCCCCCGCGGCCATCATGAGTCGGAAAAGTCTCACAGGTAACGCCCGCCGCATCCCGCGGGCACAGTACCCAGGCCAAACCTTCATCACAGCTCGCCAGCACAATAAAGTGGGTCGCGGAGGGGCCAGCGCTGACCCATTTTTTGACGCCGGTGAGTCGCCAGCCGGAGTCGCCACGGCTGAGCACGGTAGCAGGGCGCTCATTACGTCGGCCGGCACACTCGTCGATTGCCGCCAGGGGAATCAACTCACCGCTGACTAATTGACCGAGCCATGCAGCCGCGTGGGGGCTGGGTGCAATGAGTGTCGCTGCGCTCATCAGCACTTCAATCAGAGGTTCGGTGACCAGATACCGACCGCAGAGCTCGGCGAGAATCGCGCACTCCCGGGTACCCAGTCCCAGACCATCGAGGTGTTCGGGGACGGGGAGGGCGAGCCAACCCATCTCGGCGAATGCCTGCCAATGCTGAGGGTCGGT
>Ga0181578_10000950_pt1 | contig 28017 bp, 32 predicted proteins | sample 071ome_21_FD_148659 | JGI IMG/M metagenome (GOLD analysis project Ga0181578, IMG submission 148659) | Coastal salt marsh microbial communities from the Groves Creek Marsh, Skidaway Island, Georgia - 071401CT metaG (spades assembly) | ecosystem: Environmental > Aquatic > Marine > Intertidal zone... | reverse complement strand
GGTGTGATCGACTGCTCGACCACCCCTGGATAGCGTCGGTGCAATGACAACGGTCTTCGCCAGTCCGGACGACCTGCTGGCTGCCGTCGGCACCGAACTCGGGAGCAGCGATTGGGTTGCGATCGAGCAGGATCGAATCGACGGATTTGCCGATGCGACCGACGATCACCAATGGATTCATGTGGATCCCGAAGCAGCTGCTGCCGGGCCCTTCGGCTCGACGATTGCCCACGGGTACCTGACCCTTGCCCTCACCAACCGGTTCCTCCCGCAGATCGTCCGAGTCGACGGTGTGTCGATGGGCATCAACTATGGGGTCAACAAGGTTCGCTTCCCGCAACCCGTACCGGTCGGCTCGCGGGTTCGGGGCCACGCAACTCTCACCCACGCCGAAGAGATCGACGGCGGCGTGCAGGCCGTCATCACGATGACGGTCGAGATCGAGGGAGGCACGAAACCCGCCTGCATCGTGGAGTCGGTCAGCCGATTCCTCCGATGATCACAAACGGTTGATCCGCGTACACTGGCGCCATGGCGAAGCGAAAGAAACGAACGACCCGTCCTGCCTCCGACGCGGCTCCGTCGCTTCCGCCCATCGCCCCCGGCCTGTTGAGTCCAACCCGGCGAGTGCCGGCCGACATCGAGCGTCCGCCCTATGCCGTGAGCGGAGACCCTGGACCCTCGATCTCCGATCTGCGGCGTACCCCCGAGGAGCTCGAGGCCATGCGCCGCACCGGTGCAAAGGCGGCCGAAATCCTGCTCCGAGCCGGTGAACTCGTGGCCCCCGGGGTCACCACCGACGCCATCGATGCGCTCGTACACCAGGCGTGCATCGACGCCGGCGGCTACCCGAGCCCGCTCAACTATCGCGGGTTCCCGAAGTCGGTGTGCACGTCCGTCAACGAAGTCATCTGCCACGGCATCCCCGACTCTCGACCGCTCGCCGATGGCGACATCATCAACATCGACGTCACCCTGTTCTGTGAAGGCGTCCATGGCGATACCTCGACGACATTCCTCGTCGGCGAGGTCGACGATCCGAGTCGCCGCCTTGTGCGCGAGACGGCACGATCGCTCGACCTCGCGATCGATGCAGTGAAGCCCGGCGGGCTGGTCAACGAGATCGGGAAAGCGATCGAGAATCATGCCCGTCAGCACCGACTCGGTGTCGTTCGCGAGTTCATCGGGCACGGCGTTGGTACCGAGTTCCACACGAATCTGCAGATCCCGCACTACTACGAACGGCGTCTGCAGACCCGTATCGAGCCGATGGTGTCGTTCACCATCGAGCCGATGCTCACCCTTGGAGAACCGCACGCAGCGCTGTGGGACGACGACTGGACCGCCGTGACGATCGACGGGACGCGGACAGCTCAGTTCGAGCACACGCTGGTGATGACCGATGACGGCGCCGAGCGGCTGACCGTCACCGCCGCCGGTGCGTGTGCCCACGACTATGTCGCAACGATGATGGTCTGAGGTTCGAGCCCTGCGGATCAGCGAAGGGTGGCGTCGCCGTCGCGGGGCATCTCGACCCAGGTCTGGCCCGGGAGGATTCGGATCATGGCGCCGGTCGTCGCATCGACGTAATCGATCTGATCGGTCGTGGTGACCCGGCGCCACGCAGCCCGCACGACCTGCCCGTCGCTGAGGATCCAGGCGTCGCCCACGCCGGTGGTGATGGCATGCGGTGATCGCCCATCCGCCTGAGACGCGGTGTACTTCGTGATCTGGATGATCACGGTGGTCGGCGCGATGCGGGTCCCGTCGGCGTCGACGGTCGGGTTGCCGTCCTGCGACCGGTCCCAACCGATGCCATTCCACGAGTAGGCGACCGTCGTCTTGCCATAATCGATGTCGACCCCTGCGGCGGCTTCGGCATCGGGATGGAATGGGTCGTCTTCGGTACGGAACTCGAAAATGGGCGACGGCAGTCCGGTCGGATACTCGTCACCCTGCCCCACCTCCCAGAGGTTGGCCGGGTTGGTGAAGAGATTGTGCGGGGCGGGACGCGAGGTGCGGTAATAGAGATCGCCCTCCGAGCCGGCACCGATGTCGACCAGGGTTGATTGCCGCAGGAGTTCCACCGCGGTGCGGTTTCCTCCGGAGTTGGCGAACAGCGGCGAGTTGAACTGGGCCAGAAGGTCGAAGTCGGTGGTGCGCATCGACCGGATCGGGCCGACTTCGGTTGGGGTTTGGCTGTGGAACACTGCAGCCAGGCGGGTCAAGCCCCCTTCGACCTCCTCGACATAGACGATGTCGGCCTGAGCGATCCCCGCCTGCGGGCGGGCGGCAACAACGTTGTCGATCTTGACCGCAAGCACCGGACGAATCGGCTCGTCGAAGATCACGAGACCGGTGAGGAGCGCCTTGCCTTGAAGTGCCCTGAGCCGAGCGATCCTGACCGAGGTCTCGTCCAGATCGAGGACCAGTTGCGCTCGGCGCTGCCCGAGTTCGAGGCGACGAGCATCGGCGTCGGCACGCAAGCCCTCCAGTGCCTCGCGCTCGCTGCGGGCACTCGCCAGCTCCTCCTTCAGTCGCCGTAGCCGTTCATCGGCTTCGTCGAGCTTGGCCTGGGCGTCGTCGATCACGGCGCTGTAGAGCTCACGAGCCCGCGACGGATCCCCATCGTCGGTGCCGGACAGCACGCGAATCTCGTCGAGAACGGCGTTCTGGCGAGGGTCGCCATTGGTGAAGCCGGCGATCGCGATCTGCACACGGGTCGCAGCCGGGATACGTCGTTGGTCGACCGCTCGTTCGAAGTCGTCGGCGAGGAGCTCGATGTGGACCGTTGCGGTGCGCAGCGCAGCATCGATCCCGTCGAGCTCCACCTCCGACGCAGCAAGTTCGGCGTCGACCCTTGCGAGCTCGGTTCCGAGATCGTCACGAAGGTTCTCGAGTTGCTCGATTTCGGCCTCGGACTGCGCGCCCACCGGCACACCGGGGACACTCAGCAGGGCGGCGGCGAGCCCACCGAGCAGGATTCGCGATCGTCGAGGTCGATGCATGGGTTCCGAACTGCGGCCGAGTGCTCCGGCGCAGATGGTACTGCGTCAGTTCGGGTCGGAGGGGGCGCTTGGTGTCCAGCCCTGGGGTGCAAGCTCGAAGCCGGAGAACTCGAAACCCGGGGTCACGGTGCACCCGACCAGCGTCCATGCCCCGGCCGTGCGTGCGGTCTGCCACTCGAGGGGTTCGACGACGAGCTGCGGTCGTTCACCCGATGCGAAATCGGTTCCGAGGACGCGTCGGGTGATCGAGGTTCCGTCCGAGGTCTCCAAGACGAGGGGAGCGCCTGCGTAGTGATGCCAGATCTCAGCGGCATCGATCCGATGCCACTGCGAGTGTTCGGCATCGGTCAAGAGGAAGAAGATGGCTGTCCCGGCCGATCGAGCGCCGTCACTCGACACAGACCGCCAGGTCTCGGCGTACCGGCCGCCCTCCGGATGGGGCTCGAGACCGAGAAGGGCAACGATGCGGTCGACCTCGATCTGCTGGGCTGGGTTCATCGTCCGATGTTGCCAGCTACGGTGCCGAGTCGTGGCGATCACGATCACCGAAGTCCCCTTCCATCGAGACGAACACGAAGCCGTCACCGATGCGATGCGGCGTCTCACCGACCGAGGTGATGGGCAGGGCTGGATCAACCTGCAGCCTGCGCTGAGCGAGGAGGAGTACAACCGCGTGCCGGACCGTAGTGGTCTCGGGGCGTGGTTCAGCGGTCGGGGACCGGCGGTGGCGATGGCGACATGGACACCGCCGACAGTGGAGGGACGAATGCGGCCGGCCCAGATCGGCCTCGAACACGGAACCGGTCCAAAGGCGCTCGATCGGCTGGCCGAGATCGGTGTGGGTCTGCCCGAGCGATGGGTCACCCGTCAGGACCATGCGAAACACGGGATCGTCGCCGAGTTGCCAGCCGACGAGGACCCGAGCGTGGTCCTCACCTGGCTGATCGTTGCTGCAACGGTGCTGCGAACGGTCGTGGAGCCCGGAGAGCACTGGATCGCAGTCGTGCACGAGCCGACCTGAGCGACCGATCAGCGGTCGGCGAGACGGAGATCGACCTCGAGGTCGGTGGTGAGCGATCCGTGACCGTCGGAGGCCGCGACTCGGAGGTGGTCGGGGTCGTCGGGGTCGTCGTGTCGCACCATGCCCGCCCACCCGGTCCAGGCGTGGACGATGTCACCGTCGCGCCAGGCGTGACTCACCGCGAGCCGCCCCGGCTCGACATCGAGCGACACCGTCGCAGGAGCGGTGTCGCTCCACAGAACCAGCCTCGGTAGCACGAGCTGGTCGATGGTGAGGGGGAGCTCGCCGTCGAGGACCAGACCCTGGGGCCGCGTCGGGTTGGCACTCGCCCGGCTGATGGTGAGCGTTGCGGGTCGGTCGATCTGGAGCATGAGGGCGGCAAAGACCGGCTCGCCGCCACGTTCTGCGACATCGGTGTGGTGGTGGAGCCACAGCTCGGCGGGGGTGTTCATGAGCCAGGCTCCGATCCCACCGAGTTGGTCGCCGCGAACGGATCGGGTGGTTCATCACGCCAACCCGGGCGAGCAGACCGGAGATCGACGATGCCGAACTCGACCACACCGGTGATCGGGTTGTAGCGGCGGGGTGGTCTCCCTCTGCCCATACGGTCGCGATTCGCAGCACCCCAGGCATCGGATTCGGCGTGGTTCTTCCACACACGGGACCGCACGGTTGCTGCGGTCGGTGGCCGCCCGGTCGGGGAAAGCATCCACGGATCGTCGCCCCGTCGCCAACGCCCGCGCGGCATCGCCGGATGGGCGACGAACGGGTCGCCGGTCCATGTGCCGAGCAACGGTTCGTCGGCCTGGAACTCGTCGCGGAACCAGGGAAGGGAGGTCCACAGCGTTGGTTCGGGTGATGCAGTGACGGTTGGATCGGGGCGAACGAGCATCTCGTCGGCTTCGATCGCAGCCGCCTCGCGGGCCCGGTTCCACGTCACCCGGAGGCTCGATGAGCCGTATGCGTCGCGCAACGTCGAACGCACGGCAGCGTCGTCTTCGGCTCGTTGGCGGATCCGGGCTGTTCGACGTTCGCGCCTCGTCCCGTCGACCTGTTCTCCGTTGGGCCGAAAGCGACCGCGATTCGGATTGCCGACCCAGTCGAGGGAGATCCAGATCACGATGGCCGATGCCCACACCCAGACGAACGAGAAAATGATCCGATCGCCGGACAAGACGTCGGCAACGAAGTCGGCAATCACGCCGAATCGAGGGCGATGACGGCATCGACGATCGAGTTGACGACCGCCTCTTCGTCGGCATCGAACAGTACGCGTGCGTTGGCGCGCCCTGCATCCTCACCAGCCCTGCCGGTTGGCCGCTGATCAACCACGGTCATCCCCCGGGTCAGCGTGCCGGCGAGCTCGACGTCGACAGGGTGTTCTTCACCCTGGAACAGATCGGGACGAACCACAGCCATCACCGCACTTGCGTCGTGGATGGGAGCACCGTCGCGGCCCGCGATCTCACCGGCGCGCGCAACGGCGAAGTCGAGCAGATCGGCGGCGAGACCGGCCGCCGGTCCGCCTGCCGCACGAAGACGGTCTCGATCAGCGGGTCGCATCAGCACGCGATGGGTCACGTCGAGCCCGACCATCGTGGTCATCGGAAACTCCCGGAAGACGATGGCGGCCGCTTCCGGGTCGGCCCAGACGTTGAACTCGGCCACGGCGGTCACATTGCCGGCATGGGCACCACCACCCATGATCGTGAATCCCCCGAGACGACTCGGGAGATCGGGATCGGCCCGCAACGCAAGCGCGATGTTGGTCAGCGGGCCAACGGCGACGAGGTGCAGATCGTCGACGGCACGGGCCGTGTCACAGATGAACCCGACGGCGTCGTCGGACGCGATCGACCGCGAAAGTTCAGGGAGTTCGACCGACCCGAGTCCTGTCGGTCCGTGGACGTGTGCGGCGTCGATGGTCGGAGCGATCAGCGGACGGGCAGCACCTCGGTGCACCGGAACGTCGAGATCGGCGATCTGGGTGACGGCCAGCGCATTGTGTGTTGTGTGGTCGATACCGACATTGCCGTTGACGGTGGTGATACCGACGAGATCGGTCAGCTGCGCAGCAGCGAGGAGCGCGATGGCATCGTCGAGTCCGGGGTCGCAGTCGATCAGCATCGGGATCCGCTCCATGGCGAACGATGCTACGGCCTCGGTCGCCGCCGAGATGGTCAGCCGAGAAGCTGCTCGACCTCGGCCGGGGTCGGCAGCGACGGTTGCGCGCCCGGCCGCTGGGTTGTGGCGGCACCGACCCGAACCGCCCACTGGGTGGCGTCGATCAGCGTTTCGCCGCGCACCAACGCATCGGCGAGCGCGCCGCAGAACGAGTCGCCGGCGGCAGTGGTGTCGACCGGTGTGACGGGAGGTGCCGGGACATGGGTGGCGACGCCTCGATCGACGACGAGCGCCCCGTCTGCGCCGAGGGTCACCACGACCGCGGGCGAGGGCAGGGTCGGTGCAAGCCGGGCTGCGATCTCGGCGTTGATCGGGCCGTCGTGACCGGCGAGCGTTGCGAGTTCGGTCTGGTTGGGCACGAGGATGTCGACCCGGGAGAGGAGGCTGGCCGGCAGCGGCACGGCCGGCGCCGGGTTGAGGATCACCGTCCCTTCTGCTGCGACTGCAGCAGCGGTCACGGCGTCGAGCGGGATCTCCAACTGCAGCAGCGTCACGACTGCAGTGCGCAGCATGTCGGCAGCAGCCTCGACGTCGGCGGGGGTGACTCGGGCGTTCGCCCCGGGGCTCACCACGATTGCATTGTCTCCATCGGAGCCGACAGCGATCAGGGCCACGCCGTTCGGAGCCTCGTCGGTGGTGATCAATCGGGTCGTGTCGACACCGTCGGCGGTCAGCGCCGCTCGCAGGATCTCGCCCCCTTCGTCAGCTCCGAGTCGGCCGACCATGGCGACGTCACGCCCCAGGCGGGCTGCTGCAACCGCCTGGTTTGCGCCCTTGCCACCGGGGATTCGGCGGAGATCACCTCCCATGACGGTCTCGCCGACAGCAGGAATCTGGTCGACCTCCACTACGAGGTCGAGGTTGGCGCTGCCGACAACGACGATCTCGGCGGTCATCGGGTGCGGCGTCGCATCAGCGGACAACGCCCTCTTCGATCTCGTGCAGCCGCTTGACGGCACCCACGAGGATCTTCTTTGCGATCGCAGGGTTCCCGTCGAGCAGCGAAGAGAACTCGCGCCGATTGAGGACCTCCACCACAAGGTCGGTCTCGGCGGTCACCGTCGCTGTCCGGGGAACGCCAGCGACCACTGCGAGCTCGCCGAAGAAGTCGCCCGGTCCGAGGTTGGCGATCAGTCGGCCGTTGCGCCGCACCGACGCCTCACCCTCCCTGATGATCATGAATTCGCGACCGACGGCACCCTGGGTCGTGAGGTTCCGGCCCGCCTTGGGGTTCACGGTGGTCATGAAGGAGGCGAGCTTCTTGAGTTCCTTGTGGTTGAGCTCGGAAAACAGTTCGATCTGGGCAAGACGTTCGAGCACGGACACGCCGAGCGTTCTATCAGAAAACGGCAACCGGGCTCACCGGAGCGCCGCAGCCGCCGACGAACGGTTCCGGGTTGGCTGCGAGGAAGAATTCGTAGCGGTCCTCGTCTGCGCACACCATGGCCAACGCCTCGAGATCCCAGATCTGGCCGGTGGTCAGCCCCATGTCGACGATGGCGAGACAGTGCACGGCCAGCATGTTGTCGGGTTCGTCGCCCGGAAAAACTTCGAAGGTCATGACGTCGTCGGCCACCGCAGCGATGTCGTTGCGGTGGAACCATCGGCAGGCGTCGATCCCCGGGCCCGGGTTCGATGCGTCTCCCTCGGGGCCCATGATGTAGGCGAGTCCACCACCCTCGTGGAAGGAACGGATTCGTCCCGTGCGGATGAGCACGATGTCACCGGAGCGGATCTCGAGCCCGGCCCATTCGGCCGTCTCGTCGAGTTCGTCCCCGGTGATCTCATGGCCACCGGGCAGTTGGTCGACCCCACGCATTGCTGCGACATCGAGCAGGACTCCACGTCCGACAAGTGTGCGAACGTTCTCGATCCCCAGCACGGTCGCCCCGCCCAGTGCGGTGACGCTGTCGGCGGGGACGCCGTTGTAGAGGTGATGGTCGTAGCTGACGTGACCCAGCGCGTCCCAGTGAGTGCCCGCCTGCAGACCCATGACGACATGGTCGTCGTTGAAATGCGGAACCATGGCGTTGCCGTCGGGGTCTCCGAGATCAGCATTGTTGATGTAGTTCATGCCGCGCAGCGGGTTGATCCGTCCCGGGACCGATCCGATCTGGGGGCCGTTCGACGAAAGATCGATCGCACACGACACCCGACGACCACTTCGGATCGTGGCTGCACCGGCGGCCACGGCCGCGTCGGTCAAGAGGTTCAGGGTCCCGAGGCGGTCCTCGGCTCCCCAACGACCCCAATTGCGAACCTCGGCGGCGACGGAGTGAAAGTGATCGTTGAACGACATGAGGTGAAGCCTGACAGGGTGATACTGCGGTGTCGATCCAGGTTCAATAGCCCGCCTCGACATCGACCACACCGGTCAGCGGTGTGCCGGCTCGCCAGCGCAGATAGTTGTCGTGGAATGTCGAGATGATCTCTGCGAAGGCGCCCGGTCCCGCCCAACTCGTGTGTGGGGTGAGGAAGACCTGGGGGTGTTCGTAGAGCCAGTGGCCGGCGGGCAACGGCTCAGGATCGCACACGTCCAACGACGCCGTGCCGATCCGGCCGTCGTCGAGGGCCCGGCGCAGCGCGTCCTGGTCGACGAGGGTGCCGCGGGCGACGTTGACGAGATGAACCCCGGGCGTCACCAGGCCGAGCATCTCGTCGTCGAACAGTCCCACGGTCTGTGGGGTTGCCGGAGCCGCGATGACGAGGTGGTCGGCCTCGCCGATGACGGTGGCCAGATCGTTGACGATCGCCATGCCGGCCACCGGGGTGTCGGTTCCTCGGCGACGGACCCCGATCACTCGCATGTCGAGACCGAGCGACAGCCGAGCAACCTCTGCTCCGATTCCTCCGGTGCCGAAGATCACCACCGTCTTGTTGCGCAATGTCGAGATCCCGGCGGAGGGTGCGTGCCAGTCGCTGGGCGGTGTATCGAGCGGCGCGGTCCGAACCGCTTTCGCAACGGCGAGCATCTGGGCGAACACCCACTCGCCGATCATGTTGCCGCTGATGCCGCGAGAGCAGGTCAAGACCTGACCCCGGAGGGCCTCGAAGGGAAAGCTGTCGACCCCGGTGCCGAGGGTGTGAACCCATTTCGGACTTCTCTCCAGCAACGCACCGAGATTCGGTCCACCGTCGGTTCGGGTGAACACGATGTCGCCGTCGATGTCGGCGGGGAGTGGGCCGTCGCGGTCACAGTCGACGATGCGGATCCCAGGCCAACTCGCCACCGCCGCCGGAAACGGGATGCCGGAGTGATTGACGACGGTGCAGATGGTCTCGGCAGGCATGGTGGAACGGTACCGCCCGACGTCGTCACGCCCCTTTTTCGGTCTAGGTTGGCCCGAAGGAGTAGCGGATATGGATCTGTTGTACGGCTTTTGTTTCGCTGTAGGTGCGCCGTTGCTGCTCTGGTTCGCGTTCGCCGGCGATGCGGGTGCCGACGGCCCAGGAGCCGACGGAGCCGACAGTGGACCACTGTCGGTCATCTCGCTGTCCTCGGTTGCGTTCGTGTTGGCCTTCTTCGGATTGTCAGGGCTGATCGGCAGCGCCACCGGCACGGCGGCGGCGTTGGTGTTGGTGTTCGCCGTGGTCGTCGGGGTGGTCGCCGGGGCGATGAACACCGCTGCGTTCTCCTGGTTGCGACGCCACTCGAATTCGTCCGATGTTGCCGACCGCGAACTCGAGGGCAGCATCGCCGACGTCGCTCTGCCGATCAGCTCCGACCATCGCGGCAAAATCATCGTCAGCAAAGCGGGCGCCCGTGAACAGATGACGGCAGCTCCGGTCGACGGTTCGGTGATCGAACCCGGTGAACGGGTCGTCATCGTCCGCGTCGACCGAGGGGTGGCGTTGGTCGCCCCGCTCGGTCCCGACCTCGAACTCGAGTAGCCCCCGACTCGAACAGAAAGAGAGAACACCCATGTCCACTGTCCTCGCTACTGGCGGTTTGCTCGCCTTGATCGTGATCTTCATGGTCATGATCGTCAGTTCGCTGATCATCATCTGTCCGCCGAACCGGGTGGCGGTGATCTCCGGGCGCACCCGGACGCTTTCCGACGGGCGCACCGTCGGCTATCGAATTCTCAAGGGTGGTCGCACCATTCGGATTCCGATCATCGAGAAGGTGTCGTGGATGGACCTCAACACGATTCCGCTCGAGGTCTCGGTCACGAATGCGTACTCGCGAGGGGCCATTCCGCTCAACGTCCAGGGAATTGCCAACGTCAAGGTGTCGAGCTCCGAAGGCCTGCTCGAAAACGCGGCCGAGCGCTTCCTCGATCGACCGACCGAGCAGATCGGGCAGATCGCAAAAGAGACCCTCGAGGCGAATCTCCGCGGTGTGCTTGCGACCATGTCACCCGAGGAGGTCAACGAAGACCGCCTCAAGTTCTCTCAGCAACTGATCGACGAGGCCGACGACGACATCAAGACACTCGGGCTCGAGCTCGACGTCATGAAGATCCAAAACGTGACCGACGACAACCAGTATCTCGACTCGGTCGGTCGCCGCCTCACGGCCGACGTCGTCAAGCAAGCGCGGGTGGCCGAGGCCGAGCGCATGGCGGAGTCCGAACAAGCCGAAGCCGCCGCTCGAGAGCGAGCCCAGATCGCCTCGGTGCAGGCCGACAAGAACATCGTCGAGGAGCAGAACCAGCTGCGAGTGCGCACCGCCGAACTCGATGCAGTCGCTCGAGCCAAAGAAGCCGAGGCCACCGTCGCTGGTGAGGTCGCTCGGGCCACGGCAGAGCAGGAGCTCGAGCAGCAGCGCATCGAACTCGAGCGCCGTCGCCTCGAAGCCGATGTCGTGGCGCCGGCACGGGCCAACCTCGAGGCCAAGCAGCTCGATGCGCAGGCTGAGGCAGCCCGAATCATCGAAGACGGAAAGGCACAGGTCGAGGTCTTCCAGCGGTTGACCGAGCAGTACCAGGCCGCAGGTGACGATGGTCAGCGCATCTTCGTGTTGAACATGCTCCCCGACCTCGTCGACAAGATCGTGTCCACCGTCAACAACGTCGACATCGATCGGGTGGCGGTCATCGATACCGGTGGCGGTCATGGCCAAGGCGGGATTCCCGGGTTCATGAGCCAGCTTCCCGCTGCCGTCGTGTCCCTGTCGGAGCAGATCGAGGCGGCGACCGGCGTCGACATCCTCCAGTCGATGCGCGACGAGACGTCCGAGGCAATCGCAGGTGCGGTCGGTGGTTCGGATCTTCCGCCGCCACCGCCCCCACCCGAAGGCTGAGCGCCGTCGTTCCCCCGGTTCTGCTGGGCTTCGGCCCTGTCGTTGGGGTCGGTTTCGCACCGAGCTCGAGGCCAGATGCTGACCGCGATTCGCTTTCTGGTCAGCTCGTGCTCCACACTCGCACGATGGCCACGTCCGCCACGCCACGAAATCAAGGCCAGAACGAGCGGCGAATTCGGGTGCTCGAGACGGCGATGCGCATGGCGGGAGAGGGCGGGTACGAGGCGGTCCAGATGCGGGCGGTCGCCGAACAGTCCGGTGTGGCGGTCGGTACGATCTACCGCTACTTCTCCGGCAAGGACGAACTGCTCATTGCCGGGCTTGCAGGGTGGCTCCACCACAGCCGTCGGCGCATCGAAGCTGCGGGTGTCCCTGGCGGCACACCGGCCGAGCGGCTCATCGGTCTGCTCGAGAAGGCGGCGGCGGTGACGCAGAAACGGCCCGTGCTCATGGGAGCACTCGTGACAGCACTGGGAACGACATCACCCTCAGCTGCGCCGTACAAGCTCGAGGTGGAGCACGAGTGGCGGGCACTCGTCGTCACTGCGCTCGGACCATCCCCCGACATCGATGCCGAGGGGGTAGCCCGCGTCATGCACCATGTCTGGTCGAACGCACTGTTCCGGTGGGTGGGTGGCGTCGCACCCGATGGGTCGCTCGCCCACGAACTGACCAACGCAGCGCGGCTGCTCGTCGGCGGTCCAGTGCGGGTCTGAGCGGGTTCAGGCCCGGCTGAGCGTCTGGTCGAACGCAGCAGCTTCGCGTGGTTCGGAGAAGTAGAACCCGAGGGCCTGGTCACAACCGAGTTCGGCGAGCACCTCGAGTTGCCCCTTGGATTCGACACCTTCGGCAATGACGATCAGCCCAAGCGCATGGGCGAGATCGATGATTGCCGAGACGATCACGGCTGCATCAGGCTCGGTGCCGAGCCCCTGCACGAAGTAGCGGTCGATCTTGAGGACGTCGAGTGGAAGTCGGTGCAGATACTCGAACTGGCTCCAACCGGTCCCGAAGTCGTCGATGCCGAGGCTGATGCCGATGCGTCGTAGTTCGTCGAGTTGCTGGGTGGCAGAGTCGCCGTCGCCCATCAGCACCGATTCGGTGATTTCCATGCAGATCTCGTCGGTGGTGATCCCGGCTCGGGAGACCGTGTCTTCGACGAATGCGAGCAGATCGGGATCCTCGAGCTGACGGGCCGAAAGGTTGACCCAGATCCGGACGGGTTCTTCGTCGGGGCTGCGGTATACCCGCCAGCGGCTCGCCTGACGACAGGCTTCGGTGATCACCCAACGTCCGAGTTCGACGATCAGCCCGGTTTCCTCGGCGAGTGGGATGAACTCGTTCGGTGGGATCAGGCGACCGTCGGGTGCCTGCCAGCGAACGAGCGCTTCGAATCCGACGATGAGGCCCGACTCCAGGTCGAGTTCCGGCTGGTAGTGCAGGCGCAGTTCGCCGTTTGCGATTGCGCGGCGGAGGGCAGCCTCGGTGTCGTGGCGCTCGAGGTCGATGCTTTGCTCGACCTCGTCGTGGATGACATAGCGGCCCCGGCCATTGTGCTTGGCCTCGTACATCGCTGTCTGGGCCCGTTCGATCACTGCGTTGGAGTCGCTCTCACCGGTGGTGGTTGCGATACCGATCGATGCGCTGAGTCGTACCTCACGCCCATCGAGCATGAAGTCTCGCTCGAAGGCTTCGAGGATGCGCCGGGCGACGAGCGATGCACTCTGGGCGCCTTCAGTGCCGGTGCACAGCATGACGAACTCGTCACCTCCGATTCGGGCGAGTGTGTCGCCGGGTCGGACGATGGCGATCAACCGCTCTGCGACCTTGGAGAGCGCTCGGTCGCCAGCATGGCGGCCGAGTGTGTCGTTGAGGGTCTTGAATCCATCGAGGTCGATGAACAAGACGCCGATGGGCTGGTCGGTGCGGGTCGCGGTGGCGAAGGCGTGGCTCATGCGGTCGAGGAGCAGCGCTCGGTTGGGAAGACCGGTGAGTTCGTCGCGGAAGGCCTGCTTGAGGAGTTGCTGCTCGTTCTCTCGTTGCTCGGTGATGTCCCGACTCGACGATTGCAGTTGGTGCAGTTCGCCGTCGGTGTTTCTGATCGGCGTGATCACGGTTTCGAACCATCGAGTGCCGCCGTTGCGGTGCCGCAGGCGGTGACGGAACCGGATCGGTTCGGCCCCCCGTCGAGCGACGTCCTGGAGTGCGCCGACCAGCGCGTCGCGGGTCTCGGCGTGGGCCAAGTCGACGGGATGGGTGCCGACCAGCACCGCAGGTTCGAGATCGAGCAGCCGGCGCACCGATGGCGACAGATAGGTGAAGGTTCCGTCGGTTTCGTGCAGACAGACCAGGTCGGAGGTGTACTCGGCGACGGCTTGGAAGATGCCTTCGGCGGCTGCGAGTCGTTGGGTGGTCTCGGCAAGGATCGCGTCGCTCTGCTCGTTGGCGCCGAGGCGCTCGAGTCGGGCGACCAGCAACACCGACTCGTCGTCGACGGTGACCGGGGTGACCGACAGGCGGATCGGACCGGCGTCACCGACCGTGTCGAGGGTGCGCGAGCCGGCACGACCCTGCGAACCGGCCTCGATGAGCGGCGTCAGGACGCCAGCTGCGTCGGGCAGATCCCAGGTGTCGATCGCCCAGACCGGGCGGCCCCGCACGCCGTCGCGTCGGATGTCGAGCCCGACGATTCCATCGTTGCCGTCGAGGATCGTTCCGTCGACATCGAGCAAGAGGACAGGAGTGTCGAACTGCTCGACCGCGATCCGCATCTGCAGTTCTCGGGCGAGGTCGTCGAGGCTCGGGTCGACCAGGGGCGCGAGCTGGCCCAGCTCCTGTGATCGGCCGGGGTCGGCTCCGATCTCCGGCTCGCGATGCGACGGGCTCACGCGGGGAATTCCTGCTTCTGTCGGCGACTGAATTCAGTTGCAAAAGGTAGTGGTGGTCGATTGCGCACGGGTGGATGGGTCATTACTCCCTGTGGTCGAAATGGCCACCATCTGCGGTCGAGGTCGGCCGTGCGGCGAGCGGAAGCGGGACGGCCGAACCGAAGCCACTACAGTCCGCGCCATGAGTGGACACCTCGCAGGCAAGAACATCGCCATCACCGGAGGTGGTGCCGGAATCGGCCGAGCCGTCGCCCTCGCGTGCGCGGACGAGGGCGCCAACATCGTGGTGGCCGATTACGGCGTCGCAATGGATGGCAGCGACCCGTCGAGTGCGGTCGCCGATGCCGTCGTAGCCGAGATCGCAGACAGGGGCGGCAACGCCATTGCCATCGCCGGCGACATCTCGCACTTCGATGTGGGTGAAGAGGTCATCGCAGCAGCGTGCGACACCTGGGGTTCCATCGATGGCGTCGTCTGCCCGGCTGGTGTGTTGCGCGAACGGATGCTGTTCAACATGGCCGAGGACGAGTGGGACCACGTCATCGCCGTGCACCTCAAGGGCCACTTCAACGTCTACCGGGCTGCGTTCAACCGCATGCGGAAGCAGGAGACCGGGGGTTCGTTGGTCGGCTTCACCTCGGGAGCGTTCACCGCATCGACTGCACAGGCCAACTATTCGGCGGCGAAGGGAGGCATTGTCAGCCTCACCCGATCGGCGGCTCTCACCGCAGCGAGCATCCGGATGCGAGGTGGGCCGGCGATCAACGCCAACTGCATCGCTCCCGTCGCCAAGACGCGGATGAGCGAGAACGTTCCCTTCGAGATCGAGACCGGCGAACCCGAAGACATCGCGCCGATGGTGATCTACCTGATGAGCGACGCCGGGCGTGACGTCAATGCGCAGATCTACACGGTCGTCGGCGGCCGAATCAGTGTCTGGAATCAGCCCATGGAGGTTCGCTCCATGATGGCCGAAGGCGATCGCTGGTCTCCAGCGGACATCGCAGCCCGGTTCGACGAGATCGGTCAGGAACCGAACCCATTCGTCGCCGATCTGGAGCGCCGCATGGCGGAGATGGAACAGAACAACGATGGGTGAGGTGCCGACGAGCCACGATCTGCTGGTCGGCAAGCGGGTCGTGGTCACGGCCGCTGCCGGCACCGGCATCGGCTCTGCGGTGGCGCAACGCTGCCTCGAGGAGGGGGCCAGCGTGCTCATCTCCGACATTCACGAGCGCCGTCTGGGAGAAACGGCCGATCGGCTCGCCGAGACGACCGGCGCACGTCCACACACGGCTCTGTGCAACGTCACCGTCGAGGATGACGTGCAGGCGCTGGTCTCGTCAGCGGCCGAAGCGATGGGGGGTGTCGACGTCTGGATGAACAATGCCGGACTCGGCGGTGACGTCGACCTCGTCGACATGACCGACGAGCAGTGGTCGTCGGTGCTCGGGGTCACCCTCGATGGCACCATGCGATGCACGCGGGCTGCGCTTCGCCACATGATCGATGCAGGGATCGAGGGAACGATCGTCAACAACGCCTCGGTGGTCGGCTGGCGGGCCCAAGCCGGTCAGTGCCACTACGCAGCGGCAAAGGCGGGTGTGATGGCACTCACGCGGTGCTCGGCGATCGAGGCGGCACCGCATGGCGTCAACATCAACGCAGTGGCGCCGAGTATTGCGATGCATCCCTTCCTCGAGAAGGTGAGCGACGCCGACCTGCTCGAGGAGCTCTCGAGCCGTGAGGCATTCGGCCGTGCTGCCTCGCCGGTCGAGGTCGCGAACGTGATGGTCTTCCTCGCCTCCGGTCTTGCCTCATACATGACCGGCGAGGTCGTGTCGGTCAGCTCCCAGCACCCCTAGAGACTCAGCGCAGAACCCAGACCGTCTTGGAGGAAAGGGTCGACGCGTCGGCAACGGCACGTTCGACCGTCCCCTCATCGTGAAGCTTCCGCAGATGCGAGAGCACCGATCGGGCCGCCGGCTTGTGAAGCTCCTTGCGAACGTCGGCGTAGAGCACCTTCACGATGTCACGGGCCGACATCGGGCCCTGTCGGAGCTGCCCGATGATTCCTGCCTCGCGGGCGATGCGATGGTCGAGCAGCGCCTGAACGAAGTCGTGATGGTGCTCGACCGGTGCGCCGTGGGTGGGGTACAGCCGTTCGTCGTGGGGTCGGTCGAGCAGCACGCGGAGTGAGTCGAGGTAGGAGGCAACGTCTCCGTCCGGAGGCGGAATGATGGTGGTCGACCAGCCCATCACATGATCACCCGACAGGACTGCGTTCTCCTCGGCCAGCGCAAAGCACAGATGGTTGCTGATGTGGCCCGGGGTGTGCAGTGCCTCGACCGTGTAGCCCGGACCTTCGACGATGTCACCATGAGCCAGCGTCGTGTCGGCCTCGAAGTCCACATCAGGTGCATGTTTGCGCTGAAACTCGGGGTCGTCCTCGATCTGGGGTTCACGCAGGGCCGATGAGGCCTCGGAGGCGTCCAACTCGTCGTCATCGTCGTCGCCATCGGCGTCGTCACCCTCGCTCACCGAGCCTTCGGGGTGTTTGCCGAAGCCCAGAATCGGTGCTCCCGTGGCCTGGTGCAGGGCGTGGGCCGCAGGGGAGTGGTCACCGTGGGTGTGGGTGATCAGAATGTGTCGCACCGTCTCACCGTCGAGCGCTCGAAGGAGCGCCTGGATGTGCTCGTCGTCGCGAGGCCCCGGGTCGACCACCGCAACGTCACCTCGCCCGATGACGTAGGTCCCGGTGCCGTGAAAGGTGAACTTCGACGGGTTCTTGCACACGAGGCGACGCAACAGCGGTGACACCTCGACCATCTCGCCGTACATGGGCTCGAAGTCGATGACGAATTGTGGTCCGGCCATGGTCAGCCCTCCTCGACCCGGCGAGCTTGGCGCATGGCGGTGCGGATCCGCCAGGCAATGAAGCTCACGCCTCCCACCAGACCGAAGAACAACACGAATTGGAGCACACCGCCACGGTCGCCGGAATGGGTCGGGTCAGGGCCGGGATCGGGCGATCCGATGATGCGGCCTGCATCGTCGAGGTAGTCGGGATCGGTGACTTGGGCGAGGTCGGCAAGTGCGGCAACGACGGTGGCGATCATGTCGCAGTGGCCTCGCCGGTTGCCGCCCCGAGGTAGGCGGCTCCCTCACCGCCGCCATCGATCGGCACCGTGCAACCGGTCATCCATCGAGCGAGCGGCGACACACAGAACAACACGATGTCGGCGACATCGGCAGGATCCCCCATCCGCTTCATCGGGAGGAGGCGGCCGACAGCATCGATGCCCTCCTGGTCGCCGTAGAAAAGGTGCGCGTCGTCGGTGACGATCATGCCGACGACGGGGGCCAGCACCCGGATCTTCGGACCCCACTCGTGGGCGAGGGTTGCGGTCATGTTGATGAGTCCGGCCTTGGCGGCTCCGTACGCAACCCCCTTGGGATTGGCTCGCTGGCCGGACACCGACGCGATGTTGATGATCACACCGCCGTCGGTTTGGGCCTGCATGGTGTCGTGAACGGCTTGGCTGAACATGAGCGGAGCGAGCAGATTCAGCCCGACGATCTTCTCGTTGAAGCGGGGTGACACGGTTGCGCTCTCGGCGGGTGGCGCTCCCCCTGCGTTGTTCACGAGGATGTCGATGCGGCCCGTACGGTCGAGTGTTGCCCGAACGACCGCCGCGATCTGCTCGGGATCGCGCACATCGGCGGCGACGAACTCGGCGCTGCGATCGAGCGCCCGAACTGGCTCGAGCGGCTCGTTGCGGGCACACACGACGACGTCGGCGCCATGGCTGAGCAGCCGCGCTGCGATCTCGCGGCCGAGGCCCTTGGTACCGCCGGTAACGATGGCGGTCTTGCCGGTCAGATCGAACGGGTCGCCCATGCGGGTGAGAGTACAAGGGACTGCTACCGTCCGGAGCCGTACCTGACGGGCCGTCAGATTTCTCGAGAGGAAGGGCGAGCGTGGCCGACAAGCGGATGACCGAAGACGAGGTCGTCGCTGAGCTCGAGAGCGGAATGACCATCGGGATCGGCGGCTGGGGTTCTCGGCGCAAGCCCATGTCACTCGTCCGTGCGATCCTTCGCAGTGATCTCACCGATTTGCACATCGTCAGCTACGGCGGTCCCGACGTCGGTGTCTTGACCGCTGCCGGCAAGTGCCGGAAGGTCACCTACGGCTTCGTGTCGCTCGACTCGATCCCGCTCGAGCCGCACTTCCGGCGCGTGCGGCAAGGAGGTCTCCTCCCGGAATTCATGGAACTCGACGAGGGCGCCTTCTACCTGGGACTCCTGGCTGCTGCACACCGGGTGCCGTTCTACCCAACACGAGCCGGACTGGGTTCGTCGATGCTTGCCCACAACCCCGAGCTTCGAACCGTCGCATCGCCCTATGACGACGGCGAAGAACTCGTGGCGATTCCGGCCTTCGAGATGGATGCCGTGCTGATCCACATGAACCGGGCCGATCACAAGGGCAACGGCCAGTTTCTGGGTCCCGACCTCTACTTCGACGACCTGTTCGCAATGGCCGGCAAGAGGACGTTCCTCTCGGCAGAGCAGATCGTCCCGACCGAGAACTTCTTGCAGGAAGGTTCGGTTCACACACTGCGCATTGCACGCACGCACGTCGACGGCGTGGTCGAAGCGCCGATGGGCGCCCACTTCACCGAATGCCCCCCCGACTACGGGCGGGACGAGGCGTTCCAGAAGGAGTACGCCGCCACGGCGAGGGATCCCGAACTCTGGGCGCAGTTCCGGGCCGACTGGCTCGAACTCGAGTCACACGAGGCATACCGCACCAAGCTCGACGAACGGCGTTCGCAATGAGCCCGGTCGGCCACGACGAAGCCGTCGGTGACGTGACCCTCGACGAGATCTGTGTGGTCGCCCTGGCCGAGGCATTCCGCGGCGACGGTGAGATCCTCTGCAACCCGATGGGTCCGGTTCCCGTCATTGCCGGTCGCCTCGCACGCGCAACGTTCGAGCCCGACCTCATGCTCACGGACACGATCGCCTATGCCATCGAAGGCAACCTGCCGCTCGGCGGCGATCCGTCGAATGCCACGGTCGAGGCGTACATGCCTTTCCGATCGATCTTCGATCAGGTCTGGTCGGGAAAGCGCCACGTCGTCATGGGTGCGCCCCAGATCGACCGGCACGGCAACCAGAATTTCGCGGCGATCGGTGACGACTACTCGCATCCGAAGGTGCAATTGCTCGGCATGCGCGGCGCGCCCGGGAACCTCATCAACCATGTCACCACGTACTGGATTCCCACCCAGGCCCGCTCGTTCGTCGAGTCGGTGGATGTCGTGAGCGGACCCGGCTACGACGCGATCGCACGGTTGCCCGAACCGAGCCGCCGCTTCCACGAGATCCGCAGAGTCGTCACCGACTTGGGTACCTACGATTTCGAGACCGAGAACAGAACGATGCGCGTTCGTTCCCTGCATCCGGGTGTCACTCTCGAACAGGCACAGGAGGCCTCGGCGTTCGAGCTCGCCGTCACCGACGACGTGCCCGAGAGCCGCCTGCCCTCTGCCGAGGAACTCCACCTCATCCGCGAGGTGTTCGACCCCAGTGACGTTCGCAAGGCCGAGTTCCGCTGATGGACCTCGAGTTGTCGCAGCGCCATGTCGACTTCCGAGACGACGTCCGCACCTGGTTGGCCGAGAACCACCCCGGGCGCATCGCTTCGATGGACACGCCGGACGGCTTCGAAGCGCATCGTGAATGGGAACGGGTGCTCTTCGATGCCGGCTGGTCGGTTCCGGCGTGGCCGGCGGCCTACGGGGGCCGTGACTGCGACCTCGTCGAGTGGCTCATCTATGAAGAGGAGTACTGGTTGTCGGGTGTTCCCGGACGGGTCAGCGCGAACGGTGTGAGCCTGCTCGCCCCCACCATCTTCAACTTCGGGTCGCAGGAACAGCAGGACTATTTCCTGCCGAAGATGGCGTCGGGCGAGCACATCTGGGCCCAGGGCTGGAGCGAGCCCGAGGCCGGGAGCGATCTCGCAGGGATCAAGACGAAGGCGATTCGCGATGGAGACGACTTCGTGCTCAATGGCCAAAAGACATGGTGCAGCCGGGGTGCCTATGCCGACTGGATTTTCTGCATCGTGCGGACCGACCCCGATGCGGAACGCCATCGCGGGCTCACCTACTTGCTCGTGCCCGCTGACAGTCCGGGCCTCGAGCGACGACCGATCAGCCGGCTCGACGGCGAGCCGAGCTTCGCCGAGCTGTTCTTCGACGACTGTCGCGTCTCGGCCGACCACGTGCTCGGTGAGCAAGGTCAGGGTTGGACGGTGGCGATGGCTGCAGCTGGATCGGAGCGCGGCCTGAGTCTCCGAAGCCCGGGCCGGTTCATGGCGGCGGCCGAGCGCCTCACCGAACTGGCGCGGTCGATCGGCTCGGTCGATCTGCGCCTGCGCGACGAGGTCGTCGACGCCTGGATTCGGGCGCAGGCCTACCGTTGGCAGACCTACCAGCTCGCCGCCGGATTGATGGACGGCGCCGAGATCGGCTCGGAGGCGAGCCTGGGCAAGGTGTTCTGGTCCGAGCTCGATGTCGAGCTGCACGCCACTGCACTGCGCCTCCTCGGCGACCGAGCCGAACTTGTCGACGACAACGACTGGCTCGACGGGTATCTGTTCGCACTCTCGGGGCCGATCTATGCCGGGACCAACGAGATCCAACGCAACATCATCGCCGAGCGAGTGCTCGGACTGCCGAGGCGCTGACCGCCGTGCGATTCCGGTTCACCGACGAACACGACATGTTCCGCGACACGGTCCGAACCCTGTTTGCCGACCGTTGCGCTCCCGAAGCGGTCAGGGCCAGCTGGGAGACCCCCGGCACACGGGTGTCCGGACTCTGGGAAGGGCTTGCGGGGATGGGAGTGCTCGCTGCGCTTGCGCCGGAAGCGGTTGGTGGACTCGGGATGGACGAAGTCGCCTTCGTGCGCATCCTCGAGGAGGCCGGCTACGCAGCGGTACCCGAGCCACTCATGGAGCACGCCTTCGTGGCCATTCCGGCACTCGCCGAGGCCCGCAGCGACGCACTCGCCGCAGCCATCGACGGGTCCACCACCATCACGATCGACCTCGACGGCAGTGACATCGTCGCGTCTGCTGCGATTGCCGACGCGATCGTCACCGGTGTCGATGGAGGGCTGGCGTTCACCACCGGACACGACACCACGTCGGTGACGACCATCGATCCGTCGCGTCGACTCGGATCCGTGACCGGCGGGACCACCATCGGGCTCGACGGAGCCGATGTGGACGTGGCCCTCGACCGGGCCGTGCTCGGCGCCGCAGCCCAGTGCATCGGCGTTGCCCGTCGTCTGCTCGATGCCACCGTCGCCTACGTTGCCGATCGCCATCAGTTCGGAAAACCGGTGGGGTCGTACCAGGCGGTCAAGCACCATCTGGCCGATGTGCGCATCGCAATCGAGTTCGCAGCACCGCTCGTCTATCGAGCGGCATGGTCGATGGCGCACCCCGAGACCCATGAGCCGCTCAGACGGGCCCGCGACGTGTCGATGGCAAAGGCTCAGGCTTCCGATGCCGTCGATCTCGCGGCCCGCAAGGCGCTGCAGTGCCATGGAGCCATCGGCTACACGTTCGAATACGACCTGCAACTGTGGCTCAAGCGGGCATGGGCGTTGTCTGCGGCCTACGGCGATGCTCGACACCATCGTGATCGGGTCGCAGCCGCCATCGGTTTGGTCTGACGTTTCATCGGCAGGCGCAGACGTGTCTGGCAGGCCCCGGCGGCCTACGCTCCGCTCGTGCCCGAGGCCGCCCTGTCCCCGTCGATCGATTCCGCCGAGCGTGTTGTGATCGTGATGGCGATGGAGGCGGAGGCAGCCCCGCTACGCAGCGCACTCGGTGCGGCGACGATCGACCCCCCTGGCTGGGCAGCGATGCTCCCGGTCCGACTTGCGGCAGCAGAACCGTCGGGTTGTCCCGAGGTGATCGTGGCAGTGAACGGCACCGACCCCTATCGCAAGGTCGATTGCATCGGTTCGACGGCGGCCGCTCTCACCACCCAGGTTGCGTTGGCCGCAGCCACCGAGCGCTGGGGATCCGATCCCGACGTGGTGCTCTCGATCGGGACGGCCGGTGGGTGGGGTCGAGCTGGCGCCGAGATCGGCGATGTGTATCTGGCATGGGATCGGTTCGTCTGTCACGACCGCCGCATCGATCTTCCCGGCTTCGACGAGTTCGGTCGCGGCGATCATCCGGCTGCCGATCTGCGTTCCCACGCCCATGCGCTGGGTTGCAGGCTCGGCGTCGTGACCACGGGTGACTCGCTCGACGAGTCGGCCGACGACGCAGCGCGAATTCTCGACAGTGGAGCCGAGGTGAAGGAGATGGAAGCCGCTGCGGTTGCGTGGGTCTGTCGCCTCCACGAGGTGCCGTGCGGGGCAGTGAAGGCAATCACCGACCTCGTCGATTCACCTGTCGCCACCGCTGCGCAGTTCACCGAGCACCTCGCCACTGCCGCAGCGTCACTGCAGGTCACGACCCTCGCCCTCCTGCACCGACTGGCGGGGACAGCTGCCTGATGGCTTCCGATGAAGACCTTGCCGACGAGTTGCGTGCGCTGGCACTTCGCTTGCACGAGGTTCACGCAGACGCCGACCGACGGGCGGCGGCCTACGAGCACCTCCGTCATGCCCTCGACCTGCTGTCGGAGGGTGAGCGACGGCTCCGCTGGTACGAACAAGACAAAGATGCCGACGGTCAGCGCGCCCGGAATCGTGACCTGTCTGCCTGGTCCGGTCACCTGAATGTGGTGGCACCCCCGATCCGACTCGAGCTGGGGGAGCGCAACGGACAGCCTGCGATGCTCGGCCACGTGCGGCTGACTCGCCTGCGGGAAGGACCCCCAGGCAGCGGTCACGGTGGTGTGCTCGCCGGCCTGTTCGACGAGGTGATGGGCGCAGCCCAGCGGCTTGGAGGCGGTGAAGGGGGAATGACCGGGCGCCTCACCGTCCACTACCGCAAACCAACACCGCTCGAGACCGACCTGTTGTTCCGAGCCTGGATCCATGACGAGCGGCCGACCCGGCTGATCATCCGGGCCGAGTCGGTGCTTGCTGCATCGGTGGCCGACGGCGGGGTCGGTGAGGTGACGGCGAACGCCGACGGCTTCTTCGTCAGGCCCCGGCGATGACGTCGATCGATCGCCCCCGGATCACGATGGTGTGCACGGGCAATGCGGCCCGTTCGGTCATGGCTGCATCGTTGTTGCGCAACCGACTCGGTCCCGACACCCCGTGGGAGGTCGCCAGCGCAGGAACACTGGTGATTCCCGATCAACCGATGAGTGTTCGGACACGAGCAGCACTCGCTCGCCACGGGCTCGAGGATCCTCACCACCGTTCTCGACAACTCACGATGAGCGATGTCGCCGCGAGTTCGCTTCTCCTGGTCATGGAGCCGTCACACATCCACTGGATGCGCCGTCGACTCCCGGAGGCACTCCCGATCACCGGGATGCTCCGCAAAGTGGTTCACGATCTGCCGAGCATGGCCGGTGCGACGCTGCGTGAACGGGTGGCATCGCTCGACCTCGGCAACCACGAGGTGGAACCCTGGGAAGAGCTCGTCGATCCCGGGTCGGGCCAGCAGGAAGCCTTCGACCTCTGCATCGACGACCTTGCGGTACTCATCGATCGGTTCGTTGCCACCTTGCGCAGGCTCGGCGGGTGAACGGGCACCGTCGGGAAGGCTTCGTTCTCGCGGCAGCGACGGGAATCGTCGGGGTCACCTTTGGCGTGCTCGCCGACGCCGCCGGTCTCAGCCTTCCCCAGGTACTCGTGATGTCTGCGCTGGTCTTCACCGGGGCGTCACAGCTGGCTGCGGTTTCTGTCGTCGGGTCGGGCGGCTCCGAGGCCGCTGCGGTCGGCTCTGCGCTGTTGCTTGCCGCCCGAAACGCTCTCTACGGCCCCGTCGTGGCGCGACTGCTTCCCGATTCCTGGCTCCCGAAGGCGGCGTCGGCCCAGTTCGTGATCGACGAGACGACGGCGATGGCAGTGATCCAAGACGATGACGCCCACGCCGCTGACGCCTTCTGGTGGACCGCACTCTGGCTGTGGTCGTTCTGGAACGTCGGCTCGATCGTCGGCGTGTGGTTGGGCGCAGTGATCGGCGAACCCGAGGTGTGGGGCCTGGATGCGGCGTTCCCGGCTGCGTTCGTGGCGCTGTTGGTTCCTCACCTGCGCCACCAACCGGGTCGGGTAGCCGCCTTCGGTGGAGCTGCGCTGGCGGTCGCCACCATACCGATTGCACCGGCCGGCGTCCCGTTGCTCGTTGCCGCACTGGCTGTGGTCCCTGGATGGTTGGTGGGCCGTCGCAGCAGCGACGAGGTCTCGACGTGAGCTGGACGTCGATCGTCGTGCTCGTCGCAGGCGCGTTCGGATGCAAGCTATTCGGTGTGTTCGGTCTCGGACGCCTCGCCGGAGGCGCGGCAGTTCGTTTCGATTCGCTCACGGCGTTGATCCCGGCGGCACTGTTTGCTGCGCTGATCACCACCCAGACCATCGCTGGAGATCAGACACTCGTGCTCGACGCCCGCATCGTCGGCGTGGGAGCCGGCGCGCTCGCAGTGTGGCGTCGGACGCCGTTCGTCGTGGTGCTCCTGGTTGCCATGGCAGTCACCGCAGCAGTGCGCTGGCAGACTTGGCTGTGATGCAGTCGTTCACCCACATCACGGTCGAGGGGGGAGGTCCCCTCGAGGGCACGGTCCCGGTCGGCGGTGCCAAGAACTCCGTCCTCAAGCTGATGGCGGCAACGCTGCTTGCCGAGGGTCGCTACGTGTTGTCGAACGTACCTCGCATCACCGATGTCGACTTGATGAGTGAGCTGCTGCGGGCGACCGGTTGTACGGTCGCCCGCGACGGTTTGCTGCTCACGATCGATGTCCCGTCCGAGATCGAGCCGGTCGCGCCCTACGAGATCGTCGAACAGTTCCGCGCCTCGATCGTGGTCATGGGACCGATGCTTGCCCGCTGCGGCGAGGCCCGTGTGGCGCTGCCGGGTGGTGACGACTTCGGCCCCCGCCCGATCGACATGCACGTTCGCGGTTTGCAGGAGCTCGGTGTCGAATTCGAGACTGCTCACGGCTACATCCACGCCCGGACCGGAAACCTCCAGGGCGCTCGTGTGCTCCTCGAGTTCCCGTCGGTCGGTGCCACCGAAAATCTCTTGATGGCGGCGGTGCGGGCCAAGGGCATCACCGTCATCGACAACGCAGCCCGCGAGCCGGAGATCGCCGACCTTTGCGAACTGCTCAACAAGATGGGGGCGCGCATCGTCGGCGCCGGGTCGTCGACGCTCACCATCGACGGTGTCGATTCCACCGATGCGCTCCATGCGGCGACGCACACCGTCATTCCCGATCGCATCGAGGCTGCCACCTACCTGTGTGCGGTCGGTATCTCCGGTGGTGAGATCACGGTGGCGGGGGCTCGTCACGAGCACATGACCATGCTCTGTCAGAAGCTCGGCGAAATGGGGATGCGAATCTCCCACGACCGCGAAGGCATCTGGGCGCTGGCGAATCGTCGAATGATGTCGACCGACTGCCAGTCGTTGCCGTATCCAGGGATCGCCACCGACTTCAAGCCGTTTCTCGTCACGATGCTTGCGTCGAGTGATGGGGTGGGAATCGTGACCGAGAACCTCTTCTCGGGTCGGTTCCGTTACGTGGACGAACTTCGCCGGATGGGTGCCGACATTCGCACCGATTCGCACCACGCCATCATTCGCGGTGTCGACAAGCTGTCCGGAGCGCCCGTGCGCGCGCACGACATCCGAGCCGGCGCGGCGTTGGTGATCGCAGGCCTTGCCGCCGAGGGCGAGACGGTTGTCAGTGACGCCGAGCACATTGCTCGCGGCTACGACGACATCGCCGGCAAGCTCAACGGCATCGGCGGGAAGGTTGCCTACCGCTAGGCGGTCGGATCCTCCTCAGTGCTGCGATCGGCCAGCGCAAGGGCCCGTCGACGCGCCACGGCGAGCAGGCCACCGAAGACCACCAGCGGTCCGGCGACGAGGAGGATCTCGTCCCACCCGCCCTGGTGGGCCAGCAGCGTTGCGACAAACACAGGGCCAAGGGTAGAGCCCCGGTTGGGTCGCCCTGCGCCCCGGTACTACCGTCAGTGACATGGACCCGACCTACACCGAGGAGGCGGAGGCGTTCCGCGTCCGCATCAAGGACTTTCTCGACTCGAACCTTCCCGACGGGTGGGCCGGCTACGGCGCCATGTCGGTAGACGACGCGTATGCATGGACTGCCGACTGGCGCCAGAAACTTGCGGCCAACGGTCTCCTTGCGCCGTCGTGGCCGACCGAGTACGGCGGTGGCGGGATGTCGGAACTCGAGCAGGTGATTCTTGCCGAAGAGTTCGAACGGGCTGGTGCGCCGACCGGTGCCGCCAACGATGCCTTCTCGATCCAGATGGTCGGGAACACCATCCTGCACTGGGGTACCGAGGAACAGAAGCGGCATTTCTTGCCGCGGATCATCAGCGGTGAGGATGTCTGGTGCCAGGGCTATTCCGAGCCTGACGCGGGCTCTGATCTCGGCGGGCTTGGCTGCAAGGCCGTGCTCGACGGCGATGAGTGGGTCATCAACGGTCAAAAGATCTGGACTTCCGCCGGCCAGTACGCGAACTGGATTTTCGTGCTCTGCCGCACCGATCCCGATGCGCCGAAGCATCGCGGGATTTCCTTCCTGCTCTGCCCGATGGAGCAGGACGGCGTCGAGGTACGACCGATCCAGATGTTGTCGGGCGACCACGACTTCAACGAGACGTTTTTCTCCGATGCCCGTACCCATCGGGACAATGTGGTGGGGGAGATCAACGGCGGTTGGGCGGTTGCCATGACACTCCTCGGCTACGAACGCGGTGAATCGGCGGCCACACAGCCACTCATGTTCAAAGCCGAGTGGGAAAAGCTCGCCGAGAAGGCGAGACAGACAGGTGCGAACATCCACCCTGTGCTGCGTGACCGGCTCGCTTCGACCTACATCGAGGTCGAGATCATGCGGTACCTCGGCATGGGTACGCTCACCCGCTTCCTGGGCGGAGCCCAGCCGGGTCCGGCCGAGTCGACCTTCAAGCTGTACTGGAGCGAGTACCACAAGCGGCTCACCGAACTCGCTCTCGATGTGGTCGGTCCGGAGTCGATGCTCTCGGGTTCGACGGCGAAGAAGTCGTTCCACTCCGACGCTCCGGGATCCCCGAACGATCCCGGTTCATGGGTTGGTGCGTTCTACAACGCCCGCGCCGGCACGATCTACGCCGGGACGAGTCAGGTCCAGCGCAACATCCTCGGCGAGATGGTGCTCGGACTCCCGAAGGAACCGAAGCCCCAGGGCTAGTCCCGTTTCGCGTCAGGGGTGTCTACAGATCGTGACCCATCGGTCGGACGGCCTACGCTCCACGACATGAGCAACGCGCCCGTTCCCATGGTCCCGATGCACGGGATCACCGAAGCGAGGCACCTTGGAGCGGACGAGGTGCCCTGGGTCTACGCAGGAGACCTGGGCATCAAGTTGCTCCACGTCGACCTGAACCAGGGCCTGTGGGTGCTCGTCAACCGGTTCCCGCCGGGGTATCAGGTGCAAACCCACT
>Ga0181578_10000948_pt1 | contig 28059 bp, 31 predicted proteins | sample 071ome_21_FD_148659 | JGI IMG/M metagenome (GOLD analysis project Ga0181578, IMG submission 148659) | Coastal salt marsh microbial communities from the Groves Creek Marsh, Skidaway Island, Georgia - 071401CT metaG (spades assembly) | ecosystem: Environmental > Aquatic > Marine > Intertidal zone... | reverse complement strand
GTCTTTCCGGAGTTCCGATGTTCCTTGGGGCCGTTTTCGCATTTTTTGGGAAAATGAAGCCCTTGAGAGCACCTTACAGGCCTGGCATCGGGCCTTGGGCATCGATACGCCGGGCGAATGGGCAAGCTCCCAGCAGCGCGGAGCCTACCATTTGGGTGCCGTTTGGGCCAACAACTTCCCCAACCACCTCGTGGCCCTCTTTCAAGCGTACCAAGCGAAAACCGGCGTGAGCGGATTAGAATCCATGCTCGCAGAGACGGTTCAGGCGGCCCTGAACGGGGATGCGAAAACCCTTCAAACAGGACCCGCCCTGCGCGGCGATCAGGCGACGTTGGACCGCCATCTGCAGGAATTGCCGGAAGAATTTCGGGACCTCTATCTTGCACTCAGCGAGAGCATACACCGCTTTCACGCGTCTCAGTCATGAATTACAAGACCAAACTTCACGGCATCAGCACCTTCGTTTTTGATGTCGACGGCGTCTTTACCAACGGGCATATCCTGATTTTGCCCGGCCAAGAACCGATCCGAACCTTCCACTCCAAAGACGGCTACGCCCTGCAAGTGGCCCTCCGCCAAGGCTACCGCATCGCCATCATCACGGGCGGCAAATCGGAAGCCGTCATGGAGCGCTTTGTGTCCGCGGGTATTTCAGACGTTTGGCTGGGTGCGCGCCACAAGGAAGAAGCCTTAGAGGAGCTCATGCTGACCTACGAACTGAAGGCCGAAGAAATCGCCTACATGGGCGACGACTTGCCCGACTATGAGGTGTTGACCCGCGTAGGCTTGGCCACCTGCCCCCACGACGCCGCGCCCGAAATCCGCAGCATCTGCGACTACATTTCGCCCATCAACGGCGGCGAAGGCTGCGTTCGGGACCTGATTGAGCAAACTTTAAAAGTGCACGGCAAATGGAACCTGCCTTCGGATCGGAACTGGTAGGCCTCGCCTGCCCCATCGTGCTGGACGGCCAGCTGGTGCTCGGCAGCGGCTCTCCCCGCCGCAAGGAACTCCTGAGCCTCTTTGGGCTGCCCTTTGAAGTGCGTACCGCCGACACCGCGGAAATCGCGCCTGCCGGCCTTACCGATGAAGAAACCGTGCGCTTTGTGGCTAAAGAAAAAGCCGAGGCCTTGGTCCCCACCCTGCAACCCGGGGAAGTGCTTTTAACGGCCGACACCGAAGTATGGATGGACGGCGAACGCTTTGGCAAGCCACGCGATCTGGCCCACGCCTTAAGCATGCTTCAACGCCTTCGCGGCCGGACTCACAAAGTCATCACGGTCGTTTGGGCCACGGACGGCAAACGCTGGGAGACATCCGCCAATACCACGCTCGTGACCATGGCCGACTTGCCCGATTCCTGGTTGCAGTGGTATGTGGACACCTGCCAACCCTTGGACAAGGCAGGGGGCTACGGCGCCCAAGAATGGATTGGCCACGTCGCCATTACCAAAATGGAAGGCGACTTTGACAATGTCAAGGGACTTTCCCTCGTTTCGGTGCTTCGCGTCCTGCGCCCTTGGCTGCGCTAAGGCCTTTATACGCTGCGTTTAGATGCGTACCTTGTAGGCCATGAACGCCAAGAAACCCAGCCTCCTTCTCGCCATCCTTCCGGTCCTCTTTCTCATTGCCGCCCTGGCGATCAACGTGCGCATATTTGGGGATAGCAGTTTAGATGGCAGCAACCAGCTCATTCTGCTGGCAGCTGCGGGCGTCACCGCCGGATTGGCTGCCCTGACGGGGGTGAAGGCCCAGGCCCTTTGGGAAGGCATTCAGCACACCATACAAGACAGCTCCAAAGCCATCCTCATCTTGCTGATGGTGGGGGCCCTCGCAGGGAGTTGGCTGATTTCAGGTATCATACCCACCCTCATTGTCTACGGCTTGGATTTGCTCTCGCCGAGCATCTTTTTGCCCGCCACGGTGGTCGTTTGCGCCATTGTCAGCTTGGCAACTGGGTCCTCGTGGGCTACCACCGCCACCGTGGGCATTGCGCTCATGGGCGTGGGCCAAAGCATGGGCTTTTCTTCCGCCATGGTCGCGGGGGCGGTGATTTCCGGGGCCTACTTTGGCGATAAGATGTCGCCCTTTTCGGATACAACTAACTTGGCCCCAGCGATGGCTGGTACGGATTTGATGACGCACATTCGGTACATGACGCTTACCAGCGGGCCGGCCATTGTGCTTACGCTCATCGCCTTTAGCTTCTTGGGCCTTAACGGCGGTGAAGGCAATCTGGACGACCTCAAGCTCCTCACGGACGAACTCAGCGGACGCATCACCATCAGCCCCTGGCTCATGCTCATTCCTGCTTTGAGCATTGGGCTCATTATCTACAAAGTAGACGCCATTGTCGCCATGGGAATTGGAACCTTGGCGGGGCTCTTCGCAGCGTATGTGGTGCAGTTCGACCTTCTCGTGGACCTGACCATGGAGCGCCTGGGCCAGGATGCCTTTAACTGGACGCATATCTACCAGCAGCTCTTCATCAGCACCTACGGAGATACCCACATCGCCATGAGCAATCCCTTGCTCAACGATTTGATGGAGTCTGGAGGCATGTCCGGCATGCTCGGCACTATATGGCTCATTGTCTGCGCCATGACCTTTGGCGGCACGCTGGCCGCGTCGGGCTTTTTGGAAGTCATCACTGAACTCTTCTTGCGCATGGCCCAAGGTTCTGCGGGTTTGATCTTGGCAACCTTGGTGACCTGTGGCTTCTTCAATGCCACTGCAGCTGATCAATACTTGGCCATTGTAGTTCCGGGCCGAATGTTCCGAAAGGCCTACGAAGACCGCGGCCTCGCCCCCGAAAACCTCTCCCGCGCCCTGGAGGACAGCGGCACCGTCACCTCGGTTCTCGTCCCCTGGAATACCTGCGGGGCCTACCAGTACGCCACCCTGCACGTGAGCGCTGCGGACTACGCTATCTATGCCATTTTCAATTGGCTGAGTCCCATCATCAATGCCACCTGGGCGCTGATTGGATTTCGGATCAAGAAGGCCTAATGGCAGCGGAAACGCGCACCGCCTAGCTCACCACCAGCCTTTTCGCTTCATCCAAACGAGCATGCTCACGACGATGGTGGCCATGAGCGCCAACACCACGAAGTAGCCATTTTGGGTTTCCGTTTCAGGCATGTTGCGGAAATTCATGCCGTAGAGGCCTGCGATAAAGGTGATCGGCAAGAAGATGGCTGAAAACACAGTTAGCACCCGCATAATTTCATTGGTCCGCTGCCCCACACTAGACAGGTACAAGGCTTCAATGGAGTCCAGCATGGAGCGCAAGGATTCCATTCGATCGTGCAGCTGCATGGCTTGGTCGCGAACGTCGCGGAAATAGGGCAAATGCTCCGGCTTGATAAAATGGGAGGTCTCCATGCCGCCCAGCACATCCTTCATGGGCACCAGGGCGCGGCGCAGAACGGTTAAATCGCGTTTGAGGGCCAAGGCACTCGTCAGCACGGCCTGATTGGGATTTTTAACTACGGCCACCTCCAGCTGGTCCAAATGGTCCTCCAAGGCCGAAATGGCCTCCCCATAGGGCAAGACCACGGCCTCCATCAAGCGGTAGAGCAAGTAGTCCACCGGGCGGTGGCGCACAATGCCTCGCGCTTCCCGAACGCGGTCCCATACCGCCGTAAAGCGGTCCTCTTGCTTTTGCTGAATGGAGAGCACATAGTCGCCGGTGAGCACAAAGGAGATGTGTTCCAGTTTGACGCGGGATCCCTTGCGCTTGACAATGCTTTTGACCGAAAGAAACAAGGCCTCCTCGTATTCCTCCATGAGCGGGCGCTGCTTGGCATTGACCGCGTCGAGCATCATGTGGGGGTTCAGCTTTAGGACCTCCTTCCACTGCGCCCAGGTTTCCTCGGCGGGGAAGCCGCAGAGGTTGACCCAGTGGACGGGGCCGGGCGTTCGGGACGTGAAATCCGCTGGCTGGAAATCCACACAGAGCGTGGCGTCCTCTGCCGTAAACTGAATCCACTGCTGGGCCAAAGGCTGTTTCATACCAACAAGGTAGGATGCAATTTGCTACTTTTGCCCCCCATGCCTACACTCAGTATTGTCATCCCGGCCTACAACGAGGGCCCAACGATTCACTTGATTTTGGACAAGGTCCTGAACGTGCACCTGCCCAACGGTTGGACCAAGGAAGTCATTATCGTGAACGACTGTTCCAAGGATGACACGGAAGCGGCCATTCAAACCTGGGCCGACGGACACCCTGCCCTGCCTATACGCTACCACGCGCATGCCGTCAACCAAGGAAAAGGGGCAGCCTTGCATACGGGCATCGCTCAGGCCACCGGCGACTACGTCATTATTCAGGACGCCGACCTGGAGTACGACCCTGAGGAGTACAATTTATTGCTGCAGCCCGTGCTAGCCGGCCAAGCGGACGTCGTTTATGGATCGCGCTTCATGGGCGGAAACCCGCACCGAATCTTATTCTTCTGGCATTCCTTGGGCAACAAATTCCTGACCTTCCTTTCTAACATGTTCACCAACTTGAACTTGACGGATATGGAAACCTGCTACAAACTCTTCAAGCGCGAAATGGTGCAGTCGCTGCATTTGACCGAAAAGCGCTTTGGCTTTGAGCCCGAGGTGACCGCCAAGATTTCGCGCATCCCCAAAGTCCGCATCTACGAAGTGGGCATCTCCTACTACGGCCGCACCTTTGAAGAAGGAAAGAAAATCGGCTGGAAGGACGGCTTCCGGGCCATCTACTGCATCTTGAAATACGGGGCGTTCAAGGCGAAGTAAGCGTTGGTCTTCTAGGGTCTAGGCTTTTAGGGCTAGGCTTTTAGTCTCCAAGACGCAGTCCTCCTCCCACCTGTAAATAAAAAAGCGCGGCCCCGCAGGGCCGCGCTTCACGTTTCCGAAACGAAGCGCGGGGCGCTTACTTCACTTCTTCAAATTCAACGTCGGTCACGTCGTCGGCACCGCCACCTGCAGAGGCATCGGGTCCAGGCTGACCGCCGTCACCGGCTTCTTGCTGCGCCTTGTACATCTCTTCGGAAGCGTTTTTCCACGCTTCGTTGATTTGCTCCATGGCTGCATCAATCGCGCTGATTTCTTGAGAAGCGTGGGCCTTCTTGAGATTCTCCAAAGATTCCTCGATGGCGCCTTTCTTGTCGCCGAGCTTGTCGCCAAACTCGCTGAGCTGCTTCTCCGTTTGGAAGATCATTTGGTCCGCTGCGTTGAGCTTGTCTACACGCTCCTTAGCGGCCTTGTCCGCGTCGGCGTTTGCCTCCGCTTCATTCTTCATCTTCTCGATTTCCTCTTGGCTCAAGCCTGAAGAAGCTTCGATACGGATCTTTTGCTCTTTGCCGGTGGCTTTGTCCTTGGCACTGACATTCAGGATGCCGTTGGCGTCGATGTCAAAGGTGACCTCGATCTGGGGCACACCGCGAGGTGCGGGGGGAATGCCGTCCAAGTGGAAGCGACCGATGGTCTTGTTGTCCTTGGCCATGGGACGCTCGCCTTGCAAGATGTGGATTTCTACGCTGGGCTGGTTGTCACTGGCGGTAGAGAACACTTCCGACTTCTTGGTGGGGATGGTGGTGTTGGCTTCAATCAACTTGGTCATCACGCTGCCCATGGTTTCAATACCCAAAGACAAGGGCGTAACGTCCAGCAGGAGTACGTCTTTCACGTCGCCCGCGAGGACACCGCCTTGGATCGCAGCACCAATGGCGACCACCTCGTCGGGGTTCACGCCTTTGTTGGGCTCCTTGCCGAAGAACTTCTTCACGGCGTCTTGGATGGCGGGGATTCGGGTTGAACCACCGACCAAGATCACATCGTCAATGTCGCCCGTAGAGAGGCCCGCATTCTTCAACGCAGACTTACAGGGAGCGATGGTGCGCTCGATCAAGTCAGCCACGAGGCGCTCAAATTCGGCGCGTGACAAGGACTTCACGATGTGCTTGGGACCGCTAGCCGTAGCCGTGATATATGGAAGGTTGATTTCGGTGCTGGACGAGCTAGACAATTCAATTTTTGCCTTTTCTGCCGCCTCCTTCAAACGCTGGAGCGCCATAGCGTCCTTGCGCAAGTCCGTGCCTTCTTCTTTTTCAAAGCCGTCGGCCAACCAGTTGATGATGCGATCGTCAAAATCGTCACCGCCCAAATGCGTGTCGCCGTCCGTTGACTTCACTTCAAAGACACCGTCGCCCAACTCCAGGATGGACACGTCGTGCGTACCACCACCGCAGTCAAACACGACAATTTTCATATCCCGGTTCTGCTTGTCAATACCGTAGGCCAAAGCGGCTGCAGTAGGCTCGTTGATGATGCGGCGCACCGTGAGGCCTGCAATTTCGCCGGCTTCTTTGGTGGCTTGACGCTGGGCGTCGTTAAAGTAGGCGGGAACCGTGATAACGGCTTCGCTCACGTCTGTACCCAAATAGTCTTCTGCTGTCTTCTTCATTTTCTGAAGAATCATAGCTGAAAGTTCCTGGGGCGTGTACTGACGGTCATCAATCGTTACACGGGGAGTATCGTTGTCTCCTTTTACGACTTCGTAGGGAACGCGGCTCGTCTCCTTCTGAACGTTGGAGTACGCTTCGCCCATAAAGCGCTTAATAGAGAAAATGGTCTTTTTGGGATTGGTGATGGCCTGACGCTTGGCGGGGTCGCCCACTTTGCGTTCGCCTCCCTCGACAAAACCGATGACCGAAGGGGTCGTTCGCTTGCCTTCAGCGTTTGGAATTACAACGGCTTCGTTGCCTTCCATGACGGAAACACAGGAGTTTGTGGTTCCTAAGTCAATGCCAATGATTTTACCCATTTTGAATGCTTGAATTATTCGTGAATTTGCCCCAACTAGGTCAAACCCCGTACCAAAGCCTCAAGCGAGACAAAATGTCAGTTACATGTCAAGGTATCCAGGAAAGTCGCCTTCGCAAAGCGCAAATGGCATGTCAATTTGCCAAAAACCAAGCTGTCAAAGGAGCGATCCGCCAGTCCTAGGTTGGGGCGGTCTAGCGCCGTTGCACTGGCAAAGATGCCTGCTCCTCCGTTGATATTCGTGAAGAATGGCGGGTCCTGGAGGATGGTGTTAGAAGGTTGGCTCACGGAAATGTAGGTAGCCAAATCGTCCGTGCCGGCAGACAGGTGGATGGTAAAGCCGCGGAAGAAGCGGATGTGTCCGGGCTTCACAGGCAGCGATTCTGCGAGAAACTGGTAGTAGGACTCATAGGTCAGCGTCGTTTTTGCGGTGGCGCCACCGTTTAAAGTGCTGCCTAGCTGGTAGGGCAAATAGTAGCGTACCACGTGGCGGGTAGAATCGGATTGTTGATGCTCCGGCATTTCCATGTAGAGCATGTCGATATATCCTTGGTAGCCACGCGCATTGACGGCTTGGTTCCACTCAATTTCTTGCCCTTTCGTGGCGGTCAAATTGAGGCGTTGAATGCCAATGGGAGTAGGCTTTTTCAGTGTGAAATTCTTGACCAAAGGCGTTTCTGCCGTCGCGAAGGCGGCAGAGGACGAATCTTTCTGCAATACCAACTTATAGGTCCAGTCCAAGCGGTTTTCATTCGCGGTAAAGCCTGCAATAATGAGGCGGTACAGGCGATGGCCTTGGGTGGTAAAGAGTCCAGAATCTTTGGGGGTATCGTAGGTCGTCTCTAGGTATTTGTCCCAAGCGAGTTGCCCATTTTCCTTGAAGGCTTGGATGTGCGCCACCAAGGAGGGGTAATAGAGGCTATCAGGGTGGGCGTTGCCGCCATTTGGTCCGTCCTGGCCCAGATACGCACGACCAATGCGCACGTACTGCGTATCGGAATTGGGATCCAAGGTCGCGTACACAATGGGCACGTTTTCAAATGGAGCCGTCACGTCCAAAGTGTTGTCGCAGGAGGTCCAAAGCGCCAATGCGCATGCCCCAATCAGTATTCGAATGCCCTTCATAGCGCCAAAGATACCACGGAAAGAGGTTGTACTTTTGGGCAAAATCCACGACTATGTCTACGGCGAAAAAGGAATACAAAAAGGTGACCACCAACTCCCTGGTGGAGATGAAGCAACGCGGCGAACGCATCGCCATGCTCACCGCCTACGACTACAGTATGGCCCGCTTGGTCGATCAGTCCGGCATTGATGTCATTTTGGTCGGCGACAGCGCCTCCAACGTGATGGCCGGGCACGAAACCACGCTCCCTATCACCTTGGACCACATGATTTACCATGCGTCCAGCGTCATTCGCGGTGTAGACCGCGCATTGGTGGTGGTGGACCTTCCCTTTGGCTCCTACCAAGGCAATGCGAAAGAAGCCCTCTCCTCCGCCATCCGCATCATGAAGGAATCCGGCGGTCATGCCGTCAAATTGGAGGGCGGCAAAGAAGTCGTTTCCACCATTGAGCGCATTGTATCTTCCGGCATTCCCGTCATGGGCCATTTGGGTTTGACGCCTCAAAGCATTTACAAGTTTGGAACGTATGCGGTGCGCGCCAAAGAGGATCAAGAAGCGGCTCAGCTGCTCGCGGACGCCAAAGCCCTGGAAGAGGCTGGATGTTTCGCGGTGGTTCTGGAAAAGATTCCCGCTCAGCTGGCCAAGCTCGTTTCTGAATCCATTAGCATTCCCACCATCGGCATTGGTGCGGGTTCCGATGTGGACGGTCAAGTACTCGTTTTGCACGATATGCTCGGCATGAATACCGAATTCAGCCCGCGCTTCTTGCGCCGCTATTTGAATTTGGCCGAACAAATCCCCGCCGCCATCGGCGCCTATGTGCAGGACGTGAAGTCCCGCGATTTCCCCAACGACCAGGAGAGCTACTAAGTGCAAGCGCCCAGCATTCTGTTTGAAGACAACCACCTGCTCATCGTCAGCAAGCCTGCTGGGATGTTGGTGCAGGGGGATATCACGGGAGACCGCTGCTTGAAAGACTGGGCAGAAGAAGACGTCGCCAAGCGCTTCAACAAACCGGGAAAAGCCTTTATTGGCCTCCCTCACAGATTAGACCGTCCCACCTCCGGCATTGTCGTGTTAGCGAAGACGTCCAAGGCCTTGGCGCGGATGAATGCGCTGTTTTCGGGCCGGGATATTCAAAAAACCTACTGGGCCATTGTGGAGGGCTGCCCCGCTGAACCCGAGGCGCGACTGGAGCATTTTCTACACCGCGACGGCAAAACCAAAAAGTCCTTCGTCTCCAAGCATCCCGACGCCCAAAAGGCTGTGCTGCGCTACCGCATCTTAAAAACAGGCGACAACTACAGCCTTCTTCAAGTGGACTTGGAAACGGGGCGTCACCACCAAATTCGGGTACAGTTTCAAGCCATCGGGCACCCCATCAAAGGGGATCTGAAGTATGGCAGCAAGCGCTCCAACCCAGGGGGTGGCATTCACCTGCACGCGCGCGAGCTGTCCTTTGTGCATCCCGTCAGTCAAGAACCGCTGCACATCGTGGCTCCGACTCCGAGCGATGCCTTGTGGTCCGCACTCGCAGCAGCCGAGTAAATCCCCTACTTTTAAGGCATGACCCACGCACAACGCCTCATCGCTTTTGCGATTGCCCTTTTTGTCCTTGTCCTCGTATTCAGTTGGCAAGAAACGAAACCGGACCATCCTTATGATTTCCACTTTGATGGACCCGCCCTGGTCATTCACGGTGGCGCAGGCGTCATCACCAAAGAAAACATGACCCCCGAATTGGAAGCCCTGGTAACGGCTTCCCTAGAGCGCGTGGTGGACACCGGCTATGCCATGCTCGACCGTGGCGTGGACCGCATGGATGTAGTGGTGCGCGTACTGGGCATGCTCGAAGACGATAGCCTCTTTAACGCCGGCATTGGCGCCGTAGTCACAGCCGATGGCCGCGTGGAATTGGACGCCTCCGTCATGGACGGCGAAACGAAGAATGCTGGCGCTGTAGCGGGTTTGCAGCACATAGCGCACCCCGCGGCTTTGGCGCGTGACGTCATGGAGAACAGCGAGCATGTCTTTCTGATTGGAGAGGGTGCGGAGGCTTTCGCCATGGACCGAGGCTACTTCATCGTGACCAACGACTACTTCTTGACGAAGCGCCGCCGTGAACAGTACAGCCGCTGGGCGGAACAGCACAAACTGGGTACAGTTGGGGTCGTCGTACGCGACCGCGCAGGCCACTTGGCAGCTGGCACGTCTACAGGAGGCATGATGGGCAAGCGCTGGGGCCGTGTTGGCGATGTTCCTGTCTTGGGAGCGGGCACCTATGCCGACGACGCGGGGGCTGCCATATCCTGCACGGGGCACGGCGAGTACTTTATTCGGGAGGCGGTGGCTGCACAAGTTAATGCCCGAATGCGCTTCGGCGGCGAGCACCTTTCCGACGCCGCGCATACCGTTTTATTTGACGTTTTGAATGCCGACGCGGGCCAAGGCGGCCTCATCGGCATCGACGCCGAAGGACATGCCACCATGACTTTCAATTCTCCAGGCATGTACCGCGCCGCTAAAGGGGTGGAGAAGAAATCCAAGACGGGAGAAGCCACGCGGTACGTGGGCATCTACGGGGAGTAAAACCTGGGTCTGCCCCCTCCCCTAGTAGGGATCCACATCCACCACCACCTTCACGGACTTGAAGTCCGGGTGAAAGGCCAATTGGTCAACGGTCTGACGTACCCGCTTTTTAGTGGCGGGCAAGCCACGGTCAACCGGAAGCTTGAGCCAGAGATGCTGCAAATAGAGGTTCTTTACACGTCCCACGGAGGGCGCATCGGGGCCTAGAACGCCTCCACCCAAAGCTGCATTAAGCTGGCCCGCTAGGTAGTGTGCGGCTTGCTGGGCCACAAACTCGCGTCGATGACGCACTTCCAAGCGTATCATGCGCACAAAGGGCGGATAGTGATGCGTTTGGCGGTCTTGCAGCAGTTGGTCCGCCATGGTTTCGTACTGGCCGGCTTGGACAGCAAGCAAAACGGGGTGCTCCGGTGTGGCCGTTTGGATGAACACGTGGCCGGGAGCATCGCGGCGACCGGTTCGGCCCGCTACCTGCGTAAAGAGTTGAAACGCGCGCTCATGCGCCCTAAAATCCGGCAGCTGCAGCGCGTTGTCGGCATTGAGGATGACCGCGACGTCCAGCCCTTGGATGTCCAAGCCCTTGCCGACCATTTGGGTACCGACGACAATGTCCACCTCGCCGCGCTCCAGCCAATCCACGTACTGGGACATGGCGGCTTTTTTTCGCGTACTGTCCGAATCTATCCGCAGCACCCGTGCCTGCGGAAAGAGCTCCTCCACCGTTTCTTGGACGCGTTCCGTACCCATACCACGCCATTGCCAAGCCGATTTACCGCAGGAAGGACAGTGTGCGGTCGGCTGCCGGGACTGCCCGCAGTAATGACAATGCAAACTCTTGGACGCCTTGTGGTAGGTCACCGCGACATCGCAGTCCGTACAGGGTTCCGTCCAGCCACAGCCCATACAGGTCAAAAAGGGCGAGTACCCCCGTCTATTCTGGAAGACCAGCGCTTGTTTGCCGTGGTCTACCGCATGGGCAATTGCCTCTACGGCCGGCCGCGTCAGAGGGCCTTCCATATGCTGCAAGGCTTGGTATTTGACCAGGCTCAGCATCTCCACGGTGGGTGGCACGGCGTCGCCAAAGCGCTCATCCAGGGCCACCCAGTGGTATTTGCCGCTTTTGGCGTGGTGGTAGGATTCCAGACTCGGGGTGGCCGAACCCAAGACCAATCCCGCCTGCAAATAGTGCGCAAGCCAAACGGCCACATCGCGCCCGTGGTAGCGCGGAGCGGGATCCTGCTGCTTGTAACTGGTTTCGTGCTCTTCGTCCACGAGGATGCAGCCCACCCGTTCAAGGGGTAAAAACAGGCCCGAACGCGCCGCTAAAATCAATCGCGGCGCCGTATCCGGCCGCACGAGCGCCTCCCATAAGTCGCGGCGTTCGCCGTCTGAGACTTGGCTGTGGTATACGGCCAAGCGTCCTGGACCCACAGCGCGCTGCAAGCGGCGGTAGAGCTGGGCCGTCAGGGCTATTTCCGGAACGAGCAAGAGCGTATGCTGCCCCACTTCCATGGCTTGAGCCGCCAAGTGAACGTAGAGTTCCGTTTTTCCGCTTCCTGTGATGCCCCGGAGCAAGACAGGCTTGCCTTCCGCCATACCGTCTTGCACCGATTCTAGCGCAGCGGCCTGGGCGTCGGAAAGGGGTGCGCGTTGGATGTCCGCATTGGGCAAATGCCCTTCTGCCTCCCACCGCATGCTTTTTTCTAAAATGCCCTTCTCCTGCAAGCTGCGGAGGTGGGCTGTATCCACCCCTTGGTCCACGAGGGCTGTTTGGGGGATCCAGGGATAAAAGTCTTCCGTCTGTTCGGGCCAGCTCAGCGCCAGTTGGAAGTAGGCCAAAAGCGCTTCGGACTGCTTGGTGGCACGCGTCAGCTTTTCGAAAGCGGCAGAAATCTGGCCCTCGTCCGATTTTCGGCCCACCCAGCGCCAATGCGCCAGCGAACCGTCGGAAATAGTAAAGGGTCCCTCCTCGTCTTCATCTACCTTGAAAAAAGCGGGAAGAGCCGCTTGCATGACCTCTCCAGGAGCGCAGTTGTAGTACTGCGCCATCCAGTCCCATAGGGCGAGTTGCTGCGTTTGAATGCGCGGCTGGGTATCCAGGACGCGGAGAATGGGCTTGGTCTCTACGGCAGGGGCCTGGTGCATAACGGACCGAACTACCCCCATCAAGCAGCGCTGACGGCCAAAGGCCACATGGACCCGCAGGCCTGGAACAGGAGGCTGCTCCCCTACCCATGCATAGGTAAAGGTGCTGTGGACCGGGACCGGCAGAATGACCTCGACCCACATAGGCGCTTAGGACAGGGCGTCTACCAGCTCCAGCAAATAGGGCGAAATCGTCGCGTGGTGCTTGATAGCTTGTTCGAGGGGTACGTAGGCAATTTGATTGCCTTGGACGCCGACCATTTCCCGTGTGCGACCTTCGCGGAGGGCGAGAACGGCGGCGTGTCCCATTCGGCTCGCTAGAATGCGGTCAAATGCATTGGGCTTGCCACCGCGCTGGGTATGGCCCAAAACAGTCACCTTGGTCTCCCAATCCGGGAACTCCGATTGCACCTTCTGCGCCACGTCGTAGGCGCCGCCGCCGTCGTCGCCTTCGGCCACGATGATGATACCGCTGCGGCGCTTCTTCTGAAAGTCCGTCTTCAAATAGCCCACCAAGCGGTTGATGTCCGTTGGCGTCTCAGGAATCAAAACCCCCTCCGCGCCGGCAGCTATGCCCGTGCGCAGGGCGATGAAACCGGCGTCACGGCCCATAACCTCCACAAAGAAGAGGCGGTTGTGCGAGGCGGCGGTATCGCGAATCTTATCCACCGCTTCGACGGCGGTATCTACGGCCGTTTGGTAGCCAATGGTGTAGTCTGTTCCAAACAGGTCGTTGTCAATCGTGCCGGGGCAGCCCATGACGGCAATGCCGTGCTCTTCGGAGAGGAATTTGGCGCCGGTAAAGGAACCGTCTCCTCCGATGACCACAAGACCTTCAATGCCTTGGGCGCGCAGGTTGGCTGCTGCTTTGGCACGGCCCTCGGGCGTCCGGAATTCTTGACTGCGGGCGGTTTGCAGGAAGGTGCCGCCGCGGTGAATGATGTTTCGGACATCGTAGCGCGTCAAGGAAACCCCATCGTTTTCCATGAGGCCTTCATAGCCGCGGTAAAAACCCATGACTTGGATGTCATTTAACGTAGCGGTGCGAACGACGGCGCGCACGCAAGCATTCATGCCGGGGGAGTCCCCACCGGAGGTAAGTACACCAATGTGTTTCATGAGGGGAAAATATCAAACTCTTGCCACATACACTCGAGGTCGCCGTTTTGGAAGGGAATGCGCTGCTTGGCTTTCATTTGGAGGGCCTTGTTGGCCTTCGCACTGGGTACGACCACCCAAGCGGTCCAGCCTTTGTAGTGCTCGCGCAAGTGGGCGCCAATGCGGGAAAAGGTCTCTTCCACATCCACCTCTAGGCGGCGGCCGTAGGGAGGATTCAGGAGGAGCATGCCGCGTTCCGCAGGGGGACGCGTGTTTTCAAACGCTTCTAGGCTGAAGGAAATGCGCTCGTCCACTAGGGCGGATACGGCGTTGCTTTCGGCCACCCCCAGGGCGTGGCGGTCGATATCCGACGCAAAGATGGGCATGGGGGATTCGGAGATGCGCTTCAAGGAAGCGGCCTCGATGAGGGCGTGCAATTCGGCGTCGTAGTCCATCCAGTGCATGAAGCCAAAGGACTTTCGGTAAATGCCCGCAGGAAGGCGGTCCGCAATGATGGCGGCCTCAATAGCCAGCGTCCCCGATCCGCACATGGGATCGTACAAGGGACGGTCGCCCCGGTAGCCGGTCAGTCGAATCAAGCCATTGGCCAGTACTTCCGACATGGGCGCCAAGGTCATCTCCTGGCGGTAGCCACGCTTGTGCAGGGACTCTCCGGAAGCGTCCAAACTGATGGTGCAATGGCGCTTGTTCAAGTGGAGCTCGATGCGCACCATAGCGTTCTCGCGGTCCACCGAAGGGCGCTTGCCGGTCTTAATTCGGAAGCGGTCCACAATGCCGTCCTTCACCACCAAGGCCGCATAGCCGGTGTGGCTAAAGGCGGGATGGCTGCCGGAGGCATAGACCGCAAAGGTCTTGTCGGGATGAAACCAACGCTCCCAGGGGATTTTTTGAACGCCTTCGAGGAGTTCTTCGGGACTGCGAGCCTCGATGTATTTGATCGGACGGAGGATGCGTGCTGCCGTGCCCAAGCAAAGGTTGGCCTTGTACAAAAAACCCAAATCGCCCTTGAATTTCACGGCTCGGGTCATGGGCTCCAAATCGCGGGCGCCCAGCTTGAGGAGTTCCTCGCGAAGCACGTCCTCCAAGCCGGTTAAGGTCTTCGCGATGAAGACTTCGTCCTTGGGATTATTGGACATCAGACGGGAGAATTTCAAGGTGGGAGGAAAATGCGGCCGTTCCCTCGGAAACGGGCACATCAACGAAGAGGTAGGTCCCCGAAAGCGTGTCTCCGGGCTGCAGGTATTCTGTGAGCGTATCGGCCATTTGGCGGCTGCCCGCGACGAGGTTGAGCTGGTACTGCACCGTAGCGGCTTTTAGCCCGCCAATGAGTTGGTAGTTCACGGCATAAACGCGTTCCTCTCCCAATTCCAAGGTGTCCAGCTGCGCGGCGTATTCAAAGGGCTGCTCAGGGAGCGCTTCGGGGGTTTCCGTACTTGGCGACGAACAGGCCCAAGCGGCCGCTCCAACAAGGGCCAAAGCCCAAAACTTCTGATTCATACCTGCGTTCTTAACGTGTAGCGAAGGTACGACCCTCCCCTATCTTTGACCGGTATGTTTGACTCCATGGACCTTTTATTTTTCGCCGGCGGACTGCTGGCGGGCGTCATCAACACGATGGCGGGCAATGGGTCGGCGCTGACGGTAAGTTTATTGCTTCTCGGGGGCATGGACGGCGCGGTGGCCAATGCCACGAACCGAATTGGCGTGGTCACGCAAACCCTTACCAGTGTGGGCAGTCTGCGCAAAAGCACCCGCAAATCCTACCTCTTTCGCGCGGGAAAGCACCTCATCCTGCCTACGTTGCTCGGCTCGCTCGCCGGTGGTTGGCTGGGTTCCACCATCAGCGCCGAAGGCATGGAATGGTCCCTGGCCGTCGTCATGCTAGGCATGGCCGGCACCCTTTTCTGGAAAACCGAACGTTGGGGCGGCCCATCTTGGACCGAACGCGCCCTGAAGCCCTGGCAATCCGGCGCCTTGTTCTTTCTCATTGGCTTTTACGGGGGGTACCTCCAAATGGGCATCGGCATCCTCATGCTCGCCACCCTGGTGCTGGGGGATCGATGGAGCATTCGAGACGCCAACGTCATTAAGCTCGTGATGGCTGCAGTGCTGGCCATCCCGGCGGGCATCATCTACCTCAGTAGTGGCTTGATCGAATGGAAGCCCGGCCTCATCCTAGCGGTGGGATCTTCTATTGGCGCTTGGTTTGGGGCCCGCTACATCGTGCGCATCCCCAAAGCCCAGCCCTACGTGCGCGCCGTTTTAGTCTTGGTGGTTCTCTTTGGGGCTTTTCAGGCGATTTACAAGGCGCTCACCTAACTTTGCCGCATGTCTACAGCTAGCCTTTCCATCCTTGTCCTCATGCTGCCCATTTGGTTGGGTGCCGTAGCGGGCTTTCGTTCGATTCCCAGTGCATGGATGGCGCGTAGCAATGCCTTTTCGGGGGCCTTCCTCTTTGCGGTTACAGTCTTTTTGTGGATTCCCGAACTCGCACACGTCGACCACGAACGCAGCCTGCCCTGGGGCATTTGGATCGTTCTAGGCTACTTCCTGCAGTTTGCACTTGACAGCCGATCCCGCGGCCTGGAACACGGACATATCCACCACCACGACCCCAATCCCTGGCCCGCCTACACGGGACTACTCATTCACTCCGTGGTGGAGGGCGTTCCCATGCTTCGCCTGCCCGAATCTGAACAGCTGGCCTTTGCCCTCTCCCTGGGCATTCACAACCTTCCCATCGCGGCCCTGCTGGCTTTTTGGCTCCGTCAATGCCAAGTTCCCTTCCAAAAAATCGCCCTCGCCCTCCTAGGGATGAGCCTAGCCGCTCCCTTCGGAGCCGCTGTGGGCACCCTTCTTCCCCTGGATATGCCAGGCATGGAAGGCTTCATTGGAGGTTTGGTCGTGGGCATCTTCTTACACGTCTCGAGCACGATTCTCTTTGAACTTCAAAAAGACCACCGATTGCCCACCGTCCTCTGGGTCATTGTGATCATTGGATTGCTTTCGGGATTTGGTCTCTCTCAATTCATTCATTAATTCTTTTCACCTATGGCGAACATCACTCTTGGCGGAAATCCTTGCACAACGGTCGGCGAATTGCCCGCAGTTGGCAGCACAGCCCCCGCATTTACCTTGACGGCTCAGGACCTGAGCGCGGCCTCTTTGTCGGACTACTCGGGCAAGAAAGTCGTTTTGAATATTTTTCCATCCATTGACACCGGCGTTTGCCAGAAGAGCGTTCGTGCTTTCACCGAAAAGCTCAATGCCATGGAAGGCGTTCAAGTGCTGAACATCAGCATGGACCTCCCCTTCGCAGGTGCGCGCTTTTGCGCGGCGGAGGGCCTGGAAAATGTGGCCTTCCTTTCTGCCTTCAAGGCGCCCTCCTTTGGTTCGGACTACGGCGTAACCTTTGCGGACAGCAAATTCGCCGGCTTGTTTAGCCGCGCCGTGGTGGTCGTAGACGCTTCCGGCCAAATCACCCACACGGAGCAAGTCCCCGAGACGGGTCAGGAGCCCAACTACGACGCTGTTTTAGCGGTGTTGTAAATCAGAACAGCATCCATGCGAAAAGCCCGCTTCGGCGGGCTTTTTTTTAGGGCGCCCAGTCCCCTTTGCCCGCCAACCATGCAAAGGCCTCCGGAAAACGCTGGCGCCAAGCTACTTCGCTGTGATCCGCCTTTCGGTCGCGGACCCATTTGAGGTCATCCAAGGCGTAGTCCGTTTGGCGCAACTCCTGGAGAAGCAAATCAATTCCTGGCTGCAGCTGTGCCTCCAAACCTATGCCCCCGTTGTCCAGGTAGAGGTAGCCTGAAGGGGTCGGACGTCCGTTTTCCCTCCAGGGGCCAATGGCATCCACCACCAAGCCGTTGCCCGTTTCCACAAACACAGCAGGCGAAAAGGCTAATGCGCCATCAAAGACGCCAGGGTATTCCGTCAACAAGCGAAACGCCAAGACGCCGCCCATACTGGAGCCGGCAAAATATACACGGCTCTCCTCCGACAGGCTGGGATATTCAAGGGCTTGCGCTAGCACGGTGTGCACGAGGTAGTCCGTAAAGGCCTCCCCCAGCTCGCCGGGTCCGTATTCCAGGCGGCGGCGGTTGCCCCCTTCGGTGGCACATTCCAAGGCGACGACGATGGTGGGTCGGATTCGGCCCTCTTGCATCAAGGCCAAGAGGGCCTCATCCACGGCCCAGTCCACCCCAAAGGTGCTCGTTGCGGGATCGATGCAGTTTTGGCCGTCGGACATGAGCAAGAGATCCACCGGGCCGGAAAGTTCGGTCGTCTTGAGATCGTACGGCGTCCACACCCACATTTTGCGCGAGGGAATGATGCCGGCAGGATCCACGGGTGCGTCGACGACATCCAGAAAACCGCTTATTTGACCGTCATTCAAACGCTCCGCAGGGCCAAAGGCCAAGGCGTGCAGTGTCGTGTCCATAGCTGCCCAGCCGCCCAAGTCACGGTAGGCCAACCCTTCCGCCAACTTGGCTTCATGGGCCCAGTCGCCAAGGGTGATTTTGTAGGCAAAAGCGGAATCCGCAGCCGCAAATTCCAAGGACCATTGCAGTGGATTCTCCGCATTGCGCGTGAACGCGATGCCGCGCCCGTTCCATCCCCCAAGCTGCTGGGAGCTGCCCGTGATAAAGACCGTCTCTTCAGCGGATAGGGTATCTGCGGTAAGTACGGTGATACGGACACGCGAGGCATCATCCTCGGCACCTGGCCCTGCACAGGCCACAGCGAAGAGCGAAAGTGCCGCAAGAGCTAGACCCTTTTTCATTTTTCGAAGCTGGATTTAAACGATTGGTGGTAGGTATCGCGCACCATGCCATCGGAAACCCCAATTTTGGGCACGTAAATCCACGTCGCGCCGGCCCACTTCATGGTGCGGCGGTAGATGGCCAAGGCCGGAACGATGACATCGGCTCGATCCACGTTAAGTCCCATTTGCATGACGCGTTCGTCCGGGGTCAGCTCCTCAATCTGCTTACTTAAGCGGTCCAAATACTGACGCGACAAAGGCTCGCTGATAGGACGTCCCGACAGCTTGTGGGCCTTGTTGATGTTACCCCCAGAACCCACTAGCGCCACTGAGCCCGGGTAGTTTCCGACGTGCTCCTTGACCCAGGCTTCCATGGTGGCCCACTCGCGTTGGCTGTCTACTGCATTCAAGGAACGCACCGTACCAATCGGGAAGGACCGCGATTCACGGGAAGCGCCTTCGTGGAAAAAAGTCAATTCCGTAGAACCACCGCCCACGTCGATGAAGAGGAGGTTCTCTTCTTCGGGTTGAATTTTGTCAAACAACTTGGCGTGAAAGATCAAGCGCGCTTCTTCTTCTCCGTCAATCACTTCGATTTGGATTCCGGTGGCTCGACGCACTTTCCGAATCCAACGCGCCGCGTTCTTGGCCTCGCGCATGGCACTGGTGGCACAGGCTCGGTAGGCTTCCACCCCGTTCACCTTCATGATGGCGGCGAAGGCCCGCATGGAGTCCACCAAGCGGTCGCCCGTCTCCTTGGAAATCTTGCCTTCCCGGAAGACGTCCTCGCCTAGACGCACCGGCAAGCGCGTCATCGAGGCCTTTTTGTAGTGCGTGTATTCGGGCGTTGGGATGACATTGCTCACCAGCAAGCGCAAGGAATTTGAGCCAATGTCAATCGCGGCAATTTTTACAATATTCATGCGCCTCCAAATTTCAATTGCTTCTGCACGTAGGCGTAGAGCTCTTCTTGGCTCCGAATTTTTCGACCCGGAATGCTGCGGTAGGCATTGGGTTCGCCCTCTTTGGGGCTACGCGCTTTGACGTTGTCCTTCCAAATCAAGGCCAAATGGTCCAATATTTCTTGCTGCACGGTGGGGCTGTAAATCGGCGCTCCCACTTCCACGCGCAAGTCTAAGTTTCGCGTCATTAAATCAAAGGACGCGATGTACATGGCCCATTGACCGCCGTTCAAGAAGGCATACACGCGGTTGTGCTCCAAGAAGCGGTCAATGACCGAAATCACCTCAATGTTCTCACTCAAGCCAGGAATACCGGGCTTTACACAGCACACGCCCCGAACGATGAGCTTCACCTTCACACCCGCCTGGCTGGCTTCGTAGAGCTTTTGCCCCATGTCGTAGCTGGAGAGGCTGTTGAACTTCATCCAAATTTCGGCGGGGCGACCGGCTCGCGCATGGGCGATCTCCCGGTCTATATTTTTCAGAATCCCTTTACGCGTGAAATGCGGGCTGACGAGCAAATGTTTGTACTTCTGCACACGGTAGGGTTCGGCCAAGAATTGGAAGACTTTTTGAACTTCTTTGGCCACGCGCTTGTCGGCCGTGAACAGATAGTAATCGGTGTACACGCGTGCAGTGCCCTCGTGGAAGTTTCCTGTGCCCACAACGGCGAAGAGCTCGCGGCCTTTATCGGTTTTGCGTTCGACAGAGATGATTTTGCTGTGCACTTTGAGGCCTTCGACTCCTGTTTGGACCTCGATGCCTTCCTTCCGCATCTTTTCCAAATAGTGGATGTTGTTCTGCTCGTCAAAGCGGGCTTGCAACTCAATCACCACATGGACCCGCTTGCCGTTTTTGGCTGCGTTGATCAGTGCCGAAATAATGCGCGATTGGGAGGCCAATCGGTACAGCGTGATGGAAATAGATTCTACTTGAGGGTCCATCGCCGCCTCACGCAGGAAACGAATGATGTAGGAAAAGGTGTGAAAAGGCGTGTAGATCAGCACATCCTTTTGCCGAATGACCTGCAGCAACGAGCGCTCCAAATCCAGATCCGGATGCATCAGAGGCGGCAAAGCGGGATGCTCCAAGTGCGGCCCTCCCACGTTGGGGAAGCGCATGAGATCGCGCTTGTTGTGGTAGCGACCACCAGGATTCAGGGCGTCCGTATCTTCCAAACCTATCTTCCGAACTAGCTGGGCCAGGAAGTCTGGGGCCATGCCGTCGTCGTAGGCCATTCGGACAGGATCGCCCGCCAAACGGTCTTCCAAGCCACGGCGAACGCGGTCCACCATGGTTTTGGACACATCGTGGTGGTCCATGTCCAATTCCGCATCCCTGCCAATTTTAAAGGCATGGGCTTCAATTCGGTCCGCCGGAAAGATGAAGTAGGCGTAACGCAAGTTGTAGCGCAGCACGTCGTCCAAGTACATCAAGTAGTTCTTTCCATACTTGGGGAGCACCACAAAACGACCGTGCAAATCCGTCGGAACCTCAATCAACGACTGTACTGGCTCCGAAGAACCCGCAGAGTGCAATTGAATTGCCAAGTAAATCGAGCCATCGTTGAGCTCTGGAAAGGGGTAGCCTTCGCGCAAAATCATGGTGAAAACCGAAGGGCTGATCTTCTCGATGTAGTACTTGCGCACAAACTCTTCTTGGCCTTTGGTCAATTCCGCCTCGGTAATGAGGGCAATGCCTTCCTTTTCCAGCTCCACCATGAGCTGTTCGTAGATGGCCTCGACCTGCTGATTTTGGTCCGTGACTTCGTCCTGAATGGCCTTGAGCAGGTCCATCGGGCTCCATCCGCCCAACTGCTCCTTCACTTTTTTCTGGTTGGGTAGCTTGGCCAAGCGCTGAATGCTCGCGTAGCGTACCCGGAAAAATTCGTCCAAATTGTTGGAGAAAATACCCAGAAAGCGCACCCGCTCAATGAGGGGATTTCGCTCATCCTTAGCTTCTTGCAACACCCGAGCGTTGAAGTGTAGCCAGCTAATATCTCTATTGGTAAATCGGTCGCGGGCGGCTGGTAGCATGCCGTAAAGGTCGGTTAACTCTTGTGATTCTTGGGGAAATCAAAGAAGAGCAATTCCGCGTCAAAATCCAAGTCCTTCCAGGCACCTACGTCAAAGCGCAAACAGGCCACACCGGCGGTGGGCACATTGTCAATGCGTAGCTCCACACAGCGGTTTAAAAAGGCCGTATGGGTCGGATTGTGGCCAAAAACCATGACCGCATCCATCGATTCGGGGAGTTCCCGCAAATAGGCCATAAGTTGGGCTACGGACATTTCGTAGAGTACCTCATCTGTTTGGATGAAGTCTAGGGCTTTGCCAAAGTTTCGGGCAAAAATCAGGGCCGTATGCAGGGCCCTCGTGGCGGGACTCGACACCATCGCCGGGGCGGGTTGCACTTCCTCGGCCAACCAAGCCGCCATGAGATGCGCATCGCGAATTCCGCGCCCTTTGAGCGGGCGATCCCGGTCCTCCAAGTGGGGGTAGTCCCACGAAGATTTGGCGTGCCGAACGAGGTATACCGTTTTCATGTAACCCAAATTAACCCCCATGGTTTTCCCCAGGGTAAAGGGAACATCAATCTTCCGTTGCTTTTACCTGGTTCCAGAGCCGGTCCCAGTCCTCCAATTTCATGGCGCTGATTTCACGGCCATCCGCCTCCACCAAAGCTTCCATGGCTTGGAAGCGGCGAACAAATTTGGCATTGGACTGGGCCAGGGCTTGTTCAGGATCAAGGCCTCGGTGCTTGGCGTAGTTCACCAGCGCAAAGAGGACATCGCCCAATTCCATCGCCTCATCCTGCGGGTTGGCGGCCTCGCGCATTTCCACGAGCTCCTCCTGAACCTTGGCCCAAACACCCGCCTCATCCGGCCAATCAAAGCCGACGCCTTGGACTTTTTCTTGGATGCGGAAGGCCTTCACCATGGCGGGGAGGGATTTGGGAACGCCTTGGAGGACGGAGCGGCGTTCCGCGCCCTTTTCCTTGAGTTTGATTGCTTCCCAATTTGCCTTGACCGTCTTGCTATCCGTCGCATCCACGTCCCCGTAGATGTGCGGATGGCGCCGAATCAACTTCTCGCACACGCTGTTGAGCACGTCGGTCACGTCAAAATCGCCCCGCTCTTCGCCCAGCTTGCTGTAAAAGACCAAATGCAGAAAGAGGTCTCCCACTTCCTTCTTGAGCTCGTCCCAATCGCCCTCATCAATGGCATCGGCCAGTTCGTAGGTCTCTTCGATGGTGAGCTTGCGCAGGGAAGCCGCATCCTGTTCACGGTCCCAGGGGCATTTGGCCCGAAGGTCGTCCATGATGTCCAGCAAGCGCTGGAAGGCAGCTTGTGCGTCTTGGGGATTAGGCATCCTCTCCGGCGTCTTCCTTTTTAGCGGCTTTAGCCTTGGCAGGCTTGGGCTCTTCCGCGAAAAAGCCATAATCCACCAACAGGTTGTACCAGTTGACAAACTTCTTCATGTCGCTGATGTAGACACGCGTCTCATCGTAGTTGGGTACGTGCGACTGAAAGGCCGCCAAAATCTCAGCGGCATCTGCCTTGTGCGAAACGGTTTTAGCCCCTTTCAATGCCTTGCCGGTCGCTTCGTAGAGCTCGCGCAAGGGCTTCTCCCCTTCGATGGTGTACATGGCAATTTCATCCAAGGCATGCACTTGCTGCTGGGCCGAAACCGTGTAGCGCTTCTGATCGTCCAAGGATTCAATAATGATGCCTGTACGCGTTTGCGCAACCAGGTTGAACAAGCCAGGGCGGCCTGCTACGGCCAAGATGGTTTTAATCGATTTCATGGAGTTTGTGGGGATTCTTGGGTTTGCCACTCGTGGATTTTGTCCAAAAGCGATTCGTCGTTTTCAAAAACAAGCACGTCGCGGTAGGCCAAAGCCGTTTGCGCCATTTGCGTTCCAGGGTAGCGATCAACGAGCATGGTAAGCACTTGGATGGCGCGGCCTCGGTCGCTGAGTTTTTCTTCAAAGGTTACAGCGGCCGAAAAGAGGGCCAATGCCCCTTCTTGGCGGTCTGGCAAGGAGTCGGCAACTTGGAAATAGGTCCGAATGGCATACAGCGCCCCACCCGGCACACTGGCCTGGACATCCGCGGAAACCATTTGGTAACGCGCCCAGAGCGAATCCTGATTAGCCGAATTCGCCGCCGCCTGAAGGGTATTCAATTTGCCCTGCCAGCCACTCGTATCTGCCAAAGCCTCGCCGCCCGCCTCCGCACGTTCCACCATGGCGTCAATCAAGAGCTCGGCCTCTTCTTGCGGGTTGCTGCAGGCGAAGGCCCCAGCGGTCACGACTAGAACAATCAGACGCTTCATTTTACATCAAATTTCATGCGGTAGGAGGCATTGACTTTGCCCCCGGCAATATCCTTCAACTTGCCCTGTAGCATGCGGCGCTTCAGCGGCGACAAACGGTCCAAAAACAACACGCCCTCAATGTGGTCGTATTCGTGCTGTATGATGCGCGCAGGCAGGCCGGTAAAGGTTTCCTCAATCCATTCGCCTTCCGCGGTCTGGCTTTCAATGACCAGTGTGGGTTTGCGCTGCACGGTTTCGTGGATGTCCGGAATGCTCAAACAGCCTTCTTCAAAGCCCCATGCCGTACCGCTTTCCTCCAAAATGGTGGGATTGATAAACGCTCGCTTAAAGGTTTTCAGCACCTCGGCCTCTTCGGGACTGGCAGCATCCTCCGCAAAGGGAGAGCCGTCTACCACGAAGATGCGCTGAGAAATTCCCACTTGCGGAGCCGCTAAACCCACCCCTTTGCTCGCGTACATCGTTTCAAAGAGATCGTCGATAAACGTGTAGACGTCTTCAGAAGGGACGTCCACTTCTTGAGCGACGCGTTTGAGAACTGGGGAGCCGTAGGCAACAATGGGATAGACCATGGGGAAACTTTGAGGCAAAGATACAGCCCTGAATTACCTTTGCGGAATGGGAATTTGGCTCGGTTTAGATGTAGGCGGCGTGCGAACAGGCATAGCCGAATCCGATCCATCCCACCAAATGGCCTTTCCGAGCTGCACCCAAGCCACTGCCACCCTCCTGTCCTATCTGGAGCGCCACTACCAACCTGCCGACCTTGCAGGCATTGCCGTTGGCCTTCCCGTCAACCTACAGGGCCAGGAAACGGACGGCAGTCAGCACGCCAGAAAAGTAGCCGAAGCCCTGCGCAGCCTTTGGCCCAACGTGCCTCTGCACTTTACCGATGAACGCTTCACTTCCAAGCTGGCTGCCCAAGCCGCCCATGCGGCAGGAGCCTCACAGCGCGTGAAGAAGGACAAAGGCAAGTTGGACGCTGCGGCCGCCGCCATTCTCCTCGATAGTTTTTTGACACAACTCCATTTCAAATGACCGATTACAGCCTCTGGAAATCCCAGATTGAAGCCGCCTGGGAAGACCGCAGCCTCCTGCACCAGCCTCAAACCTTAGAAGCCATCGACGGCATTATTGCCGCCATCGACGCTGGCGCGTTGCGTGTCGCCGAGCCAACGGCCAACGGCTGGCAGGTCAACGAATGGGTGAAAAAGGCCGTGGTGCTCTACTTCCCCGTTCGCAAAATGGAAACGTTTGAAGCGGGCCCCATGGAATTCCACGACAAGATGGCCTTGAAAACGGGCTATGCGGAGAAAGGGATTCGGGTCGTTCCCCACGCAGTAGCGCGCTACGGTGCGTTCATCGACCGCGACGTCATTCTCATGCCCTCCTACGTGAATATCGGCGCCTACGTGGGGGCTCGTACGATGGTGGATACCTGGGCAACGGTGGGCTCCTGTGCCCAAATCGGCAGCGACGTACACCTCAGCGGAGGCGTAGGCATTGGCGGTGTTTTGGAGCCCTTGCAGGCCGCACCGGTCATCATTGAGGACGGGGCCTTTATTGGGTCGCGCTGCATTGTGGTGGAAGGCGTTCGGGTCGAAAAAGAAGCCGTCTTAGGCGCCAATGTCGTCCTCACCGCCAGCACGAAAATTATAGACGTGACGGGCCCCACTCCGGTGGAATACAAGGGCCGAATTCCCGCCCGCAGCGTGGTCATCCCCGGCAGCCAGCCCAAGGACTTTCCCGCCGGCACCTACCAGGTACCTTGTGCCTTGATCATCGGCCAGCGCAAGGAGAGCACGGACAAAAAGACCTCATTGAACGACGCCCTGCGCACGTACAACGTAGCCGTATAAGCATGCCCCTACTCGACAGCCCCTTGTTCAAAGCCATTGGCGCCGAAGCAGATGCACTCGGCCTAGAATGCTATGTCGTTGGGGGATGGGTGCGCGACCAGATGCTCAAGCGCGGCAAGGGCAAAGACGTAGACTTTGTCGTCGTCGGCGATGCCCTCACCGTAGCTCAGAACGCCGCCAAGGCCCTAAAAGCGGGCAAAGTGACCGTGTTCAAAACCTACGGCACCGCCCAATTCCGCTGGAACGACTGGGATGTAGAGTTCGTAGGCGCGCGGTCCGAAAGCTACCACCCCTCCTCGCGCAACCCGGACGTCCAGCCTGGAACCTTGCACGAGGATCAGCTCCGTCGAGACTTCACCATCAATGCGATGGCGTACTGTGTGAATTCGGGCCGTTTTGGTGAACTACTGGACCCCTTCCATGGCCGTGAAGACTTGGCCGCCGGCATCCTGCGCACGCCTGTAGCGCCCGAAAAAACCTTTGCCGACGACCCCCTGCGCATGCTGCGGGCCGTTCGCTTCGCGAGCCAACTCGGATTCACCATCCACGACGACACCCTCGCCGGCATGCAAAAGGCCGCGTCGCGCCTGAGCATTTTGACGCCTGAGCGCATCAGCACGGAACTCAACAAAGTCCTCGAAAGCCCCAAACCCAGCGTGGGCTTCGCCTGGATGCACAAGGGGCAGCTGCTCCCCCACATCCTTCCGGAGGTGGCGGCCTTGAGCGGCGTGGACGAAGTCGAGGGCCACTTGCACAAGGACAATTTCTGGCACACGTTGGAGGTGGTGGACAATTTGAGCCTGCATTCCAGCAACGTCTGGCACCGCTGGGCTGCTTTGCTGCACGACATCGGCAAGCCCCCCACCAAGCGCTTTGTCAAGGGCACGGGCTGGACCTTCCACGGCCACGAATTCCTCGGTGGTAAAATGGCTAAGAAGCTCTTCCGCCGTTTGGCCCTTCCCCAGGACGAACGCATGGACTACGTCGTCAAACTCATCCAAATGAGCTCGCGCCCCATCGCCGTTTCGAGCGATTTGGCGACGGATTCGGCCGTTCGCCGCTTGCTCTTTGATGCCGGCGAGGCCATCGACGATTTGATGCAGCTTTGCGAGGCCGACATCACCACAAAGAATCCCAAGCGCAAGGCGCGCTACTTGGCTAATTTTCAGCACGTTCGGGAAAAATTGATCGAAGTAGAAGCCCGCGACCACCTGCGCAACTGGCAACCCCCTGTGGACGGCAACCAGCTTATGGACTGGTTTGGGCTGGCCCCAGGGCGTGAAATTGGCCAGCTGAAAAACGCCATTCGAGAGGCCGTGTTGGACGGCGAAATCCCGAATACCTTTGACGACGCACGCACCTTCGCCTACCGCCTCGCCGCGGACATGGGCCTAGAACCTAAAATTCCGCTCACATGAACCGACTGACCCTTCGCGCCATTCTGAACTGCCCTGAGGATGTTTTCCGGGACATTGCCATTTCTAGCACGTCCAACTTGGAGGACTTGCACCGCGCTATTGCGGCAGCCTACGACTTGGAAGCCGGCCAAATGGCTTCGTTCTACACCACGGACGACCAATGGAACCAAGGCGAGGAAATTCCCTTGATGGCTATGGATCCCCAAGGCCTGGGTGCCATGTCAGACCACGCGCTGGGCAGCATTCTGGGACAGCCCGGGCAGCGCTTGATCTTCGTCTACGACTTCCTCGCGATGTGGACCTTTATGGTGGAATTTGTGCGGGCCGATGAAGCCCCCGATGCAGAACCAGCTGTTGTACTCTCCTACGGCGACCGCCCCAAGGAGGCTCCAGACCCCGAATTCGCGGGCGAAGGCGGCATGGCCTATGCCTACGACGAGGACGAAGAGGACGAGGACGAATACGGCTTTGACGAAGAGGATTTGGACGGTTATTCGTCCGATGAGTGGTAAAACTCCACTCGGATCACCTGGTCCACGGGGATTCGAACGCTGTCTTTGAAGACGACCCACTCCGCGGTGCAGGCCCACAAGGTCGTGTCTACCCTGTAGATCGTGTCCTTCGCCCCTTGCAGATAGACGTGCACCTTTTCTTCGCGCACATTCCCCATAAACGTGGCTTTGTGCAAGCTTCTCCAGCGCTGTTCCACCGCTTCAGGGCTCGCTAATACCGCCTTCCGGAGCTGCGCTTTTGCGAGGTCCGAACGCTCCAAAGGGATATAACGGTCATAGGGCATATACCTAATTTACAAAGAACTCGGCCAAGATTTACCTTTACGCTATGCCCCGCCCCCACCTATGGATGCTTCATGGCCCGACCGCTTCGGGCAAAACTGCTTTGGCGGTAACATTGGCGAAGCACCTCGGAGCCCGCA
>Ga0181578_10000935_pt1 | contig 28289 bp, 25 predicted proteins | sample 071ome_21_FD_148659 | JGI IMG/M metagenome (GOLD analysis project Ga0181578, IMG submission 148659) | Coastal salt marsh microbial communities from the Groves Creek Marsh, Skidaway Island, Georgia - 071401CT metaG (spades assembly) | ecosystem: Environmental > Aquatic > Marine > Intertidal zone... | reverse complement strand
ACTGGCGAGCCCAGAATCGCAAGTTACGCGGGAGCTCCCCTGATAACGAAGTCTAATCTTGCTCTTGGAGCGTTATGCGCAATAGATCATCAACCAAGGAAATTCAGCGACAAGGATCTGGAAGTCCTCTCCACCCTATCGAGATGCGTTATTCAATTGTTCGAACTGGACAATATTTCCAAACATTCTGAGGCAGAACGAAATCTGTTCAAGAGCATTCTTGACAGTGCAGGGGAGGCCATCATAACGACGGACCCAACTGGACTGATCAAAACTTTTAACAAGCAGGCCTCTAACATGCTCGGGTACAAGGCCGACGAGATAGTCGGGAAACGTACTCCGCTGCTTTGGCTCGACAGCGACCAGGTCGAGCAGACTAAACGCAAGCTGGAGACCGCCCTTGGGGCGACGCCAATTTCAGGCATGGAAGTCCTCACCAATAAATTAATGCAGGCGAACCATGCCCGAGAATGGACCCTGATAGACTCACAGGGGCGAAAATTTCCTAGCCTGTTAAGTGTTACACCAGTCAACGACAATGATGGCTCAATTCTAGGTTACACAACCATCGCCAGGGATTTTACCGAGCAAAAGCAAGCTGCTCTGGAACTAGAAAGAAAGCAGATAAAACTGGCGGAAACTGTTAAAGAACTCTCCAGGCAGAATCAGATACTTGAAGAGCTCAGGTTTATTCAGAATTTGTACCTAGAAAACAAGGATCTGCACGTCGTTTGGAAAAGACTCCTCGAGTCGCTCATTTACTACACGGAGAGCGAGTACGGTTTTATCGGGGAGATCCGCGAGGATAATACCGGAAGATATCTGCAAACCCATGCAATCACTGACATTTCATGGAATGAAGAAACCAAGGCATTTTACGACGCCAAAGCAATTGATGGCTTTGAATTCCGCAATCTCGACACGTTATTCGGACAGGTGATTAAAACTGAAAAAGTCCTGGTTGACAATGACCCACCGAATCATCCTAATGCCCATGGTGTGCCCGAAGGTCACCCGCCGTTAAAGAGTTTTATTGGTATTCCGATTCTTGCTAACGATAAAATGATTGCTATGGTTGGCCTGGCAAATCGCGCGGGCGGCTACGAGCCGAATGATCGCAGCATAGATTTGTTCCTGCACACGTATGCGCTTCTAGTACAAACAATTTTTGATAGACGCAAGCAATCAGAAACCCAAGGTCAACTTGCGCGCATTATAGATGAGCAAAGCATCGGATTCTGGGACTGGACGCTTGGCCGGAACCCAATAATCATCGGTGTCTTGCAAGACCTTCTGGGATATCCGGCTGAGTTAATGGAATCCCCAACCTGGGAATTCCTCGTATCAATCGCGCACCCGGATGACGTTGCAGCAGCCAAGGGGGTACTCCAACGACATTTTAAGAAAGAGACTCCCTATTTTATTTTGGAAATAAGGCTACTTTCTCACGATAAAAAATGGCACTGGATTCGATTCCAGGGCCACACCACCGAGCGTGATGCCAATGGCAGGTCAATTTCGATGAGTGGTCTTCATCGCGATATATCCGACTACAAGCAGTATGAAGAACAACAAAGAATTCTGGAAGCAAACAAAAATATGATTGAGGAAGTCCACCACCGCGTAAAAAACAACTTGCAGGTAGTGTCAGGACTGCTTTTTATTCAGGAGCGTGAAAACCGGGAAAACCCGGAAATTTTGGGCCAATTCCGTGACACACGAGCGCGTGTGTCCGCAATAGCTTCGCTGCATGAAATGCTCTACCGCTATCGTAAAGCCACGCATGTGCCGGTTCGGTCTCTGATCGAAGGCATAATGAATAACATCCGTGATGTTTACTCTGATCAAATCTCCCGATTGGAATTTCAGGTCGACGGCCCTGAATTCGAACTGGACACTGCAAAAGCAGATCCTTTAGCTCTGATTGTTAATGAATTGATCACAAATGCTGTAAAACACGCCTTCGAGCCCGATCAGCCAGGTGTAATCCAAGTGCTGCTTGAAAGACACGATGATATCGATGGTAATTCGCTTGTCGATATCACCGTATCAGACAACGGCAAGGGTCTGAAAACCTCAACTCCCGGCAACGATAAGGCTGGCATAGGATTAAACCTTTTAGGTCGCTTGGGAGAGCAGCTGCTTGGTGAAGTACGACTCATGGATAGCCCTGTTGGCACCCAGTGGAAAATTTCTTTCCCCGAGTAATATAAGATGCCCAAAAAGTCCCGAGCAAAAATTCTGATCGTTGAGGATGAAGCAATTATCGCTACATCACTGCAGCTCATTTTGCAGGAATTAAGTTATGACGTAGTCGGTTTCGCTGTCTCAGGAAAGGCTGCTATCGACATTGCGACAACTGAACAACCCGATATTTGTCTCATGGATGTAAATATAGTTGGCGAAATGGATGGTGTAGAGACAGCAATTACCATCAGGAACGAACTCGCTATTCCCTCAATTTTCCTTACCGCTTATAACAATCCTGAGCTCGTAGAAAGGGCGCGAAAAGCACAGCCCCTGGGGTATCTCACCAAACCAGTGCGGGATATCGATCTTGTGTGTACACTCGATATGGCCCTCGCCAAGAACGAGGTCGACAGAGCACTGACCGCGACTATGGAAACACTCAATGGTAAAATCGCGGAACTGGAAGCCGCCGCCGCAGAAATTGAGAGGCTGCGGGAGCTGAAGTTGGTTTGCGCCTGGTGCGACCATATCCGCACAGATGAAGGTGACTGGCTGACATTGACAAAGTATATTTCGAAATACCTTGGAACCAAGTTCAGCCATGGAATTTGCTCGGATTGCAAAGAAAAACTGGATTCGGGTAACCTGTCAGCCCCTAAGGGTTAAATCAGGCCTCGAGCGCGATTATGCCGATAGTGTAGAAAAAGAACATAGTATTGGATGCCTCGAATGAAAAATCTCAAAAATATTGTAAATTCATTTACTAAGATCGAGTCATCAAGGTCCCCTTACGCTAGCGTATCACAGGCGGATCTGGACGATGTTATCGATGCGCGGGTAATGCACGCGCTCAATCTGGTGATCATTACCCTCGTACCTTTGGGCTTCGTACAGGTTTATGCCATCGGGCAGCAGTATGGAGTATCTCTGTTTCTTTACCTGACCCTGACCGGGTTTTTGGGCTTTCCTCTTCTTTTCACGTTCCGGTCGTACTTGCGGCTTCCAGCATACACCTACCTGTTTCTTGCCTGTGCGGGAGTGACCGCATGCGCCGGATTTGCAGCTTTCGGAACGTTCGCTGAGGTCTATACTTTGGTCAGTCTGTTTCCCTTTATGGCGTTCTTTTTTACTCCGGTCAGACAGGCGTTTATTGCTTCCTTTTTATTTTTCTGCTGTATTGTCGCAATCTCCTATGGCTATGCAACTGGATCATTGGCCCCAGCGATAGACGGCCTGAGCTACCCGCAGAACATCTGGCACTGGTTACGAGTGGACTTGTTCACTGTCGCCATTTCTACAATTTTTGCGATTGCCGGTACGAGTGTACGCAGAAATCTCGTTTCGTCGATAAAGATTATTTCTCAGCAAGCCAGCGAAATCGAAGAGCAAAACTGGGTTCTGGAAGACATCCTTGCCAACATTGCAGAAACTTATTACCGGATCGACCCCGATGGAAACTTTTTGCTAGTCAGTCAGTCCTGCCTCGATTTGGTAGGCTATTCAAGTGAGGAATTGATTGGACAGAAGAAAGCTGTCGAATTTTTCAATGACCCTGCAGACCATACTTTGTGGCTCAAAGACTTGGAGGAAAATTCGGGTTTCTTACGAAATTACAAGGTCACTTTGCGCCATCGACAGGGTAGATCTGTTTTGGCATCGACCTCCGCTCAGTATGCCAAGGATAAAGCCGGTAAGCTGATCGGTGTCGAAGGCACCATACATGACATTACCGAGGAAACCAGACAGCGCGATAAGATCGCAGAACAGGATCGTGAGATTCTCGCGATACTTGACACAGTCCCCGACACTTACATTAAAGCGACCAGAGACGGAAAGCTAGTTACTGTTTCGCCAAGCGTAAAAAGATTGCTCGGATACGATAGTGAGGAATTAATCGGGAAGGAAGTGCAATCGCTTTTTACCGATCCCAACCTGTACCCGTTTTTCCTTAAAGAATTGGACAAGTCAAATAGGATCAGCAATCTCACCAATCAGCTGCTTCGTAAAGATGGCAGCACTATTTGGACGGACTCCAGTGTGACGCACTGGGAGGATGCCGGAGGGACTCCAATAGGCATCCAGGCTTTTGTGCACGATTCAACACCCCTGGTCACGGCTCTCGACCAGGCATCAAGAAATGAAAAGGAATTGAGCAATATCCTGGACAGCATGCTCGATGTCTTTTTCAAAGTAGAAATGTCGGGACAATTCCAGATGGTGTCGCGATCTATAGAGGGTACATGTGGTTTCTCCAAAAAGAAGGTCATGGTAATGACGCTGTTTGATCTGTTCGCGGACCCAAAGCAAGGTGCCAACTTTTTTGGTGAAGTTGTCAGGTTGGGGGAATTTCAGGCGAGTGGTGCAGAGTTACGACATAAATCGGGCAAGCTGTTAGTAACAAACATAAATGCCAGAACAACTCTGGACGATAACGGTGAGATCGTTGGAATCGAAGGCATCATTCATGACATCACTAACTTGCGTGAGCTTGAAGAAAATACCCGAAAAGCCCAGAGATTTGAAGCTCTGGGAAGACTGACAGGGGGCATTGCCCATGACTTTAACAACCTTCTGGGCACGATCTCGGCTAAAGCAGATCTAGGCAAAATACTTGGAAGCACCGAGGGTTCCGTAAAGCTTGAACTGCTCGATGACATTCTTAAAGACGTAGAACGAGGCGCGACATTAACCAAGCAATTGCTGGCATTCTCCAGAAAGCAAGCGCTTGCGCCAACCGTGCTGAATATCAATCAGCTTCTTAAAGACCGGGCAAGTATTCTCAATCGGGCCTTTAGCGGCTCTATCAATGAGGTTAGGTTCGATCTCGATGATACCGAACCAAGAGTGTTCATCGACTCCGAGCAATTCACCGATACCATCTTGCACGTCCTGTTGAACGCCAGCGACGCGATGCCTGATGGTGGTATTGTGACTATCTCAACCCGAGTCGAAATATCAAAGGAACATCTCGGCGATTCAAGCGAGGCAAACGCGAAATCCAAAAAGATAGTTAACATCACCATCACTGATACAGGTATCGGCATGAGTCAAACCGCCCAAGCCAGGGCAATCGATCCTTTCTTCACCACAAAAAGAGACGGGCATACCGGTATGGGCCTGAGCTCGGTGTACGGATTCATGACCCAGTCAGGTGGCCAGGTCAAGATTGATAGTCAGGAAGGAGTTGGAACCTCTGTTCATCTCCTGCTGCCCATAGCCGATGAAAGCAACGTAGTTACGGACGAAGTAGCGCGCATTACAGGGGAAGCAAAGCCTGGCAGCACTCAGGCCAGGATTGTGTACGTAGAAGACAATCTTGACCTGCGCGAAGTCACACTCAAGTACTTGGAAAAAATCGGACATCAGGTAACGTGCTTCGAAACCGCGCCAGAGGGCTGGGAATACATTAATGCTGGCAACGAATTTGATGTCTTGCTTACCGATGTCGTTTTACCAGGCTCAATGGACGGAGTCGAGCTGGCGCGCAAGGTTGTGGCATTAAAACCCGACATGCCAGTCATCTTTGTTACCGGATACTCTGATGAACGATTGAATCTTCTGGAACCGGTTAGCAAGTCGCAAAGCGTTCTCAGAAAACCCTACAAATTCAATGACCTTGCAGGACGGGTTGAAAATTGCCGATAAGGATAATTTTCCTTACTGATCTAGTTCCTCAATTTGTAACCGGTTTTAAAAATCCACCAAACGGCACCGTAGCAGATTAACAGAAACGCGCAAATGCTAACGAGGCTGATCCCGACGTTGACATCGGCAATTTCATAGAAGCTCCAGCGAAACCCGCTGACCAGATAGAGCACAGGATTGAACAGGGAGATGGTTTGCCAAAATGGGGGCAGCATTTCGATTGAGTAAAAACTGCCTCCCAAAAAAATGAGCGGTGTTACCAGCAACATTGGCACCAGCGAGAGCTTCTCGAAATTGTCAGCCCAGATCCCTATGGCAAACCCCATCATCGAGAATGAGAGCGTTGTCAGGATCAGAAATGCCAGCATTACTCCAGGGTGCGCAATCTCAAGTTCCACGAAGAAGCTTGACGTAATCAAAATGATCACACCCACAATGAGTGATTTGGTTGCGGCCGCTCCCACGTATCCAATGACGATTTCCAACATGGAAACCGGCGCTGACAACATCTCGAAAACGGTACCGACAAATTTGGGAAAATAAATACCGAAAGAGGCATTGGATATGCTCAGGGTAAGCAGGTTAAGCATGATCAGCCCCGGAACTATAAAAGCCCCGTAGCTGACCCCATCAACTTCCTCAATGCGCGACCCGATTGCAGCACCGAACACAATAAAATAAAGCGAGGTGGTCAGCACCGGCGCAATAACGCTCTGCAGCAAAGTCCGTTTCATACGCGCCATTTCAAACAGATAAATAGCCCTGACAGCGTAAACGTTCATGATGGCGACGACTCTAACGGTTCATTGGTGGATTTCGGCTTGCTGATAAGATCGACAAAAATATCTTCAAGTGAACTCTGCCTGGTTTGGATGTCAGTGAATTGAATACCGGCAATTTTCAAATCGTCCAGCAATGACGTGATACCTGTTCGGGTCGAACTGGCATCGAAGGTATACAACAATTGCTTATTATCGGTTATCAGTTCCAGATGATACTGCAATAAACTTTCTGGAACCTTTTGCAGCGGCTCCCGCAACTGCAGAATTAGCTGTTTCTTGCCAAGCTTCTGCATCAATTCCTGCTTTTCTTCTACCAGCATCAGTTCGCCATTATTTATAACACCCACGCGATCAGCAATCGCTTCGGCTTCCTCTATGTAGTGGGTTGTGAGAATGATAGTCACGCCAGACTCTTTTAATTGTTTGACAATGTCCCACATATCCTTGCGCAGGGACACATCGACCCCGGCGGTTGGTTCATCCAGGAATAGCACACTCGGCTCATGGGAAAGCGCCTTGGCAATCAACAGTCGACGTTTCATTCCGCCTGACAGGGTCATCACCATGCTGTCCTTCTTATCCCACAAGGACAACGAACGCAGAACTCTTTCAATGTGAGCCGGGTCCGGTGGCTGGCCAAACAATCCCCGGCTGAAAGCCACTGTATTCCAGACTTTTTCAAACGAATCTGTAGTCAGTTCCTGAGGCACCAGCCCAATTATCGAGCGGGTTCTGCGATAGTCCTGCACGATATCATAGCCGTCAACAAGGATGCTCCCGGAGGAGGGTTTGACGATTCCGCAGATAATAGAAATTAGTGTAGTCTTGCCTGCCCCGTTTGGCCCCAGCAATGCAAATATCTCGCCCCTCCGGATACCAAGATTTATGTCTCTTAATGCAGTAAATTCACCCGCATAAGTCTTATCAAGTGACTTAACGATCAGGACGTAATCTTTGGATTTACTCATGGGCGCAGCATTATCGCCCGTGTGTATGGCAATTACAAATTAACGGAATAACTGATATCGACCAATTCGTCGCTATCCACACCACGGACTGGCCTGTTTAGCTCAGCGATAAAAGTGGAAGAAAGTCTGGCCCATGATGTACCCTGTCCGTTCTTGTTAACAACATAGAGAGCCAGAGCCGTGCGTACTCGCATTCAAAGACATTCCCTATTTTTACTGCTTGCCTTTAGCTGCCTGGTGGGGTTTCGATCCTCGTTGGCCGCCGAGCAGGTTGAGCCTCCTCTCTCTAATCTGGAAATGGATGTTGTCAACTGGATAGCTAAACAGGAATCGGAAATGGTCAGATTTCTTGAAACTATCACCAATATTAACTCTGGAAGCTTCAACAAGGAGGGCATTGCCCGGCTAGCGCGCATTTTCGATGCCGAGTTGTCTAAACTGGGTTTTGCAACCAGCAACCTTTCCGGTGGGCTCATTGAGATGCCTCATTGCCCCAACAGTGCTCTGGACTTTGATGTAGCGGACCATCTACTTGCTACCCGCATCGGTTCAGGCGCTCGCCTGCTTTTAATGGGACACATGGATACAGTCTTTCCCGCCGACAGTCCATTCCAGGAATTTAGTCTGAAAGATGGAATTATTCGTGGGCCCGGAGTATTCGATATGAAAGGCGGACTGGTAGTAATACTTTTTGCCTTGAAAGCACTTGATGAATTCGACCTATTGCAAGGAAAGACAGTAACTGTGATTTTGAACAGCGATGAGGAAGTGGGGTCTCTTTCGTCACGACAGTACCTTGAACAACAAGCTCGACAACATGATTATGGTCTTGTTTTTGAAGGATCAGTTAATAATACTCAGATTCGACAAAGAAAAGGACTGGGTCAGGCCCGGCTAGTGGTAAACGGGCGGGCGTCCCATGCCGGTGCAGCTCACCAGGATGGCCGCTCGGCAATTCGCGAATTGGCTTACAAGATCATTGAGATCGAAGAAATGACCAATTACGAGACCGGAGTGACAATTAATGTCGGTCTGGTCAGCGGCGGCGAGGCCCGGAACATGGTCGCGCCCTGCGCCGAGGCCTACGTGGATCTGCGATATCCCTTACCGCAGCAGGGGGATGCAGCCCGACAGCAGATCATGGACATCTCCACCAAGCTCTACAGCGTCCCTCCGGACTCCACCGAAGTCAGCTCCGAACTATGGATTAATTTACATCGCCCTCCGAAGATTCCTACACCCGCGTCAGACCGATTGTTAGAGCGGACAATCGCAATCGGCACCCTGCTGGGAGAGGAGATCGGTATCTCCGATTCGGGAGGCGGAACCGACGGGTCTCTCACTCAGGCAGTCGGTCTTCCAACCCTTGACTCGCTTGGTTTAATTGGATTGGGGGGACACTCACAGCGGGAGCAAGCTGACTTGAGTTCTCTGACACAAATAACAAAACGAGCAGCCATACTGATTAATCGTCTCACAGAGGCAAATTAAAGGTACAATATCGGGAGTGGACTTTACGTTGTACTCGCACCCCGAATGGAAAACCGTCCAGTGTGATGCAAGTTGAACGGGCTCCAGTTGAAATTACTTCGTTTGAGGTGAATCTTCTTGAATATCGTAGACTTGGACCATGAAACACACCGTCTGAAGGCGCTCAAAGACCTCGAAATTTTCGACTCCGGCCAGGATGACAGATTCGATCGTCTGGTTCGTATCGCCCAACGCGTATTCAATGTCCCAGTCGTTCGAATCTCCTTCATCAACGAAGACACGGTCTGGTTCAAGGCCAAAGTTGGTATGGAGGCTCAGTCTGCGCCTCGAAAGATTGCTATTTGCTCCGCCGTGATACAGGAATCCGAGGCTTTGGTGGTTCCGGACCTTTCACAAGACCCGCGATTCGCAGACAGCCCTCAGGTGAGAGGCAATCCCCACTTCAGATTCTACGCGGGAGTGCCTGTAAGAGTCGATCAAGACCTGGCCGTGGGTACATTTTGTTTGATGGACTATTCCCCAAATCATAAATTTTCTGCTCAGGATAGGGAATTGCTCGAGGATTTCTCCGCTATGGTGTCCGAGGAACTCGTCAAATACCGGTCGCTGCGGTCTTTACAATCGCATTCTGAGGACAGTCGAGACTCGCTTGCCTCAGCTGAAGAACGGTTTTTTCTCGCAACAGAAACATCAAGTGTTGCCATTTGGGACTGGGATATCATTTCCGGACAGCACTTTTTTTCGTCTCAATTTAGTGACCTGACGGGATTCTCAATTACCGAACTCACTGAACTCGGTCTCACAGCATGGAATCAAGTGCTCGACCATAAATCATTAGCAAAATTTCTTCCTCTGCTCGAAGAAATACGCCGGGGCGAGCGGTCGACTTTTCAGATCGAAACGCAGTTTCTAAAACGCGAAGGCAATGCAGTTTCCGCAATACTGGACGCCAGAGCGGGGAAGTTAATTGACGGCGCACCGGTTCGGCTGATTCTGGCTGTGAGAGATATCTCCAAGATGCGACAGCTGCAAAGCCAGTTGCAGCTGTCGACCAAGGTCGACGCCGTTGCACAATATAATGCTAGCCTTGCCCATGACTGCAATAATATTGCTGCGGTACTGAACGGTCAGTTGGAGCTTGTCAAAGCAGATATAGTCGATACTGAAATGATAATCCGAAATTTAGGCAGTGCAGAAAACAAGTTAAAAATGGTAGTGAACAGACTACGAGCTATCTCTCAAAATTTACAATACACAGAGGCTACCATTGCAGCTGAAGAATTTATGCGGGAATACATGTCTCGCCTTGATCAACTGCTGCCGCCATTTAGGGAGGTAGTATCAAAGATCGGTGAAGACCTGGGATCAATCAAAATAGACTACTGGTTAATCGACAATGCGCTGAACAACATTGTATTCAATAGCCTCGAGTCGTCTGACCAGGGATCAATTGAAATTGAGGTCAATCAGACAGCCTTGGAGGAGGGTGCGATCGAAGATCTTTCCCCCGGCAGATACCTGGAAATCTCAGTGGAGGACCGGGGGTGCGGCATGTCGACGGAAGTTCTTGCTAAGGCTTTTGAGCCCTTTTTCTCCACCAAGGGAGAGGCCCCTCCGCGTGGCATGGGTTTAACTATCGCCGCAGCAACTGTTGAACGAGCAGGTGGTAAAATACAGATAACTTCTGTTGAGAGTCAGGGCACCACTGTAAGGATCTTTCTGCCGCAGTGCGATAATGCCGAAATACTTGACGATTAATCGTCATCAATCATTCTAGATGCTCCCGGTTAGAGCACATCAAGTGCCTCAGCTACCTTGCTCACTCCAATGACTTCCATGCCCGACATGGATTCCTTTGGCATGTTAGCTCTGGGGACAATAGCACGCTTGAAGCCATGCTTTGCGGCTTCTCTCAGCCGCTCCTGCCCTCCTGGTACCGGGCGAATTTCCCCGGCTAATCCCACTTCGCCAAATGCAATCAGTTCTCTGGCCAGCGGCCTGTCCTGAAGACTGGACACCAGCGCCAGGATCACCGCCAGGTCGGCGCTGGTCTCACTTACCTTGACGCCGCCCACCACATTAACGAACACATCCTGATCCGCCATGTAAATCCCGCCGTGTCGATGCAATACGGCCAGCAGCATCGCCATTCGCGACTGATCCATTCCGACCGTCACTCGCCTGGGATTTGCTAACTGACTGCCATCCACCAGTGCCTGGATTTCGACCAGCAACGGGCGGGTACCTTCCCACAGAACGACTACCAGCGACCCCGCCGCCTCCTCTTCCGAGCGCGCCAGAAAAATAGCGGAAGGATTTCGCACCTCCTTCAGCCCCGTTCCAGTCATGGCGAACACGCCCAGTTCGTTAACCGGACCAAATCGGTTCTTTAAGCCACGAAGGATCCGGTATCGATTGTCATTGTCACCCTCAAGCATCAGAAAGCAATCGATCATATGTTCCAGAACTTTTGGCCCAGCCAGGCTTCCTTCCTTGGTCACATGACCGACCAGGAGCAGCACGGTATTGGTTTGCTTGGCGTACTGAATCAGATAGGCGGCACATTCCCTTACCTGGGAAACACTGCCCGCCGCTGAAGGAACTTCAGAGCTGTGCATGACCTGGATAGAATCCACCACCAGTAATCTTGGCTGATGCTGCTCCGCAGCCTGACAGATACGTTCCACATTGGTTTCCGCCAGCATTTTCAGCGACTGGTCTGGCAGCCCCAGGCGCTTTGCCCGCATGCCTACTTGCTGCAAGGATTCCTCACCGGTGACATAAAGAGCATCAAGAGTCTGGGACAAAAGACACATGACCTGCAAAAGCAAGGTGCTTTTGCCGGCTCCTGGATTGCCACCAACGAGTACTACCGAGCCAGGCACCAGTCCACCACCGAGCACCCTGTCCAATTCCTCAAGACCAGTATTCACCCTGGGGACCGTGCTGAGATCTATTTCCGAGAGAGTTTGTACCGTTGACGTCTGGCCGCTGTATCCCTGCCGAAAATCAGCCCTGGCCATCGGACCCGCCGAACTAAGATTAACCTGAGAGAGTGTGTTCCAGGCTTTGCAGGCAGCACACTGACCCTGCCACTGGGAGTGATCGGCGCCACAGTCGGTACATACAAACGCATGCTTCGATTTTGTCATCATCCGTGACCGTCAGGTGTATTCATAGTGGACTCTGTCAGCTACCTGGCAGAATAGTTCATAGGAAATGGTCCCCGCAAATCGAGCAACTTCATCTGCCGATAACGATTCGCCCCAGAGCACCACCTCGTCTCCCACCTCGGTGTCGCCCAGTTGGTCCAGATCAATGGTGATCATATCCATGGAAACCCGGCCCAGCAAAGTGCTACGCCGATATCCGTCGGCTGTCTGCACCAGTACCGGCGTCCCGGTTGGAGCCGAGCGCGGATAACCGTCCCCGTAACCAATGGACACCACGCCAATCCGGGTAGGACGATCGCAGCTGAAGGTAGCTCCGTAGCCGATAGATCCGCCTGCTGGGACTTGCTTTACTGCAATAAGACGGGCCCGCAGAGTCATCACCGGCTGCAATCCCAGTTCCGGACCCGTAACGGCGGATAGAGGCGAGCCACCATACAGCATGATGCCGGGGCGCAGATGTTCAAAATGACTATCAGGCCAGGCCAGAATTCCGGCTGATGCGGCAAGGCTTCTGCTGAGACGCAGTTGTTCCGGAATTGGCAACTGCGAGACTAATCCATCGAATCTTCTTAGCTGCTCATGAGTAGCAGTCACCGAGTCAGGCTCTTCAGGGGCATCCGCGCACGCAAGATGTGACATAAGAACAACATGACCTACCTCTGGCATTGTTAATAAAGCAAGGTATGCCTGCCTTCCCTCGGCGTCTCCAAATCCGAGTCTGTGCATCCCGGTGTCAATTTTCAACCACACGGTCAATGGGAGACCAATATGGCACTCCCGCAGCACCTTCTTCAATATAGCGAGTTGATAATCTGCATGGATAACGAATTCCAGGCCTGACTCGATCATGTATCGCGCCTGCTCGACATCGCTGAATCCCTGCAACACCAATATACGCTTACCAGATACCAGGGTATTGAGAGTCACCGCCTCTTCCGCGGTGGCGACTGCGAAGCGATCAATCGCAGTTCCACCCTGCACCAGCGCGCGCGCCACCGGCTCTATCCCATGACCATAGCCATTAGCCTTGATTACCGCTGTGATATCGGCGCATTGATTATGCTTACGAACAATCCCGACATTGGCCTGCAGGGCTCGCAAGTCGATATCTGCCCAGGCTCGGTGCGGGATTTTTTTCATAACAGAAAAGAGCTTTCCTAATAGCTGTCGTGGGTGTAGCTTGCGTCGTATCGGGGAGCAACAAAATTTTCGAATCTGGTGTGATGGCCAAGAAAGCTGAGTCTGACGCTACCTATCGGTCCATTTCTTTGCTTGCCGATAATTATTTCTGCAGTGCCTTTTTCTGCACTGTCTTCATGGTACACCTCATCCCGATAGATGAAAGTGATAACATCGGCGTCCTGCTCAATAGCGCCAGATTCCCGCAAATCGGACATGACCGGTCGCTTGTTAGGACGCTGCTCAAGGGATCGATTTAACTGCGAAAGCGCGATGACCGGACACTTGAACTCTCTAGCCAGCTGCTTCAGGGAACGGGAGATTTCCGATATTTCACCTACCCGGTTATCCGAATAACCCTTTATCTGCATCAACTGCAGGTAATCCACCACGATCAATCCCAGATGGTTATCGTGCTCTCTGGCTACTCGCCGAGCTCTTGAGCGCATCTCCATGGGGGTGAGGCCCGGGCTGTCGTCGATTAGCAGGGGTTTATCCTTCAACTGCGCTACCGCTGTCGTAAGCCGCGGCCAGTCATCTTCCTTCAGCTGACCAGTGCGCAGAAGGTTTTGATCGATGCGGCCCAGGGAAGACAGCATTCTGATCACCAGGCTTTCCGCAGGCATCTCGAGGCTAAACACCAATACCGGGCCAGCATCTGCCAACAATGCATTTTCAACCAGGTTCATGGCAAAGGCAGTTTTGCCCATGGAGGGACGACCGGCAACTATGATCAGGTCGGAGTTTTGCCAGCCGTTTGTCATTTTATCAAGATCAGTGTATCCGGAAGTGATACCGGTAAGTCCGCCGTCATAACCCGCCAGTTCATCGATCTGCTCTACCACATGATGTAGTATCGGATTGATGGGCCGTGGGCTACCGTCCCTTGGTCGGTCGTCACCGATATCGAAAATCTTCTGCTCCGCCTGATCCAGAACCTCGGCCGCCTTGCGCTCACCCGGATTGTAGCCACTTTCCATCACCTCGTTTGCTACACGGATCAATTTGCGCAGTACCGCTCGCTCCCGGATTATCTCGGCATAGGCCTTTATGTTGGCTGTCCCGCGGGCATTACTTGCGAGTTCTCCGAGGTAGTCGATGCCGCCGGCATTATCCATCTCATGAAGCCGATCTAGCGCTTCGCCAAGGGTAACCACATCAATCGGCTGGTTGTCCTCGCTCTGCTGGAACATGACTCGGAAAATAATCTGGTGCTCAGGCCGGTAAAAATCCTCTGCAATAATGAGATCTGAAATATTGTCCCATTCGCTGTTATCCAGCATCAGTCCGCCAAGTACCGCCTGTTCTGCCTCAATAGAATTTGGAGGGACTTTCAAGGTCGCCAGTCCGCTGGCTCCCGGTCCCTGACGCTTTGAGTTTTCGAAGGAATCTGACATGTGCTAAACGTTAGTCGCAAAAAAAAGCACCGGCTGGAAGTTCCAGACCGATGCTCTAATTTAACGCAATCAGTAGGGCCTTGCATCAATTTATCGGATAAGGCCCCGAATACCGACTACTCGGTCTTTTCTTCGTCGGTTGCCGACTCGTCCCCGGCCACTGAGTCTTCTGACTCGTCTGCTTCATTGCTGGTCAGTTCTTCGCCAGTCTCGGGCTCAACCAGGGGCTGGTCACCCCCTCCTTGTCTGGCTACAGTCAAACCAATACTTGCCTGAACGTCGTATCCAAGATCAATAGTAATGTCGTAAGTGCCGGTTTCCCGGATTGCACCATGGGGAAGCTGAACCTCACTCTTGTCGGTGTCGCCACCGGCATCCACTACAGCTTCAGCAATTTCCTTGGTTCCTACCGAACCAAACAACTTTCCTTCATCCGATGCATTAACTTCGATAACGATGGTGAGTCCATCGATCTTGCCGGCTCGCACCTGGGCGGCGGCAACCTTCTCATTATGCGCTGCCAACAGTTCTGCCTTGCGATGCTCGAATTCCGCCAAGTTTTCTTTGGTCGCCGGAATGGCAATTCCCGAAGGAAACAGATAATTCCTGGCGTAGCCGGATTTAACCTCGGCCACATCACCAATGTTGCCGAGTTTGCCAACCTTCTCCAGCAGTATAACGTTCATGGCATCAACCTCTTTCTGTCTCTTGTCGCGCGGCCATCAACTGGCATTGCGCATCTGTTTTCTAAAATCGTACCAGCTGTCAGCCAGCGCCAGCAAAACCAGCAGCTGATTGATTACCGGGAATACCAGGTAAAATGCAAATAGCCACAGGGGCGACATATGCTTCAACGCCACAGTTCCGTGGACCAAGCCTACTCCGGCTACCATCAAGGGTATGGAAAAGTAGCCGTACCAGGTTTCCGGTAGCAGAACCCCCAGACCCGACAATAGCAGCATCAGGGCCAGCAGCAATGCTGCCTTGTTTTCGATGCGCAGACTGTGGAACTCTTGCCGGAACCCGCCCGGATTATAAAGTATCGCCTGCAGCCATCGGGACCAGATTAGCAACAGCAGAGCCATCACCGTCTGGATCATCGCTATCAGGGCAACCAACTGATCCCGAGCGACCGAATTGGCGGCCCCATTTTGCGCCATCAGCTGATCCAACTGGGTCACCAATGCGTCAACAGCCATCGGTTGCAGACGCAAATACAGTTCAAACCCTAGTCCCACCAGTGCCGTCAACAATACGGTCAATTGCCATGACTGTGTAGTTCTCAGCACCACCGCCAGTCCACTGACCAGAATGAGCAACACGTAAGGCATCAGGTTTGCCTGCTGATCCATCACCATGCTTGGATAGACAGTCCACAACGCCATTGCCAGCATTGCTGCCAGTAGCAGCACCAGAGCCTCATTCACGCCCCTGCGCAGAATCACCAGCCCAATTATCACCGGACTGAGAAAGTAAATTGGCGGCACAGCGCTCGTCAGCACCACCGCCACGATGGCCTGCCTGCGTCCTTTCATTATGAATTCGGCGAGGCTGCGCATCAGCTGTAATCAAATCAGACCTGGTGACTGTCCGTGTAGGGAATCAATGCCAGATATCGGGCTCTCTTCACCGCCGTAGCAAGCTGTCGCTGATATTTTGCCTTTGTTCCTGTAATACGACTTGGAACAATCTTGCCGGTCTCGGAAACATAAGCCCGCAGAGTTTCCAGGTCTTTATAATCAATTTCCTTGATCCCTTCTGCGGTGAACTTGCAGAATTTTCTTCGTCTGAAATAACGTGCCATGGTTCTCTCTCCTTCCCTACGCGTCAGGCTCTTCGTCGCTGTCACTCTCGGCAAATTCTGCTTCAGATTCCTCGACCGACTCTTCAATGTTTTCTGGCTCGATCTCAGATTGCTCTTCGGAATCACTATCGTCATTTTCGGCCTGCTCTGCCGCGGCCTGCTCCTCGAGCTTGCGTCGCTGTTCAGCGCGAGCTTTTCGCTCTTTCGATTCGCGTTCCTGCTTGAGAATTAATGACTCGCCCGTCACCGCTTCCCTCATTTTCATGATGAGATTGCGCAATACGGCGTCGTTATAGCGGAACAGAGTGCCCAATTCATCCAGAACTTCCTGACCGCACTCGATATTTAATAATACGTAGTGGGCTTTGTGGATTTTGTTGATGGGATAGGCCAGTTGACGGCGCCCCCAGTCCTCAAGGCGATGAACTTTGCCGCCGCTTTCGGTCACAAGCTGGGAGTATTTTTCGATCATTCCCGGCACCTGCTCGCTTTGATCAGGGTGCACGAGAAATACTACTTCGTAGTGTCTCATTGACTCTCCTCACGATTATAGTCTTCCGACAAACACCCGGGGGCGCGCAGTAAGACAAGGAGTTGATTAGTTACTGGAGTCCGTATTTAGCGGACACCAGGCTGAAAGAGGCCGAATTCTAGAGAAACTGCCGCCGATATGCAACGTTTTTGGGTATGCAGGAGCGGGTCAGACAGTTCGCTGCCGCACCGCCTCGAACAGGCAAACCCCCGCCGCCACAGATACGTTCAGGCTTGAAACAGCGCCAGCCATGGGAATAGCAACAAGAAAATCGCAGGTTTCCTGAGTCAATCGCCGTAATCCCTTGCCTTCAGAACCCATAACCAGTGCCAGGGGTCCTGTCAGATCTTGTTCGTAAAGGGATTTGGAAGCCTCTCCGGCAGTACCGCACAACCAGATGCCCCTGTCTTTGAGTTCCTGGAGCGTTCGACTCAGGTTGGTGACAGCGACCAGCGGGACAGTTTCTGCCGCGCCGCTGGCAACCTTGCGAACTGTCATATTCAGCGGCGCCGACCGGTCCTTGGGCACAATCACCGCATTTGCACCCGCGGCGTCGGCGCAGCGCAAACAGGCTCCCAGATTATGTGGGTCAGTTACCTCATCCAGAACCAGCAACAATGGGTCGCGATCAAGCTTCTCCAGCAGTGCCCGCAGGTCCTGTTCTTGCAAAGTTGACCGACTGAATGTCACGCGAGCGGCAACACCCTGGTGTCGCCCATCACCAAGCCGGTCAATCTCCCTCCGCGGAATCCTCTCTACCGGTACACCTGCAATTTCAGCCAGTGTCAGCAATTCCCCGATACGCGAATCCTTCCGGTCTGCCTGCACGCACAGGCGCTTCACTTCACTGCCCTGCTGCAGCAGTTCGCGAACGGCATGAATACCGATGACCCACTGTTCTTGCACTTACCGACCCCTGGCTTTTGTCATGACATGTTGTGTTTATTTCCGAGCGCGGTTAGCCGATCTATTGCTTCCAGAGCGGGAGCGCCGGGTTCCGGGACTAAGTGAATCTGCACTACTGCGCGCACCTCTTTTCTTACCTGGGGTAGCGTCCCGTATACCGCCCTGTTTCTTGCTCTCTTCCCTGCTCTCTGCCCTGCTCTCTGCCCTGCTTTCTGCTCTTCTTTCTTTATCTATTCTATTGTTGCGCGGATTCCCGTGTCGCTTTTTATCTCGAGCCTCCCTTTGCTGTTTTGAACTTTTACCCGTCCATTTTCTTCGTTTGCTGGCGCCAGGCATCGCCAGCATTGTCAGATCTATTTTGAGCTCGTCAAGATTTACCGCCGCTACCTTTACACGAACACTGTCCCCCATGTGAAAACGTTTTCCCCTCCGTTCGCCCACCAAAACATGGCTGACAGCATCAAAATGGTAGTAATCGTTATCTAGCGCAGTAATGTGCACCAGTCCTTCGATATAGACACCATCGAGTTCGACAAACAATCCAAATCCCGTAACACCGGCGATCGTCCCGTCAAATTCGTCGCCGACCCGGCTTTGCATGTACTCACATTTTAGCCAGTCGACCACGTCGTAGCTGGCGGCGTCGGCGCGCCGCTCGGTAGCCGAACAATGTACCCCCAGTTCGGCGATCTGATTAGCACTGTAAGGATAGATGTGCGCCCGGTCCAGAGGGGGTGCTGCTGGCGACTTTCGCAGATGCCGGTTATGCTTTTTACTCCGCAGCAGACTGCGTATTGCCCGATGTACTAGGAGGTCCGGATAGCGCCGGATCGGTGACGTGAAATGGGTATATTCTGAGTAACCCAGACCAAAGTGCCCAATATTCTCGGCCTGGTATGTCGCCTGCATCATGGATCGGATTACCATGGTATGCAATAAATGCGAATCCGGCCTGTGGGCTAAGTTTTGAAGCAAAATCTGATAGTGCTTGGGCTGTGGTTTTTCTCCACCACCCAAATGCAGGCCCATTTCTCCCAAATAGTCCCGAAGACTCTTAAGTTTTTCAACGCTCGGAGACTCATGCGTTCGGTACAGAATCGTCAATCCCGAGTCCTGCAATAATCTGGCAGCCGCAACGTTAGCACAAAGCATGCACTCCTCGATCATCCGATGCGCGCAACTTCTGACAACCGGCACCACCTCTTTGATACGACGGTTTTCACCAAAAACGATGCGCGTTTCCGTGGTATCAAAATCAAGGGCTCCGCCCCGCTCGCGTGCTTCCCTGAGGCACTGATACAGCTCGTAAAGAATCTGTAAATGTTCGAAAAGCGACTTGTAGCGATTTTTAAGTCGTTCCTGAAGTTGCTGCGCACTTTCAGCATCTCCAGGCTCCAACATGTCCGACACTTCCGTATAGGTGAGCCGCGCATGGGATCTGATGATTCCTTCATAGAATTGGTAATCAGTTACCTCGCCGTGGCGATCAACCTCCATCTCACAGACCATAACCAGGCGATCTTCAGCAGGCTTCAATGAGCAGATACCGTTCGACAGCTTTTCGGGGAGCATGGGGATAACATGACCGGGAAAATAGACTGAATTACCGCGGCACTTGGCTTCCTCATCCAACGCAGATGCCACGTCAACATAATTTGAAACATCGGCAATAGCTACGAAGAGCCGCCAGCCACCGGAATCTGTCTTCGCAAAAACTGCATCATCAAAATCCTTGGCGTCCTCACCGTCGATTGTTACAAAGGGCAGGGCTCGCAAATCAAAGCGCTGTCCGAGTTCACCATGGGCTGCCGCGCCAGCCATACTTTCGGCCTGATTGCTTACAGGTTCGGGCCATTCATGGGGAAGGCCATAATTGCGAATAGCGATTTCGATTTCCAGTCCCGGCGTTGCCGTGTCGCCAAGGATTTCAACAATACTGGCAACCGGCTTATATCGTGGCGACGGGTAGGTGGTGATCTCTCCCACCACGAACTGGCCATCCTGCGCAGTGCTGCTCTGCCCCGGAGGTACCTCTATTTCATGGGTTATGCGACGATTCGCCGGCACCAGAAACCCGACACCCCTGTCAGAATAGTATCGACCAACGAGTTGCTTGAAACTACGTTGCAGAATTTCGACGATTATCCCCTCCTGGCGCCCACGACCATCGGCGCCGTTGTGTCGGGCTAGCACTATGTCGCCGTCGAAGACCTTCCGCATTTCAGTTGGTGAAAGATACAGATTTTGAGTCGCGTCGCTCGCTACTAAATATCCGGATCCATCTTTACTTCCCTGCACTCTGCCCTTCGCAAGTTCCGTTCGATCAAGCAATCCATAATAGCCACGTCCATCGCTGATCAGCTGTCCATCCCTTGTCATAGCGACCAGGCGTCTGCTTAACGCTGCCTGCGCTGTTTCTTTTTCGAGGCCTAAAAGGCGGCAAATAGAGCGGTATTCAAGTGACACGCCGGCTTCTTCGAGGACTCTCAGAATGAATTCGCGACTGGGTATCGGTTCATCATATTTTTTTGCTTCGCGGGCAGCGAAAGGGTCCTTTCTGCGGCGGGATTTTGTCATGAATTTGGACTGCATGGCTGCCTGACGGCTATGGTGGTCCGCAGTATACACAGGCGAAGCGACATATTGACAGTCTCGGATGCTCTGGGTACAGTTGCGACCCTGCCCGACAAACCCCGAGCCCAGGTGGTGAAATTGGTAGACACGCTAGCTTCAGGTGCTAGTGATCGAAAGGTCGTGGAGGTTCAAGTCCTCTCCTGGGCACCAAACTCAAACCCTGTTTCCTCACTCGATTATCCCCTGACAGGTGTTACAATTCACCTCGGACCAGTCTGGCTTGCAGCAAGAGCTCAATAGCCATGTGGCAATTACAAGTACAATAAAAACCAATGAATCCACCGCTCTCAGTTTTCATTATTTGCCAGGACGAAGAACGCATTATCGGTTCCTGCTTGAAGCAGGCTGCAAAAGTTGCCGACGAAATCATAATCGTGGATTCCGGCAGTACCGATGCGACCCTTGAGATCGTCAGCCAATACACTGACAAAATCTACCATCAGGAGTGGCTGGGTTATGGCCGCCAGAAAAACTTTGCTCTATCGAAATGCCGCAACGAATGGGTCATGAGCCTGGATGCCGACGAAGTACTTCCTGACGAATTGATTGCAGAGATACAGCACCTGGACATGAGTGCCCCAGCTTATCGAATCGCGCGAAAGCTCTACCTGGGTGATAAGTTTATTCGTTGGGGCGGATATTTTCCCGACTATCAATTGCGTCTCTTTAAGAAATCTCTTGGCAGAGTTTCAGATGCGATGGTGCACGAAAGTGTCAAACTGGCGGCGAGCGTAGAGTGTAAGAAACTCGCCACCCCACTGGATCATTTTGCTTATCGAGACCTGCAGGAAATGCAAAACGCGTTCCGGGAATTTGCCAGGCTTTCGGATCGAAAACCAAATATATTAAGGGCGCTGCTTAATTTCACTTACACGTTTCTCAACAAATTTTTCCTGCGCCTCGGATTCCTGCACGGCTATCTAGGCTTTCAGTTGGCGCTCAACCACGCCACGTATTCCTATCTTAAATATAAAGGTCAGGGTCTTTCCCACGCGTCTCATGAAGCGCCGACCAGACAACAGCAATGAAAACAGACTCCACCCCTTCAGTGATGATTGCATATTGCGTAAACAATTCTGTTAGGTAACCATTGGGAATCTTGATAATAACCCTGGACTCCTGCATTGGAATTTTTGCCTGAGATGGAAAACAGACTAAGCGAATCCGCGGCGCTAGCACTCGCCGATCGTACAGACACCAGCGAGTTGGTGGCAGCAGCCGGCAATATTAGGGATCTGGGACACGGTCACGTCGTCACCTATTCACGCAAAGTATTTATTCCCCTAACCAAACTTTGCCGGGATGTCTGTCACTATTGCACCTTTGCTACAACACCGCGAAACCTGGCACAGCCATTTATGAGTGTCGATGAGGTTCTGGAGCTCTGCAGCCGGGGTGCCCGCGACGGCTGCCAGGAAGCACTTTTTACCCTCGGCGAAAAACCCGAGCTGCGCTACCGGGTAGCCAGAGAGGCGCTTTCGGCCCTGGGCGTTAACACGACCCTGGAGTATGTGCGGCTCGTGGCAGAACAGGTGCTGCAAAAAACCGGGCTACTGCCCCACATTAATGCCGGTTGTATGACAGCCGAAGAAATCGAGATGTTGCGCCCGGTTAGCGCTTCGATGGGTATTATGCTGGAATCGGCTTCGCCAAGGTTGTGTGAAAAGGGCATGCCCCACTACGGTTCCCCTGACAAACAACCGGCTGTAAGACTGAAAACAATAGAGCTGGCCGGCGCCGCGGCGGTGCCCTTCACCTCGGGTATTCTTATCGGGATAGGCGAAACTAGACGCGAGCGAATAGAATCCCTGCTTGCTTTGCGCGATTTGCATGAGCGCTACGGACATATTCAGGAAATAATCATCCAGAATTTTCGCGCCAAGCCAGAAACCCTGATGGCTGGCGCGCCAGAACCCGATCTGGAGGATCTGCTCTGGACTCTTGCGGTCGCCCGCATGATATTCGGCGCCAAGATGAGCATTCAGGCACCACCAAACCTAAGTCCAGGAGTGTTACCTCAACTGGTTGCCGCTGGAATTAACGACTGGGGAGGTGTGTCCCCGCTTACTCCGGACCATGTCAATCCGGAGGCCCCCTGGCCTCATCTCGACAGGCTTGCCCGGGAAACCGAGCTGGCCGGAAAATTCCTCGATCAAAGGCTGACGATTTACCCGACATTCGTCACTAATAGTGGCCACTGGCTTGACGAGAATTTGAAACCCTATGTATTGAAGCATTCCGATAGCTCTGGGTTTGCAAAAAGAGACACCTGGAGCCCCGGGGAAGAACAGCCAGCTCCTGCTGTCGATCTTGTTTTACTCCAAAATCAGTCAGCATCGACAAAGGTAAGCCATGACATACAAGACATCGTCCAAAGTTGTCTGGATGGAACAGCCCTGACCCAGGATGAAATGGCCAGATTGTTTCAGTCGCGGGGCGCGGATTTCTCGCATGTTGTCCGCGCCGCCGACGAGCTGCGACGTCAGATCCACGGCGAGACCGTAAGTTACATCGTAAATCGCAATATCAACTACACCAATGTTTGCTACTTCAAATGCCAGTTCTGCGCTTTTTCCAAGGGCAAACTCAGCGAGAACCTGCGAGGGAAACCCTACGATATCAGCGCTGAGGAAATCGCCCGCCGCTGCCAGGAAGCCTGGGAGAGAGGAGCGACTGAAGTCTGCATGCAGGGGGGAATCCATCCGGATTATACCGGTCAGACCTATCTGGATATCCTCAGCACCGTAAGAGCAACAACGCCGGACATACATATACATGCCTTCTCACCCCTCGAGGTCTGGCAGGGTGCCGCCACTCTTGGTCTGACAGTCGCGGAGTATCTTGAGCAGCTCAAAAGCGCCGGCCTAAGCACTCTACCGGGCACCGCGGCGGAAATCCTGCACGACGAAGTTCGCGCCAGTATCTGCCCCGACAAACTGAACACCGAGCAGTGGCTGAGCGTGATGCGGGCTGCCCATGAGTTGGGCTTCAGGACGACGGCAACAATTATGTTCGGCCACGTTGACCGCGTGGAGCACTGGGCAGCCCACCTTCTCGCCATAAGAGACCTGCAGTCTCAAACAGGCGGGTTCACCGAATTCGTGCCGCTGCCCTACGTGGCGCAAGAGGCGCCGATGTATCTTAAGGGCAGGTCTCGCCACGGCCCAAGTTTTAGGGAATCGGTCTTAATGCATGCCGTACCACGCCTGGTTTTCAAGGATTTAATCCACAACATTCAGACGTCCTGGGTAAAGATGGGAGAAGCTGGGGTTGTTGCCTGCCTGCAGGCCGGGGCAAACGATCTGGGTGGTACCTTGATGAATGAGAGCATCACTCGGGCCGCCGGTGCGAGCTTCGGGCAGGAATGGCCACCATCCAGAATGGAAAAGATTATCACCGGTATCGGACGCGTACCGCGCATGAGGACTACGCTTTACAGGGATGTCGCTCCGGAGCGAAAACAGCGGGCGTTTCAGGCCGCGCAGCTGCTCGATGTAGAGAATGCGCGGGCAGGCAAACAACAAAGCAGCAAAAGACTGAGCCGGCTTGTCCAAGTCAGTCAGTAAACGTAAATCAGCTGCCTGTCGTATATATTTCCTTCACACACTATAATCTTGCGTCGTGGCCACTCTACCAAGATGGTCTGGCAACTACTGAGCCGCAGCGTTTATCGCTATTGCCCGGCCGAACCAACAATCATTGGAATCTAGCGTATTTATGAAAATTGCCATCACCGGTGCCAACAGCAGCGTAGGCCGAAATCTGTTAAGTCAAATTAGTGAAGACTCCGGAATACAGGCGCTTGCCGGTGTTCGCTCCAAGTCGGCCTTTACCTCTATTCCTGAATCAGACCGCATAGAAACCCGAGCAATCAACTATGACGATATACCCGACCTGGTTGCCGCTTTCCAGAACTGCGATATGGTGGTGCATCTGGCAGGCATACTGATTGAAACCAAACACAGCAATTATGAATCTGCCAACGTGGCAGCCACCGCGGCGGTTGTGAGCGCAGCACAGCAAGCCAGAGTCAGGCACCTTATTTTTGTAAGTGTAGTGGGTGCCGACACGACCTCGGCAAATCGCTACTTCCAGACCAAGGGTGCAGCCGAAAAACTCATCGCTGATTCCGGAATATCTGCAACCATACTCAGAACCCCGCTGTTGCTGGGACCCGGCACTGCGGGCGCTGATTCCGTATTGTGGGCAGCCTCCCAGACAAAGGCAAAACTGCTGGGTGGGGGCAACTATACAATGCATCCCCTGGATGTAAATGACCTCGGTAAGGCGATTCTGAATTGCTGTCGTAACCCTAATGACGGTGTTCACACATTCGAACTTGTAGGCCCGGATGCGGTGCTTTATCGGGATCTTATCAGCAAGTTAGCAGCGTTAAAGGGAAATGACATAACGATTGGATCGGTGCCAATATGGATTGCCAAACTGGGTGCCGCAATCACCAGTAGGCTCAAGGGCGGTGGTATTACTCCTGCCGTTATCGATGTCATTACTATCGACGAGAAGATCGTCCATAATGGTGCAGATGAACTTGGCGTGAACCTGACTCCCCTTCAACAAACCCTGGAAAATATTCTGGAACAATCATGAATGAACCAAGTCAAGCAGCTGATACTGATGCAGTGGTGCAACCTCGAAAACCAAATAAGGCGGGTCGTATTATTTTCCTGCTAATTACCGTCGGGTGTTTTATATACCTTTATTTTCGTCTGAATGGAGCTGCATCTCGGGAAGGGATGTCACTTGCAATCTACATGGCGGAGGTGTTCGGCAACGTCCAGTGGGTACCGTGGCTGGTTTTGATGATGGGCTACTCTCTGTTGTACTTTCTGATCGATACTCTGGTGGTAACACAAGCGCTGAACTGGTTTATCGAGCCTCTCAAATACAGAGACATCCTTCCTATCCGCGGCAGCGCCTACATTATCTCAATTTTCAATGAACAGATCGGCAAAGGCGCTATGGCTTACTATCTGAACAAGAGAGATCAGGTGCCCGGCTGGGAAGTGGGCTCAGTAATGCTGTTTATCATGTTTTGCGAAATGTTTTACCTGCTGATCTGGGCGACCATTGGTTACTTTTTTACCAGCAGCAGTCTTCCGGAAGCGTTTAACATCATCCCCTACATTGCAGCCGGTTCGCTGGTTTTCTTCACCCTCTGGTTGCTTTATTTCAGGGGTGTCCTGTTGCCAGAGAATCAATTTCGAAATCGCCGGCTGTTGCATGCGTTCAAGCTGGCAGGTCTGAAACACTACGTAATGTTTTTCCTGCTCAGATCCCCGGCCCTGATCACGGCGGTGTTCGTTTACACCTTCGCCCTGAATCTGTTCGGCGTAGAGGCCTCATTCCTATCGCTTCTAGGTTATTTACCAGTCATATTTTTTGCCGCCACTGTCCCAACACCGATGCGAGCGGCAGCAATCACTTTCTGGGTCATTCTGTTTCCGGAAAATGAAGGAGAGATGGCAGCTTTCGGATTTGTCCAACACAACTTTTTTATCTTCTTCAATGCGCTTATTGGTATCCTTTTCTGGCGGCGAGCACAGCGGGAACTCTTCAGCAGCTGATGGCTAATCTGCTAACCGCAATACGGTTGCTGATGATAGTACCAACTGCTCTGACTATCGCTTTGGTCTGGATAGTGCCGCCGATTGTGCCAGTATTGCTGGTTGCTATCGCTATCCTGACTGATTATTTCGATGGCAAAGTCGCTCGTCAGCAAGGGACAGCCTCCGCGCGAGGACAACTTTTCGACCACACCACCGATTTTCTGTTTGTCACCTCGACACTCTCGGGCGCTGCGTACGCGGGTCTGTTAACACCGGTGTTACCTGTCCTAATCGCGATTGCTTTCGGTCAGTACGTACTCGATTCCTACTATTTTTATCATGAGAAGCAGCTGCATATGAGCGTGCTCGGTCGCTGGAACGGGATTCTTTATTTCGTCCCTGTCGTATTGATCGCTTGTTCGCGCACTGCGCCTTTCAGCGCCTTTACTGAGTTTATGACGGTTGCTGTCTTTGTTATCGGCTGGTTACTTGTGCTAAGCACAGCTTTATCGATGCTGGACAGAGCGATGGCACCGCTACGCTTCGACAAATTACAAAAGTAATGTCTCAATGAAAATGCCGGGCGTTAGCCGAGCAGTTTACTGGGGTTGAACTGTAAAAAAATAACTTCCCTTATACAGAGTGGGATCATCTCCTACGTAGGTTTGCCATTCAACCTTATACTGTCCGCCAATAACGTCGTCATATATTTCCATCATCAGGTCGTTGGCGCCCATACTATGAAGCCCGCGCAAAACCAGTTCTCCATTGGGTCCGGATAGCGTTACGGAACTGCGAGATACATCTGGCAATTGCTGAAAATAGAGTCGCAGGGTGCGAGGCAAACTGATCTCAATACTTCCCGCGCCGGGTTCAGCATTTATAAATGGATTCACCTCATTAGGAGAGGAGCAACCCACGGTAGCGACAATAGGCACCAAGAAGATAATAAAAAAAGCTTTAATCAAGGGAGTGTCAATTTTTTGATTGTAGGCGATTTATCCGCGACATTTTAGCTGGCCTTAACAGACTGGGTAAGATGCATTGAGTAGATTAGAGTTGAGGGCTTTAGGCTGACCATGCTCTCAGCCTGGCAAGTACGGAATGACAGGGCTGGATGTTATTTGTTGTTGCGAGTATTGCGTGCCTGGGAGATTTCGTTAGCGAACTCCGCGAGCTTGACCCGTATTTCACTTTCAAGTTTCTTTTTTAGAAACATTCTCTCGGCACTGGAAAGATCATTGTCGTCAGCGGCGCGCCTGACAGCCTGATCAAGCGAGTCGAAATCTGGTACCTGAGCGAATTTATTCATCTTGATACCCCTTATTGCCCAAAAGCTTCATGACTTCGAGTAAGTCGACATTCGCAACATATAGTGTAATAAGTGGGTTGTCAAACAATATCTGGTAAAAATAAGATTTTGATATATATAAAGGGACACCCATATTAATTTTTAATTGGATGTCCTTTATTTATTTTTATTAATCCAATTTCTCTTGTTTTTGTCGTAGGTTGGGTTTCTTAATCCTCCGCTGCAGCCAATACGCACGCAATTTTCACGGGCGAACGGCGTTTTAATAGCAAATAACCACCCTTCAGCAGATGATTTCTCTTATCTACCAACGACCGGGCGAACAGATCCCGTTTGGGGCTTCTTGTGTGGAGAGGGGTAAACCGTAATCGAGTGAGCGGTCGTCTCAAGTACCGTACAGTCGGGTCGCAGGGTTAATCCCCCTGACCCATTTATCACGAAACCTGACAATATTTGATTGCGCGCGCTTTTCCTGAAAATTTTTCAGGGACTGTGCGGCACCTGCGGCTAGATAAAAATACCGGTGAAATGAAGTCATTACATCCAGCCAGGCGGCGGTTCCAATGTCGAATCGCTGCAGCAACTCTGCAGCCGCCTTACTTCGTTGAGGATCGACCTTGTTGTAGTTTCCCGGCAGGCGTGCCGCGCTCCATTGCAACAGATCGAAATAATCTTTCTGACGTAGTGGCAGACAATGTCCATCTTGCAC
>Ga0181578_10000926_pt1 | contig 28391 bp, 20 predicted proteins | sample 071ome_21_FD_148659 | JGI IMG/M metagenome (GOLD analysis project Ga0181578, IMG submission 148659) | Coastal salt marsh microbial communities from the Groves Creek Marsh, Skidaway Island, Georgia - 071401CT metaG (spades assembly) | ecosystem: Environmental > Aquatic > Marine > Intertidal zone... | reverse complement strand
AATTTATATGCATATTTTATGAAACTTTATATTTGCAATCAAATCTAATAAAACTGGATGCCTTTTCAGGACGATTTCTATAAGTCAGCGTTTTCTGTTGATAATGTCATTTTTGGATTTGATGGCAATAACCTAAAGGTGCTTTTGATTAAAAGAAAGCATGATCCCTTTGCAGGATATTGGGCCTTACCAGGTGATATTGTTCAGCCGGACCAGGATCTTGACGAAGGGGCGCTCCAGGTTCTTGAAAAACTGACAGGTATCAAGGATGTATACCTTGAGCAGGTACACACATTTGGTAAGGTCAACAGGCACCCCAGGGGTCGTGTGATAACAATTGCTTACTACTCATTGATTAAAATTGGCGAGGAAGATATCAGGCCTTCATCCTTTGCTGATAAGGTTGAATGGAAAGAAATAAGAGCCATAGAATCACTGGCTTTTGATCACCTTGATATTGTAAATACCTGCCTTAGCAGGCTTCGGCGTAATGTAAAATTCAGGCCCATAGGCTTTGAACTGTTGCCCAAAAAATTTACGCTCACGGAATTGCAAAACCTATATGAAAGCATCCTGGAAAAAGAATTGGACAAACGAAATTTCAGGAAGAAAATTTTGAGTATGAATGTACTTAAAACCCATAATGAATTGCAGAAAGGCGTGGCGCATCGTCCTGCCAAGCTATATTCTTTTGATGCCTATAAATATGAAGCGGCGAAAGAAAGCGGCTTTGTATTCGAACTTTAGGATTATTCTAATTATGATGGTTATCGCCTTGGCCATTGGTAAAAGCAAAGAACACTTCATTTCTGCTTTCCGTTACAAATTCAAGGGCCCTTTTTAAATCTTCCCAGGAATCTGGGTTAGGCATATCAAAAGCCAGTGGAATGGCTCCTTCTTTCTGGTCTGGAAGAATGACACTACCATCTTCATCGACAGAAAAATAACTGTATGTTCCTTCGGGAACATTTTCAAAACCCTTTAGTATAGACTGTAATTCCGAAACAACTTCTTCGAGATTGAAATTTGAATTGGGCCCGACGCCGTTTCTCAAAGCAAGAAAGCCCCAGGCGTAATTTTCCTGAATTAATGAAAGGCTGGATGCCAGAACGAAAACGCCACCTAGATTTTCAATATCTAGCTCGACTTTCTCATCCGAGATCTCAATGTAACCAGAGGTATTGTTAAAGCCATTTTTTACGAAATCTATGGAATAGACACCTTCCTTGGGAGGCAGAACAAACTCTTTTTGAATGTATTCGTAGCCTTCAATGCACATTTCAGGATACATGATGCCGTTTAATTCCAGGGTTATTGAATTATCCACTTCTTGATAATTTGCATCAAGAACCGCATTTATACAGGAGTCAGGCTCGATGGATCTTACGTTCAGGAAAACCTGAGAGCCTTCAATAGATAATTTTTGTATAGGAAAAACCTCAAATTCCTGATCGACTGATATAACTTCTATAGGATCTGGATCTGTGGATTCGCAGGAGCAGAATGCCAAAAGCGAAATAAATAAGAGTTTCAAAATCGTAGTATTTTCCATAAGTCACAAAATTATAAGAATCCCAAACAAGAGGATAATTTTCATGTTCATAATTAATAAATAATCTATTTAGAACCGGTGAATAACATATCTTTGTCGCCTATGGAGAATATCAGGAACTTTTGTGTCATCGCTCATATCGATCATGGTAAAAGCACCTTGTCGGACAGGCTTTTGGAACATACCCAAACAATTTCTGAAAGAGATATGCAGGATCAGGCACTTGATGATATGGATCTTGAGAGGGAAAGAGGTATAACCATCAAAAGCCATGCGATACAGCTCAACTATCTTCATACAGACGGCATTAATTACACACTTAATCTTATCGATACACCAGGTCATGTCGACTTTTCATACGAAGTATCGCGGTCAATCGCTGCCTGTGAAGGTGCATTATTGTTGGTAGATGCTTCCCAGGGGATACAGGCACAAACCATTTCCAATCTTTACCTTGCACTTGAACACGACCTTGAAATAATTCCTGTTTTGAACAAGGTGGACATGGAAAGTGCGATGGTTGAAGAAGTCTCCGACCAGATCATTGACCTATTGGGTGTTGAAAAAGATGATATTATACATGCCAGCGGAAAGACTGGTATCGGAATTAGGGATGTATTGTCCGCTATTGTAGAGCGGATACCTGCTCCAAAAGGGGATCCTTCCAAAGCTTTGCAGGCCTTGATTTTTGATTCTCTTTTTAACTCTTTCAGGGGCGTCATAGCCTATTTTAAGATAGTGAACGGGACTCTGAAGAAAGGAGAAAAGGTTCGTTTTTTCAATACAGGTAAGGAGTACCACGCAGACGAGATCGGTATTCTTAAATACACGATGGAGGAGCGTAAAGAGATGCGTGCCGGAAATGTAGGTTATATCATTACTGGAATCAAAGAGAGTAAGGAGATAAAAGTAGGCGATACCATCACAACGATAAGCAATCCTTGCAATGAGGGTATTAAAGGCTTTGAAGAGGTTAAACCCATGGTATTTGCGGGTATATATCCTATCGATAATGACGATTTTGAAGATTTAAGAGACAGTCTTGAAAAGCTGCAACTCAATGATGCTTCACTGACCTTTGAACCGGAATCTTCTGTCGCCCTAGGTTTTGGGTTCAGGGTAGGATTCCTCGGAATGTTGCACCTTGAAATCGTACAGGAAAGGCTTAGTAGGGAATTTGATCAGGAAGTCATCACGACGGTCCCCAACGTATCCTATTTTGCATACACCAAGAAGGGCGAAAAGCTTACAATAAATACACCCAATGACTTACCGGACCCTACGGTAATCGACAGGGTGGAAGAGCCCTACATAAGGGCCCAGATCATTTCCAAGCCAGAGTTTATTGGAAGTATTATGAGCCTCTGTATGGAAAAGCGGGGTGTTATGACCAAGCAACATTACCTGACCCAGGACCGTGTTGAATTGACCTTTGAATTACCACTGGCTGAAATCGTTTTCGACTTCTATGACAAGCTAAAATCCCTGTCAAGGGGTTATGCTTCTTTTGACTATGCACCACTCGACTACAGGGCATCTGATCTTGTTAAACTTGACATCAAACTGAATGGAGATAATGTCGATGCTATGTCTTCTCTTGTGCACAGGACCAAGGCAGATCCATTTGGTAGAAGGATTTGTAAAAAGTTGAAGGAGCTTTTGCCACGGCAACAATTTGTTATCGCTATCCAGGCGGCTATCGGGCAGAAGATTGTAGCCAGGGAAACCATTAGTGCCATGCGTAAAGATGTTACTGCAAAGTGCTATGGTGGCGATATTACGCGAAAAAGGAAGTTGCTTGAAAAACAGAAAAAAGGAAAGAAGAAAATGCGTCAGATTGGTTCTGTGCAGGTTCCTCAAAAAGCCTTCCTTGAAGTGCTTAAAATCAATGATTAGCGAGAGCCGCTCCCGCTTCTTTCCTATAGAACAAGCTCGTAGCTGTAACTCAGTATTTCTAGTCTTGGATAGCCTGTTTTTGGATCCCTGTTTTTAAGGTTGATATCTATTTCAATGGTCTCTGACTCTTCCTTTTCTGTACTGTCAAAAACGACATCAATTACAGCTTTTTCACCAGGCTTGACCGCTTTCCTGGGCCAGTCAAGCGTCGTGCATTCACAGGCGGATACAAGTTCTATCTCAATGTCTTCAGTGCCTTTGTTTGTGAAGCTGAATTGCGTAGTTACTTTATCTCCCCGTTTCACCTTGCCAAAATCGTGGTATCTTCTTTCAAAGTCCATATTGAAGACTTTTTCAGCTTTTACTGCACTATAATCATCAGTCTTTTGAGCCCAGGACATCGTGAAAGGTACTGTAAAAGCTATCAGAAAGATGAAACGAGTTATCGAATGCCCAAGTCTCATGAGAATCAGTTTTTGTAAAATTAGGAAAGATCATTAAACATATCAGCCAAGGGGTCTCTGAACGACAAGTAATTGTCCATGTATTCTTTGCTGATAACTTCAAATTCTGTCAAACCGTGCAACAGGAATTCCATGAATAGGGGCTGATATTTTTTATCGATGTTTCTACTTTCTACAATTTTGCGTAATCCCGGAACGCTATCCAGTTGTGCGACATACTCTTTTTCTGAACAATCGTTTGTGATTTCAATGGCGTTACCGGCACCGAACCATGCTCTCAACGTGCCATATACATCTTTTTCATTCTCATCGATGCTGGATTCCGGGTGTGGGAAATACTCCAGGAAGAGTTTTGTTAGAGCACCACTCATAAGGTGTAGGGCTACATTGTGCGGGCCTTCCTGTTCTCCTTCATATACGAGTTCAACCTTGCCTGTTATGGATGGTATGATTCCCCAGAAGTCAGAAACCCTGGCCATAGCTTTTTTCTCACCATTGACCAGCATTCTTCTTTCTGCTGTGGAATATAGGTTTTCAAGAGCTGTAATGCTCATACGGGCGCTCACGCCGCTTTTTTCATCTACAAGCTCTGATTCACGGGCTTCGAATACAATCATCTCAAGCAGATCTCTGAGCAGCTCGGCAATTTCAATAGTTGATTTTCTCTCATCAGTGATGCGGACTTCCTGTTCTGTGATTTCCCTTGCTACAGGAATGGTTTCTGGATAGTGCGTCAGTATCTGGCTTTCAATCCTGTCTTTTAGTGGCGTGATTATGCTTCCCCTGTTCGTATAATCCTCAGGGTTGGCGGTGAAAATAAAAAGAATATCAAGCGGTAGCCTGAGTTTGAATCCACGAATCTGTATATCTCCTTCCTGTAAAATATTAAACAACGAAACCTGGATTCGAGCCTGCAGGTCGGGCAACTCGTTAAGTACAAATATGCTTCTGTGTGAACGGGGTATTAAGCCATAGTGTATAACTCTTGGATCCGAGTAGGGCAGTTTAAGGCTTGCTGCCTTGATGGGGTCAACATCTCCGATCAGGTCTGCTATACTCACATCGGGTGTAGCCAGTTTTTCTACATAGCGATCGCTTTTATGAACCCATGCTATAGGCGTGTCATTACCCATTTCTTCAATCAAATCAAGAGAAGCTGATGATATGGGATTCAAGGGGTCGTCGTTGAGTTCAGATCCTTCAATAACCGGAATGTATTCATCCAGTAGTTCTGTTGTAAGTCTGGCGATTCTCGTCTTTGCCTGGCCCCGCAATCCAAGAAGCAGAATGTTGTGCTGAGACAACAGAGCTCTTTCTATATCAGGCATAACGGTATGTTCATATCCAATTATTCCCCTATAGCTGTTTTTGGCGGTTCCCAGTTTCTTGATCAGGTTTTCCCGAATTTCATCTTTTACGGATCGCGCCTTGTATCCGGTATTTTTTAGGGCTCCAAGGGTTTTTATTTTTTCAAAAGTGTTTGTATTTCCCATTATGTTCTTATTCTTATTGTAACTAAGATTTTATCCCTTCTTTCTTCTTTTGTTATCCTTGTAATCCATAAAAATAAACTCGCCAAGGCCTTGAAGTGAGCTGTAAAAGGCCTTTCCGTTGTTGGCTCTGGTAAATTTATCTACAAACTGTACCAGGTATGGATCCCTAGCAATCATGAAAGTTGTTATTGGAATATTTAGCTTACGGGCTTTAACAGCCAATGACAATGTTCTGTTCAGTATTGTCCTGTCAAGGCCAAAAGCATTTTTATAGTACTTTTTACCTTTCTTGATGCAAGTTGGTTTTCCATCTGTGATCATCATGATTTGCTTGTTCGGATTCTTTCTTCTCCTAAGGATATTCATGGCCAGTTCGAGACCTGCCACGGTATTTGTGTGATAGGGGCCCACCTCAAGGTAGGGCAGGTCCTTGATTTCTATTTGCCAGGCATCATTGCCAAATACTAACACATCCAGGCTGTCCTTTGGATATCTGGTTGTAATCAACTCCGAGAGAGCCATGGCTACTTTTTTAGCAGGCGTAATGCGGTCCTCTCCATAAAGTATCATGGAGTGGGAAATATCGATCATAAGCACTGTGCTGGTTTGAGACTGGAAAAAGGTCTCATGCACTTCAAGGTCATTCTGTGTCAACTTAAAGTCATTAAGCCCGTGATTGATCTGGGCATTTTTTAAAGACTCAGATATAGATATTTTATCCAATTTGTCACCAAACTCAAAAGGTTTGAGTTCAGAGGTGAATTCATCGCCTTGACCTGCGGAGGTCGTATTGTGTTTGCCGGGTTTAGACTTTTTGAGTTGGTCAAAGATTTCATCCAGGGCATGACGACGCAGTGAGACTTCCATTTTCTTTGTAGGCGTCATTGGCGTAAGCCCTTGCCCCTGCCTGTCCTCCTGTATATATCCTTTGTCTATGAGGTCCTGGATAAAATCGGCGATACCGTAGTCGTCGCTGGTAATATTGTGCTGTTTGTCAATTTCAGTCAACCATGAAAGTGCTTCGGAAACATCCCCGGAAGTATGTATAAGTATTTCCTTGAAGAGCTTGAGCAACTCCTCAAATGGATCTGATTCACTTTGTGGTATAAATCCGGAAAACTTCCAGCCTCTCATAATACAGGATTATAGACTTTTTTCAGTCAATCGATTAACTAACGTCTGAATACCTGTAATGTTTGTTTCTATTAAGTCTTACTTGAGACGGAATGTGCCCTTACCTACATTGTAGCCGTTTTCAAATATCTCTACAGTATAATTGCCGGAGCTCAGACCGAAGTTAGGCGTCCAGTCAATGCAGGCCTGGAGCTCCTCATGATTATACTCGACTATACCTGAGGTCGAATACTTTATCGTTTCTCCGGTTAGCTTATTGGTAAGTTTTCCTGAACCCAATTCTTCGACATACAGCACTTCGCCAGCCGGGTTGGTAAAGCGCACATAAAACTCCTTGCCACCTGAAGGAGTCACCAGATTGGTTTCTGTTGTGAAACAGGTCCTTAGAATATCGACTCTTTTAGCACGGCTCCGCTCTTTGACTTTACCCTTGCCCCTGTCGTCCAGGGTCTTGACATTGATGTAGTTGATTTTTATGGCATTGGCCATGTCGACCTTGCTGGATAATCTTTGATTGGATTCCTTGAGCTTTTCCGATTGATTTTTCAAAATTCGGGATACAGAATCCATTTCTGTCATTTTGGTTCTGTTGAGTTTAATCTCGGAACTGAGATTTTTGTTTTGAGTACTCAATTCGGAATTTTCTTCAAGTAAGCTCGCATTGCTTTTCCTTAGGGTATTGAGCTCTTCCATGTATTCCTGCGCAAGAGCATTAAGCTTATCCATCTCGCTGCGCGCTTTACCCAATTCTCTTTCAGTCCAAATCAGAGTGCTGATTCTGTTTTTCTGCTTTGTCAATTCCTCCTTTTGGGAATCAATCAGATCATTCAATTCCTGGTTGTCACTTCTAAGTTCCTCCAGGTCTTGCAAGGCTGATTCATAATTTTGGTCCAGTTCTGTATTGACCTTTTCCAATTCAAGCAATTCGGTTTTTTTCTTGTTTAATTCTTTTTTTAATGAAGAATTGTTCAGTACCAATATCCCGACGGCAGCAATTAGGATAACGAGAGCAATGATTGCAACTAAAGATAAGTTGTTTGACTTAGGACTCATGCCTGAGGTTTTATTAACAAATATCACTCTAAAAAAAGAGAATTAAAAGCATCACCGTTAAATTGGGTGTTTACTTCCAATGAATATAAACACATGTAAGTATAAACCCTATGTTATTCGGAGCCTTCTCAAGTATAACCCCGATTCTCCCTTAAATATTATATCCCCGGAATAATAATCAGTATAATTTTGATGAGAAACTTTTTCTGAAAGCCGGATGTACCGGCAGATTAAACTTGTTTTACTTCTGCATCTTATATGGCATATCCTTGATCGATCCAGCATTCAATTATTTTAACAGACTGAAAGAGGTACTGGCCGGTGAGTAAAATGGGAGCCTGTCTTTTGTTTCGAAAATGCGTTTTCGGAAAGCTTCACCTGACCCCACATAATAAGCAACGGATTCGTAAGTTACAAAATCACCTTTTATCCTACCGTTTGTTCTTTGAAATTCTGTAATAGTACAATTCTCTTCGGCTATTTTTTTTCATAATCATACTGCTTGATTCATTATTGTAGCATGAAGATCTTGGGGTCCCGTCATAAGGATATTTGGATATGTAACATAATGATGTATCGCAACAGACAACTCAATCACGCTTTCAAACCAAGGAAAAAATCATATGAGCTGGAGGGCCTGTCTTTACATGGCATTAGGTAATGATACAGACGGTAAGCTAATTTTCTGAATTCATATTCAAATCATTTAGTCAGACAAAACGAGAAAAGAGGGCGGAATCATTATAAAAAGCTACAATAGCTTATTTTTGCAACTTAAGATACAAACATGGGAAAATTCATTCTAGCACCCTCTGTACTGGCTGCTGATTTTGGTCGATTGAGGGAAGAACTTGATATGATTAATAATTCAAAGGCGGACTGGCTCCATGTTGATGTGATGGATGGTGTCTTTGTTCCTAATATTTCATTCGGACAGGCTATCGTTAAAACAATGAATAAGCATTGTGATAAACCCCTGGATGTGCACCTTATGATTGTCGAACCTGAAAAATATGTGGATTCATTTGTCGACAGTGGGGCGGATTCCATTAGTTTTCACCTCGAAGCCAGCAATCACGCCCATCGTTTGCTTCATCACCTGAAATCCAAGGGTGTTAAAGCCGGAGTAGCTATCAATCCTCAAACACCTGTCGAGTCCTCATTTGATATCCTTGAAGACATTGACCTTGTTTGCCTTATGTCGGTTAATCCCGGTTTTGGCGGGCAGAAGTTTATTTACAGAACTCTTGATAAGATAAGGCGCTTGAAGGCGGAGATTACGACCCGTAACCTGGACACAAAGATCCAAATTGATGGCGGTGTCGGACTTCAGAACACAGAAAAAATACTTGAAGCAGGTGCTGACATACTGGTTGCCGGCAGCAGTGTTTTCAAAACCGAGGATCCAAAGGCTACCATAGAAAAGTTCAGACAATTTGAGTCGAATAATTTCGTCGTCTAAAATGCAGGCATCTGTCAGGAAATACATCCACTTAATCGGGCTCATAATTATTACTGCGATCGGCCTCGATGCTCAGGAAACAGCAACCGTTTTTGGTGTAGTAAAGGACATTGATACGGGTAATTTTGTAGAATTTGTAACGGTATACGTCAAAGGCAGCAACGCTGCTGCTGAGACCAATGCTTATGGTGAATATACGCTCAAGGTCCCTGCCGGAAAGGCAGTTTCACTTGTATATTCAAGGATAGGTTACCTGGAATCTGAATACAAGCTTCCTTCCATGCCGTCTGGAGGTAAACGTTACGTTAACATACAAATAGCGCCCAGAGTTTCGGATGTTGATGTCGTTATCAGGAGCAGTAAGATTGAAGACGTAGGGATGGTTAAGGAAGAGGTGACTGAATTTAAGAAACTGCCAACCGCCAGTGGAAATTTTGAGAGCATTCTGCCGCATATTGCCCTGGGAACAAGCAGTGGTACAGGAGGAGAGCTTAGTTCCCAGTATAATGTGCGGGGGGGCAACTATGACGAAAACCTCATCTATGTCAATGACTTTGAGATATTTCGTCCGCTCCTGATTCGCAGCAGCCAGCAAGAAGGGCTGAGCTTTCCCAATATAGACCTTATTCGTGATGTAAAATTCTCGTCTGGTGGCTTTGAGTCGAAGTATGGCGACAAGATGTCATCAGTACTCGACGTCAGGTATAAAAGACCTGAGGCATTTGCGGCTTCGGCTTCGATGAGTTTCCTGGGAGCCAGTGCACATATTGAAGGCAGTAAAAAAATTGGAGTAAATGCCTATAACAAGATGAGATATCTTGTTGGTACCAGATATAAAACCACCCGATACCTATTGGGGTCTCTTGATGTGCAGGGAGAATACATTCCTAATTTCGCAGATGTACAAACCTATCTCACCTATGATTTCAGCAAGGATTTCCAGGTAGCAGTATTGGCCAATTACAACTACAACCAATACGATTTTACTCCTAGGGAACGCGCGAGCGCATCAGGACTGTTTACGCAGGTTTTGCAATTGACAACGATTTTTGAAGGGCAGGAGAGAACCGGATTCCAAAACGCTATGGGTGGAATTTCATTTACCTACATTCCTGAACGTGAAAAGAATCCGATTTTTATAAAATTGCTGGCTTCACATTATGATAATTATGAATCAGAGCGTTTCGATATACTGGGATACTACACGCTTTCCCAGGTAGAATTCGATCTCGAAGGAGAAGGGTCATTGGAAGAGGTGAGTGTGCTGGGTACCGGAGTACAACAATTGTATGCACGCAACAGGCTGGAGAGCCAGATCAGTAATATACAGCTAAGAGGTGGTATTGAATTTCAGACAGATTCTGAACTGAATAACAATTTTATCCAGTGGGGCATCAAGTATCAAAAAGAGAATATTGATGATCGCCTGAGTGAGTGGGAGCGTATTGACTCTGCTGGATATTCTATTCCTTTCAGCGAGACGAGTGTTTTGCTTAATGAAGTCATCAAGTCTGAGAATAATATCAATTCCTATCGCCTTATGGGTTTTGTTCAGGACAGTTATTCCTTCGGCATTGAGGGCGCATATGAGCTTAAGTTAACCGGGGGTGTACGTTTTAACCATTGGAGTTATAATGGAGAAACGACAATCAGTCCACGTATGCAGGTTTTTTATAAGCCTTTGGCTTCGGGTAAAGACATCACCTTCAAACTTGCCGGAGGTATCTACGCACAACCGGCCTTTTACAGGGAGCTAAGAAATTTTCAGGGGCAGATCAATCCAGCGCTAAGGGCTCAGAAATCGACGCATCTGGTTGCAGGGATGAGCTATGACTTTAACTGGTTGCAACGGAGTCGTAAAAAGTTCAGATTCATAGCCGAAGCCTATTACAAAAAACTGGATAATCTTGTTTCTTATGAAATAGATAATGTGCGCATCCGGTACTCTGGGGAGAATGATGCTTCGGGTTATGTAGCTGGTCTTGATCTCAGGGTCAATGGAGAATTCGTTCCTGGAGCGGAATCATGGGTTAATTTATCATTTCTGACTGCCAGGGAGAGTCTTGAAGGGGTGCAGCACCTATCTCGTTCTTTCGGCGAAACAGAACCGACACAGGTGGATTATGTTCCAAGGCCCACCGATCAAGCTTTTAATATTAACATTTACTTCCAGGACTACCTGCCTCAAAACAAAGACTTCAAGATGAATCTGAATCTGGCCTACGGCTCGGGCCTTCCGTTCGGGCAGCGCGGCAATAATGAGGTCTACAGAAATATATTCCGATTTAAAGCCTATCAAAGAGTAGATATAGGATTTTCATATCAGATTTGGGATGAGTCAAAGTTAAAAGAAAAGCCTTATCATGCCTTCCGTTTTACAAACAGTACCTGGATCAGCTTTGAAGTATTTAACTTGTTGCAAATAGCCAACGTTGGTTCCAATACATGGATCAAGACTGTGGGTAATCAGCAGTATGCAATTCCGAATTTCCTTACTTCACGACGGGTGAATCTCAGATTTAAGATGGATTTTTGATGTTTATTTGTCCTTCACGCAGCGTTTTTCAGAAAAGCGTGCTTAATACTTGTATAAATGGTTGATAAGAATGGATAGATTAAGTCTGGGATAAGAGATGTTGGCCTTTTATTTAATTAAAAGCTGGAGTCATGGCTATTGTTTAGAGGATAATAGTAAAACAATAACTATGTTTGCTAACTCGAATACAAGTCTTTACAAAACGGGCAATCAAGCTTCGACCCAATTTGCAATGGCAACGGAGTTTCAATTGAACAGATATTTGATTGGACTATCGTCATATTATAGACTCCGATCGTCCACTGTATTGAAAAAGGATTCATATTTTAGGTTGAATCAAAACAACTATGGTTTATTATTTAGACTAGGCTATCAATTGTTTTAGATCATTCATAAAAGAATTAATTTATTGCACAATGAAGCATTTCATTAGACAATCATTATGTATTTTATATTTTCTTATCGGTGGCAGCCTTGTGGCTCAGACAAGCCTAAAACTTGACCTTTCCACCATAGATTCTACCTCTGCAATAAACGGGCAGGTTGATATTGATGTAAAGCTTAGGGATTTTGAAAACCTTATAGCCTCGCAGTTTACAATTACCTGGGATTCCACGGTTCTTGAAATCACAGAAATTCCATTTATTTCTGCGGATTTGCCAGGATTGAATGTTGCTTCTTTCGCACTGCCTGCCCAGACTTTGTCTGAGCAGAGAGGCAGATTGGCACATGCCTGGCTGAGTGGTGACGCCCTTCCAAAATCACTACCTGATGGTCACCTTTTGTTTACTATGCGATTCAAGGCCGTTGGTCAGGCTTGCAGTACTACTGATTTTTCACTCTTGAGGACACAAAATTACCAGACAGAAGTCAGCAATAATGACCTTGTTAATATTGGTGCAGAACTAAATGGCATTCCAATACTCATTACGGGAACGGGTTGTGAGGAATTCTCTGAAAATATAGCCTGTAACAGCCTGCAAACCTTGTCTATCAGTCCATGGCAATCAGAAACAGGGATATCAGCTGAAGATATTCTGGTAGGCGGCCCTTACGATTATAACGTGATGCAGGTATCTCCTAGCAGTTTTGACTGCAGTAATCTTGGAGATCGTATTGGAGTTACTGTGACTCATACGCCGAGTTCCAATTCTTGTTGGGGAGAAGTGATTGTAGTCGATGAATTTGGCCCGACCTTAAGCTTCGTAGAGGATTACACGGTAAAGCTTACCAGTGGAAGTGCCCCACAACCATACAGTGCACGAGTTCAAACATCTGATCTTATAGAGCAAGTATTTGATAATTGCTCTGACAGCAATGCTATTTCTTTTGAACCCTCGTTTTTTGATTTTGATTGCTCTAAGCTGGGTGACCATATAATTAGTGTAACAGCCATCGACGAGCAAGGGAATCAGACAACTTTAAGTACAACTGTACACCTGGAGCTCAGCCAGAATGTAACTATTATGTGTCCGGGCAATGTCGTTGTTGACTGCGGTACAGATATTCATGATTCTCAAGTGATAGAAAATGTGCTTGGCGCTGCTGCAAGTACATCGGGCTGTGTGCCTATTTATACGGATACACAGGGTTATGATCAGAACCAGGACGGCGATGAAGACGATATGTATCAACTCAATGGCGTAAGCATAGCAGAAGATTATATACCGGCATGTGAATACGGAACCATACGACGCGTGTGGTCTATGCCGGGTTCAAGTGGTACATGTATACAGATTATTGGTTTGGAAGACCTTGGTTCCTCCTTTGATGGTGAAACTATGATTGACTGGCCATACTCTCTAGACGCTATAGTTTCTGTTAGTGATAACGACGCTGGAAATTGTGTTTCGGGATGCAATCTTATTGAGAGGGATAGTATTGAGCTGGTATACGACAACGATGGTAAGCCCGTTGGAGCTAATATTGTGATCGATTGTCCCGGGGCCCTTTGTGAGGAGCCATTCTGGCAATCATCATCGTGCAGTCTCATTGGTTGGGCCTCAGAAACACAGATCTTTGACTTACCGGAAGGGGGGCAAAATATCGTGAAGACGTATTTTGTCATTGATGCTTGCCAATTTGATACAACGACCATGGAGGGTCGCTGGTCCTGGGAAGTAAATGCTCTTATTCGAAATCCACAAGTAGAGGATGTTGTATTAAGTCTGCCTGACCTAAATGCAGAAAGGGGTCAAACCGCTTGCTTAGCCCTTACTGTCCAGAATTTCCAAGAGATTCAGTCTTTCCAGGGCAGTATCAATTGGGACCCTTCCATAGTTCAATACAGTGATGTCAAGGACTTTGGGATCTTTGACATGAATGCTGGCAACTTTGGGACATCTTCTGCCAATCAAGGACAGTTAAGTTTTTCCTGGTTTGATAGTTCGACAATAAGCCCTGTAAACATTTCCGATGGAGATACTCTGTTTACGGTTTGTTTTAATGTTGTTGGTACACAAGGGAGTTCCTCACTCATCGGACTCAGTGATATACCGACATTTATTGAAATAGGTTCTGAGGGTGTTGTTCTTGATTATGTTCTTGATCAAGGAAGTATTTCGGTAGGTGCAGCGGATTGTTCAAGTGATACAATCAATCCTGTATCATATTGTCTTGGTAGCGAATTAACTGCTCAATTGGAAAACGGCTCTGTAGACATAAATGCTATCGATTTTAATATAGGGAGTTTTGACAACTGCACTGATGCTGATCAATTAAGATATACCTTCACAAGTACAGCTCCTGAATTCGACCCTGATTTTGATACTCGGAGTTCACGAAGAACTTTTACAATTGCTGATATTCCATTTCCCAATACTCCGATCCCATTAGATATATACGTCTGGGATGAATCCGGGAACAATGATTTTTGTACTGTCAGTCTCATTTTACTTGAAGAAGATAACGGACCTGGTGTAGTGGAATTATATTTTGACGATTACGCAGGCCCTAAGGAAGCAGAACTATGTGTTCCCTTGCGCGTGAATAATTTTACGGATGTAGAAGCATTCCAGGGTACTATCAGCTGGGATCCGGAAATACTTGAGTTTTCCGGAAGTGGCAATTATGTCTTGAGTGGATTTAATGAGGCCAATATCAATAACGGTAATGCCGAGGCTGGTGTATTGCCTTTCGTATGGATTGATCTGACAGCTCAGAATCCGACGAGTTTACCTGATGGGACCGGTGTTTTTGAAATTTGTTTCAAACTCATTGGTGATGAAAATTCAAGCTCAGTACTTGATTTGATTTCGAGTCCTGCGCTGGTGCAGTTGTCAAGTTCTAGCCTTGGCGTGAGAAATCATGTGGTCATCCCTGGATCTGTCAATATATTGGATAGTACCTGTAATTTTGGAGCTACAGATATTTTCTGGCCTGATCCAGAAATTCGGGTCAATGCAGTGGGGTCTGAGCAGGAAGTTTATAATCAACTTCTTCCGGGTAATCTGATTTTAAATTTTGGTTTAGACAGCTCTGTCATTTACCCAGTAATTGGAGTTCCTTCAGATTGTTCAAATGTTTATGGCATCACCTTCACCGATACACGGATTATATTACCCCCTGCACAGCTGAAAATTGTTCGGGATTGGACTGTTTTAAATTGGCTTACTGCTCATGTTTACTCCTTCCGGCAAGAAATCTATAATTATCTGGAGTTAGGCAATATATGTGATACTTTACCTAATTCAGCACCTGTGGGTGATTGCGGATCAGGGCACAGTCTGGAAGATGATGTTGAGTGGCCCGATGACTTAAGTATTGCTGATCACAGGATCAGTCCTGATGAATTGGTGCATTTTTCATCTGTCGATTTTGCTGACTCCAGACCCGAGTTCTTCAATATTCCTGAATTATATATTGCTCATTATAGCGATATAGTGGATGAACTTAATCAGAATACATTAATCCTGATTCGGCAATGGCTTATCAGTCGTGTTGACTATCCCGAATACACGTGGACATATGATCAGAGGATTGAAGTGGATTTCAGTGGTTTCAGCAAGCTGGTAACAGTAAATACGCATGGATTGCGACCTTTGCCGGGAGTTATGTTAAGTCCTGGGGTACTGACAGATGATGAGGGTAAAGCAAGTACAGAGGAAAACCTCTTTCCGGAAAAAATAGATGAGCCTGTCAATGGACTGAATGTGCTGGACATGGTCTTAATGCGTGGCCATATTTTGGGTATGTGGACTTTAAATACTATCCAGCAGCAAGCCGCCGATTTGAGTGAAAGTAATAATGTGACAACACTGGACCTTGTTTTATTAGAAAATATCCTATTGTCCAAGGATACAACACTGAGCCGGAATTGGGTATTTATTGATTCAACCCGATCCTTAGCCGGTGCTGTAGGGCCACGAGCACATTATGTCGCATACAAGCCTGGGGATGTCGATGACTCTGCCAATATTGGCCTTCAAAGCCCATCGCTGGAGACATCGACTCTTATGGTTCAGGAAATATTATTGAATGCTGGAGAGACTTACTCCATACCAATGTTTATCACAGAGAATTTTGAAGCGGTGGCCAGCGAAATACACCTTTCAATTGATGCGAATAAGGTCAATATTTTGGATGTATATACCGAACAAAGTTTTGATACGGTGCGATTTAATGTCATTAAGGGTAACAGACTCAGTATACTGTCAAATAATGTGGATTTAAGCCCAGAATGGCTTGATAGCGAAACGCCCCTGTTTGTTATTGAAATTGAAGCATTGGAAAACGGCACTCTTCAAAATGTATTTGGCTTGTCGGATAAGCGGGAATCCTATTTATTGTATAGAGATTATACGCTTGTAAGAATCGAGAATTTGTTCGAGGGCGAGATCAGTACATCTGTCAACACTATAGAAGAGAGTGGTTTTGTCGTATATCCAAACCCGGCCAATGATTTCATCCAGTTTGTTAAACCTGCTGACTGTCGCTGTGCTGAATTCAGCATTGATTTTTATGACATAAATGGTTGCTTGATATTACAGGAAAACCAAGACTGGAAAGTTGACCTGTCTTCTTTGAACCCAGGAACCTATATGTATCGAATAAAGACAGATGATATCCTGGTAGGAGGACGTTTTGTAAAAATTAAATAGCTTAGTTTTAATATAGTTTTGTAAATCAAGAGTGGGGCAGTGATCTGTTCCACTCTTTTTTTATCGTGCATATTGCCTGCACGATATTGGATTTATTTGAATTATAAAATTTAATCATCCAATAAAAGATATGATCATGAACCGAGAACAAATGTTAATTGCAGTGCAGGCTATCCACCAGGGAAAAGATTATTTTGATTCAGGCCTGCCTTTAAATCTCGACTATATTTTGCAGTGGCATGAGCTGAAGTCTGAAATATCTGATGGGTATTCCATAGACTTTCCTTTATCCCATGGTCGTGATGCTGCCTAAGCGTATAGTTGCAGTAGTGAAGATTAAAATCTTAGCCCTTCTTGGTTTTCAACAAGCGATACTTTTCAAAAGCAATACACTTAATTAAAGATGTTTATAGTTTCGCTTTTTTGGCCCCGGTAAATGAGCTGGGGCCTTTTTGATTAAAGTGTTTTCAAGTCGAGGGCTTAGATTTTTGGAACTAACCTTCAGGCACATATATTTGTGTGATAAATGTCGAGTAAATCGATTAGTGAATTATTCCCTAGCTTATGATAAATAGATACAGAAATATGAAAAGATTGTTGAAGCTAGCGTCTTTGATGCTCGCATCTGCAGGTTTTTTAGCTGCACAGCAATCCACCACAGCACTTTTAAATCAGGAAATAAAACTGGAGAGCAGTTGGCTGGATTCCTTTAAATTCAGAAATATAGGACCGGCGTTCATGTCAGGGCGTATAGCGGATATAGCTATCGACCCGCAAAATGAGAACACATGGTACGTTGCTGTAGGCTCAGGTGGTGTATGGAAAACTGTAAATGCAGGTACTACCTTTGAACCCGTATTTGACGATTACGATGTTTATTCTACCGGTTGTATTACTGTTGATCCTCATAATTCCAACAGGGTATGGTTAGGAACAGGAGAGAATGTCGGAGGAAGACATGTCAGTTTTGGAGATGGCATTTATCTGAGCGAGGATGCAGGCAAGAGCTGGACCAATATGGGACTGCAGAAGACAGAGCATATTTCTGAAATCATAGTCCACCCGGAAAACAGCCAGGTAATTTTTGTAGCTGCCCAGGGACCACTCTGGAATAAGGGAGAGCAACGCGGTTTTTACAAATCTGTAGATGGCGGAAAAAGATGGTACAAAACACTTGGAGATGGTCAATGGATAGGCGTAACAGATATAGCTATTGATCCACTAAATCCTGACAGGTTGTATGCTGCCACCTGGGAGCGTCACAGAACAGTTGCCGCCGTAGTGGATGGTGGAGAAGAGACACGCATATACAGAAGTGACGATGGTGGAGAAAGCTGGGTGAAGCTGGAAAAGGGGTTGCCAGAAGGGAAATGGGGTAAAACAGGTATTGCCATATCGCCGCAGCAACCTGATGTTATATACGCGGCCATTGAGCTCAACAGGAGAACAGGCGGTGTGTGGAAGTCTGTTGACAGGGGAGCCAGCTGGACAAAAATGTCCAATACTGTGTCTGGCGCAACAGGGCCTCATTATTACCAGGAGTTGTATGCATGTCCGCATAAGTTCGATCGTCTGTACCTTATGAACACTAGTCTTCTTAAGTCGGAAGATGGCGGAATAAGTTTTTCTGAAGTCAATACCTTCGGAAAGCACGTTGATAATCACAGTATCAACTTTAAAGCTGATGACCCGGATTATTTAATAGTAGGGACTGATGGCGGGGTTTATGAGACCTTTGATCATGGAAAGACCTGGCGTTTTATGAATAATATACCCGTTACGCAATATTACAAACTGGCGGTAGATGATTCAGAGCCATTTTATAAAATCTATGGTGGTACGCAGGATAACAGTACCCAGGGAGGACCTTCCAGGACAGACAATTTGCATGGGATTCGCAATTCTGATTGGCAGATCGTTTTGAATTGGGATGGGCATCAACCCGCTACGGAACCCGGCAATCCGAATATCATTTATGCAGAAAGGCAGGAAGGGCACCTTGCACGCGTTGATGTAAAGACTGGCGAGGTAATAGATATTCAACCTCAGGCAGGTCCAGGCGAAGCTTATGAACGCTTCAATTGGGATGCGCCGATATTGGTGAGTCCTCACAATCCTCAAACCATATATTTTGCTTCCCAGCGCGTATGGAAGTCCGAAAACAGGGGAGACAGCTGGGAAGCCATTTCTGATGATTTAACGAGAAACCAGGAAAGGCTCAATTTACCGATAATGGGTCGCAGGCAAAGCTGGGATTCTCCGTGGGACATATATGCCATGTCCAATTATAATACGATTACTTCTCTCTCGGAATCACCCAAGAAAAAGGGTATGATCTATGCCGGAACAGACGATGGTCTTTTGCAGCTTACTGAGAACGGAGGAAAATCCTGGAGAAGGATACCAGTAGACTCCCTGGGAGTTCCTGGAACGGCCTTTATCAATGATGTCAAGGCCGACCTCTTTGATGAAAAGACTGTTTATGTAGCACTGGACAACCATAAGTATGGTGATTATACACCCTACCTTGTAAAGAGTACAGATAAGGGAAAGACCTGGATGCGTATAACAAATGGTATTCCAGACAAACACCTGGTATGGCGTATAGTTCAGGATCATATCAATCCGCGCTTGCTCTTTTTGGGAACCGAGTTCGGTTTGTTTGTGAGTCTGGATGGAGGGTTCAACTGGACAGAGATGAATGGGGGTATGCCTACCATATCTCTGAGGGATCTGGTTATTCAGAAAAGAGAAGATGATCTGGTAGCTGCTTCTTTTGGAAGGGGATTTTTTGTGCTCGATGACTACTCGGCATTAAGAATGCTTTCTCAGTTGATGCTGGAGAGAGAGTCAGTACTTTTTGAACCTCGAAAAGGCTACTGGTATGTAGAAAGGCCAGTAATCGATTTCGATGACAGACCAGGATCTTTGGGTTCACAGCTCTACCTTGCTGATAATCCTCCTTTTGGTGTAAACTTCACCTATTACCTTAAGGATCCATATAAGTCAAGAAAAGAACTGCGTCAGGAGAAAGAAAAGGATGTTCAGGGCAATATTGATTTTCCAGGATGGAACCGACTTGAGATCGAGGAAAGGCAGACATTACCATATGTTTTTGTTGAGATTAAAGACATGGAAGGCAATATAGTCAGAAGGGTAAGGGCCACTAATAAGGCAGGTTTCCATCGTGTAAACTGGGATTTGCGAGTAGCATCAAGGAGGCCTATATCAGAGGCCGACAGAGTTAATGCTGTAGCAATGATGGCTGCGCCTGGCTCATATAAAGCTCAGTTGTATAAATATGTTTCAGGAGAAGTAGCGCCGATTTCTGATGAGATAAGTTTTGAAACTGTCCCTCTTTACCAAGGTAGCTTGGCCGGTATACCAAAGGCAGGGGTTGCCCAGTTTTGGAGGGATTATGAAAGAATTGAGACTGAGGTTACTTTATTTGAGCTTAGGCTCAATGAAGCACTTAACAATTATGATCAATTGTGGATAGCAATACATCGCAGTAATGTAGATGTTAACATGCTTGAGTTGTTGCTGAAGGCAAAGCCTATGCTCAGCAGGGTTGATATGTATTGGAATGGCTATAAGACCAAAAATCAAGTAGGTGAAAAGAATGCGCCTAATGTCAAATTATGGTTATCGGCAATTCAGCGAGGCATTGAGAGGTCTACTTATGGTCCTACAGATACGCACAGGCAAATGGTAGGGTGGATTCAATCCGCTCTGCAAGAAAAGAACAATGAGCTTGATGCTGCGGTACTTGAAATGGATACAGTCTACGGATTGATGAAAGAGGCAGGTGGTCCTGTTATCAAGGGACTGGAGAAATAATTACTTTCAATAAATAACAGCCCGACTTTAAGTCGGGCTTTTTTGATTCCTATCATCTGAAACTCATCTGGATCGCCAGATCAGAGTTGTAATCGTCAAGCCTGAGATTTGAGCTATTATGACTGTAGCTTAATCAAACATTGCTCCAATGACTGGAGCTCCAAGAATTCCAGAGATACAGTATTGATTAGTTAATGAGACCAACTCTGAAAACATTTGTTCTCTTTGTTGCCCCAATTCCATATGTGCCGCGGCACCGTCAGGACCATTATATATTTCAGTAATTCCATAAAGAGTGTTTCCTGTCTCTCCACTATTTGGATCGAGTGGATTATTTAACTCAGGAGCCTTAAAAACAGCATAGCTTAGAACAAGAGGCTCCACTTCGCCCTTAACATGGTGCGTCTCTCTCATGAAATTTTGATGGGTTTTCAAAAAATCTTCCATTCTTTGGATAGAATCATTAGGCACCTTAAAAGCAACATGAAACCCTACAGATCCTAATTTGATTTTATTTTCTATTTCACCGGCTGGCTCTTGCCCACATGAGGCAAATAATAAAATACTTAATAATGCTAAATAAATGTTTTTCATTTTTTAATCATTTATGTTCAATGAATTAACAAACTTGTCTGGATATAAACTGTCCGATATTCGGGGAAGCTTACACTGCCCACAGCAATATAAAAAAATATTGACATAAACGTCAACTGCAAATAAAAAAACCTTGTAAGTCAATGACTTACAAGGGTCTTAGTAGACAACTCTATTCAAATATCGAACTTTGATTTTACACCTCGAGATTTTGAAATTACCCTTTAAACTATATACCTAATTCAAAATGATTAACATCATTTTAAGTGTGTTCATTAAACCAAATAGATAATTTGCCATCTAAAATTAAAAGTGCCTCCATGCGAATTCTATTTAATTTATTTACAATAATCCTCATGTTTTCATGTAACAAACAGGTTGGTAATGATTGTATAGGAGAATATACTTCAGAAGAAATAGAAGATACTCTTGTGTCGGCTTTCTTTGGACTCGATAATGCACTACCAAGTCTATTTTTATGTAATCAACAAGCAGGCCTGTTAGATGGTATGCCTGTTAATTTTAAATTCCCATTAGATGCATCCAGTTTATCAGAAACTGATTTTGAAGTTTTAGATAGCCTTGGAAATATACATACCCCTATTTGTGTCTCCATGGCCCCAGCTAATGAAAATGGAGAAAATCGAACTGTGCTTCTCTTAGGTGAATTTGGCACCGCCGTTACTAATCCACCTGTTGAGGTTAGAGTTGTAGGGGATTTATTTACAACTGATACTTTACCAGGAGAGTCCGCTTGCTCAGAAATCATAAACTTAAAGGGAATCACTACCACGAATGTTATTCCGCTTGCTGATGGACCAAGTTTATTCTTTGCCCAAAGAATTGATGGTAATCTAAATGAATGTGGTTCAGGGACACAAACGATTCAAGTTGCTTGGAATGGTGGCGTTACACCGTACATAAGTGGTGATAGCGAATCTGACTTATTTCAGTACTATGTTGGCTATTCTTACTGTTCTGGAGATCTAATACCGCATGTGCCTATTTCAGTCGTAGATATAAATGACAATGACAACTTTCATCAACTATGTTTTTCTACAAGTGATGAAATTGTTAAAATTTCAATGATGGCTTACAAGGTCGAAGATCCAAACCAAGACCCAAATTTATATAGCGAAATTGATGTCAGTTCCTGCACTCAGTAAAATATTAGATCAAATCATTTCTTCAAAAAAAAACGGTTACACTTTATAAAAGTATAACCGTTTTATTCTTTTAGTAGCGGAGGCAGGACTTGAACCTACGACCTTCGGGTTATGAGCCCGACGAGCTACCAACTGCTCCACTCCGCGATATTATCTTTCCCGCCTTTAACGGTTCTCAAATATAAGGTAATGTATCAGTAATAATCAACTAAATCTTAAAATTATATTTGCTAACTCAATTGAAGTCTTAGTTTCTCGAATAATCACCTATCAATTCCGTTATAAATATCCGTTTTGACTGAGGATTTGATTTCTTTCATTCAAGAAAGACCAATTCCTTATGTGATTAGAACAAGAGACTTTCATAATGCATTATAAGATATTGGATCATTGATTTTCAAGCCCCATAGTTTCCGTTTTAGCTTTTGCACAACTATGGCGGACAGGCAAGGAATTCTTCTAGCTATTAAAATAGATAGTGGTGTTGGTTTGTTAGAATCAAAGAGAGCTCATAAGCTTTAAATTATTTATAAGACTTTATCTTTATGTTTGAATAGTTCCAATGAATAATTATTGTATTAAACCATTACAGCATTAATACATTAAGATATTGGATCATTGATTTTTAGGCCCCATAGTTCAAGGGATAGAATAGCGGTTTCCTAAACCGTAGATCCTGGTTCGAGTCCAGGTGGGGCTACTAGCATATCTTGCCAAAAAGTTTACACCACCCTGGACGAGAAGTTTATCCGCCGGACTGGAAGGGAGGAGGAATGTCCAGGTGGGGCTACTTGAAATGGCGTTTATTTGTCAAAAAATGCATGTCCCAAATAGGCACTATGTGTTTCTGGAACTAAATTAACCTTGAGTTAACTTTATCGTGCTTCTGAAAAATGCTCGCAAATACCGATTAAATAAGAATTTCCGTAGTATATAATAGAAAAAGGAGATGGTAATGACCATCTCCTGTAATTTTTCAATGATAATTTTGGGGACTTTCTATAGATCGATCGTTTCTTCTATAATCTCCAAAAAGAAGATAATTATATCCATGTGATATGATTTAGAATGTTTTGAACCGAACTGGAAACAATTTTAAAAGTAATAATTTTTCCAGTTCTTTTTTTATATAAGATAATTTATGACTCGAATTTTGTATAGATAATTATACTATTTTACATAAATTATTGAAAATAAATAAGTTGAGTATTGAGTGAATTAAGAGATATAGTCAGAATTTATGATAATTTGCTGAAAAGTAAAATCTCGAAATATATTCGATCCAGCTTCAATGAGAAGGAGGAAAAGCTGTTTTCTCACCTGCAAAGCAATATATCTGATAACAGCATTTCTAAAAAGCTCTACAACAGCTCTCCATCGCACCAGAGTTATCAATCCTTGAAAAGAGGATTGCTCGACAAACTCTATGCTATCATATTAAATTCGAATGTGGGTAAATCTTACCAAAAGCAGCGACTGGATACCTCTAGGGAATTCCTGGTTGTAAAGGTGCTGACAGTTTGAAGCTGCGTAGCATAGCCATACCCCTGGCAGAGAAGACTCTCAAAAAATGTCTCAAATTCCATTTATATCATGAAGCCACTGAATTGGCACGTTTGCTTTCGGAACATTTTTCGGTTTTTTCCAAGAAGACTTCCAAGGCCCGGGAATATTTTGCATTGGCCTTGAAATGTAATGATATATACCGGCTTGAGCTGGAGTATGGCTGGAAGTACTCGTCCTATCGATCACGCTATGGGACGAATGCCTTCCATGAGAGTCTTGAAGAATTCAAATCAACTGCGGATGTGTTGCAGGGCATGTTTGATCTAAAGAGCTCGAGATTGTTGTTCTACTATTTCGAGCTTCGCTTTTTTCAATATTATATTACTGATGACAGACAGGCCATGATCGATATATGCAAGCAGGCCATAAGTCATTTTAGATCTCTCAAGTTTAATCATGAGTCTGCCCGGAGCATATTCATAATTCACTTGATTGAAACCTACCTGGGCCTCCGCCAGCTAGATAAAGCCGAATCCATCATTCTTGAGTTTCTGGATGAGACAGACAAGAAAAAAGCGATGTATTACCGCTATAAGGAGCTCTTATTTTGCCTTTATCTCTACCAGGCAGACCTTGATAAGGCAAGACCAATTTTCGAATATCTTAAAAAGAGTATTCGACGTCTGTCAAATATTTATACCCGCGACAGGCTTGCCATCTATGAAATGTACATGCACATTCTGGGTGATGACAAACTGAACTTCAGAAAAATAAACTATAGGCTCAATAAAGTCAAACAGGACAAAAAAGGTCTTCATGTGCCTTACCTCATTGGTCAGGCTGTCTATTTCTATATGCATGAACCCGACAAACTCATCGATAGGATGGATGCCCTGAATCAATATGCCTATAAGTATCTTAAGGAAGAACATTTTGAAAGGACACGGCAGTTTATCAAGATTCTGGATAAACTTATTGATGGGCGTTATGATGTCGAACTGATTTTACCTGAGCCAGATGAGACGATCAACAACCATGGTATTGAGCTTGTTAATTATGAGAAGATACTGGAGTTTATGCAAGCCAGAACATCTGGTTCTACGGCATCGCTTTATTGATTTGTTTTTTTGCTATTAATCAAATCGAGCGCTACATCAACAATCATATCTTCCTGTCCTCCTACCATATTGCGTTCTCCCAATTCTTCCAGTATTTCTCTTGTATCGATGCCGTATTTTTTTGAAGCTCTTTCTGAGTGGAGCAGGAAGGAAGAATATACGCCGGCGTAACCCAGTGAAAGGGTTTCTCTATCCACTCTTACAGGCCTGGTTTGCATAGGTCTTATCACATCATCCGCCAGGTCCATGAGTTTGAACAGGTCACAATGACTTTCAATGCCTTTTTTATTCAATACCGCAATGAGTACTTCCAGAGGTGCATTGCCTGCACCTGCTCCCATGCCAGCCAGTGAGGCATCTATTCGATTTGCACCAGATTCAAATGCAGCTATTGAATTGGCAACGCCGAGAGAAAGATTGTGATGGCAGTGGATTCCTATTTCTGTTTTATCGTCAAGTGCTTGCCTAAATGCATCTATTCGAACTATTACATCTTCCATGAGAAGTGCACCGGCAGAATCAGTTACGTATACGCAGTGTGCGCCTGCTGATTCCATGATTTTTGCCTGTTCGGCCAGCTTGTCCGGTGCATTCATGTGCGCCATCATGAGAAATCCTCCTACGTCCATATCCAGTTTCCTGGCTTCCTCTATATGTTGAATGGCAATATCCGCTTCTGTGCAATGTGTGGCGATACGTACTGATCTGACACCTAGATTTGCAGCCATTTTTAAATCTTCTATGGTTCCTATCCCAGGTAAAAGCAGGGTGGTGAGCCTGCTGTGCTTCAATTGATCAGCTATATCTTCAAGCCATTCCCAATCGGTGTGTAATCCAAAGCCGTAATTGAAACTGCCTCCGGCCAGGCCGTCACCATGTGCGATTTCGATGCCATCAACACCGGCATCATCCAGCGCTCTAGCTATCTCTTTGAGTTTTTCTTTTGGATATTGGTGTGCTATGGCGTGCATGCCATCCCTGAGGGTTACATCCTGTATAAATAATTTGTGTCTCATTGTCTTACTGGTTTGATATTGTACATGGCAATTTTTTCAGCTGTTGCCAATGCGGCAGATGTCATAATATCAAGATTGCCAGCGTATTCAGGCAGGTAGTGTCCAGCTCCTTGTACCTTTAGGAAGACACTTGTTTTTAAACCATGACAAGCTCCAACACCATCAATCATAATGGGCGATGACTCAGGGATATAGTCAAATTGAATATCCTGGTGCAGGGAATAGCCAGGAACATATTGCTGTACCTGATCTACCATATCATGGATGCTTTTTACGATCTCATCCTTATTATCCGTTTTGCTAAGGGTAAACACAGTATCCCGCATTATCAGTGGTGGTTCGGCTGGGTTTAATATGATAATGGCTTTGCCTTTCTGAGCACCACCTACGGACTCAATAGCTTTAGCAGTAGTTTCTGTGAACTCATCAATATTCGCTCGTGTTCCTGGTCCTGCCGATTTAGAAGCGATGGACGCTACAATTTCTCCATAAATCACTGGGCTAACGCGATTGACTGCAGCTACAATGGGAATGGTCGCCTGTCCACCGCAGGTTACCATATTGTAGTTTTTAAGTTCGGTGTTGATATCCAGATTTACGGGAGGTACAGTAAATGGACCTATCGCCGCGGGTGTCAAATCAATCATCTTTTTATCGGGATACTGTTTGACAATTTCCCAGTTTATGTGGTGCGCTTTGGCTGAAGTAGCATCAAATACAATTTTAATGTCCTTCCACTCCGGTAATGTTACGAGTTCTTTTATACCTCCGGAAATACACTTAACGCCAATTCTTGAAGCTCTTGCCAGTCCATCTGAAGCCGGATCAATACCAACAAGAACAGACATTTCAATCTGCTTGGCATTGCGTAGTATTTTGATCATGAGGTCGGTGCCAATATTGCCGGGTCCAATAATGGCTGCCTTTAATTTGGTTCCCATAAGTGAGGGTTTTAAGCTTGATCTAAGATAGTTGATTATTCCGAGCCTTTTGTTTTTTTAATCTAGGAGGCTTGTTTCGACTTGCGGTATTGACTCATGGTTAGCCCGGTATTTTTTTTGAACAGACGTGCCATATATGCGGGATCCTCATAGCCCATTCTGTAAGCAATCTCTTTGTTGGACAAGGCCGTATAACTGAGTTGCCTTTTAATCTCTGACATGATTTTGTCTATGATTATGGACTTCGCTGTCTTACCGCTGTATTTTAAACAAATATCGCTCAGTCGGCGAGCCGATACACCCAGTCTACGGGCATAGAAACTGAGTTGATGTTCTTTATTGAAATGGCTGTTGCTTAGTATATGGAACCTGTTATATATCTGTTTATCTCTATCCTTAAGTTTAGCGTTTTCTGTGTCCAGGTTTGACAGCAGGTGACTGGTTATCTTATTGAGCAGGGCTAATAATAGATTTTGAAGAGTTAGTGTTCTCGATGCTGATTCGTTTGAATATTCCTCCAGTAAAACATCGAGCAGCATTTCAAAGCTCTTGGCTTCTTTATTGCCAAGCTGTAATTCATTTTTTAAAAGTAGTGTATTGACATAGTCTCGAAAGATACTTGCATTTTCATTGCTGGCTGGTACAAAGTCCTCATTGAATCGTATCAAAACTCCATCCAGCTCTTCTCCATAGTTGAATCCGTGTACCTGGTTGATCCCGATTAGATAGAAACACCGGGGTCTCAGCTGGATTGTCTTATCGTCAATGAAGTGACTGCCTTGTCCGGACTTAATGTAAATGATTTCCTGGAACAGATGCCTGTGTGCTTTATCATCCAGTGTTCTCCTGTTTATTTCCTTGAGTACTGGCCTTATGAGTATTGAGTGATTGGCCTTAGGCAGGCTTTGATCCGGTATGAATTGTGTCCGGTCCACAGTGTCATTCTTTGATGGTGTGGCCGATAGTCCTGTAACCTTTGTAGAATATCAAAGGTTCGCTATTCTCATTGCGTTTACAGTCGATTATATCCAGAAGTATAAGCTGGTGGTCTCCAGTGTCTATAGCCTCCCGGACAGTGGTTTTGTACCAGGCCATAGCGCCCGGAAACCTGATGAATTCAGCCTCTCTTTCGAATGCAGATTTGTTAATTTCTACAGGAAGGCCCGCAAAATAATCGCTCAAGTTTTTCTGGTCTGCAGATAATATATTAAGGCTCAATTTTTTGCCCGGCTCACAATGCTTGAGTAATCGACTTTCCTTTCCAGCAGAAAACAGTAAGATAGGGGGGTCTAATGAAACGGAAAGAAAGGAGTTGACTGTCATGCCTATCAGCTCTTCAGCTTCATCCATGACCGATGCCACAGCTATGCCAGTCGCAAAGGCACCTGCCACTTTCCTGAGTTTATCTTCATCAATCTTTTTAAGCATCGAATCCATCATTTGCCTATACAAGCTCTTATAGGATCTAAGGTTTTAATAATTGTAAATATAATATCTGATTTAGGAATTGCATTATAGGAT
>Ga0181578_10000923_pt1 | contig 28428 bp, 24 predicted proteins | sample 071ome_21_FD_148659 | JGI IMG/M metagenome (GOLD analysis project Ga0181578, IMG submission 148659) | Coastal salt marsh microbial communities from the Groves Creek Marsh, Skidaway Island, Georgia - 071401CT metaG (spades assembly) | ecosystem: Environmental > Aquatic > Marine > Intertidal zone... | reverse complement strand
CTTCCTTGATCTCGTTTTTTACCAGGGTTTTAAGGCGCGCGTCAGATCCCAGTGTCTGTTCGATAGCCTTACGCTCGGCACTAAGCTCATCCTGCTCAACTCTAATTTTAATTTCTTCCAATTTGGCTAGCTGACGCAGTTTCAGTTCCAGAATGGCTTCAGCCTGGCGGTCGCTGATATTGAAGCGCTTCATGAGAACGGGCTTGGGCTTGTCTTCACTGCGAATGATTGCGATCACTTCGTCGATGTTGAGGAACGCAATGAGCAGACCTTCAAGAATATGCAGTCGATCCAGAATCTTGTCGAGCCGGTACTGAAGTCGCCGCCTGACCGTCTCGGTTCGAAATTCCAACCACTCCTTCAAGAGTAATACCAGACCCTTTACCTGCGGGCGCCGGTTGGTGCCGATCATATTGAAATTGACCCGGTAGTTTTTTTCCAGATCGGTAGTAGAGAACAGGTGCAACATCAGCTCATCGGCGTTGATCCGGTTGGAACGCGGCACGATCACGATCCGGGTAGGGTTTTCGTGATCGGACTCATCGCGCAGGTCCACCACCATAGGCAGCTTTTTCTTCTGCATCTGCGCGGCAATTTGCTCCAGCACCTTGTTGCCGGACACCTGGTACGGCAGCGCCGTGATTACCAGCTCCCCATTTTCCACCACATAAGTGGCACGCGCTTTCAATGAACCCCGACCAGTTTCGTACAGAGCCAGAATCTCCTCCCGCGGGGTGATGATTTCGGCGTGGGTCGGGAAATCGGGCGCCTTGATGTGCTCGCAAAGATCTGCGACTGTCGCACGGGGCTTGTCCAGAAGGTGAATACAGGCACTGGCAACTTCTCGCATATTGTGTGGCGGAATATCGGTAGCCATGCCAACGGCAATGCCGCTGCCACCGTTCAGAAGTACATTGGGCAGTCTTGCCGGCAACAGCTCCGGTTCGTCCAGAGTGCCGTCGAAGTTGGGTTTCCAGTTAACCGTTCCCTGTCCCAGTTCCGACAACAATACGTCGGCGTAATTCCGCAACTTGGATTCGGTGTAACGCATTGCCGCAAACGACTTGGGGTCGTCCGGAGAACCCCAGTTACCCTGGCCGTCCACCAGCGGGTAACGATAATTGAATGGCTGGGCCATCATCACCATGGCTTCGTAGCAGGCAGAGTCGCCGTGGGGATGGAATTTACCGATCACGTCACCAATCGTGCGGGCCGACTTTTTGTACTTGGCGGACGCTTTGAGACCCAATTCCGACATCGCGTAGACTATGCGCCGCTGCACCGGCTTCAGTCCGTCGGCGATATGAGGCAACGCCCGGTCATTGATGACATACATGGAATAGTTCAGGTATGCCTGCTGGGAATAGGTCTTGAGGGAGATCTGTTCCTGTCCGTCTTCGTTGACGGTGATTTCCTGACTCATATTCGTTTCATGTCCAGTAATTACTCAGTAATGCCTCTCGTGGTGGCTGATCACTGCTCATTCGGCATAGTCCGCCAGATTGCCGGATTCTTCTAGCCAGTTCTTGCGATCCGGAGCCCGTTTCTTGGCCAGCAACATATCCAGAATTTCATCGGTGGACTGTTTTCTGCGGGTACCGGCCGGATCATCCAGAGTGAGCCGCACCAGGCGCCGGGTGTCGGTCGCCATAGTGGTCTCCCGTAATTGCAGGGGATTCATCTCGCCCAGTCCCTTGAAGCGCTGCACGTTAACCTTGCCGGGTTTCTTCTCGGTCGCTATACGATCCAGAATCCCGTCCTTTTCGCCATCATCCAGCGCGTAATAAACTTCTTTGCCAACGTCGATCCGATATAGCGGCGGCATAGCCACAAACACATGACCTGCTTCCACCAATGGCCTGAAATGCCTGACGAACAGTGCACACAGCAAGGTGGCGATATGCAAACCATCGGAATCGGCATCCGCGAGAATGCAAACCTTGCCGTATCGCAATCCGTCGATTTTGTCGGACCCGGGGTCAACACCCAGAGCAACGGCAATGTCGTGTACCTCCTGAGAGGCCAGGATCTCGGCCGAGTCGACCTCCCAGGTATTCAGAATCTTGCCCCGCAGCGGCATGATGGCCTGAAACTCGCGATCCCGCGCCTGCTTGGCTGACCCGCCTGCAGAATCTCCTTCCACCAGGAACAGTTCTCCGCGCATGGCATCCTGGCTTGAACAGTCTGCTAGCTTGCCGGGCAGCGCAGGACCGGCGGTAACTTTCTTGCGGGTTACCAGCTTGCCGGCCCGCATTCTGTTCTGGGCATTGCGGATGCACAACTCCACCAGAGCTTCTGCCTCGGCAGTGTGCTGATTGAGCCACAGGCTGAAAGCATCCTTGACGACTCCGGCGACAAACACGGCGCATTGCCGGGACGACAACCGCTCCTTCGTTTGACCGGAGAACTGCGGATCAACCAGCTTTGAGGACAGGACGTAACAACAGCGATCCCAAATATCCTCGGATGACAGTTTCAATCCCCTCGGCAGGAGATTACGGAATTCACAGAACTCCCTGATCGCGTCCAGCAGACCGGTGCGCAGGCCAGAAACATGGGTGCCGCCCTGGGCGGTAGGAATCAGGTTCACGTAGCTTTCGGTCACCACTTCGCCGCCTTCCGGCAGCCACTGCACCGCCCAGTCGACCGCTTCGTCGTTGCCCTGCACGGAACCGGTGAATGGCTGTGCCGGCAAGGTTTCGTATTCACCGGTAGCAAGCGTCAGATAATCGGTGAGACCATCTTCGTAATACCACTCCTCGCTCTGGGCTTTGTCAGCGGTTACCGTCTTGTCGATAAATTTGACCCGCAATCCCGGACAGAGCACTGCCTTGGCACGCAAGACATGCTTCAAACGGGGTATGGAGATCTTCGGCGAATCAAAGTATTTCTCATCCGGCAGAAAGCTGACGGTGGTTCCTGTATTGCGCTTGCCTACCTGGTCGATCGGCTTCAACTCTGAGGCCTTGTCGCCGTTCTTGAACTTCATCAGATAGACGACCCCGTCTCGCCTGACGGTCACTTCGAGAGTTTTGGATAGCGCGTTGACAACCGACACGCCAACGCCGTGCAGTCCTCCTGAGTATTGGTAATTCTTGTTGGAAAACTTGCCCCCTGCATGCAGCCTGGTAAGAATCAACTCGACGCCGCTTACTTTCTCGTCCTTGTGTAGGTCGATGGGCATGCCCCGACCATCGTCGGTCACCTCTACTGTGCCGTCCTTGTAAAGAGTCAGGGAAATATTCTTGGCATGCCCGGCCAGCGCCTCGTCAACGCTGTTGTCAATGACTTCCTGAGCCAGGTGATTGGGTCGGGTAGTATCGGTATACATACCCGGTCGCTTACGAACCGGATCAAGACCTTTGAGGACCTCGATAGCATCCGCGTCGTAGGTATTACTCATTACTCTTGGTGCCCTGAATATGGAATCTGCGTTCAGTCAGCCTGTGCTGTATCCGATCGGGTTAAAGACAGCTTTTCCGGAACTGATCGCGGGGATTTTTTAGCTTCGAATAACTTTGTATCGCACTCTGCTATCAATTCTTGATAGCCAGGAAATTGAATATTATCGGCAGGAAATCCGCATAGTTGTCAAAGCTGTGATTGCCCCCTTCCTGAATTATACAAGTACCCATCTGGTAGAGGGCTTCCGCTAAGCGATAATCAAGGACTTCATCACCGGTCTGCGCCAGCAAAAGCAAGTTTTCCGGTTTTTCCAACTTTACTATATCAAGATCATGTAATTCCTCTACGTGCTGCTCGGTAACATGGTGGACGGCGTTCGAGTAATAGTTACGATGTTCCCCAAGGTATTCCCGCCAACGCAAAAAGGGTCGTACTGCCGGATTGATAACTACTGCCCTGAGACCATTACTTTCGGCCAGACAGGTCGCATAGAAACCGCCAAGGGAGCTTCCGATCAGGCACACTCGCCGATCCTGCAACTCATCAATGAGGCCCTGAACCTGGCATATCGACGCTTTGGGCCCGGCGGATAATTCGGGCACGGTCAGTCTGTCCGCGAGACCTCGCTCTCGAAAATACTCAACCGTTTGCCGCGCTTTTTTCGAGTCCGGCGAACTCAGAAATCCGTGCAGGTAAATGACATGAAAGTCAGCGGAAGTCATGGGTTACAAGGGGCAGTTATTCAGGTACTTTCGACGTCAGCCGTTAGTAGCCTTCGCTATCAAAGTCCGGTCTGAATTCGCTGCCGTCGATGCGGACGACCTCGGACTCAATGGTCCCGTCTGGAAACAGCTTGAATCGACGATAGCCAGGATCCAGCTCATCTAGTGCGAAATCAATGACCTCCGGTTTGAACTGGATGCAGGTCGACGGTGTGCAAAAGAAGCGAATTCCGTCGATATTGAAATCCAGCTCCTGGTGGATATGACCATACACTACGCAGCGCAGATTGGAGTGGCGCGATAACAGCTCCATGAACTCCCGATCGTTTCTCAGACCGATATCCTTCATCCAGGCTGAGTTCGCGGGAACGGGATTATGGTGCAAGGCCACCAAACTGTGTTCAACATTGGGATCACTCGCGGCATCCGTCAATGCCTTGTCAAGGAACATTAATTCTTCTTCAGCAAGGTAACCATCTACATGATTGACACGGCTCGAATCCAGCAGAATAAATTGCCAGTTGCCGATCACCTCAATTTTATTGCTCAGGTCCAGTTCAGCCGCCACGTCCTGCATGACCTCGACGGAATCGTGATTGCCGGGGATCCAGCGAACCGGCGCGTCGAATTCTCCCATATACTTTATAAATTGCTTGTAAGAGCCGGGCGCCGCGTCCTGGGCAATATCGCCGGTCGCAAGGATCAGATCAAATTGTTCTTCATGCATTGCAATCGAGCCGAGCACTTTGGCCAAGCTGTCATGGGTGTTCATCTTCAGTAAAGTGCCGGTATTGTCAGCATAAAGATGCGTATCCGTAATCTGAAGAACATTAATGGGAATTCGGGGGTTAACCACTTTCTAATTCTCGCGCTTTCAGCTGAATGTGATATCTGGCACTTTCAGTGCGCGCCCGGCGCGCAAACAATGTGCCAGCCATTCGCCAAGAAAATTGTTAACCTGCATTTTCTCGTCCCGATGATACATCCGCGGATTGGGTTGCGAATATCGGGGCTGAAAATTTCGGTGGTTCTGATACGCAGTAACTTCAGCCGTGCAGGCGTCATGGTAAATTCTTACTTGCATGGTCGGATTTGTGAGCCATCTTCCAGCCGCGGGTCGTTGAGTTATTTCCAGCGTCGTGGTGTATTTAAAAGTCTCTACCAATCGTACATCGACGACAGTTTCACCTCTGCCGTCATGGTCGTCGGCAACCACAAACTCTGCCAGTTTCTGGTCGTATTTATTTTCGGCCTCGCATACCGATCTACTGCGATAGGTCCGCAGATCCGGAAGGAGTTTCAACAGCCTGATGTAGTTGGCGTCGCATTCCGCCATCTGCTTTATCAGATCGACACTGTAGCTTCTTTTTGACATTTGCAAATTACGTCGGCTTCTGTGAAATTTCTTTGCACCATAACTTTAATCGAATCGCTATCATACCGATAGTTCCGGCAGTATTAAAATTATTTCAGAGATCTTGAACAACTTGCAGGATTGGAGGTTCAAACAGGCGAAATCGACAACCAAATGTCAGTCCTGATTAAATCGATGCACGTTCAATGTCAGCCACTGAATTGCAATAATGGACATGGCATTAGTTATCTCACCGCGCTGCACCATTTGTGCTGCATTTTTCAGCGACACAGTCACGGTAAGAATGTCCTCATGCTCGGCCTCCAGCCCATGAATGCCCTGCAATTCAGCAGAATTCACCAGCGCACAAAAAAGGCTAACTTTTTCGTCGCACCAGCCCGGGCTATTGAAATACTCGAAAACAGGCATGATTTCAGAAATTTCGCAATTGGCTTCCTCCTTGGCTTCCCGCCGCGCCACATCGACAGGCTCCTCGCCAGGGTTAACCAACCCGGCGATAATTTCCAACATCCAGGGGCTTTGGCCAGAGTCGATCGCGCCACTGCGGAATTGCTTGATCATAACCAGCTCGCCGCGCTGCGGGTCGTATAGTAATACGCCGACCGCATTAGGGCGCACGGCCAGTTCCCGGCGTAAGGTTTCGCTCCAGCCTCCGGCAAATAGCCTGTGCCGCAAGTGGATCGCGTCAACCGGGACAAAGCCCTGGTGAACCCGCTCCCGCGACAGGATTTCGATGTCGGACCGATTAAAGACATCGCCCTCAGTCTGCTGTAGGGTTTCCAACAAAAACTGCTGTAGCAGAGCGTCTATCGACTGTCCAATTTCGTCCCGAATTCGGCGGAATTCAACGAGTATTTCCAGGTCAGAACCAGAAGCCGCTGCGGGATCGTCGAATGGCAGGTGGATTTTGCGCTTCTCCGGTGGCAGCGCGGGGCAGTTGAGATCAGCATGGGAACAGACAGTAATCAGCACGTCAGCCTGTTGCAGCATGGCGTCAGTTAGCTGGCTGGATTCCTGATTGCTTATGTCGACTCCGGATTCATGCATTACCGAGACTGCTACCGGATTCAACCCATGGGCCTCCAGCCCGGCTGATCGGCTATCGATCTCAAGATAGGGGGGCAGATCGGCGGCCAGGGCTCGGGCCCAACCCTCAGCCATTTGGGACCGACAGGAATTACCGGTGCAGAGAAACAGGACGTTCAGTCGTCTCAACGGCATTCAAGCCTGATCCGAACGACTCGTGACTTCCAACAGATGGTAGCCGAATTGGGTCTTCACCGGCCCTTGCAGGGTGTTTACCTCGGCGCTGAAAACCACACTGTCAAATTCAGGCACCATCATGCCTGGGCCAAAGCTCCCCAGGTCACCGCCCTGGGCGCGGGAGGGACAGGAGGAAAATTCCCTGGCCACGAGCGCAAAATCCTCACCAGCCTCGATTCGATCTTTCAATTCCAGACACTTGTGCTCCGTATCTACCAGTATGTGTCTTGCGGTTGCAGTTACCATGGTTGCTCCTCAGGTTTATCGGCGGTTTTTTGTTGGGTTGTCGAACGGCTTGCCCGGCGTCTAGCCCGGAATAGAGGAGCCGTATTATGCCTGACGAGCGGGGCAATATCGACCTTGCCACGCGATTGTCCTCTGGCATATTGACAATATATTGTCTTAGTAGAGTGGAGTATAATCTACTCGCGATAACAGTCTTTGCAACTGTTAATATCTAGCTTCAGTTACTTGATCGTCTACCAGGAATTCGCCCATGGCTCTACCCGAAGCAGAAAAACGTGAGCACTTACATACCCGAGGAATCACTTATAAAGGGTTCGAGCGTGCTGATGGACTCTGGGATATCGAAGCCCATATGACCGACATCAAAACCTACGGATTCGAAAATGACTGGCGGGGCACCGTGCAGGCCGGCGAGCCATTGCATGAGATGCTACTGCGGGTGACCATCGATGACCAGTTCGTAATCCGCGATGTCGAGGCAACAACCGAGCACAGTCCTTTTGAAATGTGCCCCGAAATTACCCCCAATTATAAAGCACTAATTGGTATCACTATGGGTGCCGGTTGGCGCAGGGCAATCCGCCAGAAAGTCGGCGGCAAAGCGGGATGCACCCACCTTACGGAGCTGCTCTTCCCCATGGCAACAGTGGCGTTTCAAACCATCTGGCCAAGGCGCCGACATAAAGCCAGGCTATCGGATTCCAATGTGCGAGACAGCATGAGCCGCCCCCAGGTTCTGGACACCTGCCACGCCTGGGCCAGCGACTCACCGGTTGTTAGAAAAAACGCGCCGAAATTTTATTCAGGTGAATGAGCCACGGGGGAACTTACCGCAGAAGCGCACCGGTGCGCTATCAAACCTATTTGAAGAACAATGGAAAAATAACCGTAATCGCTACGCCCTCGGCATCAGAGAGATTGTCCGCTCTGATCTGTCCACCATGAAACTCGGCAATTAGTCGGGCTATATGCAAACCCATACCGAGGTGCGGCTGCCTCTGTTTTTCCTGCGGACGCACCGAGATCATGGAATCGAAAAGTCGCCCCTTCATCTCCTCGGGCAGATAAGGGCCTTCATTAATTACCTTGACGATGGCGTGGTCCCGCATCGAGTGGCAGGTCACCTTTACCGGGCGTTCGTCAAAGGAAAATTCGACTGCGTTAGCAATCAGCTTGTCCATCAACTGGGCGATATGCTCCGCCACTCCATTCACAAAAATGGGTCGGCTGATGATATCCAATTCGAACTGGGTTCCGGGATATGCCATCTGATAACCCTCGACGCACCCTCTAATTACGGCAGCCAGGTCGGTACGTTCCTTGTCGGAGGTCTGCAACATTTGTTCCAGACGGGTCGCTTCACTCATGTTGGTGAGAATGGTGTTTAGCCTTCTGATCCCCTCTTCTGCGCGCTCGATATAGATGACAGACTCCTCCTGGCTGGAAACCATGCTTAGATTTTCCAGCGATGAGCGCACTACCGTTACTGGCGTACGAAGTTCATGGGAAAGCCGCGAAGACATATTCTCAAGATAACTGGTGTACTGCGTCAGTCGTTCAACGATATTAGAGAAGCTGCGACTCAAGTCGCCAATTTCATCAGAGGTCTTGCTGGCAACAATGGTGTTTTTGATACGGCCCGAATCGTCGATGATCTTCTCTGCCTGGTTGCGAAGCAGTCGTACCCGCTGGGAAATTCGTGAAGCGAAGAACAGTAAGCCGAGAACCACTGTCAGCAGCACAGCCAACATGGTATTGAACAGCGTTTCCAGCGCCTGATTGCGAAAGGTACGAATGCCGTTCATGTTCTGATCCACTACGACGGCACCAAGTACCTCACCCCCGGCAAGGATTGGATGAGCAGCGCCAAGAATTCTGGTCTGGGTGTCGGTCAGGGTGACAAACTGGGTCTGGGGCTCGCCCTTCAGAGCCGAGTCTATGTGCGCACCTTCCCGGGTGACGCCGGTATAAAGCTCGTCGATAAATTCATTGCTCGGCGAGGTCAGTATGCGACCGTATAGCGGTTGCAGAACTTTCTCATTTACAGAGTTCCAATATCTGTTGCCGGATCTTAGAGGCGCATCATTGACCAGCATCAGACCAGTGGCTGTCTGGATGTCGCCAACAGTCAGCAGAACCCGGCCGGTGCGATCAACCACCTGGATACGCGAGCCCGATTCCCCCATACCGTCGACAATACGGTCAATCTCCGGTGTCGGTCGGAGCAGTGAACCCAGACTTTCAGCACTATTTACATTAGAGGTTGCAATTACTGTTTCGACATTTCGCTCTTCACCGTCATCGACATCGTAGAACGCAAATCCGAGTTTATTGCCCAGCATTTCCAACGGAATCTGCAGTTCAACCTCATATCCACTCTCAGTCGCGTACCACTGGCCGCTAATCCGGCTTTCGTATTCAGGGTTGGTGAAATCTGCATTGACCTTGAATGGATAAAGAAACTCCGGTTCGTGGGGGGCTATGACAAAATGATTGATTTCGCTACCGTCAGGAGCCAGCATCGCTATATGCAGAAAATCGCTACGAATGAGGCTCAACGCGTCCCGGCTTCGATACACCGGATGGTCATCTACCACCTTGAAATAGGCATACAATGAGCGGTTGTATTCCCCGACCATAGCATCGAAAAGCAGTGATTCTTCCTTTGCATAGTTGCGAGCCGGATTTACCGGAGTTCGAAGATAATCACGATTGTCGTAGGTCACCTCGTATTGCTGGTATTCCTGCCAATCCAGCAAGTTCCCATCGTCCAGCGCCAGCGGATAATAAACAGGATAGACATACAGGTCATCGCTGCGACGGGCTGGACTGTAATGGGCCTCGTCAAATAATTCGGGTCTCTCATTAAGCGCCGTGGCCAGCGCCCGGGCAGTGCCAAGCACTACCTGCTCCTGCCCCTGTCGCAGGTACACCTCCATTTCCAGGATATATCGGTAACCAAGCCATGGAATGACCAGTAAAAAACTGGAGACAAAAACCAGTTTGAACCGGATACCGAAAAGTCTTTTTAACCTGATTGCCATGTTGTAATACTGCTAGGCTGCCTTTAGTGAACCACATTTTCTTCGTTGATGTTCCAACGGTAACCCATACCATAGACCGTCTCGATACAATCAAAGTCGTCGTCGGCCTGCATGAATTTTTTCCTGATTCTTTTCACGTGGGAGGTAATTGTGCTGCCGTCAACGTAGATTCTTGATTCCTGCATAAGTACCTGACGGCTTTTCACATGGCCGGGAAATTTCGCGAGCGCGTGTACCATCCAGAACTCGGTAACAGTCAGCGGCACCGGCTTACCATTCCACTGTACGGTCATGCGGCCGACATCGATGGTCAGCAGTCCGCGGCTCAGAAGATTCGCCGGGGAAGGCGGCTGATCGAGCACATCAAGACGGCGAAAAAGCGCTGCGATGCGCGCCGAAAGATGAGGCAGGCTGATATCCTTGGTCAGATAATCGTCAGCACCCATTCGCAATCCGCTGACAGTATCGAAATCATTGTCTCGCGCGGTCAGGAAAATAATAGGCAGGGTATCAGACATCGAGCGCAACGCCTGACAAAGCGTAAAGCCCCCATCGATTTCATTCTCGAGGCCGATATCAATAATCGCAAGGCTGGGGAGTCTGATATCGAAAGCTGCCATCGCGTCCTTGCGATTGGCGTAAGTCTGAACTTCGTAGCCCTGTTTGCGCAGCACGTCGGCATAGTTTTCCCTGATCGCCGCCTCATCTTCTACGATCGCAATTCTTCTGTTCATATTCCCCTCTGAATCAACTAGATCTAAGGCCGGTCTCCGGTATCGCGAATATACTCCAATTAAATCATTGTTATTAGCATCACCAGCTCATCTGCGGCAATTGCCACGATTTTGCCATATTTAATCAGCACATAGCCTTTTTCAATCCTCCGATAGGCAATAAACACCGTGTTTAATGCCCAGTCATATTCAAATCTTTCGAAGGTACTGCAACTATGATTAGACCACTATTAGTGACTTTGGTTTTCTCCCTGACCGCTGGCCCGACTCTGGCGGCTTCAGACAGTAATGGCAACTCTTCCGGAGAAGCAAGTGTGGCAGAAAACTCCGGAATACTTGGCGGGATCGCTGTTGGAGCTTCAGTGGGAGGCGCACCCGGCGCCATGGCAGGCGCTGCCATCGGAGCGCTGCTGGGCAACGGCTGGCATGCGCGCAAGCAGGTAGACGAATTAACAATTGATATAGCAGATCTGCGCCAGCAGACTGAGGCTCTGCAACTGCAGAAAGCTGAGCTGGAGTTGGCGCTACGCGATGCCATTGGACAACGCAACCGCTCTGTCGCTGCCAGCTATGAGCAACCAAATTCAAACTGCTGCGACAACACAGTGGTCTCAGTCTATTTCCGCACCGGATCTTATGCGGTGGAAAACCATGATCACGAAGTTCTGGCGAGTTTTGCCAGGCTCAGTAATTACATGTCGGATCCTGTCATCGAGATTACCGGCTATGCGGATCGCAACGGCGATGCCGAGGCCAACCTCCAATTGTCCCAGCGCCGCTCATTGCAGGTCAGAAATCTACTGGCGAATATGGGTGTGGATAACACCCGGGTGACTACGGTCGCCTATGGTGAAACCCGACCATTAAGCCAGGAATCAACTTTCGAAACCGATTTTTTTGATCGAAGAGTTATTTTACGCCTACGGGATTCGTCTCAGCTGATGCTGAGTCGCACTCCGGACGCCACCCGGTAACTGCATCGTTTCCTGGAGTATAGATAATGAAAAAAGTCAGACTGGTAATCGGCAATAAAAATTATTCAAGCTGGTCGCTGAGCCCGTGGCTGCTCTTGAAGATGTTCAACGTCGAATTTGAGGAAATCGCCGTCAAACTCTATCAGAAAGATACCGCTGAGAAGCTGGGTCCTTATTCTCCGTCATTGAAGGTGCCCGTGCTGCTGCACAATGAGATAACGGTGTGGGACTCACTGGCGATATGTGAATACATCTCTGCTGAACTTCTAGGCAATGTAGGCTGGCCAACCAACACCCGAAAACGCGCCAGCGCCCGCTCCGTCAGCGCCGAAATCCATGCCGACTTTCCTGACATAAAGCGCGATTGGCCACTGAATTGCAAGGCAATGCTGCGTCGAACCGGATCGGAAAAATTGTTGAACGAAATTGCCCGTCTGGATTCAATCTGGCGCTGCTGTCGCCACAACTTTGGGGAAAACGGAGATTACCTGTTTGGTCGATTCTCGGTAGCTGACTGCATGTTCGCGCCGTTCGCTATTACCCTGCAGATTAATGAGGCCGTGTTATGCGAGGAATCCCAACGCTATTGTGACACGCTGGTGAACAATCCTTTCGTGCAGAACTGGATCGCGCAGGGCCGAGCGGAAAAAGAACCTCTCAGAATCGCTTACGCCAGCAACATGTGAGCTGCCTCAATAATCAATGAGTGCCGCGAGACGAAAGCACATCGCGCAACTTGCTGGCCGCTTCTCGAATAGCAGTTTCAGTTGTCTCCCAATTCATGCAGGCATCGGTTACCGAAACACCATATTCAAGTTGCGAGAGGTCTTTGGGGATACTTTGATTGCCAGCATTAATATGGCTTTCCAGCATCACGCCAATGATTGAGGTGTTACCCTCAAGAATCTGATGAGTGACATCCTTCAGTACCAAAGGCTGGACGTCCGGATTCTTGTCAGAATTGGCATGGCTGCAATCGATGACAATGTTCCTGCTGACGCCGCCTTTCTCCAGCGCCTGCTCACATTGGGCCACATGGACCGAGTCGTAATTGGGTCCGTTACTCCCTCCCCGCAGTACGACGTGTGCATGGGGATTGCCCTTGGTCGTCACCACCGACACCTGGCCCTGACCGTTGATGCCGAGAAATCGGTGCGGGGTGCTGACCGATTGCATGGCGTTTACAGCGACGGTCAGTCCACCGTCGGTGCCATTCTTGAATCCAACTGCTGACGACAGGCCACTCGACATTTCCCGATGTGTCTGAGATTCAGTAGTGCGCGCGCCTATTGCTGACCACGCGATAATGTCCTGCAGATATTGCGGTGAAATAGGATCCAGTGCCTCGGTCGCCGCAGGCAGGCCCAAATCGACTATGTCGAGCAATAGTTTGCGCCCAATGCGCAAGCCCTCCTCAATTTTGAACGAATCATTCAAATGCGGGTCATTGATCAAGCCTTTCCAACCGATCGAGGTGCGTGGTTTCTCAAAATACACACGCATAACCAGATAGAGGGTATTTTTTACCTCCTCGGCAAGGAACTTCAGCCGCCTGGCATAATCAAGTGCAGCCTTGGGGTCATGAATCGAACACGGTCCAACCACAGCGAACAAACGCGGATCCTCACGATTCAGGATGGCATAGATGGTTTGTCTTGCCTCTTTAACCCGTAGCTGCGCTTCTGCCGTCAAGGGCAACTCGTCTTTCAACTGCTGCGGCGTAATGAGCGGCGTGTTGGCGGCAATATTCAGATCGTCCAGTGCTTCAGACATGAGCGCTATCTCAATTGAGTTGCTGAAAAAGGGCGGCAATCATAGCAGAAGGGGTGCGCCAGGTGAACCTGCGGCCTGCCGGAGGTCTATACCTTGTGGTAAAGCTTGCGACCTTGCTGATGGTACTCCTCGGCCATCTCTTCCATTCCGACCGCCATGGCATCATCCAGGCTAACGAGCTGATGCGCAGCAGCGTAGTCTCTCACTTCCTGGCTGATCTTCATGGAACAAAACTTGGGACCGCACATGGAGCAGAAATGCGCTACCTTGCCTGACTGCTTGGGGAGAGTTTCGTCATGATAGGAACGAGCGGTCTCCGGATCCAGAGCCAGATTAAACTGATCCTCCCAGCGGAATTCAAAGCGTGCTTTGGACAGAGCATTGTCTCGAAGCTGTGCGCCGGGATGTCCTTTAGCCAGGTCAGCTGCGTGAGCCGCAATCTTGTAAGCGATCAATCCCTCCTTGACATCCTGCTTGTCGGGCAATCCCAAATGCTCTTTGGGGGTCACGTAGCACAACATGGCACATCCGTACCAACCGATCATGGCCGCACCGATTCCGGAGGTAATGTGGTCATAGCCCGGGGCGATATCGGTAGTGAGAGGCCCGAGGGTATAGAAAGGTGCTTCGTCGCAAACCTCCAGCTGCCTCGTCATGTTTTCCTGGATCATGTGCATTGGTACGTGGCCAGGACCTTCGATCATAGTTTGCACGTCGTGTCGCCAGGCGATCCCTGTCAGTTCTCCCAAAGTTTCCAACTCGGCAAACTGGGCCTCATCGTTAGCATCGGCGACCGAGCCGGGACGCAGGCCATCCCCGAGGGAAAATGACACATCGTAGGCCTTCATGATTTCGCATATTTCTTCGAAATAGGTATAGAGAAAATTTTGCTGATGGTGAGCGAGACACCACTTGGCCATGATGGACCCGCCGCGGGATACGATTCCGGTGACGCGCTTGGCGGTTAGCGGAACATACCGCAACAGAACACCCGCGTGTATGGTGAAATAATCCACTCCCTGTTCCGCCTGCTCGATCAACGTATCGCGAAAGATCTCCCAGTTCAGATCCTCTGCGACGCCACCGACTTTTTCCAACGCCTGGTAGATAGGCACTGTGCCGATCGGCAGCATGGAGTTGCGAATGATCCACTCACGGGTTTCATGGATGTTTTTGCCAGTAGACAAATCCATCACGGTATCCGCACCCCAGTGGGCGGCCCAGGCCAGTTTTTCAACCTCTTCCTCGATGGAAGAAGTAACCGCCGAGTTACCGATGTTGGCGTTGACCTTAACCAGGAAGTTACGCCCGATAATCATCGGCTCAACCTCCGGATGGTTAATATTGGCGGGTATGATCGCCCGGCCCCTGGCCACTTCGGAACGCACAAATTCCGGCGTGATTTCATCAGGAATGCTCGCGCCGAAGGCCTGCCCGGGGTGCTGGTCTGCCAGCGCCAACTGCTCGCGCGCCTGCTGGTAACTCATGTTTTCGCGTATGGCGATAAATTCCATTTCCGGGGTGATTATGCCTTTGCGGGCGTAGTGCAGCTGAGTCACGTTATGACCCTGATGTGCCCTGCGCGGATTGCGTACATGCTCGAATCGCAGGTGCGCAGTCTGCACGTCCTGCTGGCGCGAGCGGCCGTACTCTGAACTGACCGCCTCCAGTAACTCCGTATCACCGCGCTCGACTATCCAGTCTGACCTGATACCGGGTAATCCGGCCCGCAGATCGACAGTGGCATCCGGATCGGAATAAAGACCCGAGGAATCGTAAACTCGGACCGGCTGGTTGGTTTCTCGCCCCGATTCGGTGATCGTGTCGGTGAGGCTTATTTCCCGCATCGGCACTCTGACGTCCTTTCGACTTCCCGTTACATAAACCTTGCGGGAATTTTCAAAGCGTTTCCGCGTTGCACTATCCAGGCGGGTGATACTGGTTAGAAAATGTTCGGTGTCTGCATTCATGGCCGAGATTATGCCCTAATCCATCCGCCGGCGACACAAAAGAGAAAAACTTCGAAGCTTGCAGCGAGGCATTCAGACATTATTTACAGATCAGTACGCCGAGAATTCCTGGTATTCCTGCCCGGTTGAGCCCACTTGCTGAATTTTTGATCATTTGTCTCCACTACTGACACTGTGTAAAATTGCACATCCCGCTGCGGATCAGACCTTCAGGGTCTCTCCTGCCAGTCTGATTAGATTCCTGTCAAGCACTCACTGTAAGGTTAGACCATGGGGCCATTCGTCAAGATATTAGCAAATTTCTCAATTTTCCTGATTGCCAGCGCTTCCAGCTACGCTGACGATCTGGCAGGCATTCTGGATTTGGCGCTGGAAAATGATCCGACCCTGCGCCAGGCCAGAGCCCAATATCGGGCCAATCGCGAACTGCTTGTGCAGGGTCGCGCAGCACTTTTACCAAGTTTCGGCGTCGGTGGTACCACGTCCCGTCAGACCAGCGGTCCGACCGACTCCATCTACCAGACCGTTACCAATCCGCAAACCGGTGAAACCACCCAGATCAGAGTCGCCGACGACTACAGCTTTCAGCCAGGGCTCAACACCCACGGCTGGGGTGTAAACCTGACGCAGGCATTGTTCAACCTGCCTGCCTGGTACACCTTCCAGAGTGCCAAGGCTACCGACCGGGCTGCGGCAATGAATTTTGCAGCACAGGAACAAGATTTGATTTTTCGAGTAGCAATTGCCTACTTCGATGTGTTGCGTGCCATTGATCTTTTAGAGACCAACCTTCAGGAAGAAGAGGCCGCGCTGACCTCACTGGAACAGACCCGAAGGCGTGAAGAAGTCGGACTGGACACCATTATCGATGTTAACGACAGTCAGGCAGCCTACGACCTTGCCCGCAACACCACCATTCTGCAGCGGGACATCCTGCAGGCTCGTTACGAGGCACTGGAAGCAATTACCGGTCAACCCCACCCCGAGATCGAGGCCCTGCGGGAAGATTTTCCGATTCTCGAAGTAGATGGACAACTGTCTGAGTGGGAGGCGATGGCGCAGGATAACAGCCTGGCTATTGCCGCAGCGCAGTACACCCTGGAAGCTTCTCAGGAAACATTACGAGCTCGAAAATCAGACCGCTATCCCACGCTATCTGCCACCGGCAGCTTCAGCCACTTCGTTACGCCGACCATTGTCCGAGACGGTATCCGTGCCTCCGGTGGAGCCTTCGACCAGAGCAATCTTGGTTTGACGATGAGCTTTCCTATCTACTCTGGCGGCACACTGAGTTCCCGGCGGCGGGCCGCAGAGTACGATGTGATCGCCGCCCGCGAGGGGCTCGAGCTCGCCAGGCGTCAGCTGACCCAGAATATCCGCAACTCCTATCGCCGGGTTAATACTGATGTACTGGTTATAGCGCAGCGTCAGCAATCTATCGTCTCGGCTCAAAGCGCGCTGGATCAGACTGAGCTTGGTGTGGAAGTCGGCCAGCGAAATATCGTTGAGCTACTGCGGGCCCGGGAGAACCTTTACCGAGCACTGCGTCAGTACGCGGAGGCGCGCTACGACTATGTACTGGACACCCTGGCTCTCAAGCAAATAACAGGGGTCCTGACACCCCAGGATGTTCTGGACCTGAATCAGTGGCTGGAAGTTCCGCAAGAAACGGTGCAATAACTCTGCGGGTCATAATCTCCTGGCAACCTGATTCACAAAGCTGCTGAAATTGCACGCTAGGGTTTCTTCCAGACCGTGATCTGGCTGACGATGTATTCGTACTTGCGGCGATGCTCGCGGATCATAAATGGATAGTCTTCTTCGTGCAGCAGCTCAAAGCCTTCCAGCATTGTTGCCAGTCGGCTGATGGTGTCTTCACTTGCCATTCCATCGAGAAACCTGCCTTCCGGCGTATACTGGGTTGACCAGGTGTTGGGAGAAGCAATTACCAATATCCCGCCGCTGGCGAGCCAACGTTCGGATTGCACAAACTGACGCAGGCAAGCCTCCGGGTCAGACAGGCGGCATAGCAGGTTTGCCATCAGCACGGCATCGTACCTACCATCGGCCTCCAGCGGCAAATCGCTGGCAAGCGCACAGGCGTCTCCTTCAACAAAATGCACCCGTGATCGATCGATATCACCGGCCACCACAGCCACCAGCTCGCTAAAATAGCGCCCCGTTTCCAGCCGCCGGTAAGTCAGTTTGCCATGCTCCTTCAGGTGTCTGGCGGATCCGACAAATGAAGCGCTGTAATCCAGCCCGATCACTTCGCTGAAATTACGGGCGAGTTCGAACGACGCACGCCCCACCGCACAGCCCAGATCGAGGGCCCTGTTACGTCCCGTTGTGTAGCGATTCATGAGGTCTGCGGTATGGACCACAAAATCACCCGAATCCGGATGGCCAACCCGCTCACGGATACCGGAATCGGACTGCTCCAGCGCCGTTCCGTAGTGAAACAACAAATATTGGTCTACCAGTTGGGAAGTTTCATACTTGTTGCTGGACTCGGCCGGATCCTGGCTACTCTGCGCCAGCCTGAAGCCTGCGTGCTGAAAGAAATGCGGTCGAAAATGAAAGCGCGCCCATATGCTGGCCTCGTCGCCGGTACTGATGAAGGAACCACCCATGATCATTTGATGCTCGCCATCGAAACAGGGCGTACTGAAATCAGTATAGTAAGGGTGAATCGAAAACTCTGTCAGGGGGTGAAAGGGGTCCTCGGACCATTGCCAGACATTGCCCATCGCATCCTGAATGCCCAGGCTGTTTTCAGCCATGCCATTGACAGGACTTTCGGCGCCAAACTGCAGGTTGAGATTAAATCCTTTATGCCCCTGCCTGGTCATCACCGGATCCAGCTGTAACAGCTGATCGTTGCCCGGGCTCCAGTCGATTGCCTTGCGCATTGCCGGCTCTCGCAGCGCCAGGTGTTCTGCCTCCGTGGCCAGCCGAAACGGTCGCTCAACGCCCTTCTGTTCTGACAGCCACGAGCAATAAGCCCGCGCCTCAAAATAGTTGACTATCGCCGGCCAGTCCCACTGCATCTCGATAACGGTGAACGTGGTGCGTAATCTGTACCGATGAGAACCGGCGGGTCCATCCTGAATCCAGAAGGTCGGCCATTTGACATTTCTGAACTGACGCCAGCTCCAGCCGGATTCGCTCCAGTATTTTCTGGTTTCATAACCACCGGATGCCACAAACTGAAAAAATTCACCATTGCTGACCAGATACTTGCTAGCCTTGAAAGAGGATACCTGGCGCTTGTCACCTCCGTACTCGTTGTCCCAACCAAAGGTCGGCCACTGTCGCGGTTTGCCCAGCTCAACCGTGGTTGGCTTGATCTCAACCATTGGATTTTCGGCCGGGTAATCCTTGCCAGCTTCGGGCGCCAGGCTGCTGCCCGTTTTTTGACAGAAGAACTCGGGCCACCCTTTTGGAGTAGTCACAAACTCGCTGGGTAGCTCCCGAATAAGCACGCTGGACGTTTCCAGGTGGATGCGCTCGTGCTCAAACGCCATCACCAGAGCCCAGGCCCGATTGTCCATACTAATGGGATCATCGAAACAGGAGTGGGTTTTGATGAGGTTTTCTACCAGTCGATAGACTGTATTTCTATACGCGATGACCTCGTCCAGGTCGGGCCATACGTCCTGATCACCCTCATGCAAATCGTCCCAGGTCATCTCGTCGACACCGGTTTCGAACAACAGCTCAAATTCCTGATTGACCGGCTCCGCGAGCAGGCCGCTCACCAGCAGTTTGTTCACATAAAAACAAACCGGATGGGCGTAATAAAAAACCAGCGGGTGACGGGTTTTGTGGTAGGGACGCTGATAGAACGCTTCTTTGCTGGTCAGCGACGAAAATAGCAGCTCGGTCAGTGACCAGGTGTTGCGGAAGTAATTTAACAGGGCTTTTCGACCTGCGTTGAGATTCACCAGGGGCAGTGAGTGCAGGGAGTCTTCGAAATGTTTAACATGGGTCAGCCGATCATCCTGCCGATAGGAATAGCCCGTGTCGGGGGCTGGTGCGTTGGTATCAGGTAACTGCATTATTGGGGCCTGTAATCGTTGCGCAGCCCAACTTTTCCAAGCTGTGCGCAGTAAATGGATGACGGGGAATACAAAATTTTATGCAGCCACGCGGTTAATGTAAACTACGGCTGCTGGGACCACCTCCTGTTCGGTAATTGAGACGCCGTTTTGCAAAGCAAGTTACCCGCCGTTGGAACAACCATCTTCACCGTCATGTCCAAGATGGCTCAGGACCACGGCGCTATCAATTTGTCCCAAGGATATCCTGACTTTGATTGCCCTGCTCGATTACGGGAGCTGGTAGCCAAACATCTCAACGGTGGCAAGAATCAATATCCTCCCATGGCCGGAATTCCCGAGCTGCGGCAGCAGATTGCCCTTAAGGTGGAAAGTTTATACGCGTATAAGGCAGACCCAGAGCACGAAATTACGGTTACCTCCGGCGCTACCGAAGCGCTGTTCGATGCGGTGCAGGCCTGCGTCCGCAAGGACGAGGAGGTGATCGTTTTCGATCCTGCCTACGATTCCTATGTGCCAGCAATCGAACTGGCGGGTGGGCGCGCCGTGCACTTGCCGCTGACCCTGCCAGACTACAACATTGACTGGAACCAGGTGGAACGTGCCATCACCAATCGAACCAGGATGATAATTATCAACTCCCCTCATAATCCCTGCGGGGCTATCCTGGACCCGAGCGATCTGGACAATCTGGCGACCCTGATTCGAGACCGCGACATCATCGTTCTGTCGGACGAGGTTTATGAGCACATGGTTTTCGACGGGCACACACATCGCAGCGTACTCGGGCATCCCGAGCTGCGCAGTCGAAGCATGGCAGTGTTCTCCTTCGGCAAAACCTATCATGCTACCGGCTGGAAAATCGCCTATTGCGTGGCACCAGCGGAGCTAACGACCGAGTTTCGAAAAGTTCACCAATTTGTGACATTTACGACATCAAGCTTTGTTCAGTACGGTCTTGCGGACTTCATGAATGAATGCCCTAAACATGCCATCGAATTGCCGATCTTCTACCAGCAGAAGCGTGATCTGTTCTGCAAGTTGCTGGAGGATTCCCGCTTTCGAATACAACCTTCTCGAGGGACCTACTTTCAGCTGGCCGATTACGCCGCCATCAGCGACGCACCTGATATGGAATTTGTTAACTGGCTGACCCGGAAAAAGGGTGTTGCAGCAATTCCGCTCACACCTTTTTACCAGCAGCCCCCCGATACACGAATCATCCGCTTCTGTTTCTGCAAAGACGATTCAACTCTGGAGCAAGCGGCGGCAATTCTGTGCGACATCTAACGCGATGAATCAGGTAAATCCAGCTGCCCTGTCCAAACTGAATCTCACCGAGTTAACGACAAATATCCGAACCTGGGGCAAGGAGCTGGGCTTTCAACAAGTTGGCTTTAGCGACATCAACCTGGAGAAATATCGACCATACCTGGAGCATTGGCTGGCAAAAAATTTTCATGGTGAAATGGGCTACATGGCTCGCCATCAGGAACTGCGCTGTCGCCCGGATAAACTTGTACCCGGCACACTCACCGCTATCTGCGTACGAATGGATTATGCAACAAGCACGAACAATTCCTTCGATCCTCTGAACGAAAGCAACAAGGCTTACGTTGCCCGCTACGCTCGGGGGCGTGACTACCACAAACTGATGCGCAAACGCCTGCAGAAATTCGCACAGCGAATCGAGGCGGCGGTAGGTAAATTCGGCTACCGGGCATTCGTCGACAGCGCGCCGGTGCTCGAGCGGGCTCTGGCTGAGAAAGCCGGGCTGGGCTGGATTGGGAAAAATACCATGCTAATCAACAAACAGGCAGGCTCATGGTTTTTTCTCGGCGAACTGTTTACCGATCTGCCTATTCCTGCAGACCAACAGGATGGCGAACACTGCGGCAGTTGCACTGCCTGTCTCACGATCTGTCCAACCAATGCCTTTGTCACAGCCAACCAGCTCGACGCGCGTCGCTGCATTTCATATTTAACTATTGAGTCAAAAAAAGCCATTCCGCTGGAGCTCAGACCATTAATGGGTAACCGGGTATTCGGGTGCGATGATTGCCAGCTTGTCTGCCCCTGGAACAAATTCACTTCGGTGACCACGGAACAGGACTTTGCGCCGCGCCATGGACTCAACGACAGCGAGTTGTTAGCCCTGTTCTGCTGGAGTGAGGAGCAATTCCTGTCACGGACACGGGGATCGGCTATTGCAAGGGCAGGTTATGAAAGCTGGCTCCGCAACCTCGCGGTGGCGCTGGGCAATGCGGAACCGAGTCCGGAAATTACTGCGGCGCTGAAGCAGCGGCGCTCCTACCCATCAGAGCTGGTGCGTGAACACGTCGAATGGGCTCTGCAGCGACATCAGTCAAGCTGAAAGAAGTGCTGCCTGTAGTACGCGAGTTCCTCGATGGAGTCTTTGATATCGTCGAGAGCGATGTGTTTGCTCTGCTTGCTCAGACCAGTCAGTATCTCGGGTTTCCAGCGGCGTGCGATTTCCTTGACGCTGCTGACATCCAGATTGCGATAGTGGAAAAACCGCTCCAGCTCCGGCATGAAACGCGCAAGAAAGCGGCGATCCTGGCAGATACTGTTGCCACACATGGGTGAGGTTCTCTCTTCCACCCAGCTGTGCAGAAATTCCAGGGTACGTCGCTGCGCTTCCGCCTCGTCAACATTGCTTTGCCTGACTCGCTCGATCAGGCCTGACTGACCATGATATTTCTGGTTCCAATCGTCCATCGCCGCCAGCACGTCATCAGACTGTTTGATTGCCAGAACCGGTCCCTCGGCCAGAACATTCAGGTTAAGATCGGTCACCAGTGTGGCTATCTCGATGATGTAATCCTGCTCCGGCAGCAAGCCGGTCATTTCCAGATCAATCCAGACCAGGTTCAATGTTTTGTCCATGACTTACCAGTAATTTAGATTTTGCAACGGCTACGGATTCTAGCAAAGCCCACCCGGGGTGAGTATGCCATAATAGCCGCGCGACTATCACCAGATGACAGTGTTAAACGGCATGGCTTCCGGACCGCCTCCGCCGGGATCCGATTTTATTAGCGATGAGCAAAAGACGACTGAGCGAGCAACAGAAGAATCGTATTCGAGAGCGCCAGAAGGTGCAGCTTGAGGAACGTCCGGAAACATCACAAGGGAAACACGAGCAATCTCTGGAAAGCTGCCAGACGGGCCTTGTCACCTGCCATTTTGGACAGCAGCTCGAGATAGAGGCGCTTCAAGGATCCCGGCAGGGTGAGGTCTTTCGCTGTTTCCAGCGCAGTAACCTGCCACCCCTGGTTTGTGGCGATCGAGTCATTTTTTCCGTGGGCGACCAGGATACCGGCGTGGTAATAAGCCAGGAGGATCGCCACAGCGTTTTTTCCCGCCCCAGTCCCCGGGGCGAGCTCAAGCCTGTTGCGGCCAATATCGACCTGGTGCTGGTGGTTCTGGCACCCAGACCCCTTCCGTTCCTCAACTTGCTGGATCGATACCTGGTCGCGGCAGCAAACCTGCAGTTGACTCCAGTTATCCTGGTGAATAAATCCGACTTGCTGGACGGGACACCGGATCCGGTCATTGACACTGTTCGGGCACTGTACCCCCAACTGGGTTATGCCGTGCAGACAGTTTCGGCTCGCAGGGGAAGCGGGTTACACGAATTGAAGACGACACTGGCTGGTAAAACTGCCGCGATTGTCGGACAGTCTGGCGTCGGCAAATCGTCGCTGGTCAATGCACTAAGCCCGGGATTGCAGGCAGAAGTCGGTAACCTGTCGGAAGCGTCCGACAAAGGCACCCATACCACCACAGCAGCTCGGCTTTTTCACCTGGACGGATTCGACCTTATCGATTCCCCGGGCATCCGTGAGTTTCACCTGTGGCACATCAGTCCACAGCAGTTACTGGACGGCTTCGTGGAATTCCACCCCTATCTGGGGCTCTGCAAATTTCGTGATTGTGGCCACCGCAGTGAGCCCGGATGTGCACTGCTGGCGGCAGTGGAGAGAGGCGAGCTCTCTGCCGCCAGGCTGCAAAGCTACTTCCGCATCCTGGCAGATCTCTGACCCGGACGGAGGAAGCGGCAAGAAGCGGGATTGATTTCACTGGCACAAGGAACACGGTAGACTTGGCACCATGTCACTGGATCAATTGCCTCTTATTATTGAACCGGCACAGCTGGAGAAAATTCTGGGTCATTCAGACCTGCTCGTCATCGATCTCTGTCAGCCGGGTGTCTATCAATTGCTGCACGTGCCGGGTGCGATTCACGTTAATCCCGCGGAACTGGTCTCTGGTCTACCGCCTGCTACCGGAAAACTTCCCGATGCGGAAAAGCTGGCGGCGCTCCTTTCCCGCATTGGTTTTAACCGCGATTGTTTTGTGGTCGCCTATGATGATGAAGGCGGTGGCTGGGCAGGCAGATTCCTGTGGACTCTGGACATAATCGGTCACTCGCGATATGCCTATCTCAACGGCGGTATTCATGCGTGGCGTAATGAAGGCCACCCCCTGCAAACGGAGATCAGCGAGCCACGGGCGGTAACTTTCGAACCGGAAATCGACCGCAGTGCAGCAGTGAATTTGGAGGAAGTGCTGCAGCAGATTGATGATGAAAATTCAGTGGTCTGGGATGCGCGTTCCGCCGAGGAATATCACGGCGTCCGATACGGAGCACTGCGGAACGGACACATTCCGGGCGCCGTTAACCTGGACTGGCTGGAGATTCTGGACCGTAACAATAATCTGCGACTTAAACCTCTCGAACAGATAAGGGAGAAACTTGCGAGTCTTGGTATCACCGAGGACAAATCGGTAATTACCCATTGCCAAACACACCACCGCTCGGGTCTTACCTATCTGGTCGGCAAAGCGCTCGGGTTTAATATCAGGGCTTATGACGGTTCCTGGGCAGAGTGGGGTAACCACCCCGACACGCCAGTAGAAAATTGATCTGCACTGAGAGTATGAATCTTTGCAATTCAGTGGTAAATCGTTACAACATAAACACAATCTAAGAAAGAGCGCCGATCAATGGGTCGCCTATTCGTAATTCTGCAATACCTGCTGCCGCAGCATGGCCTGTCGCGCCTGGTGGCTTTATTTGCCAACAGCCGCTGGTCGCTGATCAAGAATCCATTCATCCACTTGTTCATGCGGCGGTTCAGGGTAGACCTCAGCGAGGCGGTAACTACCGATTATCGTCAGTTTGAAAACTTCAACGCATTCTTCACCCGCGCGCTGGTTGACGGGGCGCGGCCGCTGCAGGGTAACGAGCAGACTATTGTAAGCCCCGCAGACGGTGCTATCAGCCAGCTTGGCACGCTTCGTGATGACTTGTTATTGCAGGCTAAAGGCATCAGCTATTCCTGCGTGGATCTGCTTGGCGGCCTTGCCCATGATGCCGAGAAATTCCGCAATGGCACTTTTATTACCATCTATCTGTCGCCCCGCGACTATCACCGGGTTCACATGCCTGTTTGGGGAACCCTGCGCGCCAGCATGTACGTGCCGGGTCGTCTTTTTTCCGTCAATCAGCGCACAACTGAAAGAGTAAGCGGGCTGTTCACCCGCAATGAAAGACTGGTCTGCCTGTTTGATACGCCGGCGGGGCCAATGGCGCTTATTATGGTGGGCGCAATGATTGTCGCCGGGATCGAAACGGTCTGGGGGGGTCAGGTCTGTCCCAATCAACACGGCCAGCTGCATACTGACTTCAGCGGGCATTTGCCGCCTATAGCTTTGGAAAAGGGTGCAGAGATGGGGCGTTTCAAACTGGGCTCAACGGTTATCCTGCTGTTTGGACCCGATGCGATAGCGCTGGAAGAGAATATTCAACCCGACAACAAGATTAAGCTGGGCGAGGCGCTTGCCGCTCCGGCAAACAGGAACAGCCATGGATCAGAATGAGCTCAAGCAACAGGTGGCCCGGGCCGCCCTTTCGTACATTGAACCACTGCTAGACGACGATTCGATCATTGGCGTGGGTACCGGATCAACCACCAATTATTTTATTGAGGAACTGGGCAATATCAGGGGCAAAATTTACGGCACCGTTTCCAGTTCTGACGCCTCCACGGCCCGACTCAAGGAACTGGGCATTCCGGTATTCGACCTCAACAGCGTCGACGAAGTAAGCTTTTACGTAGACGGTGCCGACGAAGCGAATAAGTATCTGCAGTTGATCAAAGGCGGCGGCGCCGCATTGACCCGCGAAAAAATAGTCGCCGCGGTTGCCCGAGAATTCATCTGCATCGTTGATGAATCAAAGATGGTCGACGTGCTGGGCAAGTTCCCCTTGCCCGTCGAGGTTATCCCCATGGCCCGTAGCCATGTTGCCCGACAAATAGTCAGGCTGGGAGGCGACCCGGTCTACCGGGAAGGATGCGTGACCGACAACGGCAATCACATTCTTGATGTCTACAACCTGTCAATCGTCGACCCGCGGAACCTGGAGGATCAACTAAATAAGGTTACGGGAGTGGTCACGAACGGATTGTTCGCGACAAGGCCCGCAGACCGATTGCTGGTCGCGAGTGTTGACGGTGTCAAGTCACTGACGGCGGAATGAATTGCTCGGTCGCAGCGATCAGAAGTCGAGGATCTACTCTGTGGGTAATTTTCAGGCAATAAGAATCCATAGAGCCGTCAGAGCAGAGATTTTGCCCCCGATCAATCGCCAACGTGACTGGAGATTGCCCGATCGGGACTCCGATTCATACCGGGTGGTATATAAGACGAACTCGAATATCGCAGGTCATGCGTGAATGAATACCGGGCACGCCCGGTATTCAAAAACTACAACTTTCTATAGAGGAGTAACGTTTTCCGCCTGGGGACCTTTCTGGCCTTGTGTCACTTCCATGGTTACTTTTTGGCCTTCCCTGAGAGTCTTCCTACCTGCACCGTTGATGGCACTGAAGTGAACGAACACATCCTTGCCTTCCTGTTGCTCAATGAACCCGAAACCTTTCTCGTCATTGAACCACTTGACGGTACCTTCTACTAAATCTGACATATCTTTCTCTTTTATTACCCGTGTTACTGGCCTGCTACCAGAGCTTGTGGCCATGATTCCAGGATGGAATCACCGTGGAGTGTACTCTCAACAAGGGGCAGATGGAACTTAATTTTACTACGGACGACACAAATGTCCGATCAAATGCCGGTATTCCGTGACGAACTTGATCCCGTTTCGCGACAATTCATGATCGCCAGCACGGCAGGAAAGCGTTAATGGAGCAGAAATTAATGAAATAGAAGTGCTTATTTATCAAATATTTTCCCGGGGTTGAGCACTCCGTTGGGATCAAAAACTTTTTTCACTGCCCGCATGTACTCAATCTCAGCCGAATCCCGGGATGAATGGAGAAAGGGCTTTTTCAACAAACCCACGCCATGCTCCGCGGAAATACTGCCGCCAAATTTTTGGACCAGTTGAAATACCTCTTTGCTGACCCTGACGCAGCGAGACTGAAACTCCGCAAGCGCCAGGTCAGCCGGCTTGAGGATATTCAGGTGCACATTACCGTCCCCGATGTGACCAAACCAGATTATTTCAAAGTCCGGATAGCGGGCACAGACGAGTTCATCCACCTGTGAGAGAAAATCCGGTATTCGCGAAACCTTCACCGAGATGTCGTTCTTGTAGGGCGAAAATCGAGAGATGGTTTCCGAAATGTCCTCGCGAAGGCGCCAGAGGCTCTCCGCCTGACCGACACTCTGGCTTATTGTGCCATCGACCACCCAGCCCGACTCTACGCAGCTCTCAAAAAGCTCCATGGATTTTTCAAGCCTGGCTTCACCATCGTTCTCGAACTCGATCAGGACATAAAAAGGTGCACGAGTCTCGAATGGTCGCTGCAATCCTTTGTCCTGTATGACATGTTTTAGTGCCTCATCGGAAAAAAACTCGAAGGCAGACAGCTGAAGCTGCTGCTGAAATAACTGCAGAACCTCCATGCTGGCGACCATATCGGTTACCGCGAAGAGCAGCACTGTGGGGTCCTCTGGCGGTCTCGTCAGCGCCAGGGTAACTTCGACTATGAGCCCCAGGGTTCCCTCCGAGCCGATAAACAGCTGTCTAAAATCGTATCCGGTCGCGTTCTTGACCAGTCCACGATTGAGGTCAAGGAGTTCGCCGCTGCCGGTAACCACCTTGAGTCCCATCACCCACTGCCGGGTCATGCCATAGCGAATGACCTTGATTCCACCGGCATTGGTGGCGACGTTACCACCTATCTGGCTGGAGCCAGACGAGGCAAAATCGACCGGGTAGAACAATCCCTGCTGCTCAGCAAATTGCTGTACTTGCTCTGTTACCACGCCCGGCTCACAAATCACATGCCGATCAACTGCATTGAAATCGAGAATCCGGTTCATGCGATCGAAGGCCACAACCACTTCCTGGTCACGGGCTACAGCGCCACCACTGAGCCCGGTTCGACCGCCAGAGGGAACAAGGGCGAAACCGATCTCATTCGCCAGCCTGACGAGGGCAATGACCTGCTCGGTATCCTGCGGTAAAACCACCGCTAACGGATCGGGCTGATAGGCACTGGTCCAGTCCTTTCCATACTGTTGCAGCGAGTCAGCGTCGGTCTTCAGACCGCCGTCACCGAACTGCGCAGCGAGGCGTTCCAGAATCATTGTTGCTCGATCTTCAGCAAGGTTTTCCAAAAGCGGTCGGTCCAGATAAGTCTGACAGCAGCAGAGCAGAGTGATTGAAAAAATTACCCGATGAGTATGTTACCATGCGCGTCCTCTGCGACCCATTGCCGTTGCGCTGCCCTTAACCCACTTTTTACTCCGGCTCAACTCATGCAACAGACGTCTTTCGACAAGAACAAAATAAAGTTCCTGCT